>Ga0187843_10002182_pt1 | contig 12046 bp, 10 predicted proteins | sample SpaLakP09_SKY_43_FD_134516 | JGI IMG/M metagenome (GOLD analysis project Ga0187843, IMG submission 134516) | Oligotrophic lake water microbial communities from Sparkling Lake, Wisconsin, USA - SP09_SKY_43 | ecosystem: Environmental > Aquatic > Freshwater > Lake | place: USA: Sparkling Lake... | reverse complement strand
GCGCGCCGGGCAGGTAAGGGTAGGCCATCGCCAGCGCAAACAGCCAGATCACCACATTGACGATGCGGCGCGTGGGCACGGCGGTATCGCGGTCCAGCCAACCCACTTGCAGCTCGCCGCTTTCCACGCGCTTGAATATGGATCCCATGGTGAGCATGACCAGGCGCGCGATGGCCATGATCACCGCCACCAGCAGCAGTCCTGGCAGCGCGTTGACGATGCTGGTGGCGATGCCGCCCGCCACCTCGATCAAATAATCCTGCAGCCGCTCGCCCCAGCTGCGCGAGTAGGGAATTTTGCCCAGTACGAAAGCCAGCCAGAGATAAGTGGCAATCAGGCGCAGCGCCCAGATCAGCAGGTTGACCACGTGCCGTGAAAAATGGACATAGTGTTCCGCGTCCAGCACGCGCACGTTCTTGACTTTGACGCGGCCTAGATGACGGCTCAGCGCCCGCGTCGAGCGCTTGCTCACCCAGCGGTGCAGCAGGAACAGGCCGCGCAGGATGACACCGAAGGCCAGCGTGGCGGCAGCGCACAGCGCGGCGGCGATCAGCAGATAGCGCGGGCTGGCCTGTTCGCGGCGTTCGGCCAGCGCCTTGGCCAACTGTTCGGCGCTTTCGGTAGCGACACTGTCGGTGGTGTCGCCGGCCAGCGGGTTGATGTCGGCCGGCGTGACGAGGAACAGCAGCGCGCCATCAAGCATCACTTGCGTGCCTTCGTTGATGGGGTGGATGCCGGCGCGTTGCGGTCCGTTTTTAGCGAGCACGGCGTCCAGGCGCTTGCGCGCGCCTTCGGCGCGGTCGTCCGGCGAAAAACCGGCCAGCGTGGTGCGGAAAACGAAGATGGTACGGTTGGCCACCGTCAACCTGGCCTGCGGTATCGCCGTCGTGGTGGTCGTAGGGGGTAGTGGATCGGCGGCGAAAGCCGGTCCGCACAGAGTCGTCAGCAGCAGGGCGCACAGCAGGCGGCACAGAGCGGTCATAGGCATCCTCATGTTAATGGTGTGAGCAATAATGCCATGTTATCGGATTCAATAGTTGTCTGGCAGTTACGGCTGGTTCATGGCATAATATCGGGCTGTGTGGGCTCCGATGGTGAAATTGGTAGACACTGCAGACTTAAAATCTGCCGCCGCAAGGCGTGCCGGTTCGATTCCGGCTCGGAGCACCACCACCCCCGATAAGAAGATAGCAGCGCGTTCAGGCGTTGAAGTCAACCATCACTCAAGCGGGAATGAACATACTGGCCGTTCTTAATAGAACGAAGGAGACAGTATGACTATTCCCGTAATCCAGATGCTGAGCTATTTACGCCGGCAATCCCGACAGACACTCGCCCGGCTGTTACTGTGCGCCGGCGTCGCAACGCTGGCTGCATGTGGCAGTTCCGGCGCCAACCCTGCTGCCACCACAACGACGCCCACGACGACCACCTCCACTGCGCTTGGCGTGGTCAAGCCGGTGGTCGATTGTTCGCAGCTGGCGTCGATCGACGTCAGTGATATCGGCGGCGCGGGCAGCAAGATTACTTCCGCTACCGTGACCACCTCCACCGTGTATGGCAATAGCGTCAGCTTCTGTGCGGTCAAAGGTACACTGGCGCCGTCCAATACGTTTGAGGTGGCGCTGCCGGTCAGCACCTGGACGCAGCGCTTCGCGGCACTCGGCTGCGGCGGCCTGTGCGGTACGCTCAGCGATCCGACGTCGCAGAACAGCTTCTCGGCCAGCTACCAATGTCCGCTGGTGCAGCAGGGCGGCTTTGTCACGGCGGCCACCGATATGGGCCATCAGGGCAATAGTCCCAGCTGGAGCACCAACGCCCAGCAGCAGGCCGACTTCGCCTATCGCGGCCAGCACATCACCACGCTGGCGGCAAAAAAACTGATCAAAGCTTATTACGGCCAGGAGCAGAAATATGCTTACTTCATCGGCTGTTCCGACGGCGGCCGTGAAGCCCTGATGGCGGCGCAACGCTATCCTGCCGATTACAACGGCGTCATCGCCGGCGCGCCGGCGGCGCACTTCCAGGTGCAGAACTCGGTCTTCCACGGCTGGAGCGTGGTCTCGAATAGCACTACCGGCACCAGCAGCGGCAATGTGGTGCTGTACGCGGACAAAATCGCGGTGCTGCACAAGGCGGTGCTGGCGGCCTGCGGCGACACGCCGGACGGCTTGATCAGCGACCCGCGCGCATGCTCGTTTGAGCCGGCGTCGATCCAGTGCGCCGCAGGGGCCAGCGATACCAGCCATTGCCTGACGGCGGCTGAAGTGTCGGTCGCCGCTAAAATGTATGGCGGTCCGGTCGATGCCAGCACCAGCGCGCCGTTGCAGATCGGCCGTCCGCTGTTTGGCTCGGAAGCGAACTGGCCGGGCGTGGAAGCGCCGGCAGCGGCCACTTCGACCGGCACGCCGGTGGCGGTCAACACCGGCATCTTCTCGTACAACATCGTCACTGGCGCGTATAACCTGATCTTCACCGGCACCCCGACCATGCCGTCGGTGGACACCTTTGGCTACACCAGCAGCAGTTTCTATAACGATTACCTGGCCGCCAATCACCCGCTGTATGACGCCACCAATCCCGACCTGTCGGCCTTCCAGAAGGCCGGCGGCAAGCTGATTCTGTGGCACGGCTGGGCCGACCAGCATATCTCGCCGCGCTACACGATCCAGTATTACGAGGCGGTGCAAAAGCAGATGGGGGCATCGGCGGCGGACCAGTTCCTGCGCATGTATCTGATTCCCGGCGTAGGCCATTGCGGCGGTGGCGAAGGGCTGGACTCGATCGATCTGGTGTCGCGCATCACCGGTTGGGTGGAGCAGGGTACGACGCCTGCCGCCGTCACGACCTATAAACTGGACACCGCCGGCGCCGTCACGGCGTCGCGTCCGGTCTATCCGTATCCTGCAGTGGCGAAGTACAGCGGCACCGGCGACTGGCATGATGCCGCCAACTACGTCAGCGCAGCCGCGCGCTACAACGTGCCGACGCCAGCGTGGGCCGGCTCATTCTTCTATGCGCCGTACACGCCGAAGCAGCAAGGTGTCGCGGCGCCATAGCGCTTGCGTGAACGAGGTCCGCTGTGCATGCTACCATTGCATCATTTTGCACAGCGGATCAAGCAATGGCGTCTGAAAAAGTAGTGAAAATGGGTTTGGTGGTGGCGATGATCGCCGTGGTGCTGGGCGTGGGCGGTTATGTGCTGGTGTTCTGGCATAACTATCAGGGTTGCCAGCAACTGGAGGCCGACGCGGCCAGGAAGGGCAAGCCGATGTCCTGCGCCGATATCAAGGCTGCCGCCAAGGCGCAAAGCGCGCGCTAAACGCCTTCCACCAGCTTGAAGCCGGCCCACGACAGCGTGGTGATTTCCATCACCAGCACGGCGGGCCCGGTCTGGATCGAGTTAGCCAGGCGCATCACCGCGTCGCGGACCTCATTGATGGTCTCGTTGCCGTTGTAGCAGAATTCCCCCTCCGGCAGGTAATAACCTTGGCCGTCGTCGGCCTTGATGGCGCCGGCGATATTGTATTTCGCCAGTTCCGTCTTCAGGCGATCGTGGGTACCTGCTTCGGCCGCCGTGTAGGAAACGCGGATGATGTAGTTGACCATATTAAATCCTTGTTATCGATCCCGCATCATGGCATAAAAAAACGCGCCGTAGCGCGTTTTTCCGTTCTCAGCCTTGACGGCGCCGGCGGCGGGCGACCGCGCCCATGATGCCCAGTCCGGCCAGCATCATCGCATAGGTTTCCGGTTCCGGCACGGCTGCTACGGCCGACAACGCCTGAGTGGTGAAGGTGGTGTAATTGCCATATTGATTGTTCGCGAATTCTTGACCCGACGGCGGCGTGGCGTAGCCGTAGTAGCTGGAAATTCCGACTGTATTCGTACCCAGCGAGACATTACCCAAGGTCAGGCTGAAGTGGGCGGTGCTGCCTTGTTGATACACCGATTCGGTGTACTGTCCCCAGAAGGTGTAGGCCTGGTAACCGGCCGGCGCGACCATGTTCTGGCTGCCGTTGCCGCCCAAATCCAGACTTGGCGATGCGCCTTTGCTCCAGTAGCCAGGACTGCCGATGTATGGCGTCGGCGCGGTTGCGCTCAGGATGGTGGCGCTGGTCGGGATAAAGACGGTAAAGCCGTCCAAACCAGTTTGCGAGCCGATGTAGCCCTGGCCAACGTTGGTGACTGCGTAGTCGAAGGTATATTGATGGCTTTGGCCGACCACCGCAGTGGCCGCAGATTGCAGCGTGTATTGGCCGGTGAGATCCGTGACGGTGGCGGCAGCGATATTGCTGAACGCGGCGGCAATGATGACGGCGGCCATTTTGAGAGACATTTTTGCAATCATGTTATTTCTCCAAAGAATTAATATTTACTCCTGTGCATCTAAGGTAGCATGAAACCAGTTTGCCGTAATTATTAATTTGAAATGTATGTTGCAAATACGCAAAAAGAAAAGCCCCGAGCAGGCGGGGGACCTGTCGGGGCTTTTGGTCAATTGGCGGAGAAAGCACGTTTGACTGAGTAAGATATTAATGTGGCTTTCTTAAAATTGCCTTAGTCGCCATCTTGCAAGCTGATGCTTTTGGTGGACCGGCGGATGGTGTAGCATGTCGGACGCCGGGATTTAAGGATAACTATGCAAATCAAAATTAATGACGTGCTGCGCGCGTACATCGAGCCGCTGACTGAGAGTGAATATCAAGCGCTGGAGCGCAGCATTCTGACTGAAGGCTGTCGCGATGCGCTGGTGCTGTGGGAAGACGTGCTGGTGGACGGCCACAACCGCTATCAAATCTGCCAGCAGCACGGCATTCCGTTCAAAGTGACGGAAAACACCGCCTTCCGCAATATGGAAGACGTGAAGCTGTGGATGATCGATAACAACCTGGGGCGCCGTAGCATTTCTGACTACCAGCGCGGCGTACTGGCGCTGCGCAAGAAGGAAATCATGACGGCGCGCGCGCTGGAAATGGCAGCCGAAGCGGCTGCCGAAGACGCCAAGATCGCGCCGCCGGAGGGTGAAGAGGCGCCGAAGAAGCAGGCCGCCATGCCGCTGGTATCGCGCGAGGAAATCGCCCGCGCCGCGCGTCTGAGCAGCGCCACCATCGGCCAGATTGAAAAGATCCAGAAGACGGCGACGCCGGAGCTGGTGGAAGCGGTGCGCGCCGGTACCATTTCGATCAACGCCGCTGCCACGGTGGCGTCGCTGCCGGAAGAGCAGCAGCTGGCGGCGGTTGCCGGCGGCAAGAAGGAGTTGCAGAAAGCCGCCAAGGAAGTGCGCGACCTGCGCGCTGCCACGCGTCCAGGCAAGGAGCCGAAGGAAGGCAAGGCCGCGCCGGAAGTCGATTACAGCGACATGCCGACCGACGTGCGTGAACTGCGCGCCGAGAACATGGCGCTGCGCGAAAAGAATGCCGCACTGCTGGAAGAAATCACGGTCCTGCAACGCCGCATTTCTGAACTGGCCAGCGCCTGATGATGTCCCGCGCGCCGCTCACCTTACTCTGTGCCGCAGCGGTCAGCGCGGTGGTTGCGGCGCCGGCCGCGATGTCTGCTCAGGGGCCTGTCGCTGAAACGGCGCGGTTGAAGACCGCAGCCCAACGCGTGACGATCCTGCGCGACAAATGGGGCATTCCGCACGTCTACGGCAAGAGCGATGCCGATGCGGTGTTTGGTCTGGTCTACGCGCAAGCGGAGGATGACTTCCCACGCGTGGAGCTGAACTTCATCAACGCCATGGGGCGTCTGGCGGAAGTGGAGGGCGAGGCGGAGCTGTACAAAGACCTACGCATGAAGCTCTTCATCAATCCCGATGAATTGAAACGCCAGTATGCGGTGGCGCCGGCATGGCTGAAGAAGCTGATGAACGCCTGGGCCGATGGCCTGAACTACTACCTGCAAACGCATCCCGACGTAAAGCCGGCGCTGCTGACGCATTTCGAGCCGTGGATGGCGCTCAGCTTCAGCGAAGGCAGCATCGGCGGCGATATCGAGACCATCGACATCAAGCAGCTGCAAGCGCTGTATGCGGAAGGCGCGAAAGCGCCGCTGATGCCACCCGTGCTGATGTCGTCCAGCGACGGCCTCGATCTGGATAAGGAACCGGGTGGCTCGAACGGCTTCGCCATCGCGCCGGCGCTGACCAAGAACAAGCACGCGCTGTTGATGATCAACCCGCACACCTCGTTCTACTTCCGCCCCGAAGTGGCGGTGCACAGCGAGGAAGGCCTGAATGCTTACGGCGCGGTGACCTGGGGCCAGTTCTTTGTCTACCAGGGCTTTAATGATCGTATCGGCTGGATGCACACCTCCGGCGGCGGCGACGTTATCGACGAGTACCTGGAAACCATCACGGAAAAGGATGGCCAGTTCTTCTACCAGTATGGCGCCGAACAGCGGCCGCTGAAGGCGGTCGACATCGCGCTGCCGTACAGGAGCAAGGATGGCATGGCCAGCAAGACGGTGCGCGTGTACTACAGTCACCACGGCCCGATCGTGCGCGCCAAGGATGGCAAGTGGGTGGCGGTGCGTCTGATGAATGAGCCGCTGAAGGCGCTGACCCAGTCCTTCATCCGCACCAAGGCGCGCAACTACAAGGCGTTCTACAAGTCGATGGAGCTGCGCACCAATTCGTCCAACAACACTGTGTATGCGGATGCTGACGGCAATATCGCTTACTTCCACGGGAACTTCATTCCCCGCCGCGATCCACAGTTCGACTGGAAGCATCCGGTCGATGGCAGCACGCCGGCCACCGAATGGCATGGTCTGCACGAGGTGAAGGAAACCATCACGCTGTTCAATCCGAAGAACGGCTGGATCCAGAACACCAATAACTGGCCGTTCACGGCGGCCGGTGCGTACAGCCCGAAAGTCGAGGACTATCCGGCGTATATGTCGATGAATCCCGAAAATGCGCGCGGTATCCATGCGGTCCGGGTGCTGCAAAATAAAAAGGACTTTACGCTCGACAGCCTGATCGCCTCTGCCTATGACAATCTGCTGCCGGCGTTCGAGCCTTTGCTGCCGCAGCTGTTCGCGGCTTATGACGAGCTGCCGGCCAATGATTCGCGCAAGGCGGCGCTGGCGCCGCAGATCAAAGCGCTGCGTGGCTGGGACATGCGCTACACGCTGGAGTCGACCACCACTTCGCTGGCGATCTTCTGGGCGCAGGATTTGTGGAACACCTATCAGCCTGCCGCCAAGGCCAAGGAAGTGCAGGTACTGGATTATCTGCACGCCGCGATCACGCCGCAGCAGCGGCTGGAGGCGCTGGAGCGCGCGACCGCCAAGCTGACGGCGGATTTCGGCAACTGGCAAACGCCGTGGGGCGAGATCAATCGCTTCCAGCGCCTGACCGGCGATATCGTGCAGCCGTTCGACGACAGCAAGCCTAGTCTGCCGGTGCCTTTCGCCTCGGCCAATTGGGGATCGCTGGCCGCGTACGGCATGACGTCGAAGCAGAAGACCAAACGCGTTTACGGCGAACGTGGCAACAGCTTTGTGGCGGCGGTGGAGTTTGGGCCGCGCATCAAGGCGCGCAGCATCCTGGCGGGCGGCGAGAGCGGCAATCCGGCATCGCCGCACTTCAGCGACCAGGCGGCGATGTATGCGCGCGGTGAGTTCAAGGAAGTGCTGTTCTACAAGGCGGACGTGGAGAAGAACCTCGAACGCCGCTACCATCCGGGCGAATAAGGTCTACTCGATGTCGCGCGCGCCTTTGCGGTAGTCGGTGGGACTGCTACCGGTCCACTGCTTGAAGGCGCGGCAGAATACTGCGGAATTGGAGAAACCCAGGTCCAGCGCCAGCGTCGCCACGCTGACGTTGGAATGCGTCAGCCGGTGCACGGCGATGTCGCGCCGCAGTTCATCCTTCACGCGCTGGAAGGCGGTACCTTCCTCCGCAAACTTGCGCGTCAGGTTGCGTACCGAGACATGCAGCGCGTCGGCCAGCTCGTGAATCGTGACCGGTTCAATAATGCGCGGTTCCAGAAATGCCCGCGTCTTCGCCCCCAGCGAGGCGCGGTTCACTGCCGCGAATGTCCAGTCCTCGGGCGCGCGCTTCAGAAAGCCCCACAGCTGATGCTTTTCGCGCTTGAAGGTGGCGGCGCAGTCTTTCTCGTCAAGGCAGATCGTGGTGTCAGCCGCATCGAAACTGACCCCGCCTGGAAACAGAAAAATGTAATCTTGCACATAGCGCGGCCGGGCGAAGCAGAATCCCACCTTGTGCACAGCAATCTCTCTGCCCAGCAACCACGAGGCGACGCCGTGGACCAGTTTCATCATCAGCCCGTGGCCGAGCGGATTGGCTGCGGCGCCGGGCATGCGCGCAATCAGTGACAACCGGATCACGCCATCCTTGCGGACCATGTGCAAGCGATAGTCATCCAGCAGTAAATTCCAGAAACGCACGAAGCGGTTGAGTGCGACCATGATGGTCGGCGTGTCGAGGAGGCTAAGCATCAGATATTTCAGCGTGCCGCTGCGGATGGGGCGAGACCATAGGCCCAGCATCTCATCGTCCAACTGCGCCGCTATCGCCTTGTATAACGCGACATACTGGCGGCGCGTAATGCGGGCCTCCGGCTGCATCAGCAACGAGGACGGAATGCCGGCGCCGGCCAGGGTGTCGGCCACCATTTGCGGTCCCTGGCTGGTGTGCATGAACGCCAGCATCTCCTGCACAAAGTGCACGGAGACGGTTTCTGAGATTGGCGTGTTATGCATATATCTTGGCTTGAACGGTGAGGTATTTGCTTTGGTGGGCGCCTATACTGCGAGCCGTTATGGCGTGTTTTGCCTATTTTTGCATGGTCAATCAGGATGGAGCAAGTGTGATGAGCAAACGGATAGTCGTTACCGGCATGGGGATCGTGTCGCCACTGGGCATGGGCTGTGAGACCGTTTGGCAGCGGCTGCTGGCCGGTCACTCCGGCATCACCCGCCTGGGCGACGAATTTACGGCGGATCTGGCCTGCAAGGTGGGCGGCGTCGTGCCGGACTTTGATCCCGCAGTGGCGGCAGAGCCGAAAGATCAGAAAAAGATGGACCGCTTTGCGCTGTTCGCGCTGGCCGCCGCGCAGGAAGCGCTGGACCAGGCGGGATGGCATCCTGCCACCGAAGATGAGCGGCTGCGCACCGCCACCATTGTGGCTTCCGGTATTGGCGGTTTTGGCGCGGTGGTGGAGGCGGTGCGGACCACGGATGGACGCGGCCCACGCAGGCTGTCCCCATTCACGGTGCCGGGCTTCCTGGCTAATATGGCCGCCAGCCAGATCTCGATCCGGCACGGCTTGCGCGGACCGCTGGGCGCACCGATTACCGCTTGCGCCGCCGGTGCGCAAGCGATAGGCGACGCTGCGCGCCTGATCCGCGCCGGCGAAGCGGAGATTGCCGTGTGCGGCGGCGCCGAGGCGTGCATCGACCGCGTCAGTCTGGGTTCCTTTGCGGCGATGCGCGCGCTGTCGTCCGGGTTTAATGACGCGCCCAGCACGGCTTCGCGCCCTTTCGATCAAGGGCACGACGGCTTTGTCATGGGCGAGGGCGCCGGCATCCTGGTGATTGAAGAACTGGAGCATGCGCTGCGCCGTGGCGCAGTACCGATCGCGGAACTGGTGGGCTACGGCACCACCGCCGATGCCCATCACTTGACCGCGCCGCTCGATGACGGCGCGGGCGGCCGCCGCGCGATGGAGCTGGCGATACGTCAGGCGGGCGTTCCCGCCACGGCGATTGGCCACCTTAACGCGCACGCCACCTCAACGCCGGTGGGTGATGCTTGCGAATTGGCCGCCATCCGCGCGCTGTTTGGCACGCAAAGCCCGGCCATCTCGGCCACCAAGTCGGCGACAGGACATTTGCTGGGCGCGGCGGGTGGCGTGGAGGCCATCTTCACCATCCAGGCCTTGCGCGATCAGATGGCACCACCGACGCTGAATCTGGCCGAGCCGGTGGCTGAGGCAGCGGGGCTGGATATCGTCGCCGGTGCGCCACGTCCTTTGCAGACCGAGTACGCGCTGTCGAATGGCTTTGGGTTTGGCGGCGTCAACGCCAGCCTGTTATTTCGCCGCTGGCAGTAATCAAGGCCGCGGATAGACGACCGGCTCGGGATGTTCGATATCTTCGAGCCGGGCCCACTGCAGGTTCTCGATCTTGTTATTGCGGACATTGCCATCGCGGTGGCGCACTGCCGGCAACTTGTTCGGGTTCGGCAGGAACACCTCGGCCACCAGATCGTGCACGTAGAATTCGCCCTCGCGCTTACCGCCGCGCAGCTTCACTTTCAACCCTTCCGGATACAGCGTGGGTTTCAGCACGCTGACCTTGGAGCCGGCGGACAGCATCACGCGGCCGTCCTTTGAGACTTTGTAATAGTCGCTGCCGACCACCGGTTTGGCGTCGGCCACCAGGATGGAATAGCCGAAGCCCAGGGCAAGAACGGCGATGATGATAATGATGAGGTATGTCATGCGCCGAATCTTAGCAGTTAAATAGGGTCGAGCGAACGGCGAATATCAGCCTTTAAATCCCCTATATCTTCAATTCCCACCGACAGCCGGATCAGGCCATCGCCGATGCCCAGCGCCGCCCGCTGTGCCGCCGGGATGGAGGCATGCGTCATCAGGGCTGGATGCTCGATCAGGCTTTCGACGCCGCCCAAACTCTCGGCCAGCGCGAACACCTGGCAGCTTTCGAGGAAGCGCCGCGCGCCCGGCAGGTCGGTATTCAGGTCGATCGAGATGATGCCGCCGAAGCCCTGCATCTGGCGCTTCGCCAGCGCGTGCTGGGGATGCGATTCCAAGCCGGGGTAGAACACCTTGCGCACCTCCGGCTGCTGCTCCAGCCAGCGCGCCAGTTCCAGCGCGCTGGCGCAGTGGCGTTCCATGCGTATGGCCAGCGTCTTCACGCCGCGCAGCGCCAGGAAGCTGTCGAACGGTCCCGCGATGGCGCCCACGGAGTTCTGCAAAAAGGCCAGCTGCTCGCGCCATGCTTGCTGATGCGGCTCGCCGCCGACCACCGCGATACCGCCGATGATGTCTGAGTGGCCGTTCAGATACTTGGTGGTCGAGTGCACGACAATGTCGAAACCCTGTTCCAGCGGGCGCTGCACAATCGGGCTGGCGAAGGTGTTATCCGCGATGGCGATGATGCCGCGCTCACGGCAGATTTTGCCGATAGCCTGCAAGTCCGCCAGCTTGAGCATGGGATTGGTCGGCGTTTCGACCCATACCATCTTGGTTTCCGGCTTGATGGCGGCCAGCAGGTTTTCAGGGTTGGTCAGGTCGACGTAGGTGAAGTCATGGCCGGCACTGCGGCGGCGCACGCGTTCAAACAGGCGGTAGGTGCCGCCATACATATCGTCGCCGGCGATGATGTGCGAGCCTGCATCGGCCAGTTCCAGCACGGTCGATATCGCGGCCAGGCCGGAAGCAAAGGCGAAGGCTTGCGAGCCGCTTTCCAGGTCGGCCACGCAGCGTTCCAGCGCCCAGCGCGTCGGGTTGTGCGAACGCCCGTAGTCCAGGCCTTTGTGTACGCCGGGGCTTTCCTGCACAAAGGTGGAGGTGGCGTAAATCGGCGGCATGATGGCGCCGGTCGATGGGTCGGGCGATTGGCCGGCGTGGATCACGCGCGTGGCCAGCGCGGCTTTTTTGTCGTTCAAGATAAGGTCCTTCTCAGATGGTTAAGCAGGTCGTAGCGGGTAATCAGCCCGTAGAAGTTTTCGCCTTCGGCCACCACGGCGGTCAGGCCGCGGTCCAGCACATCGCGCAGCGCGTGCATGTCGGCGGTGGGCGGCAGGATCTCCAGGCGCTTGGTCATGGTGGTGCCGACGGCGTGGTTGAAGCGCTCCGCATCGGCGCCGACGGACAGCAGTAAATCGGATTCATCGACAATGCCAACCAGCTGGCCCTTGTCGATCACCGGCAGCTGCGCCACGTCGGCAGCGCGCATGCGGTTGAAGGCGATCATCAGCGTATCTTCCGGCGTGACGCTGATGACTTCACCGGCGTCGAAGCGGCGGCCGATCAGGTCGCGCAGGTCG
>Ga0187843_10002180_pt1 | contig 12054 bp, 11 predicted proteins | sample SpaLakP09_SKY_43_FD_134516 | JGI IMG/M metagenome (GOLD analysis project Ga0187843, IMG submission 134516) | Oligotrophic lake water microbial communities from Sparkling Lake, Wisconsin, USA - SP09_SKY_43 | ecosystem: Environmental > Aquatic > Freshwater > Lake | place: USA: Sparkling Lake... | reverse complement strand
GCCATCACGCGGGGCAGTTCGGCCATTTCGCTTCGCACGCGTTCCACCCATTCGCGCGATATCACCAGCGGTGGTAAATCCGGGTCGGGGAAGTAGCGGTAATCGGCGGCATCTTCCTTGGTGCGCATGGCGCGGGTCTCGCCGGTGTCGGGGTTGAACAAAACGGTGGCTTGCTGTATCGCGCGGCCGTCTTCGATTTGTTCAATTTGCCAGCGCACTTCATAGTCGATGGCTTGCTGCATAAACTTGAAGCTGTTGAGGTTTTTGATTTCACGCCGTGTGCCCAAAGGCGCACCAGGTTTGCGTACCGACACATTGGCGTCGCAGCGGAAACTGCCCTCTTGCATATTGCCGTCGCAAATGCCAATCCAGGTGACGATCTTGTGCAGCTCTTTGGCGTAGGCCACGGCCTCTTCGCTGGAGCGCATATCGGGCTCGGTAACGATCTCCAGCAAAGGCGTGCCGGCGCGGTTCAGGTCGATGCCGGACTGTCCAATGAAATCCTCGTGCAAGGACTTTCCCGCATCTTCTTCCAAATGCGCACGCACCAGGCGCACGGTTTTTTTCTCATCGCCCAAAAAGAAAGACACCGCGCCGCCTTGCACCACGGGGATTTCAAACTGGCTGATTTGGTAGCCCTTGGGCAGATCGGGGTAAAAATAGTTTTTACGCGCAAAAACGCTGCGCTCTGCGATGTGAGAGCCCAGTGCCAGCCCAAGTTCGATGGCACGCTCGACTGCGCCTTTGTTCATTACCGGCAAGGTGCCGGGCAAGGCTAAATCGACCGCGCAAGCTTGGGTGTTGGGCTCGGCACCAAAGGCGGTGGACGCGCGACTGAAAATTTTGCTTTGCGTGGAAAGCTGGGCGTGGGTTTCAAAGCCAATGACGACTTCGTAGCCGTGGACTAATTTGGCGGCGCTCATGCGGCACCTCCGGGGACTTGGCGGTGGTGGTCGGTGTGCAATTGGTACTGGTGCGCCACGTTCAAGAGGCGCGCTTCCTGCAAATAATTACCGATGAGTTGCATGCCCACCGGCATGCCGTTTTCACCAAAACCGACCGGCAGGCTCATTCCCGGCAAACCTGCCAACGACGCAGGCAGGGTGAAGATGTCAGCCAAGTAATTGGCCAGCGGATCATCCGACCTATCGCCGAGCCTCCATGCGGTAGTCGGTGCAACCGGGCCGGCAATCACGTCGCATTGGCTGAAAGCTTGCTGAAAATCGTCAGCAATCATGCGGCGGATTTTTTGCGCCTGCAGGTAGTAGGCGTCGTAATAACAGTGCGACAACACATAAGCGCCGATCATGATGCGGCGCTTCACTTCGCCGCCAAAGGCCTCGCTACGCGTTCTTTCATACATGTCGGCCAGATCTGAAAACTCTTTAGCGCGGTGGCCAAACTTGACGCCATCAAAACGGCTGAGGTTGCTCGACGCTTCGGCCGGCGCGATGATGTAGTACACCGGAATAGATAACTCAGTGCGCGGTAATGCGATCGGAACTAGTTTTGCGCCTTGCGCTTGCAGTTGCGTTAAGGCGGTGTCGATGGCGCTGCCCACATCACGGGCCAAGCCCTCGCCAAAAAATTCGCTCGGAATACCCACGCGCAATCCTTGAAGCGGCTGGGTCAAGGTGCGCGAAAAATCCTCCTTCGCCACATTCAGCGAAGTCGAATCCCGGTCTAGGTCCGGGCCGCACATGGCTGACAACAACAAAGCGCAGTCTTCGGCACTGCGCGCCATCGGGCCGGCCTGGTCCAGGCTGGACGCAAACGCCACCATGCCGTAGCGCGAGGCGCGGCCGTAGGTCGGTTTGATGCCGGTGATGCCGCAAAAAGCCGCCGGTTGCCGAATGGAGCCGCCGGTGTCGGTGCCGGTGGCCGCAGGCGTCAAGCGCGCTGCCACTGCCGCTGCGCTGCCGCCGGACGATCCGCCAGGAATGCGTGTGGTGTCCCAGGGGTTGGTGACCGCGCCGTAAGCCGAGTTTTCATTGGCCGAGCCCATCGCGAATTCATCGCAATTGAGTTTGCCCAAAGTCACCATGCCTGCATCCCGCAAACGGGTCACTACGGTGGCATCAAACGGCGAACAGTAGTCTTGCAATATCTTGGAGCCCGCCGTAGTGGCGAAATCTTTAGTGACAAAAATGTCTTTGTGCGCAATAGGCACGCCTTCCAAAGGGCCTGCTATACCTGCCGCGATCTTGTCGTCCGAGGCCTGGGCTTGCGCCAGCGTGACTTCGCTGTGGATGTCTAAAAAAGCGTTGTGCGGGTTGCCGCCTAGGCGTGCCAGAAAACGCGTGGCCACTTCCACTGCGCTGATTTCTTTGTTTTTCAGCATGGCCGCCAACTGCGCCACGCTTTGCTCATGCAGATCAGCCATGGCTTACTCGATCACTTTCGGCACCAAGAACAGGCCGCGCTCGACCGCAGGCGCACTGCGCTGGTTGGCTTCCCGCTGGTTGGACTCGCTGACTACGTCCTCGCGTAAACGCAGCGTCATACCCAGTTCGTCGGCGTCGCCAATCGCGGTAGTTAGACCTTGCATGGCATCAAGTGGGTGGGCCATGGGCACCACGCCGCTAGTGTCCACCGCGCGCATTTGTTCAACGATCTCAAAAAAACCATTGAGCTGACCTAGCAGGCGTTCGGCGGCGGGCGGATCAAACTGCAGCCGCGACAGCTGGGCTAGGCGATCTATATCGTGGGGAGTCAGGGACATGTGAAAAAAGCGGTCTTTACAGAGTGGTTTGCTGCGTCCAGCAACTTGCGTAAGGCGAGATTTTGGGGGCAATGGGTTATTATCCCGCCTTTGGCTTGCACGGCGTTTTGCGCTGCCGTTTGCGCCTGAATTCAGCCGTTTACCGACATTACACAGACGATGCAGCATGCGACCGCGCTGCATGTCGACAAGGACACGCCATGTTTGGAGCTTTCACCCGTTACTTTTCCACTGACCTGGCCATTGATTTAGGCACCGCCAACACCCTGATTTTTGTGCGCGATAAAGGCATTGTGCTCGACGAGCCTTCGGTGGTGGCTATCCGCCACGAAGGCGGCCCGCAAGGCAAAAAATCCATTCAAGCGGTCGGCAAAGAGGCTAAGGCCATGCTGGGCAAGGTGCCCGGAAATATTGAGGCCATCCGTCCCATGAAAGACGGCGTGATTGCCGATTTCACGGTGACAGAGCAGATGCTCAAGCAGTTCATCAAGATGGTGCATCCGCGCAGCGTGTTTCGTCCCAGCCCACGCATCATTATTTGCGTGCCCTGTGGCTCCACGCAGGTCGAGCGCCGCGCTATCCGCGAATCGGCCTTGGGCGCCGGTGCCAGCGATGTGTACCTGATTGAAGAACCTATGGCAGCGGCCATCGGTGCCGGGCTGCCGGTCTCCGAGGCTTGCGGATCCATGGTGGTCGACATTGGCGGGGGCACCACCGAAGTGGGCGTCATCTCTTTGGGCGGCATGGTTTACAAAGGTAGCGTGCGCGTGGGCGGTGACAAGTTTGATGAGGCCATCATCAACTACATCCGTCGTAACTACGGCATGCTGATTGGCGAGCCCACGGCGGAAGCGATTAAAAAGCAAATCGGCTCGGCCTTCCCAGGCTCTGAAGTCAAGGAAATGGAAGTGCGCGGCCGTAATCTCTCCGAAGGCGTGCCCCGCTCCTTTACTATTTCTTCCAATGAAATTTTGGAGGCGCTGACCGACCCGCTTAACAACATCGTTTCGGCCGTGAAAAATGCGCTGGAACAGACTCCGCCTGAGCTGGGTGCCGATATTGCTGACCGGGGCATGATGCTCACCGGCGGCGGCGCGCTCTTGCGCGATCTGGATCGCTTGCTCGCTGAGGAAACCGGCTTGCCGGTGCTGGTAGCCGAAGACCCCTTGACCTGTGTGGTGCGCGGTTGCGGCATCGCACTGGAACAAATGGAACGCTTGGGCTCTATTTTCACCAACGAGTAAGCGCCGGACGCAGCGATGGCTCTGGCTTCGCTGGGCCGAGACCCCCCCCCGTTTTTCCGACAAGGCCCCTCGGCCTTGTCGCGCTTGGTGCTGTTTAGCGCCATGGCGCTTTTACTGATGGTGGCCGATGCGCGGTTTCACATGGTGCAACCCTTGCGCGCCAGCATCGCTACCGCGCTCTACCCGCTGCAATGGCTGGTGTTGCAACCTTTGGTTTTATCGCGGCAGGCCAATGAGCGTATGGACGGCATGTTCGTCAATGCAATCGCGCTGAGCCAATTGCGCCAGCAGCTGGCCGAGCAGCGTCAGCGCGCCCAGCAAACCGACCAGCTCACGCTGGAAAATCAACGTTTGCGTGGCATTTTGAATTTGCAAGAGCGCCAATTGCCCGGCACGCTTGCCGCCCAGGTGGTGTACGACGCTGCCGACCCCTACACCCGCAAAGTGGTGCTGGACAAGGGCGAGCGCCAGGGCGTGCAACTGGCCTCACCGGTGATTGATGAGTTTGGAGTGATCGGGCAGGTGACGCGCGTCTTTCCCCTGTCTAGCGAAGTGACCCTGATTACCGACCGCGACCAGGCGATTCCGGTGCTCAATGTGCGCACCGGCGCACGCGGTGTCGCCTATGGTGAAACCACCCGCAATGCCGATGCGCTGGAGCTGCGCTTTATGGCCGCCAATGCGGATGTGGCGGTAGGCGATGTGCTCACCACCAGCGGCGTCGATGGCGTCTATCCGCCGGGCTTGCCGGTGGCGCGCGTGGACAAAGTGGAGCGGCGTACCGAAGCGGTGTTTGCCCGAATCGAATGCGTGCCGATTGCCATGGTCGCCGGTGTCCGCCATGTGTTGGTGCTGCAACCGGTTGCGCAGGTCGCCGTGGCAAGGCCCCCTACTGAGCCCGAGCACAAGCCCGTACGAAGCGGAGGCCGCAGATGATCATGCGCCCGGGTCAACGCCTGCTCATGCCGGTGAACCCTGCTTTTTTATGGCTGAGTCTGCTATTGGCTTTTGCTGTCAACATGCTGGGCAATATGCTGCTGTGGGGTCGCGCCGCTTGGGCTCCTGATGTGCTGTCCATCGTGCTGGTGTTTTGGACGGTACACCAGACCATGCGGGTGGGCATCGCCGCCGCATTTGTGTTTGGCTTGATGCTCGATGTGTACCAGGGCGGCTTGCTCGGACAGCACGCCATGGCCTACACGGCGCTGAGCTACTTTGCGATCATGGTGCACCGCCGCTTATTGTGGTTCAGCTTGCCCGAGCAAACCATGCAAGTATTGCCCTTGTTTGCGCTGGTGCACACGGTGGAGCTATTGCTCAACGCCATGATTGGCGGCAATTTTCCGGGCTGGTGGGTGCTGATGGCACCGGTGGGTGAGGCGCTGCTGTGGCCCGTAATCAGCTGGATGCTGCTGGCGCCGCAGCGCCGCGCGCCAGACCCGGACGACAACCGTCCGCTCTAGCCAAAGCGCACCATGGACTTGCGTAATATCGACCACGACTTACACCGCTTTCGGCAGCGTATTTTTGTGTTCACGATACTGGTCTTGGTGTGCTTTGTGCTATTGCTGCTGCGCTTGATGTATTTGCAGCTCTGGCGCCACGACGACTTGCTGGCGCAGGCCGAAAGTAATCGTATCGCTATCGTGCCTATCGTGCCCAACCGGGGCTTGATTCAGGACCGCAATGGCATTGTGCTGGCCAGCAATTATTCGGCTTACACGCTGGAGATCACGCCTTCAAAAACCAATGGGCTCGAAGCAACCATAGACGCTTTATCCGAGGTCATTGAAGTCACACCGCGCGACCGCCGCCGTTTCAAAAAACTGCTCGACGAGTCCAAGACCTTTGAATCCCTGCCTTTGCGCAACCGCTTGACCGATGTCGAGGTGGCGCGCTTTGCAGCCCAGCGGTTTCGTTTTCCCGGCGTAGAGATCAAGGCCCGTTTGTTTCGCAATTACCCCTATGGCGAATTGGCTAGCCATGTGATCGGGTACATCGGACGTATCAACCAAAGCGAAAAAGAAAAAATCGAAGACGACGATGACCAGGCCAATTACCGCGGTACCGAGTACATCGGTAAGCTCGGCGTGGAGCAAAGTTTTGAGCGCCAGTTGCATGGCATTACCGGCGTCGAACATATTGAAACCTCTGCCGGTGGCCGGGCCACGCGGCGGCTCAGTAGCAGCAAAGCCACGCCAGGCGACACCGTGGTTTTGACCATCGACATCAAGCTGCAGCAGTTGGTGGAGAGCATGTTTGGCGAGCGACGCGGCGCGCTGGTGGCGATCAACCCGCAAAACGGCGATGTGTTGGCCTTTGTTAGCAAACCTACTTTTGATTCGAATCTGTTTGTCGAAGGCATCGACCAGGACAGCTGGCAAATGCTCAATGAATCGCCGGACAAGCCCTTACTTAACCGCGCTTTACGTGGCACGTATCCGCCGGGTTCGACCTATAAACCCTTTATGGCGCTGGCTGCGCTGGAGACTGGCACGCGCAAATCCAGCACCTTGATCAACGACCCGGGCTTTTACATGTTTGGCGGCCACCGCTTTGGCAGCCCGGAAAATGAACGCGGCGGCGTCATGGACATGCGCAGGGCGATTGTCGAGTCGAGCAACGCCTATTTTTATTCACTCGCTAACGAGTTGGGCGTGGACACCATGCACGACTTTATGAAGCCCTTGGGCTTTGGTCAGACTACCGGCATCGATGTGCTGGGCGAAGTGCGAGGTGTACTGCCCAGTCAGGAATGGAAGCGGCGCTATTACAGTAAACCCGAACATCAAAAATGGTACGCGGGCGAGACTATTTCTCTGGGCATAGGCCAGGGCTACAACAGCTTTACCATGTTGCAGCTGGCGCAGGCCACGGCCGCTGTGGCCAACAAAGGAATCAAATACACACCGCGCCTGGTATTGGCCACTGAAGACGCCAGCAAGCATGCCCGTGTCGAACGCCCGGTGCCACCCCCCCAAGACCTGAAGCTTTCACCTGAAAACATCCAGGTGATAGTGCAGGCCATGGTCGGCGTGACCCAGGAAGGCACCTCGGCGCGCTCGTTTGCCGGGGCTGGCTACTTGAGCGGCGGCAAAACTGGCACAGCCCAGGCGGTGAGCCTGGCCAAGAACGAAAAATACAATGCAGCGCGCATGGAGGAGAACCAACGCGACCATTCCTTGTACATCGCATTTGCGCCCGCGGATGACCCGAAAATAGCGCTGGCCGTGATTGTGGAAAACGCGGGCTTCGGATCCACGTCGGCAGCGCCGATTGCCAGGCGCGTGTTTGATTACTGGTTATTGCAGCAATACCCGAATGACGATGACTTGGCCGCCGTGCGCAAAGGCCAAGCCACCGCACCTATTGGCAAACCGCGCACGCTGCCTGAGGTCAGCTGGCCGCCGCCTTTGCAATCCGCTGAGCCGCCAGGTTTAGTCGCCAAACCCTAAGCGCTGCGCTGCATCAGGCCAGGAACGCATCCCAGGAGGTCTTGGCAATCAAAGCCGCTACTACCAGCATAAACACGATACGCACAAAGCCGGTGCCGTGTTTGAGCGCTAAATGGGTGCCCGCCAGGCTACCCACCATGTTGGAAAGCGCCATGGCCAGCACCAGATGCCACCAGACATGCCCCTTCCAAGCGAACAAGACCAGGGCCGCCAGATTACTCGCAGTATTGAGTAGTTTTGCACTGGCCGATGCATGCAAAAAGTCGTAGCCGACCACGCGCACCAGCAAGAACACAAAAAAACTGCCGGTCCCCGGCCCAAAAAAGCCATCGTAAAACCCCACTAAAGCACCGATGGCTGAAAGTACGAGCACTTCGCGGCGGCCTGCAAAGCGCGGCGCATGTTCGCGCCCTAACTCTTTTTTAGCCAGCGTGTAAGCCAGTAACAAGACCAAAAGGCCAGGCAGAATTTTGCGAAGCAATTCTGGCGAGACTACGGTGACCAGCCAGGCGCCACCAAAGGCAGCTAGCAAGGCCGCCAATGCCGCCGGAAGCAACGCACGCCAGGCCATGGTGACTTGGCGGCTGTACTGCAAGGTGGCCAATCCCGTGCCCCAGATGGACGCGCCTTTGTTGGTGCCAAATAGCGTGGCCGGCGGCGCGGACGGAAACACTGCAAACAAAGCAGGCACCAGAATCAACCCACCGCCACCGACAATCGAATCTACGAAACCAGCTAAGAGTGAAGCGGCGGAAACAAGCAGTAATTCCATGGGGGAGTGGGGTACAGAAAGACAGGTGTCGCAGGAGCGCGGGCGCCGGGGTCGGACGTGCACGACGCCCTAGCCCGCCCCAAGTGTAGGGTCTTGTAAGCGCGTCACTATGGAACCAGCCAGTACAACGAAGGGACAAAAAAAAGCACTGACAGGGTCAGTGCTTTTTGCCTCTTGGAGAGGTATGTGAACCTTGGCATCGCCAGGCTCTTATGGTCTCCTCGGAATCGCTCGCGGCCTGGTGGGCCACACTTCGCTTTTCGAAGTGTGGCCTGTTTGGAGGCACCCTTGCACTGTAGCTTTGCGGCGCCGGATACACATCAGGATTTACCCTTGCGTGTTTCCCCTTATGCCTGGGCGTCTTCGCAAATCCACTGGGCGGCTTTTTCGGCAATCATTAGAGTGGGTGAATTGGTGTTACCGCTGGTGATGAAGGGCATCACGCCAGCATCGACCACGCGCAGTCCGGCCACGCCACGCACATTCAGGCGCGGGTCCACGACCGCCAGTGGGTCATCGGCACGGCCCATTTTGGTGGTACCTACCGGGTGAAAAATCGTGCTGGCGATGTCACCGGCCAGCTTGGCTAATTCTTCGTCGCTCTGGTATTGCACGCCGGGCTTGTATTCCTCGGGTGCGAATGGCTGCATGGCGCTTTGCGCCATGATGCGCCGGGTCACCCGCAGCGAATCGGCGGCCACTTTGCGGTCGGCATCGGTGCTGAGGTAGTTGGGTGCGATCGCCGGGGCGTCGCGAAAGTCTGGAGTGCGAATGTTCACCGTACCTCGGCTGCTAGGGTTCAGGTTGCAAACGCTGGCTGTCATGGCATTGAAGGTGTGCAGCGGTGAGCCAAAAGCGTCCAGGCTGAGCGGCTGTACGTGGTACTGGATATTCGGGTAAGGCTGCTGCGGGTCGCTGCGGGTGAAAGCGCCCAACTGGCTGGGCGCCATGCTCATGGGCCCGCTGCGTTTCAAAAGATATTCCAAACCGATACGTGCTTTGCCCCACAGGCTGGAGGCAAGCGTGTTCAGGGTGGGCGTGTTTTTCACTTTAAAAATCGTGCGAATTTGCAAATGGTCCTGTAAATTGGCACCCACGCCCGGCAAGTCCAGCCGCAGCGCAATGCCCTTGGATTGCAGCAGCCGGGCCGGCCCTATGCCTGAGAGTTGCAGCAACTGCGGCGAAGCTACCGAACCAGCACTCAAAATCACCTCGCGCTTCGCATGGGCAGTCACCATTTCCTGACCATTCCAAACCTTAACGCCGCTGCAGCGCAAAGGCTTGGCAGTGCCCGGGTGGTTTTCGAGTACGAGTTCGCTCGCCTGTGCGCCGGTCCAGAGTTCAAAGTTAGGCCGCGCGTAGCAGGTGGGCCGCAAAAAGGCCTTGGCGGTATTCCAGCGCCAGCCGTTTTTTTGGTTGACTTCAAAAAAGCCCACGCCTTCGTTGTCGCCCCGGTTGAAGTCTTCGGTCGCCGGGATACCCGCTTGCGCCGCCGCCTGGGCAAAGGCTTCTAGTACCTCCCACCGTAAGCGCTGTTTATCTACGCGCCACTCGCCGCCGGCGTTGTGGTGGCGCAGCAGCATGCGGTAGGGGGTGTTGCCGTCCTGCATCAGCGCAGGTGCGGTGCCGCGGGCGCCATGTAAAGCGCTGGCGCCTTTGTAGTGGTCTTCGTGGAGCTGGAAGTAAGGCAGGCTGTTATCCCAGCTCCATTGCGACTCACCGGTCACATCAGACCAGCGCTGGTAATCGCGTGCCTGGCCGCGCATGTAAATCATGCCGTTGATGCTGCTACAGCCGCCCAGCGTTTTTCCGCGCGGGTAAATCAGGCTGCGGCCATTGAGCCCGGCTTCGGGCTCGGTTTTGAATAGCCAATCGGTACGCGGGTTGCCGATGCAATACAGATAGCCCACCGGGATATGAATCCAGTGGTAGTCGTCGCGCCGACCGGCTTCAATCAGCAACACGCGTTTTGACGCGTCGGCGCTCAGACGGTTGGCCAGCAGGCAACCGGCCGTTCCTGCGCCGATGATGATGTAGTCAAAAGTGGTGTCGTTCATTCGGTGGACGTAAAAGCGGTAGGGGTCTGCTGGCGCGCGCTTACCTACCACTCCATTGGGGCTTGCGCTTTTCTTGAAATGCCAGTTGGCCTTCGCGTGCGTCTTCGGTCAGGGTAAAGAGCGCAATCTGGCTCTCGGTAAACGCCATGGATTCTTCAAATGCCATGGTCTCCATTTTCTTGAGCATATACAGTCCACGCCGCACCGCAGCGGGCGACTTGTCCAGCAGGCGTTCCAGCAGCCATTGCAGCTTGGCATCGACATCGCGGTCGATGTAATTGACCAGACCAAACTCCACGGCCTGCAGGCTGCTAATGGGTTCGCCGGTAATGCACATTTCTACCAGCGTGCGGCGCGGAATCAGGTGTTGCAACACACTGAGCACCTGGGCGGGGAATACGCCCACTTTGACCTCGGGCAAACCAAAGACCGCATGCTCTGCGGCCACCGCCATATCGCACATAGACAAAAGGCCCATGCCCCCGGCCATGCAAGCCCCATTGACCCGTGCGACCAAGGGCACATAGCTGGCCTTGGCCACGCGCAGTAGCTGCGCCAAATGGCCTAAGGGTTCGGAGTAATCGGTAGTAAAGGCCTGCGCGTTTTGCAGATCGGCTCCGGCACAAAAAGCTTTCTCACCGGCACCGGTAAGCACAATGGCGCGCACGCTGCGATCGCTTTGCGCTGCGCCAATAGCCGCTGCCATAGCGGCCAACACGCTATGGCTCATGGCATTGCGGCGCGCTTCGCGGGTAATGGTCAGCCAAAGTACTGGGCCGCGCAGTTCGACAGATAAATCGGGGCTGGTCAGGGCGCTGGTGTCCATACAAAACTTCCTGCGAAATAGGTTCGGTGACTGGGATCGGCATAAGGGCTGCGACGCCCCAAGCATACAAGTGTGCGCTTAGCGCCCGCCGCCTACGTCCAAGAGGGCGCCAGTGCAGTAACTGGCTTGTGGACTGAGCAGCCACACAATGGCGTTGGCTACCTCCTGCGCGCTGCCCGGACGCTGCATAGGGACTTGGAGAGCCAGGCGCTGCGCCCGGTCGGGCTCGCCGCCGCTGGCATGGATGTCGGTTTCGATGATGCCCGGACGCACCGCATTGACGCGGATACCCTCGGCAGCCACTTCTTTGGCCAGGCCAATGGTGAAGGTGTCAATCGCCCCTTTGCAGGCCGCATAGTCCACGTACTGGCCTGGGCTGCCCATTTTGGATGCGGCGCTGGACAGATTGACGATGCCGCCGCCGGTGCCGCCATGGCGCGTGCTCATACGCAAAACCGCTTCGCGGGCGCACACAAAGCTGCCCAGTACATGGGGTGTTGAGCATGCGCGACAGGCGCGCTACGCCCATGGCGTCTACGCGGGAGCTGACATCGACCACGCCGGCGTTGTTGACCAAAGCTGACAAGGGCCCCCATTTGGCGTCAACGCGTGCAAACATCGCCATCACCTCGTCTTCGCGGCTGACATCGGCTTGCAAGGCCATAGCCTTGCCGCCGCTGTCACGGATGCTGCGCACCACCTCGTCGGCAGCCAGGGAGTTGGATTGGTAATTGACCGCGACCGCATAGCCGGCCCGCGCTGCGGCCAGTGCGGTAGCCGCGCCAATGCCGCGCGAACCGCCGGTAACCAGCAGGACCGGGGCGGTCATGGGCGGCGCTGCATGGGCATGCGTCACGCCTTGCGCAAGGCGCGCGCGGCATCCAGGGCAAAGTAGGTGAGCACGCCGTCGGCGCCTGCGCGTTTGAAAGCCAGCAGGCTCTCCAGCATCACGGCTTCACGGTCGAGCCAGCCGTTTTG
>Ga0187843_10002179_pt1 | contig 12055 bp, 10 predicted proteins | sample SpaLakP09_SKY_43_FD_134516 | JGI IMG/M metagenome (GOLD analysis project Ga0187843, IMG submission 134516) | Oligotrophic lake water microbial communities from Sparkling Lake, Wisconsin, USA - SP09_SKY_43 | ecosystem: Environmental > Aquatic > Freshwater > Lake | place: USA: Sparkling Lake... | reverse complement strand
CCCGATGATGAACCTGCCGGTATGGCCGGTTGACAATCTTCTTGCCGGCCACAGTGGCTGGTAGTAATCTGGCTCGGCCATCCGGCTCTGATTTTTACTAAGGTGTTGTTTCATGAACACGTTGGCATGCTTGAACCGGGCGGCTGCCAACCACGGCAGCCTGCCGAAAAACTGGTTTACTCTCGATATCGTGCTGGCCTACGACTTCCCCCGTCGTTGATCTCCCCACGTAGCGGCCCCGCGCCGGCTACGTTCTGTTGCATTCATTCTTTCATTCTGAATTGACAGCTTTGGCCTTGTTGCGCCCAGACTCCCTATCCTGGCGATAGTCGTCTGTGGCCTATGCCTGCGCCAGGGCAGGGAGTATCACGCATGGCACGACGCATTCCTGAACCGTTCCGCATCAAGATGGTGGAACCGATCAAGCAAACCACCCCTGAATATCGCCGCAGTGCGCTGGCTGAAGCCGGCTGGAACCCTTTCCTGTTGCGTGGCGAAGATGTCTATATCGACCTGCTGACCGACAGCGGCACCGGTGCCATGTCCGACCGGCAATGGGCCGGTCTGATGATGGGGGACGAGGCCTATGCCGGCAGCCGCAACTATTTCCATCTGGCCGACACGGTCAAGGAGTTGTTTGGCTACCAGCACACCATTCCTACCCATCAGGGCCGTGGTGCGGAGCAGATTCTGTTCCCCGAGTTGGTCAAACGCTGCCATGGCAGCCAGCCGGTGTTTATTTCCAATTACCATTTTGATACCACCAAGGCGCATGTCGAAATTGCCGGCGCCCGTGCCATCAATGTGCTGACGCCTCAAGCGCTGGATACCGAAACCGCTTATGACTGGAAAGGCGATTTCGACCTGCCGCGTCTAGCCGAGGTCATTGCCAGCGAAGGTGCTGAAAACATTGCCGGGCTGATCATTACGGTGACCTGCAATAGCGCTGGTGGCCAGCCGGTGTCCATGCCGAATATGCGCGCTGCCAGTGCGCTGGCTCGTCTGCATGGCATTCCGGTGATCATTGATGCGGCGCGGTTTGCCGAAAATGCCTGGTTTATCCGCCAGCGCGATCCCGACTATGCCGGCCAGTCCATTGAAGCCATCGTGATGGAAATGTTTGGCTATGGCGACATGTTGACCATGTCGGCCAAGAAAGACGGGCTGGTGAATATTGGTGGCCTGTGCTGCTTCAAGGACGATGCCGATCTCTTCCGTGCAGTGCAGGTGCGCTGTGTGCCGATGGAGGGTTTTGTGACCTATGGTGGCCTGGCCGGCCGCGATATGGAGGCGCTGGCCATCGGTTTGAAAGAGGGCCTGGATCCGGCCTATCTGACCTATCGCATCAGCCAGGTGGAGTATCTGGGCGAACGGCTGCGTGCAGGCGGCGTGCCCATCCAGTATCCGACTGGCGGCCATGCGGTGTTTGTCGATGCCAAGCGCCTGCTGCCGCATATTCCGGCCGGGCAGTTTCCGGCGCATGTGCTGGCTTGCGAGTTGTATCTGGAGGGCGGGGTACGTGGAGTGGAAATCGGTTCGCTGCTGCTGGGGCGCAACCCGCAAACCGGCGAGCAGGAGGCATCGCCGCTGGAGCTGTTGCGGCTGACCATTCCGCGCCGGGTGTATACCAATGACCACATGGATTACATTGCCGACTGCCTGATCGAGGTCAAGCAGCGCGCGGCCAGCATGCGTGGCCTGACCTTTGAATATGAACCGCCGATCCTGCGTCATTTCATGGCACGGCTGAAGCCTTTGGCCTGATCGCTGTCGCAATAAAAAATGGCTGCCAGTGGCAGCCATTTTTTTTGTTCCCATGGCGGGCTTACTTGATCAGCTCAACCTGCAGTTGGGGGGGGGTAGTGGAGAAAGCATTGATGTGCCCCCGGGTTTGCAAGCGTAACTCCCCATCCACAAACACTTGTGCCTGTACGCTGTAGTTGCCGCCGGCCTGGATGGCATGCTGGTCGTAGCACAGGGAAAAGTCCAGCGGGAAAGCCTTGGGTTTTTCCAGTGTCTGCTCCGCCAGCAGGCGGGCTGGCGCATCGGCCGGGGTGCTGTCATCTACCAGCCGTACCCGTACCAGCGTGGTGGCCAGCGGTAGCGACATGGGTTCTTTCAGCGCGACTTTGCCATTCAGATACTGCGGCTGGTAACTCTTGCTGGCACAGCCAGCCAAGAGTAACAGCAGGCCGGCTGCCAGCAAGCCGCGCCGTGTGCTGGGGCCCATCATTCCGCGGCCTCCAGCTTGGGCTTGCCCAGCATCACTACCGGGCCTTGCTCCGGCTTCCATTCCGCCTGTACCCGCCATTGATTGCTCTTGTCTTCCAGCTGGGCATACCAGTGGTTGGCCTTGACCAGTTCCTTGCCAAAGCTGCCGCTGTACTGATTGGCGGCAATCTTGTGCAGGTCGGCGGCCACGTCGTAATCATCCTGGGCCGGATGAATCAGCTTCAGGGTCAGCACATCTGGCAGAACCTGTTTGCTGGTGGTGTTGACGGTAACGCTGCGGCCATCGCTGCTGAACATGACCTGGGCGGTAATGCCCATGGCCGCAGCAGCCGTATCGCGGCGCAGTTCCATATTGATGGCCTTGCCCTTGTTGTAGTAATCGTCGGTGACCAGGCCGTCATCGGTCTTGATGGCGGTGGTGATGTAAAGCGAACCGACGATGACGGCAGCCAGCGGAAAGCTGATCAAAAACCACACCCAGGGTTCTTTATACCAGGGGCGCGAAACAGGACTGCTCAGTTGCATGACTTACTCTCCGATGAAGCTGGATTTTTCTTCCACATGCAGAACCGGACTGCTGACGGTTTCTACCTTGAAGTGGATCTCGTGGCTGCCCTTGGTGGCAACCTGGGGGTCGGCCTGCACGCGTACACCGAAGCTTTCGGTTTCAGTTGCCTTCACCTTCAGGTGCTTGCTGTCGCTTTCCAGCTTCAGGTCGGGCATGCCGTCTACCGAGATTTTAAACTCCTGATCGCGTTCTGTGGTGTTGATGATCTTGATAATGTAGGCATTTTCCAGCAGGCCGGCATCGGTCTCCTTCACCAGCGAGGCACGGTCACGCAGGATGTCCACCTTGAAGGGCTTGCGCATGGCCAGCGAACCCAGTGCGGCACCCAGCACGATCAGCAGCACCACCGTGTACATGATCACGCGCGGGCGGCGCAGGTGTTTGACGATGTCTTTTTCCGGGTATTTGCCTTCCAGTGCGTTTTCTGTGGTGTAGCGGATCAGGCCGCGCGGATAGCCAACCTTGTCCATCACTTCATCACAGGCATCGATACAGGCGGCACAGCCGATGCACTCGTATTGCAGACCGTTGCGGATGTCGATGCCAACCGGGCAGACCTGGACACAGATGCCGCAATTGACACAGGAACCCAGGCCCTGCTGCTTGAAGTCGACGCCTTTTTTGCGGGAGCCACGCGGCTCGCCTCGGGCTTCGTCATAGGAAATGATCAGGGTGTCGGCATCGAACATCACGCTCTGGAAGCGGGCGTAGGGGCACATGTATTTGCATACTTGCTCGCGCATGAAGCCGGCCAGCAGGTAGGTGAATCCGGCATAGAAGAAGATCCAGAAGCTTTCCCACGGGCCATAGTCGAAGGTGGGCATGGCCTTGACCAGATCGCGAATGGGGGTGAAATAACCCACCAGCGAGAAGCCGGTCCACAGGCAGAACAGGATCATCAATGCGTGCTTGGTGAATTTGAGCCTGATCTTGCGCAAGCTCATCGGGGCATTGTCCAGCTTGATGCGCTTGTTGCGGTCCCCCTCTACCAGTTGCTCAATCCACAGCATGATTTCGGTGTAGACGGTTTGCGGACAGGAGTAGCCGCACCATAGGCGGCCGGCAATGGTGGTCCACACAAACAAGCCAAAGGCACAGCTCATGAGCAGGGCGGCGAGGTAAACGAAGTCCTGCGGCCAGATGGTCAGGCCGAAGATGTAGAACTTGCGGTTCACCATGTCGAAGAACAGTGCCTGGCGGCCATTCCAGGTGAGCCATGGCAGACCGAGGAAGGCAAGCTGGGTGCCGAGTACGAAAAGAATACGCCAGTTGTTGAAGATCCCTTTGACGCTACGCGGGTAGATCTTTTTTTGTGCCTCGTACAAGGACACGGTTTCCTGTGTGGCCTTGGGGGAGGGGGGAGTGTGTTCTACTTTGACCGGTATATCTTTAAGCGAATCAGACATGGTGTTTTCCTGAAGAGGATTTCGCAAAGTTCACTCTTAACATGGACTTTGCGCAAGCCTCTTGCCGGTGTTTTCATTATATCAAATTATATACTAATTGTCATAAAGCATACTGCCCGCTTGCGCGGGCAGTATGTCGGCTAAGGCTTACTGCGCCTTGGCGTTATTGGACAGACCCCATACATAGGCTGCCAGCAGGTGAACCTTGGCATCGCCCAGGAAGTCCTTCCAGGCCGGCATCTGGTTGTTGCGACCATTGGTGATGGTCTCGATGATGGTCTTTTCAGTACCACCATACAGCCAGCTTCCGCTTGGGTGAGTCAGGTTCGGTGCACCCAGTTGCTGGTTGCCCTTGCCTTCCGGACCATGGCAGGCCGCGCAGATGGTGGCAAAGGTTTCCTTGCCACGTGCGGCGCGCTCGGCATCAAACTTCTTCTTCTGAACCGAAAGCGACAGCACGTAGTTGGCTACATCCTTGACCTTCTCTTCACCCAGTACCGAACCCCACGCCGGCATCTGGCCATGACGACCACCCTGAATGGTGGTTTCGATGGTCTTGGGATCGCCACCATACAGCCAGTCGTGGTTTACCAGGTTAGGGAAGCCCTTGGCACCGCGTGCATCAGAGCCGTGGCACTGTACGCAGTAGGTCTGGAACAGGCGCTTGCCCATTTCCTGTGCTTTGGGATCAGCAGCAACGACCTTCAGGTCCTGCTTCAGGTAGTTGTCATACAGCGGCTGATACTTGGCTTCGGCTTGTGCGCGTTCTTCCTTGTACTGACCTACGGAAGTCCAGCCACGAATGCCTTGCCATTTGCCCAGGCCCGGGTAGAGCACCAGATAGCAGGCACCGAAGATCAGCGTGATGTAGAACATCAGCATCCACCAGCGCGGCAGAGGATGGTTGTATTCCTCCAGGTCGCCATCCCATACATGACCCATGGTCTTGACCTGCTCACCCTTGTTGACCGTGGTCTTGGATTGGGTGAACAACAGCAGGGACAAGCCAACAAAACCTGCAACCACGATGGCCGTGATCCAGATGCCCCAGAAATCGCTTACGAAATCACTCATTGTTTTGCTCCGTTAGAAGCCGACTCATGGTTATCGGCCTCCTGCACCTTGTCGTCGTCGAGAAAGGGCACATTGGCCGCTTCATCGTACCGGTTCTTTGAGCGCCTGCTGTAGGCAATGAACAACACCAGAATGAAGAAGGTGAAGCACATTACGGTAAAGGCAGAGCGCCCAATCGTTACCCAGTCCATGACTTAGCGAACGTTCTTCAGTGCAAGACCCAAGCCCTGCAGGTATGCAATCAGGGCATCCATTTCCGACTTGCCTTCGACCTGAGCCTTGGCTTCGGCGATATCCTTGTCGGTATACGGAACGCCTACGCTGCGCAGCGCTTCCATTTTCTTCGGCATGATTTCGGCGTCAGCCAGGTTCTTGGACAGCCACGGGAAAGCCGGCATGTTGGATTCCGGTACCACGTCACGCGGATTGGTCAGGTGAACACGGTGCCATTCGTCGGAATAGCGACCGCCTACACGGGCCAGGTCCGGACCGGTACGCTTGGAGCCCCACTGGAAGGGGTGGTCGTACACCGACTCGCCCGCAACGGAGTAGTGACCATAGCGCTCGGTTTCGGCGCGGAAGGGACGGATCATCTGGGAGTGGCAGTTGTAGCAGCCTTCACGGATGTAGATGTCACGGCCAGCCAGCTGCAGTGCGGTATAAGGCTTGACGCCTGCAACCGGCTGGGTCGTGGACTTCTGGAATGCCAGCGGCAGGATTTCCACCAGGCCGGCAAAGCTGATCACGATCAGCGTGAACACGATGAGATAGCCTACGTGTTCTTCAATCAGTTTCTGGATCTTTTCCATGTTCTTCTACCTTTATCCGCTTAAGCGTGAGCCGATGCGTTAACAGCCAGGATCTTGGCGTCAACAGCGCGGCCACCAGCTACGGTGCGGAAGGTGTTGTAGGCCATCAGCAGCATACCGCTCAGGTACAGCGTACCACCCAGGAAACGTACGAAGTGGTAGGGGTACGTTGCTTTTACGGCTTCAACAAAGGCGTAAGTCAGGGTGCCGTCGGCATTCAGGGCGCGCCACATCAGGCCCTGGGTTACACCGGAGATCCACAGTGCGGCGATGTACAGCACCACGCCCACGGTAGCCAGCCAGAAGTGAGCTTCGATCAGTTTCACGCTGTGCATGGATTCGCGGCCAAACAGACGCGGCAGCAGGTAGTACATGGAACCGATGGTGATGAAGCCTACCCAGCCCAGAGCGCCGGAGTGCACGTGACCGATGGTCCAGTCTGTGTAGTGCGACAGGGCGTTGACGGTCTTGATGGACATCATCGGGCCTTCGAAGGTGGACATACCGTAGAAGGACAGGGAAACCACCAGGAATTTCAGTACCGGATCGGTACGCAGTTTGTGCCATGCACCGGACAGGGTCATGATGCCGTTGATCATGCCGCCCCAGCTCGGAGCCAGCAGCACCAGGGAGAACACCATGCCCAGCGACTGGGTCCAGTCAGGCAGTGCGGTGTAGTGCAGGTGGTGAGGGCCAGCCCACATATAGGTGAAGATCAGCGCCCAGAAGTGCACTACCGACAGACGATAGGAGTAAACCGGACGGCCAGCCTGCTTCGGAACGAAGTAGTACATCATGCCCAGGAAGGCAGCGGTCAGGAAGAAACCTACGGCGTTATGGCCATACCACCATTGCACCATGGCATCTACGGCACCGGCGTACACGGAGTAGGACTTGGTCAGGGAGACCGGTACGAAGGCGCTGTTGACGATGTGCAGCAGGGCTACTGCCAGGATAAAGGCACCATAGAACCAGTTGGCTACATAGATGTGCTTTACCTTGCGGATGGCGATGGTGCCGAAGAAAACAATGGCATACACCACCCAGGTCACGGCGATCATCAGTTTGATCGGCCATTCCAGTTCGGCGTATTCCTTGCCGAAGGTATAACCCAGCGGCAGGGTGATGGCAGCAAGGACGATGATCAGCTGCCAGGCCCAGAAGGTAAAGGCGGCAAGCTTGTCCGAGATGAGTCGTACGTTACAGGTGCGCTGCACGACGTAGTAGGAAGTGGCAAACAGGCCGCAACCGCCAAAGGCGAAAATCACGGCGTTGGTGTGCAGCGGGCGCAGACGACCAAAGTGGAACCAGGGCCCAAAGTTGAGCTCCGGCCACACCAATTGGGCCGCAATGATGACGCCCACCAGCATGCCTACAATGCCCCAGACTACGGTCATGATGGCAAACTGGCGCACCACCTTATAGTTATAAGTGGATTGCGTTTCCATTTAGGGTTTTCTCCAAGGTTGCTAACTTAGAACGTGACAAACCATGGCGACTTGATTTCCTGCCCACTGCCCCAAGCTGTAGTAGACAGGAAAGCCGCAGGGGAATCTGATCATTTTCAGATTAGTAAAGCGTTTGACCCGTGCTGACAATTTGCTGCCAAAAAAACTTGGCAAACCATGTCAGTCACACGCTTTTTCCCCATTTATTCAGCGAGGCATTCTAAAGCAAATACCCATGACGGGCCAGTTGATTAGTATGCTCGCGGGATTTTTACGTCCACCATTTTCTTGATTTCAAGCGAGCGGGCAGCAGGTGCTGAACCTGATGCCGCTTACTGGGGATTATATTGTCATGCCTGTGCAAGCCCTTGACTTAGGTCAAATCGCCATCGGCCACGACGACTGTATGGACCCGGTGCTAGAATCTGCTGTTTCCGCCCCATCTTCAGGCAGATCATGACCGCGCCAGTTCACTATTCCATCCGTCCGTGCTCACCGCAAAGCCATTGCTTCGAGATTACGCTCAAAGTTGCCAAACCTGCCAAGAAGGGACAGGTGTTTACTTTGCCGGCGTGGATTCCCGGCAGTTATCTGATTCGTGAGTTTTCCCGGCATATCGTCAGCATTCAAGCCAGCAGTGCTGGCAAAGAGGTTGGGCTGTGCAAGCTGGACAAACACAGCTGGCAGGCCGAGCCGGTGGCCGGCAGCCTGACGCTGGTGTATCAGGTCTATGCCTATGATCTGTCAGTACGGGGCGCTTATCTGGATGAGGAGCGTGGCTTCTTCAATGCCAGCAGCGTTTTTCTGGCGGTAGAGGGATATGAGTCGGTGGCCTGCACGGTGGAAATCCGTGCGCCCAAGGGCAAGGCATTCGCTGACTGGAAAGTAGCCAGCAGCCTGCCGGCGCTGGAGACCGACCGCAACGGTTTCGGCGTATACCGTGCTGGCGATTACGATGAGCTGCTGGATCACCCGGTGGAACTGGGAGCCTTCCACTCGGTCAGCTTCAAGGCTTGCGGCGTGCCGCACCAGTTTGTGGTATCCGGTCGTTTCCGTGGCGACCTCAAGCGTCTGGCGCGTGACACCAAGAAAATCTGTGAATATCAGATCAAGCTGTTCGGCACGCCTGCGCCTTTCGAACGCTATGTGTTCATGCTGTATGTCGGCAAGGATATCTATGGCGGACTGGAGCATCGCGCCTCGACAGCACTGGTGGCCAATCGAGATGACCTGCCGCAATCGTCGGAGGAGGCCATCTCCGATGGCTATCTCAAGCTGCTGGGACTGATCAGCCACGAATACTTCCACAGCTGGAATGTAAAACGGATAAAACCCGCCGCCTTCAGCCCTTATGACCTGAGCCGCGAGGGCTATACTCGACTGCTGTGGGCATTCGAAGGCATTACCTCTTATTACGACGACCTGGCCCTGCTGCGCTGTGGCCTGATCGACAGCAAGCGCTATCTTGGCCTGTTGGCGCAGACCATCAGTGGTGTCGAGCGCGGTGCCGGTCGCCTCAAGCAGACGCTGGAGGAGTCCAGCTTCGATGCCTGGACCAAGTATTACCGCCAGGATGAAAACAGCCCCAACAGCATTGTCAGCTACTACACCAAGGGCTCATTGGCGGCGCTGGCGCTGGATCTGACCATACGCCAGCAGACTGACGGCCGTCTGTCGCTGGATGACGTGATGCGTGCGCTGTGGCAAAAATGGCAGGCCGATGGCCAGGGGCTGGCGGAAGACGAGTGGGAGCGGATTGCCCAGCAGGTCACCGGCCTGGACTTGCACGCCTTCTTCGACAGCGCCTTGCGCTCTACTGCTGATCTGCCCCTGGCCAACTTGTTGGCAACGCAGGGGCTGGACATGTGCTGGGACTACGCGGATCATGCCGGCGATGCTGGTGGCATCGGCACCGTGGCGGACAACCGTCAACCGCGTGCCAGCCTTGGTGTGAAGACTGCGGCCGACCCATTGGGCCTGCGGCTGGTCAACGTGCTGGATGGCGGCGCTGCCCAGCTGGCAGGGCTGGCCGGTGGAGACATCCTGATCGCACTGGATGGCCTGAAAGTGACTGATCTGGACAAGATGCTGGCACGCTATGGCGTGGGCGAGACCGTTACCCTGCATCTGTTCCGCCGTGATGAGCTGCTGGTGCGTGAAGCCAGTTTGCAAGCGTCTCCGCGGACCTGCTGCCGTTTGCAGCTGCGGGGCGAGGATGCTGGCTGGCTGCGTGGCTGATGCATCGAGTTACCGCATAGTGCACCCGTAACCGGACCGGGGCGGCGATCCCGCCCGGTTCATGAGCAAGACCGGATCAAGCCGGCAACGACTACGAATAGAGAGAAGAACATGGCGCAGCAGCCTCAGGTCAACTATCTGAAAGACTATACCGTTCCCCCTTATCTGGTGGATCGGGTGGATTTGAAGTTTGATATCGAGGACGCACAGACGCGTGTTCATTCGCGTCTGGTGGTCAAGCGCAATGACAAGTCCACGGCTGCCAGCGCGCTGTGGCTGGACGGTTCGGCCCGCTTGCTCAGCCTGACGCTGGATGGCGAGCGGCTGGATGCCTCTGCTTATCAGCTGACGGCCGACGGGGTGCTGATTCCGGCGGTACCTGACAGTTTTATCCTGGAAGTGGAAACCGAGCTTGAACCGGCGAGCAATACCAGCCTGATGGGCTTGTATGCCTCCAATGGCAATCTGTTCACCCAGTGCGAGCCGGAAGGCTTCCGCAAGATCACCTTTTATATGGACCGGCCCGATGTGATGGCCAAGTTCACTACCACCATCGTGGCTGACAAGCAGAAGTTTCCGGTGCTGCTGTCCAATGGCAACAAGGTGGGGGAGGGCGTACTGGACAAGAAGCGCCATTGGGTTAAATGGGTCGATCCCTATCGCAAGCCGTCCTACCTGTTTGCCCTGGTAGCCGGCAAGCTGGTGGCTGCGCGTGACAAATTCACCACCCAGCGCGGGCGTTCTGTCGCGCTGGAAATCTGGACCGAGCCGGCCGACCAGGACAAGGTCGCCTTTGCCATGGGGGCGGTCAAGCGCGCCATGAAGTGGGACGAGCAGCGCTTTGGCCTGGAGTACGATCTGGACATCTACATGATCGTGGCGGTCAGCGACTTCAATATGGGGGCCATGGAAAACAAGGGCCTCAACATCTTCAATACCTCGGCGGTACTGGCACGCAAGGATACCCGCACCGATGCGGAGTTCCAGCGCGTGGAAGCCATCATCGCCCACGAATACTTCCACAACTGGACCGGTAACCGTGTGACCTGCCGCGACTGGTTCCAGCTGTCGCTGAAAGAAGGGCTGACGGTATTCCGCGATCAGGAATTCAGCTCCGATTTGGGCAGCCGTGCGGTCAAGCGTATCGACGATGTCAAGAGCCTGCGCGCCTTGCAGTTTCCGGAGGATGCCGGCCCGACGGCGCATCCGATTCGCCCGGAATCCTATATCGAGATGAACAATTTCTACACCATGACGGTGTATGAAAAGGGTGCGGAAGTGGTCCGCATGTACCACACCCTGCTGGGGGAGTCCGGTTTCCGCAAGGGTATGGATCTGTACTTCAAACGCCACGATGGCCAGGCGGTAAGTTGCGATGATTTCCGCGCCGCCATGGCTGACGCCAATGGGGTCGATCTCGACCAGTTTGCCTTGTGGTATAGCCAGGCCGGCACGCCGCTGTTGCAAGTCAGCAGCCACTACGATGCCGCAGCACAGCGTTATGTGCTGACCGTGACGCAGTCTTGCCGGGCCATCACCGGCCAGCCTGCACCGCAGCCGCTGCATATCCCCCTGGCTCTGGGGCTGGTGGGCAGTGATGGCAAGGATCTGCCGCTGCAGCTGGAAGGCGAGGAGCAGGCACAGCTTGGTACGCGAGTGCTGGATGTCAAACAGGCTAGCCAGACATTTGTGTTCATCGATGTTCCAGAAGAGCCGGTGCCCTCGCTGCTGCGTGGTTTCTCTGCGCCGGTCCGGCTGGAGTATGACTGGCGCGATGAACAATTGGCCTTCCTCATGGCCAACGACAGTGACAGCTTCTGCCGCTGGGAAGCCGGGCAGACTCTGGCCGAGCGGCTGTTCCGCCAGTTGATCGAAGCGGCTGCGCAAGGCCGTGCACTGACCCTGCCCGAGACCTTTGTCGCGGCCTTCCGTGCGGTGTTGAAAGATCCGCTGGCCGATCCGGCCTTCAAGGCCATGATGCTGGGCTTGCCGTCGGAAGGAGAAATGCTGGAAATGGTTGAGCAGGCCAACCCGGCCATCATTCACCAGGTGCGTGACTTTGTGCTGGACCAGTTGGCCGAGGCGCTGCGTGGCGAGTGGCACGAGGCCTATCACCTGAACCAGACCCGTGAATACAAGCCGGAAGACGCTGGCCGGCGCGACCTGAAAAACCGTGCCTTGCAGATGCTCACTCGCCTGAGCGTGGCCTGGCCGGCTGAGGCTGCGCGCAAGCAGGCGCTGGAAGCGGACAATATGTCGGATCAGATGGGAGCCATGCTG
>Ga0187843_10002178_pt1 | contig 12060 bp, 12 predicted proteins | sample SpaLakP09_SKY_43_FD_134516 | JGI IMG/M metagenome (GOLD analysis project Ga0187843, IMG submission 134516) | Oligotrophic lake water microbial communities from Sparkling Lake, Wisconsin, USA - SP09_SKY_43 | ecosystem: Environmental > Aquatic > Freshwater > Lake | place: USA: Sparkling Lake... | reverse complement strand
TCGCGCGCATGGGCATTATTCGGTCGTTCCAGATTTCAGCGGTTTTTCCCCATCTGAGCGTGTTGGAAAATGTGCGCATTGGTTTGCAGCGCAACATGGGAACGTCATTTCATTTCTGGAAAATCACAAAATGAATTCTACATATACTAAGTGTGCCCCTTGGGCTGCAAAACCCTCTGGCTAGCAGCCACACCCTAAGCATGCCGCCTCCCGTCTGCAACAACGCCGAGAAATTTGCTCTGGTTTGAGCTACCGCTAAACGGTGAAGCGGATACAATGGGTCATTACTTAATTATTTGGAGTCCCGAAATGGCCTCTTTTTTTGAAGATATCGGCACACTGATTAGCATGGCTATTACGCCCGCATTATTGCTGCTCGGCGTCATGCTACAGATGCGCGTGCTCAACAATCGTCTAGAACGTATCAGCGATCGTTCAGAAGTTTTGGAAGGTCGCATATCCAGCGGCTCAGGACTACGGCCAGCGATGGTACACGAACTATCAGTTCTTCAGCGCCGGGAGACGGCCATTCACCGTGCGTTTGGCTTGTCGACAGCTTGCATGATTCTTATCTGCTCCATCGTCGTAGCCTTATTTGTTGATGATTCAATCCATCTGAAACTCGACTCGCTAATCGCATTCGCCTTTGTAGCGACTATGCTGCTGTTGGTAGGAAGTTTTAGCTTGTTAATGCACGAAATTTTCATCGCCAGCCATTCTTTGCCTGCCACTGCTTTGCACCGCCGTCAGCCTGAAGGCCAAAATTAATTGACGTAGTTTCAGGCGGGCAGCCAATAGCGCCACGACATTTCCTCCAGCCCCAAATCAAGCAAGACCTTTTGCAGGCGCTGCGATCCTCGCTGACGCGGCAAATCTTTGTAGGTCGCGATGATTAATTCGTTTTTCATCGAGTGCTCCCAACCCACCAGTTCAGTCACATTCACTTGATAGCCATGCGCTTCGAGTTGCAAACAGCGCAGTACATTGGTTACATGACTACCAAATTCGCGTGTGTGAATAGGATGACGCCATATTTCAGTCAACGCATCGCGAGCCAGCGATTGCGACTTCAATTTTCTCAATACACCCGCCAGCTCAGCCTGACAGCAAGGCACCAACACAATATAGCGAGCTTGTTTTTTTAAGGCAAAGCTAATCGCGTCATCCGTCGCGGTGTCACAGGCATGTAACGCTGTCACGATATCGACTGTCGCAGGCAAATCCGTTGAAGTAATCGACTCAGCAACCGACAGCGGCAGAAAAGACATGCGATCAAATGCTAAATTCTTGGCTAGCGTCTGCGCGCGATCGACTAATTCGGGACGAGTCTCAATACTGTAAATATGGGACTCGTCATTGCGCTGCTTGAAAAATAAATCGTAGAGCATGAAACCCAGATACGATTTTCCAGCACCATGATCGACCAGTGAAAGCGGATGCCCATCTTCAGCCAGCTGTTTTAACAGTGGCTCTATGAATTGAAGTAAATGATAAACCTGCTTGAGCTTGCGGCGACTATCTTGATTCATTTTCCCGTCACGGGTCAGAATATGTAAAGCCTTGAGCAACTCTATAGATTGATCGGGTCGAATGTCTAATTCAGGCATGAACGGCCGTGATGGAAAAATAAAACTTGATGGTAAACCAAGATAGTTTTAAGCGATGAATCTAGTAAATCATTTAGGTGGGGTTTAATTTCGCTTGTCGACAATGCGGCGAGCTTTTCCTACCAAGGTCCGTTCAACGCCATACGGAGGCAATACAGTCACTGTGCATGAAATACCAATCAATGATTTGATCATGTGCTCTAGAGAGGTACCGCCACGAATACCATCACCATGCCGCACGTCCTCGCGTGTTTCGGCCAATACCTCTAACTGATCTAAGTGCATTTCACGCGTTAGCACTAACTGATAATGCGGCGCTAATGATGCCTGCTGCAATAGTAATTCTTCGATTTGCGATGGAAATACGTTCACACCACGAATGATCATCATGTCATCCGTGCGTCCGAGTATTTTCCCCATACGACGCATGCTGCGCGCCGTGGGTGGCAACAGCCAAGTTAAGTCGCGCGTGCGATAACGAATCACCGGCATCGCTTGTTTAGTTAACGAGGTAAATACCAACTCGCCTGGCTGGCCATCGGCAACCACCTCGCCCGTCATTGGATTAATAATCTCTGGGTAAAAATGATCTTCCCAAATGACCGGACCATCTTTGGTCTCGATGCATTCATTCGCAACGCCCGGCCCCATCACTTCAGACAAACCATAGATATCGACGGCATCTAAACCGGCGCGCTGCTCAATTTCAAGCCGCATTGATTCAGTCCAAGGTTCAGCCCCAAAAATACCTATACGCAAAGACGAAGCAGCAGGATCTAATCCTTGTCGTTCAAATTCTTCAATCAAATTCAGCATATACGACGGCGTGACCATGATGATGTCAGGGCGGAAGTCATTTATAAGCTGCACTTGCTTTTCTGTCTGACCACCCGACATTGGAATCACCGTGCAACCTAATTTCTCCGCACCATAGTGCGCACCTAAGCCGCCGGTAAACAAACCATAGCCATACGCCACATGCACGATATCGCCCGCGCGCCCACCTGAAGCACGTATCGAGCGCGCCACCAATGAGGCCCACGTATCAATATCTTCTTGTGTGTAACCCACCACTGTCGGTTTACCCGTCGTGCCAGAAGAGGCGTGAATACGCACAACCTGTTCGCGCGGCACAGCAAACATACCAAACGGATAGTTTGCTCGTAAATCAGCTTTGGTCGTAAACGGAAATTTTGAAAGGTCAGATAAAGTTTTCAGATCATCAGGTTGAATTCCCTGATCATCAAAACTTTTTCGGTAATGCGGCACATTCGTGTAAGCATGCTGCAATGTCGCTTTCAGTCGCTGAAGCTGCAGCGACTGCAATTCATCTTGACTCGCTTTTTCTATAGGCTCGAGTTCTGAATAATTTGTCTGGGTGGACATCCCTGATCTCCTAGTTTTTTTTATGCGCTCTGTATAACGGATCCTGAGATCTGGTGAGATTTCCCACGCATTAGCGCTATTTTTTTTCCATCCGCATTCGTAACCACAACATCGTATACACCTGTTTTACCACTACGTGCTTGCTCGGTGGCTTGAGCTTCAAGAATTTCACCTTCAAGAGCCGGCGCTAGAAACTCAATCGTACAGCCCGCTGCTACTGTCTGCAGGTTATAACTATTACAGGCAAATGCAAACGTTGAATCCGCCAAAGTAAAAATAAAACCGCCATGGCACGTCGCATGGCCATTTAGCATATCGGGACGCACCCGCATCTGCATACGAGCAGAGCCTGGACCTACATCCACCAACTTTATACCCAAGCCTTGGGTCGCATTATCGCGCGCATACATGTGCTCAGCACTTGCCTGAGCTAAGACCTTAGGATCGGTAGGCAAATTAGTGTTCATCAACTGTCCTGATCAAAATCGAGCACGAGTTTGTCGGTCGTGGGGAATGCCTGACAGCTTAATACAAAGCCACGCGCCACTTCATAATCTTCGAGTGCGTAATTAGCATCCATATCGACTTGACCCTCAATCACTTTGCAGCGGCAGCTGGCACAAATCCCGCCTTTACAGGCATAGCGCAGATCAATACCTTGCTCTAAGCCTGCATCTAATACAGATTGTTGATCACGATGCATAGTAAAACGTTGGTGGTTACCATCAACGATCACAGTGATTTCACACACATCCGCAGACACTAACTCACCGACTGAGCGTTTACGCGTCGTCAGTGCACCTGCAACCCCAAATAATTCCATATGAATATGATCGCTAGGCATACCGAATGATTTCAAGCGCTCAGATACCTGAATCATCATGGTCTGTGGCCCGCAAATAAATGCATGATCTACATCAGCCAAAGAAATCCATTGGCCTGCTAACTGACTAAATTTTTCTGCATCAATCCGACCATTAAACAAATCAATATCTTGTTTTTCACGGCTCATCACATGAATCACCGACAATCTATCAAGAAATTGATCTTTGAGATTAGCTATGTCATCTCTCAACATAACGGTTGATGATGCGCGGTTTCCAAAGACGAGCGTAAAACTACTTTGTGGCTCGGCTAGTAAAGCGCTCTTGATAATTGAGAAAATCGGAGTAATACCACTGCCGGCAGCCACCGCCAGATAGCGACGTTGACTCGTCACATCGAAAGGTACATGAAAATTACCCGTCGGAGGCATCACATCAATCACGTCACCTACCTCTAGCGAACTGGCGGCCCATGTTGAAAAAACACCGTCGGTGATTTTCTTAATTGCGATGCGCAGCTCATCGTCTTGTACCGCTGAACAAATAGAATACGAGCGACGCACTTCCTCACCATCAATATGAGCGCGTAATGTCAGGTGCTGCCCGGGTTGATAAACAAACTCATTGGCTAAAGCAGCTGGAATTTCAAAAGTGATCAGCACTGCGTCGCGGGTATCACGACGTAATGCAGAAATTTTTAAAGGATGAAATTGTGACATGCGATCAGGGGGTGAAATTAGTCACTTAGTGCGGCTTGAAATAATCAAAAGGCTCTAAGCAATCGTTACATCGATAAAGCGCCTTGCAAGCTGTTGAGCCGAATTGACTTAGCAATCGGGTATGCGATGAACCACATTGCGGACACTCGATATCGGGCAGTGTGCGATTGTTTAGTCCTGAGATATCAATGGATGATAGTTCTGAGGATACGCAATGCGCTGGTGGTGCAATGCCAAATGCTTTGAGTTTTTCTCGGCCAGCGGCACTCATCCAATCCGTGGTCCACGCAGGCGACAACTGAGTTTGAATACTAATTTTCTCCACACCTAATGACTGCAGCGCTTGCTCGATACTCTCCGTAATTACCTGCGTGGCAGGACAACCAGAATACGTGGGCGTGATAATCACTTCACATGTCTCATCATCTTGCCATGTCAGAGAACGCACAATACCTAAGTCGACCACAGAAACGGCCGGAATCTCGGGATCACACACCGTCGACAGACATTCCCACAACTGCTCTGAGGTGAACATCACCATGAAGCGCTCGGGTAAGCACGCTGAAGGAATTGCATCTCTGCGAGCAGATAGCCAAGATGCTCAGTATGCCGACCTTGCTTACCACCTTGCTGCATCCAGGCGTCTTTGGACGGCATAGTCAAGGTCGCCTTAGAAAAAATACCTTGTATCGTCGCGAACCATTCTTCTTTCAGACTAGAAGGCAGTGGGGCGACTTGGCGGTCAGCGATGACTTTGTCTAATGCATCGTCGATAAAACATTCACCCGAATACATCCACAAATCATCGACAGAGCGCTGCATGCGTGTGTGACTTTCGTCACTGCCATCACCTAAGCGAATCACCAGATCGCTGCTACGTCGCAAATGATACGAAACTTCTTTGAGAGATTTTTCTGCAATTTGTGCGATATGTGTGTCTGACGAATTCAACAATGATTTCAACCACAGTGTGTGCCAGACATCGAAATACAGCTGTCGCACCAATGTATAGCCATAATCGCCATTTGGCTGCTCAACGAGTAGTACATTATGAAATTCGTGGGTATCACGTAAAAAAGCCAGACCAGCCTCATCTCGGTCTAGCCCTTCAATTTTGGCAGCATACGACAACCATAATGTGGACTGTCCCAATAAATCCAGCGCGATGTTCGTCAAGGCCATATCTTCTTCAAGCGCTGGACCTTTACCGCACCACTCAGACAAGCGCTGCGATAACACCAGTGTGTTGTCGCCCGCACGCAGGCACCAGTTAAATTTTTCTGTATCCATCATGTCAAAAATTTAGAGATTGCCTACTTCAGGTGGAATAGTAAAAAAAGTCGGATGGCGGTAAATTTTGCTGGCAGACGGATCGAAAAATTCTCCGCGATCTTCCGGGCTACTCGCCACAATCACGCTGGCTGGCACAACCCATATCGATACACCTTCATTACGACGGGTATACACATCACGTGCATTATTCAATGCCATCTCAGCATCCGGCGCATGCAAACTCCCCACATGCTTATGCGAGAGCCCGTGCTGGCTTCGTATAAAAATTTCCCACAACGGCCATTCTTTACTCATCGCTATCCCCTGTGTGCCGATCACGCCGCCTTGGCTTTGGCTGCCTGTTTTTCTGCGTGCGCATTCAAACCGTCACGAAACCAAGCACCGTCGTCCCATGCCTTACGACGTGTTTGAATACGATCACGATTGCACGGGCCATTACCTTTTAAAACATTGTAGAACTCTGACCAATCGATCGCACCAAAATCATACTGACCACGCTCTTCATTCCAGCGTAAATCAGGATCAGGAATGCTCAAACCTAAAAACTCGGCCTGCGGCACTGTTTGATCAACCATGCGCTGTCGTAGCTCATCATTAGAAAATAATTTAATTTTCCAACGCGCCGACTGAGCGCTATTTACTGACTCCGTATCGGGTGGTCCAAACATCATCAGCGCCGGCCACCACCACCGGTCCAATGCTTCCTGAGCCATTTGTTTTTGTTCCGGTGTTCCGCGGCATAAAGCCATCACCACATCAAACCCCTGTCGTGCATGAAACGCTTCTTCTTTACAGATGCGCACCATCGCACGCGCATAGGGGCCGTATGAACAACGACATAAAGGAATTTGATTGATGATCGCAGCACCATCTACCAACCAACCAATCATGCCAATGTCAGCCCAACTCAAAGTGGGGTAATTAAAAATGCTGGAGTACTTTGCTTTGCCAGATAACAGATCGAGCGTCATCTGATCACGCGACACACCCAATGTTTCAGCGGCACTGTAGAGATAGAGACCGTGTCCGGCTTCGTCTTGGATTTTCGCTAAGAGAATCGTCTTGCGTTTAAGCGTAGGCGCTCGCTTTACCCAATTTCCTTCTGGAAGCTGCCCCACAATCTCGGAATGCGCGTGCTGTGAAATTTGCCGAATTAAGGTTTTACGATAACCCTCCGTCATCCAATCTCTGGGTTCGATTTTGATGTCGGCATCAATGCGCTGCTCAAAGGCCCGCTCTTCAGGACTCAGCTCGTCGGCAGCGCTCAGACTAGTGACGCCGGTATCGACCATTTGTGCATACATAGCAGGGGCTCCTTCCCTAGGGCTAGCTTAGCCGTTATGATACGCTAAAAGCTAATTTTTGAGAAAAACTGTATCGTTTAGCAGAATGTCATCTTCCTCGCAAAACACCCTCGCATCACCCGCTCTCGCCCGCTGGATAGCGCACAGCCTGCGCCAAAATCCACCACGCGCGAAATCCTTAGTAATGACGGTCTTTGGGGACAGCATCGCGCTTCGGGGTGGTAGTGTCTGGCTGGGGAGTTTGATTGCTCTGCTAGCGCAGTTCGGCATCAGCGAACGACTAGTTCGCACCGCCGTCTACCGATTAAACGACGAGGGCTGGCTAGAATCGGTTCGAGAAGGTCGACGCAGTCAATACCGGCTGAGTGCTCAGGGTGAAAGACGCTTCTTGCGCGCGCATCACCGTGTTTACGCATCACCAAGTTCGCAATGGGATGGCCGCTGGACCTTGGTGCACGTACTAACAAGTGCCACTAGCGCACAAAAACTACTGCTTAAAAAAGAATTGATGTGGGAAGGCTTCGCAGCAATCGCTCCAACACTGTTCGCCTACCCCGGAGAAAAAAATGAAGCGCTGCGCGAGCTAGTGCAACGCACACGAACCAGTCAGACCGTCACTATTCTTTCAGCGACGGATGCTGGGCTAGCGAACGCTTTACCACTATCGACGCAGGCATCGACGGCTTGGCCCTTGAAAGAAGCGCGCTTATCGTATAAAAAATTTCTATCTCGTTTCGAGAGTTTGCAGCAATTACTCTCTGCGGAAAATAGGATAAAACCAGAACAAGCTTTCGTATTGCGCACACTCTTAATACACGACTACCGACGCGCACTTCTGACCGACCCAAATCTACCGAATGAACTGCTAGGTTCCGAATGGCCAGGGGAGGCTGCATATACTTTATCGCAGGCGATCTACAAAAAAATCGAAAAGGCTGCCGATAAACAGGTGGCGACTATCCTCTCACTAGAGCAGCAGGATGTGCCACCGATAGATAGGCGATTTATGCGGCGTTTTCGTTAAATGACATTGTTTGTCAGCTGAGCCTAGCTCAACTCAGCAACCATCTCAATCTCAACACAAGCACCTAGGGGTATCTGCGCCACACCAAATGCTGAGCGTGCATGGCGACCTGCATCACCAAACACCTCTGCCAACAACTCCGATGCGCCGTTAGTGACTAAATGATGCTCAGTAAAATCCGATGACGAATTGACCAAGCTAACCAACTTGACGATGCGCTTAACCTTAGATAAATCACCACCGCACGCATCTTTTAGCGTAGCCATTAAGTCAATCGCAATCGAGCGCGCTGCCTGCTTACCCTCATCTGTGGTCATGTTCCGACCCAACTGACCAACCCACGGCTTACCTTCTTTTTTTGCAATATGACCTGATACATAGAGCGTATTACCAGAGCGGACGTACATGACATAAGCGGCGGCCGGAGTCGCCACGGCTGGCAGGGTAATGTTTAGCGCAGCAAGTTTTTGATCAATCGACATGGCAAGTCCCAATAGAAAAAGAGATACTAATTTTACCCCGCTACCTCTTGAAATCAGCCAAGTCACCCCAAGATAATTGCCAATTACGCAAATTTCCAACTAATTTTATTAACAGAGGACACCATGGGCACTTCCGACAAACAAGTGATGGGCTTTCAAGCCGAAGTCAAACAGCTGCTGCAGCTAATGATTCATTCGCTGTACTCAAATAAAGAAATTTTTCTGCGCGAGCTAGTTTCTAATGCTTCCGATGCTTCCGACAAATTGCGCTTTGAAGCGATTAACAACGCTGAGCTGTTTGAAGGTGATAGCGAGCTGGCGATACACATTGAATTTGACAAAGCCGCTCGCACTATCAGTATTACCGACAACGGCATCGGCTTATCGCAAGCAGAAGCCGTTGAACATTTAGGCACGATCGCCAAATCAGGTACCAAAGAATTTTTCTCCCGCCTCTCCGGCGATCAGCAAAAAGATGCCGCAATGATTGGCCAGTTTGGTGTGGGCTTCTACTCAGGTTTTATTATTGCTAATAAAATTACAGTGGAATCACGTCGTGCTGGTTTGCCTGCAGACCAAGGCGTTAAATGGGAATCGGCTGGGGAAGGTGAGTTCAGCGTAGAAACCATCAACAAGCCACAACGTGGCACTCGCATCACTCTTCATTTGCGTGAAGGCGAAGATGATTTTCTGTCGGCCTGGCAGTTACGTTCCATCATCCGTAAATATTCGGACCATATTTCTTTGCCCATCAAAATGCACAAAGAAGAATGGGATGAAGAGAAAAAAGAAATGATCGTCAAAGACGAACTGGAAACCGTAAACCAAGCCAGTGCGCTCTGGGCCCGTAGCAAATCCGATATCACCGAAGAGCAGTACACAGAATTTTACAAACACGTATCGCATGATTTTCAAGAGCCTTTAAGCTGGACTCACAATCGCGTAGAAGGTCGCAGTGAATACACTCAACTGCTTTACATCCCCGCTCACGCGCCGTTTGATATGTGGGATCGCGAAAAACGAGGTGGTATTAAGCTGTACGTAAAACGTGTGTTCATCATGGACGATGCCGAGCAGTTGATGCCGGTCTATCTACGCTTTGTAAAAGGTGTCATTGATTCGAATGATCTACCTCTGAATGTATCGCGCGAAATTCTGCAAGAGTCGCGCGACGTTAAAGTCATCCGCGAAGGCTCGACTAAACGTGTACTCGGCATGCTGGAAGAACTAGCGAACGCTGACGAGCAAGAGAAAAAAGATAAGTACGCTAATTTCTGGAAAGAATTCGGACCGGTATTAAAAGAAGGTATAGGCGAAGATTCAACCAACAAAGAACGTATTGCTAAGCTACTGCGCTTTGCCAGCACACAAAATGACACTGACGTACAAAACGTGTCGTTTGGTGATTACGTCTCCCGCATGAAAGAAGGCCAAGACAAAATTTATTACGTCACCGCCGACACCTGGATGGCCGCTAAGAATAGTCCGCATCTAGAAATCTTCCGCAAAAAAGGCGTAGAAGTTCTTTTACTCACCGAGCGCGTGGATGAGTGGATGCTGTCTTTCTTAAACGAGTTCGATGGCAAAGCGCTGATGTCCGTTGCTAAAGGTGATCTAGATCTGGGCCAGCTAGAAGACGAGAACGAGAAAAAACAGAAAGAAGAAACTGAAACCGACTTCAAAGAATTAGTCGACAAAATGAAAGTGGCGCTCGCTGAAAAAGCAAAAGATGTACGTGTGACTTTCCGTCTGACAGATTCCCCTGCTTGTCTGGTTGCCGGTGAAAACGAGCTATCGGGTAATTTACTCAGAATGCTTAAAGCCGCAGGTCAAACTGCCCCTGACACTAAACCTACGTTGGAAATCAATCCACATCATCCGCTCGTACAGCGTCTGAAATATGAAGACGCTAAATTTGATGATTGGAGCAGCCTACTGTTTGATCAAGCCTTGCTGGCTGAAGGTGGGCAACTGAGTGACCCAGCAGGATTTGTCAAAAAACTCAACGACATGTTGCTGGGCATGACAGGTAAATAATTAAACTAAACAAAAACGCGCACCGCGATCAATTATCGTTGTGCGCGTTTTTTTTATGTCTACAAAAATATAAGTTGTCTGAAGTTTGTAACTCGTGTTCAAACTATGTTGCGTAAATTTCAGCCATCATCATTGCTAGAAGCCCAATTTTTTTAGCTTGGCTACCTTGCGAATCGCTCCAGCATCGCCTTGTGCAGCCGCTTCGCCGAACCACTTAGCTGCTTCGGCTAAATCTTTTGTAACGCCTTTTCCTTTTTCGTAAATTAATCCTAGTGCGAATTGAGATAAAGAATGCCCTTGGCTCGCAGCTAGGTGGTACCAATCTCTCGCTGCATTTATATTTTTAGTTACCCCAGTTCCATTCTCGTACATCGCTCCCAAACTGTACTGAGCGTCAGCATGGCCTTGCGCTGCCGCGATTTTGAACCAGTTAAACGCTTTTCTAAAATTTTGATATACACCTTCCCCCCAACGGTACATACCTCCCAAATTAAACTGAGCTTTAACATTACCTTGAGCTGCTGCCTTTTTGTACCAGGTAACGGCTTTAATAAAATTTCTGCCAACACCATTTCCATGTTCGTACATCACTCCCAAACTGTACTGAGCGTCAGCATAGTCTTGCGCTGCAGCCTTTTTGTACCAGGTAACCGCTTTAGTAAATTCTAGAGCCACACCCCGCCCCTTTTCATACATCTGTCCCATACAGAATTGAGCTATTACAAAGCCTTGCTCTGCTGCTCTTTCAACCCAGTAAGCCGCGTTACTCAAATCCTTAGCTACGCCTTTTCCTTGGTAATAAATTAATCCTAATTTAAACTGCGCTTCTGGATGATTTTGAGCGGCAGCTTTGTGATAACACTGAAAAGCTTTTGCGTAATCCTGATCGACCCCTTGTCCTTCTTCGTACATCATTCCCAAAGTAATATACGAGTCAATATTTCCTTGCTCAGCAGCTTTCGTGTGCCACTTAAACACCTCTACTAAATTTGTTTTTGTTTTTAAACCATCTGCGCTAAGAGACAATGAGTCATAAATATCATCAGCCTTAACATGACCTTGGTCAGCCGCTGCGCGTAACCAAGAGCGCGCGCGACCTACATTCTGCTCTACGCCTAATCCATTGGCGTAAATCACGCCAAGTTTGAACTGCGCTTCTGGATGATGTTGATCGGCAGCTCCGCGATACCAGTTAAGCGCTTTTGTGAAATCCCGATCGACGCCGTTTCCTTCTTCGTACATCTGTCCGTATTTAAATTGATCTTCCGGTTTTCCATTGCGGTAAATAGCCTCAAGCTGGTTGAGATCAATAGCGGGTTTTTTTACCGTTTGTTTGTTTGGGCGCGGATTGGTATGGGAGCTAGATACTGAGGATTCCCTGGAG
>Ga0187843_10002177_pt1 | contig 12065 bp, 2 predicted proteins | sample SpaLakP09_SKY_43_FD_134516 | JGI IMG/M metagenome (GOLD analysis project Ga0187843, IMG submission 134516) | Oligotrophic lake water microbial communities from Sparkling Lake, Wisconsin, USA - SP09_SKY_43 | ecosystem: Environmental > Aquatic > Freshwater > Lake | place: USA: Sparkling Lake... | reverse complement strand
TACAGCCGCTCCTGGCAATACGAGTGCGACAATCTCTTGGGTTGCTCCTGCTAATAATGGAGGATCACCCATTACAATCTACCAATACGCCTTTACAAACGTCGACGCCTCCTTCAATAACTTTACCACAGGTGGCACGGATACCTCAGGCACGATTACAGGCTTGACCAATGGAACTCCCTATACAGTCTTTGTGCGGGCTAGAAACGCTGCAGGGGCTGGAGTTGCGACTGGATCTGTGTCTGTAACGCCTCGAACGGTTCCAGGCTCTCCTACATCTCTTACAGCCACTCCTGGCAATACGAGTGCGACAATCTCTTGGGTTGCTCCTGCTAATAATGGAGGATCACCCATTACAATCTACCAATACGCCTTTACAAACGTCGATGCCTCCTTTAATAACTTTACCACAGGTGGCACGGATACCTCAGGCACGATTACAGGCTTGACCAATGGAAGACTCTATACAGTCTTTGTGCGGGCTAGAAACGATGCAGGGGCTGGACTTGCGACTGGATCTGTGTCTGTGACGCCTCGAACGGTTCCAGGATCTCCCACATCTCTTACAGCCGCTCCTGGCAATACGAGTGCAAGAATCTCTTGGGTTGCTCCTAATAACGGAGGATCAGCCATTACAAGCTACCAATATGCCTTTACAAATGTCGATGCCTCCTTTAATGACTTTTACACAGGTGGTGGTCAAGGAGATAACTCGGGTACGATTATAGGCCTAACCAATGGAATAACCTACACAGTCTTTGTGCGGGCTAGAAACGCTGCAGGGGCTGGAGTTGCCTCTGGATCTGTGTCGGCGACGCCTTCAACGGTTCCAGGCTCACCCTCACTTAATGGAGCCACGCCTGGCGATACGACTGTATTGCTCTCCTGGTCCCTGAACGATGACGGAGGATCACCCGTTACACAGTACCAGTATTCCATTGTAAATGATGTGTCTGGCTTTACCGGCTTTAATCCTGATGTCAGTGGTACAGCAACCTCGGGTACAATCACAGGTCTGACCAATGGAACGGAATATAATATCTATATGCGAGCCGTGAATGCGAGAGGCAACGGAGCTCCCGCTGGACCGTTGGATGTCACACCGAATGTAGCTCCCTCTGTACCCCGCAACCTTTCAGGAATAGGACGATTTAACAGCATAGATCTAAGCTGGAATGCTCCAACCACAGGATCACCCCTAATAAACTATCAGTATTCGCTCGACAACTCGACCAACTTCATAGAATTCGATCCAGAAATCACAGGAACCTCTGCAACAATAGGCGGATTACAAAACGGACAAACATATCTAGTAAGACTAAGAGCGAGAAACGCGATTGGTCCAGGAACTGCAACTGCCAATATATCGGTGACACCCAGCAATAACGTAACAGTTCCAGGCGCGCCTAGAATCCAACGAGCCATAGGAGGTGATAAATCTGCTAAGATTACTTGGTTAGCTCCATTGAGTGACGGAGGATCACCCATTACAGCCTATGAGTATTCCCTTACAGGCGTTACGAGTACCTTTGACGATTTTGTTCCTGGTGCGAGCGGCTCCGACGTTTCAGGCACTATTAGAGACTTGAGTAATGGAACCCCTTATACAATCTATGTGCGCGCTGTTAATACGCAAGGAGGTGGAACTGCGTCTCAAATCACTGTTACACCAAATCTGACAATACGTGGTATTAACCTCAGTCAAAATCCACCAATCGTAGATTCAGAAGTGACATACACGGTTGATATATCTGGATCTTATAGACCTGGTGAAGGCATATTTTACATGTTTTATAACGAAGTCACCATAGATCAAGTTAGAAGCACTGCTGAGTCAGTTACATATGTACTTACTTCGCCCGGTATCTATAGAATACAATATGATATGACAACAGAAGATAATACTCAAATAGTATATAATCAGTCAGTCTATGTAGTTGGGGTATCTGGAGAACCCTTGTCATTTAATATAAGCAGAAGTTTGGAGGTGGCTTCAGATTTAATAAACTTTAAACCTCCACCCTTATATGAAAGTGTATCGATTACTATGACTGGCGCTCCTGGCGGCGGCGGTGGCGGTACGCTACAAGAAGGAACTTCTCTAGGAGGAGGTGGTGGAGGCGGCGCCGCATATATTACAGGATATATTAGATCTGATCCACTATCAACCTATAGTGCAATACGCGGCTCATTCGCGAGCGGCGGCGATGCACAAATAGATGGACAGGATGGCGGAAATACTATTCTTACTATTAGCGGCGCGACAACTAGACAAGTTATTGCAGGAGGTGGAAAGGGGGGTAAGAGTGGTAGTGTGAACGGGCTTGGAGGAATAGGCGGTATAGGGACTGGGTTACTACCTGGGCTTATATCAGAGTCTGGTTCAGATGGTCAGCCTGGAACATCTAATACTGGTGGCGGTCCTGGATATGACGGCGACGGTATTCAACGAGGTGGATCTGGAGGTTATCCAGAGAACCCTGGCTCAAGTGGTAGTTTCGGTGAATACATAATCACCTTTTCATTACCTGAGATATCCAACCTAGCTGTAACACCTAACCCGCCAATCAAGTCGACAGTTACACGCTTTGTTCCTAATATAATAGGCGCATATACGAAGGTAAATGATAGCTGGTCTATAGACGGAACCACTGTAACTGGTGATGCAAGCGGGCTTAACTACACCTTTGGTGCATCTGGTGAGTACCTAGTAAGATATTCTCTAACGACATCAAGGAGCACGTACACACTGTCACAGACGGTCTTTGTCTTGGGTGTTTCAGGTGATCTAATCCATTTTAACTCAATAGATGGCCCTCTTCTGAATTTCCTTGTCCCCCTAAGCTATAGTCAAATTGATCTATATATAGTGGCAGGATCTGGCGGTGGTGCAGGAGGAAATGCATTGACAGGAGGCGGTGGCGGTGGCGCAGGCTTCGGCGTCAGAACTGTTACTATTACAGGGGGTATTATAAGTTGTTTTACAGGTATAGGTGGTTCTAGAGGATTAGCCAACCAAGATGGAGGTAAGGGTGGAGATTCATTAATTATATTTAAGCAATTAGATCCTGTTGTTACTTTTGAATTTTCTATTCCAGGAGGTGATGGTGGAACTTTCGAAGGTGAAGGTGGTGAATCAATCGTTACATTAGTGCCTACAGGGTTAAATGCTGTAAATGGACAAAATGGATTCAGCACTTTAACCAGTACAGGCGGCTTGGGTGGCTACGTAGGGTACGATGTATCAGATGGGAACCCCTTCAATCTGAGAGGAGGAAATGGTGGTAACGTGAATGCCGCTGGAACCGCTGGATCACCAGGAGTATTTTCAATTGTATTTCAACCACCCGTCCTTCCAATAATACTTTCTATTAACTCTGAACCAGATAAGATTGTTGTAGGGACTAAAGTTACCTTCACTGTAAATATTTCAGGTAGTTATACCTACGTTTCGGATACATGGATAATAAATGGAATTGTTCAAACAGGTGGTACCAATGGTGTTTTTGACCCCACCTTTACTGATGCTGGCGTAAAGAATATAACATATGAGTTAGCAACAAGCCTCGGTACGGTTGAATATACTCAAACCTTCTACGCGACTGAAACAGCGAATGGTAATATAACTTTAGATAGCCAATACATTAGTGGTCCCTTGAGAAACTTTGTTGTACCTTCTGGTTATACTGACTTGGATGTCACCTTGATTGGTGGATCAGGAGGTGGTGGAGGTGGAGAGAGCTCTTTTGCTGTTCCAGGTACTGATGGTGCTGGTGGCGGAGGTGGAGGTGGAGCATGGATTAGTGGAACAATCCTTGTGCAAGCTGATGATATCATTAATATAACATATCCTATAGGTGGACCAGAAGTGTTTGGAGGTAGCTTTATCGAAGAAGACAATCCTCCAACGCGGAAGATATTTGCACAAAATGGTATTAAAGGAACAGATGCTATCCTAACCCTTAATAGGTACGGTGACTCAATATACACTGCAAATGCTAGAGGCGGTCGTGGAGGTGGTGCTGGAAATATGGCAACCAATGGAACAGGTGGTCTAGGAGGTGTTGCTACTGTAGGGAACTTCTGGGTTAGTGGCGTAAATTCTGAGAATGGTTTAGATGGATTGAGTGGTTCTAATACAGTTGGTGGTCTGGGTGGGGCTAATGGAAATGAGTCTGATGCTGGAGGTAAGGGTGGCAATTCAGATATAAATCCAGCAGGAGTTGGCAATCCTGGAGCCGATGGCAGATATAGCGTGGTTCTTAGATATGGTGAGGTTGCACCCACGATCCCAGACGCTCCTACAAACCTTGCAGCCGTGGCTGGAGACGGGTTAGCAAGAATCTCATGGACCCCTCCTTATAACGGAGGATCAGAGATTACAAGCTATGAGTTTTCTACTTCTGGTCCGACGACAAACTTTTACAGCTTTTTCTCCGGTGGCAATGCTAGCGATACATCAGGCGTCATTATAGACTTGAGCAATGGAACCCTATATGAAATCTACGTGCGGGCTGTAAATCAGGAAGGGCCTGGACCTGCGGCTGGACCGGTGTCAGTCACGCCTGTCAATACTCAACCAGAGGTAACATTCTTTATTGATGATACTCCTATAGAAAGCATTATAGATTTATCTTATAATCAAACCTATAGCATTCGTGCAAATGTAACAGGACTTACACCCACGGGCTATGGATGGTCTGTAAAGGATGTCGGTCCATTGAATAATAATGGAGAAATATTGAATATCACCGGGCAAAACTCATCATCAACCCCTATTCGTATTGATATTTCAAATGCCATTCTCTTGAATGAGTCAAATGGCATAAACTTGAATAATAACTGCTCAGTTCCATTAGCAATACAGCTTACGGTATATGCTAACAACACTGAATATCCTTTTAATATGCCTGGTGAGATATATGTAACTCTTTACCCAGATACTCCCTCTTATTCCATACAATATCAAGAATTCATATATCCAAATATTACACAGCAGCTTATTGTCAATAGCACAGGGGCCGGTTTTGATTTATCAGGAAACTTGAAATTCGAATATACCGGCGATCCTAATGCGGAAAAACCTACAATAAGCTCAAACTTACTTCCTGGCGTACCAATATCGATTTTAACAACTATATTTACTAATGTGAAGTTCTCAGAAAATGCTAATATAGGATTAAATTATACTATAGATACATATTACAGCTACATTCGTAGAGTTATTTATGAACAATCGAGAAATCCAACAGAGGTACAATATTTATCCCAGTTGAAACTTCCATCAGTTGATATTTCAGATATTATTATATCCTCTACTCTAACGGTCGGTCAATCATATCCTATAAGTGCAGAGGTCGTTTTAACATATCCAAATAGTACGAAGCTGTTAGAGTCTGGTGACTTAGCCGCCTTTGTTGGATCTTGGCGTATTGATACTGATCCGGTTATGCAAGGGTTTATGTCTGGCCCATATAATAGCGTTCTATCATACGTTCCATCTGATACATCGGCACATGATCTAACGTATAAATTGGAAGGTAATAATGGCGGACAAATAGAGGAGACTCTTACTAAGATTGTTACGGCTGTAGGTGGCGGCCCCCCACAGCCCAGGATATTTACATCTGATGGTGATTCTGTAGCACCAGGTGGATTTGAGATTCCAAATACTTACAATCATATTGAATGGATTCTTGTGGGAGGTGGAGGTGCTGGAGTTGTGGGATATCCTGGTAATAGCACGGGTGGATTTGCGGGAGATGGGGGGGCTGGGGGTGCAGCTGGTACTCTAGCTCAAGGCGATAGTCCTATAGGTGGTAGTAGTGGTATGTTATTAACGGTTCAACTAGGTGCTGGAGGTAGTGTACTTGGGTCATCTGGTGGTGAGACCTTTATTCGTATCGGTGAAATCGAGTATGGCTCTGCAACTGGAGGAGATACAGGAGCTGGTGGAACTGGTAGTGGAGCTAACGGGTATGACGGTGGAGCTGGTGGAGCTGGAGCGCAGGGAGCAGATGTAAGCGGTATTATATGGGGTAGTGGTGGAGGTGGTGGTGGAGGTGGAGGTGCAGGTGCGCCTGACGAGTATAGTAACCCAGGTAATGGCGGTGCCGGCGGCGCTTCCGGGGGCGCAGGTGCCAGTGATGGTACAACTGGTTTACCAGGTGATGGAGTTCCCTCTGGCGGCAGCGGCGGCACCGGCGGTCCAGGCGGTAATGGTGCTCCAGGATATTATAAAATAACAATATCATATGTTGCCCCCTAATAACCCTTCAATCATCTCAGATCGAATATCAGCGATATAGGCCTCCGAATCCTTTAACCCATAGGTAACAAGATATCCATTCTTGGACGGACAGAGGCCGCTCCAATATTCAACCCGCTCCTGCGTCATGCGAACAAATCGCGATACACGAGAAGGTGAAAAATCCGCGTTCAGGGTTAAGAATCGGTGATAGTAGCGCCGACCATCATCACCGATATGAACCTTATGTATAACCGCAAGATAGCACTCGTCAGACGACTTCTCCGATTTCCAGGCAACAGGCCCCGCCGAGCCCCGATATTCCTTCAGCGTAAAGGTAAGAGGCTTCACTGGAATCGGCACCTCTGTGCCATCGGCCTTGCATACGCGCATCGGATTGTAGCTATAGAGATAATGCAGCTCACCCTCTGCACGGAATCCCATCCAGTTCTTCTGGGTCTCCTCTGGATCAACGCCCGCAGGTATGGGCAGCTCCTTCAGATTCCATACAAGGCCCGACACATCCTTCCAGACATGCATGATCTTGTTTGTGCCGTTCGACGAATAGGATCGCGAGGTCCCGAAAAACTCCAGAGCTGTAGAGCCCTGAACGAGGCGACAGTCCTCCACACCCTGAATATAGCCCTCCGACTGTTTGATCGACGGATCAATGACGATTTCCTCAAGGCTCCGTGGCGTGTTCCAGGCGCCTTCTGATACCCGCATAAGACAGTTTCTCGTGAGAACACGGCCCTCGAAGCCCCGATAATGATAGTACTTCGCCTCATTCGTCCAATAGTTCGCGTATCGCAGATTTATGAGATAGCCGTCGCCATCTGGCCGAATACTCGGATTAAAGGACCGCCAAACCACTGCATCATCCTCTTCAACCCAAGGCAGCTTCGACAGCGGGATTGCGAAGCGCGTCGATTTCACGTCGAGCACTGTATCATACCACTTCAGATTTCCGAAAATGGCATTGAACTGGTGCCAGTTCAGCCGGTGCGTGAGATCATAGTTGTCAATCAAACGCAGGGCCGCGGCCTTTGCCTCTGCCCCGCAGTAATAGGCAAGAATACCGAGCTCCTCCCAAAACTGTATGGTCATATCGTGCTGATTTACGAACAGATGGTCGTGATTCTCGAGCCGCGTAGCAGGCGTTCCATTAAGACGCTCGCCCCGCTGGTTCGAGGAAAGCTGGTCCAAGAACATCCAGGCCACACGCTGGGATCGCGACTCCTTGCGCCACATCGTGACGAGTTTCATCAAGGCCTCCGTGCGCTGGGGCCTCGAGTTCCAGGCGTCCAACCACGTCTGGGTGGCGGCGGCCTTATCTCCGATATGCTCGTAGGCCTCTCCGAGATAGACCTTGGCGTAGTAGGTCTCCTCATCCCAGCCCTCCAAGGCAATACGCTCCTTTAGGAACTTAATGGCAGAGTTCCAGTTACGCATCCCGATATAGGTTTGACCGAGATAGAAGTAGTTCCGAGCCTCCTTGGGATACTGTGAGATGTCCTCTAAAAGAAGACGCACATCCCGAGAATACTTGTCGGATTTGCAGCCTCCGTCGTTATAGTCCTTGAGCACTGGGTTATCATAGAGTGTCACCCGCTTACCCTCGGGGCAGGTCCAGGCCTCGTGCGTGCCTCCCTTGCAGATCCAGGGCTCCGAGCATCGAAGAAGACGGACATTGCTATAGACCATGTCACCATTTATCTGTTTTAGAGAGGCGCCGGCTACGGTGTCCGTCTCTCGATCCAAGGCCTCCACGTCGATCGGATCCGCGAGAAGCATATCCCCGTCTAAAAGCAGTGCCCACGTTGTCTTGGCATCCCAGCCATTTTCTGCCAGCCATTCCTGTGCCTTATTAAAAGACTCCGTTCGACTTGCACCGAAGTTTACAAAGGGATATTCAAAGACCTTGCCTGGCATCTCATTCGCTTTGAGCCAGTTCGTCGCCAACTCCACTGTCTTATCGGTGGATCCCGTGTCGCAGACAATGGCGGCGGCCACTCGCCCCTTTACGGACTGCAAGAGGCGCTCAATAATCCGCGACTCGTTTTTGACCATGGTGAGAAGGATGATCCGTGACATTCTATAGGGGAGATTCGGTCATTCTTTATGTCACGCAATAAGATAGAGGGTAATGAACTCGAGTCAACTAATATCACAAAATATACTGAGAGATTTGGCCTGCAAACAACAATTGTGTACTACTGGGGGTGTTGTACCTCTTACAGCAGGTGTGCCTTCCAGTGAACTTATTACACTCAGGGTGGCCACTGATCTCGCCTGTAGAAACTCCATTTGCGGGGTTGGAGGGGGCGTGGGCCCGACTGGCCCTACTGGAGCAGACGGATCTTCTACTGGTGGAGGGACGATTGGGGCTACGGGTCCTACGGGTCGTATTGGCCCAACCGGCCCTACAGGTGCTTTAGGAACGGGTACCACGGGCCCTACAGGTCGTACTGGCTCAACCGGCCCTACAGGTGCTTTAGGAACGGGTCCTACAGGTGCAACTGGTGTTACAGGTCGTACTGGTCCAACAGGCCCTACAGGGGCGTTAGGAACGGGTCCTACAGGTGCAACTGGTGTTACAGGTCGTACTGGTCCAACAGGCCCTACAGGGGCGTTAGGAACGGGTCCTACAGGTGCCACGGGTGTTACAGGGCGCACGGGTCCAACAGGCCCTACAGGAGCTTTAGGAACGGGTCCAACAGGTCGCACGGGTCCAACAGGACGCACGGGTCCAACAGGCCCTACAGGGGCTGTAGGAACGGGTCCTACTGGGCCCGCAGGAACACCACTTATCTTTGCAGGCGAGTGGATCTCTTCCTCCTATGCTAACAATACTCTAGTAGTGTCTCCGCTCGACCGTAACACCTATGTGAGTATAAGAGTAACGCAAAATGTTAATGACGATCCTTCGATTAATCCAACCGATTGGACCCTCTATTCCCTCGCAGGTCAAACCGGTCCAAGTAGTTCTACAGGCTCAACGGGTCCAAGAGGTGATACTGGTTCTATAGGTCCAGCAGGAACACCCTTAACATTTTTTGGACTATGGATCCCATCCGCCTACGCTCCAAATACGGTAGCCGTATCTCCGCTCGATCGTAATTCATACGTGAGTATAACGTCTGTATCGGATGTTTACCTTGATCCGTCGATTAATACAACTGAATGGGCTCTAATATATTTTTCTGGTCAAACAGGCTCAACAGGTTCTACAGGTCCAACTGGTTCTACAGGCCCAATAGCAACACCCTTAACATTTTTTGGACGATGGATCCAATCCGCCTACGCTGCTAATACGGTAGTCGTATCTCCGCTCGATGGTAATTCATATGTTAGTATAACGGCTGTATCGAATGTTTACGATGATCCGTCGATTAATACGAGTGAATGGGTTCTACTATATTCTTCTGATGGAACAGGCCCAACGGGTCGAACTGGTTCTACAGGTCCAGCAGGAACACCCTTAACATTTTTTGGACTATGGATCGCATCCGCCTACGCTCCGAATACTGCTGTCGTATCTCCGCTCGATGGTAATTCATACGTTAGTATAACGGCTGTATCGAATGTTTACGATGATCCGTCGATTAATACAACTGAATGGTCTCTACTAGTTTCTTCTGGTCAAACAGGTCCAACGGGTCAATTAGGCCCTACTGGTGACGTAGCAACACCTCTAATCTTTATTGGTCTTTGGACTACAGGATCCTATGCTGCATATACGGTAGCTGTATCTCCACTTGACAACAATACATACGTTAGTATAACGGTTGTATCAAATGTTGACGATGATCCGTCTATTAATACAAGCGAGTGGGTCCTATATTTTTCATCTATAACCGGTCAAACGGGTAGAACGGGTCCTACAGGGGCTGTAGGAACGGGTCCTACAGGGGCTACAGGTCGTACTGGCTCAACAGGTCCTACAGGGGCTGTAGGAACGGGCCCTACAGGTGCAACTGGTGTTACAGGTCGTACTGGCTCAACAGGTCCTACAGGGGCTGTAGGAACGGGCCCTACAGGTGCAACTGGTGTTACAGGTCGTACTGGCTCAACCGGCCCTACAGGGGCTGTAGGAACAGGTCCTACAGGTGCAACTGGTGTTACAGGTCGTACTGGCTCAACCGGCCCTACAGGGGCTTTAGGGACGGGTCCTACAGGGGCTTCAGGCACAGGGACCACAGGTCCTACAGGTCCTACAGGGGCTTTAGGGATAGGTCCTACAGGTGCAACCGGTGATACAGGTCCTTTAGGGACGGGTCCTACAGGTCCTACAGGGGCTTTAGGAACGGGTCCTACAGGGGCTTTAGGAACGGGTCCTACAGGTGCAACCGGTGATACAGGTCCTTTAGGGACGGGTCCTACAGGTCCTACAGGGGCTTTAGGAACGGGTCCTACAGGGCCAGCTGGAATAAACGGAGATGCTGCAGGTAGATCATTTTATTTCGAACCACTCGTTTCATCAGATATCGCGGCGTGTAATGTAGCCCTAAGCTCTCCGTCACTTAATCCAGAAACTACGCTCACCGTTACAGTGACTCGTGACTCTGGTAATGTATTAATCGCTTCTTTTGCAACTGAGATCGGTCAACCGAATGTAAATGTATTACCGGCTGGAACAAACTATCGTCAGTTTTTTGCAACCACACCTGCAACAAATCATGTTGCGCGCCTAGTTTTAGAGACGTGGAAATGCAGTTTTAATGGATCCAATCAAGTTCTTTTACGAACTACTGTATCAATCGACTTTAGCGATTTACAACAGGCTATTAGCCAGACAACAGTGCAATCCATTTCAGTCCCTTTACTTACGACTGATCGACTTATATATAGATTATACGCAGCACGGGTATCTGGGCCAAATAGCTTCCCTGTCACCACATATTTCGACGGGGCGGCGCGGGCCTCCTTCATAAAATCTACTATATCAGCTGGATCTGCTGGACCAACAGGTCCAACCGGTCCTACAGGTGCTGCTGGTTCACAGATTTATAGCGGGGTTGGCCTACCTTCCACAACCTTTGGTAGCCCGGGTGATTTTTATATAGACACCAGTACGGGCATACTATATGGGCCTAAAACCTGATAAGTAATCACACAACACTATACTAGAATGAGTTGGCCTGTGGTCGGGGCTATTTTGGGAACAACAGGGCCAACCGGTGCTATAGGAGCTACTGGCTCTATTGGACTAACTGGTAGTATAGGAGTTACTGGTGCTACAGGCTCTACAGGACCAACTGGCTCTACAGGACCAACTGGATATACAGGATCAATAGGCTCTACTGGATCTACAGGCTATACAGGATCAACTGGATCAACTGGATCAACTGGATCAACTGGATCAACTGGATATACAGGACCAACTGGACCTACAGGCTCTACTGGAGATACAGGCTCTACTGGAGATACAGGGCCAACTGGAGATACAGGGCCAACTGGAGATACAGGGCCAACTGGAGATACTGGCTCTACAGGACCTACAGGACCAACTGGCTCTACAGGCTCTACAGGACCTACAGGCTCTACAGGACCAACTGGCTCTACTGGCTCTACTGGCTCTACTGGCTCTACTGGCTCTACTGGCTCTACTGGCTCTACTGGCAATACAGGACCTACCGGCTCTACAGGCAATACAGGAGATACTGGCTCTACAGGCAATACAGGAGATACAGGTAATACAGGCAATACAGGTAATACAGGAGATACTGGCTCTACAGGATCAACTGGAGATACTGGACCAACTGGCTCTACAGGCAATACTGGCTCTACAGGCAATACTGGCTCTACAGGCAATACT
>Ga0187843_10002176_pt1 | contig 12066 bp, 11 predicted proteins | sample SpaLakP09_SKY_43_FD_134516 | JGI IMG/M metagenome (GOLD analysis project Ga0187843, IMG submission 134516) | Oligotrophic lake water microbial communities from Sparkling Lake, Wisconsin, USA - SP09_SKY_43 | ecosystem: Environmental > Aquatic > Freshwater > Lake | place: USA: Sparkling Lake... | reverse complement strand
AGGACTATTTAGTACAGTTTCTACACTAACTATTTCACCATACGGTGCATATAACGTAAGCGGGATGTCTGATTTTGCTAGGGTGCCCATCCAATTCTTAGGCATAGGCTTAGGCGCGACAATATCATTCTCATCAAACACAATATCGGATTTATCGGATTTTTCTACTATATCCCCTGTATAAAAAATAGATGTACCTTTACGGTCCTCGTTAAATGTATACTTTACTGGCGGCGGGACAAGTTCCATACTAAGCGGTACACTACTTATACACTACTATTTTTGCGTTTCTCGAATATACAGATCTAGGCCTGATGGTCGCTTTGCGACCATCAGGTGTAGATCCTCTGTCGCCCTTGGGCGACAGAGGATCTAGGCCTAGCGGCCGCCCAAAGGGCGGGTGCTAGGTGTACATCCCGAACGGTGCAGCACTGCGTGCTGCACCGTAAGGTGATCTATATATCAATGCCCTGCGATGCAGGGCATTTATGTATACATCCCTTACGGATTGGCGCTAGCGCCAATCCGTAAGGGATGCTACGCTTCTGTACCCCGCAAAGCGGGGTACTTAAGTGTACATCTGCACCCAGCCAAAGGCTGGGTGCAGATCTAGACCTAGGCCTCGCTATGCGAGGCCTACGTGTACATCCTCTGTCGCCCAAGGGCGACAGAGGATCTAGGCCTGATGGTCGCTTTGCGACCATCAGGTGTACATCCCGAACGGAATCGCATGCGCTCCTCCCTCCTTCTTCTTCAAGAAGAGATCCACGTGCTCCTTCTTCACCGTGAACGGAAGCGTAAAGTCCTTGATGTGGAACGGCAGCGCCTTGTCATTGTATAATCGCAGCATATTGATCTTCTGCACAATCTGCTCAATGGAACGCTTGAGCTCACGCACACCCAGTTCCTCCTTCGCATACTGCTCAATGATGTGGGCCACCACGTTCGAGCCAAAGGCCACACGCTCCACCAAATTGACGTCCTTGAGCGCCGCCGGCAGCAGATACTGCTCCGCAATGGTCGTCTTCTGCTTCAGGTCATAGCCCTTGAGTTCAATTGTCATCAGGCGATCCAAGAGCACCCTGTCAATCTTCGTGATGTCATTGGCCGAGAAGACAAAGATGACCTTCGACAGGTCAATCGGCACGCCCGAGAGATATTTGTCCTCGAAGGCCTCGTTGGAGGCCGGATCGGTCAAATGGATCAGCATGTTCTGCACCTCCTCGCCCTTCGGCGTAGCACTGATCTTGTCGACCTCATCGAACAGGATGATCGTCGACATGGACTTCGAGGCAATGAGAGAGTTCACGATCTTGCCGCAGTGGCTCGACTCATAGACGAGCTGGTGCCCCGTATACGTGGACGCATCGGAGTCACCACCCAACGAGATGAACTGAAAGGGAAGGCCGAGCGCCTTCGCAATGCCGTTCTTGATGATGGAGGTTTTGCCGATGCCGGGAGGGCCGACGAGCAGGAGGGATGTGCCCTTGCCCGTCGGATTCGCGATCTTCGTCGTGATATACTGGAGAATCTGGAGCTTCGTGTCCTCCTGGCCATAGACGGCATCGTTAAGTGACTTCTGCGCGCCTTGCATGAACTTGGCGCAGGCCTCGGAGCCGTCCTCGAGCTTGATCGCGATCTCCTTGTAGAGACCGAAGGGGATCGAGACGACCTTGTCGAGCCAGTTCCGCAGCTTGAAGTACTCGCCCGTGCTCGGCTCCAGACTCTGCAGCGAGTTGTACTTGGCGAGAACGAGCGCCTGCGTCTCCACGGGCAGCTTGAGCGTCAGAATACGCAGCATGAGATTCACGCCCGTATCCTGGACCGTGGGGCGATTCTCCAGAGCCGTCAGGAGCTCCTTCTGCTTCGGCTCAGGGAGCGCCTTGAACTGGTCGATCTGGGTGTCGATCGTGTTGTCCTCCAGGGGCGCCGTCAGCAGCTTGACGAACTGCTTGACGGAGGCGGACTCCTTCTTCATGTTGTGGCGCTGAGGGATCATGCGATCCGCACCGTCATCCGCGGCGCCGAAGGAGATCACGAGGTTTGCAGACCGCTCCTCCTCGTCCTCGTAGGTCTCGTCCTCCTCGTCGCCCTCAAAGTCCTCAAAGTCGTCCTCGTCGTCCTCGTCCGTGTCCTCGGATCCGAGCGTCTCACCCTCATCATCCTCTTCGTCTTCTTCGGACTCCACCTTACGCTTCTTAAGAGGGATGCGGCGTTTCGGCTTCTTCGCCTTGACGGGGACCTTCTTGGACCGCTTCTTCACCGGACTGGACTCCTCCTCTTCCTCCTCCGTCTCCGTCGAGTATTCAATCAGCCCCCGAATATTGCCGCGACTATCAACGGAACTGTCATCGTCCTCCTCATCGTGACGACCGCCACTCCTCTTCTTCGCGGGGGCTGGTTTCTTCTTCTTCCCATCCTCATTGCGTTTTACCATTCTATGTCTGTTTTTCATTTTATTATGAGGGATCTACTCATAATAAAAGGAATGCTTTAGATCAAATTTTATGAGCGGCGCTTGCGTCTCGTTGTCTTCTTACCCCTTGCCTTTCTAGGCATTACGTTGTAGACAACTCTGTCCACACGGCCCGTCACATTCTTGCCGATCTTATTGGCCCCCTGCAAGCCTGTGTGGACAATCTTGTCCACTGACTGTGCAACCGTATGGGATACATTATTGGCCGCACCGATGACTTCGCTGACCGGCCGATACAGCGCTGAGAAAAGTCCCTTCCGTGTACTCCTCGCTCTCTTCGCCATTCTACTTTAGAAAAATATTTTCAGATTAGAACGTCTTCAGAATATCGACGAGCCCCATCATTGCAAACCGACTGCGACTCGAAACCCCCAGAAACGCCTCGTTCTTGGCGGACAGACTTGTCAAAGACCCCAGAAATCGCTCTTTCAGAACCGGACGCAGCTCCAGAGCCAACTTTGTGCGCTCGGCCTGAATGGAGCCCATAATTCGCTGCAGACAGGCCACATATTCATCCAGGGTCGGCCTCGTGGCCTCTTTTGTGGACATCACGTGGATGTTCGTAATAATGCTCTGGAGCGTCGCCAAGAACAGGCTCGTATCGAGGACACTGTACTTGATAAGTTCACCCAGGAATTGCGCATAGCCCTTGCGATAGGCCTTGTCTGAATTCGACTCCAGGAGAGTCTTGTAGCTGTCGGCCTCCTCGACCTCCGAAATATCCTCGAAGATCGAGCCAAAGGCCTTGTAGCGCTCCACCATCTCCACGAGCAGATGACTGTACTTGGTGGTGAGCTCGCACAGAAGCCGTGCATAATGGGGGCAGATGCTCTCTTCTCGAGTCGCCTTCTGGAAGACGATCTTCATGAAGTCCTTGAGGAAGTGCGTCTTTCCCGAGTCGAGAATCTGACACAGGAATTCATGGGTCTCCTTGTAATTGCGAGGACTGAAGCGATTCAGCTTGTCCTGAATGATCATAAGGACGGCATCGTCCCCTCCGGTCGCCTTGAATCGGCTCACGTATTTCACGGGGCCTGACGAAGAGGGGGCTCCGCTGCCGGCGCCGCCCATTCGTGCAGGGCGAGGAGCCGCTGCAGGGACTGGCGGGCGACTTTTACTCCGCCAGTCCACCACTTTCCGCCACCCCTGCTGATCCGTGCTCTTCGCCAGACAGTCGTGAACAGTCTGAATTGCTTTCATAATTGCAGGAAGGACGACCGGGTCTCGAATCTCCTTCTTCAGTGCAAGAATGGCTGCAATCCGACCGTTCACCGCCTCCTCTATGCTACCAGAGGATGACATGATAGTAGTAGTATGGATTATTTTTAAGTGCTGTTGACGCATTGATTCGGTGCAGACCCCCCTTCAAATTTTTTGATCGCGTTTCCTACAACGGGCTTTAAAGAAGGCCTATTTCAAGAGCGAATGGAGATTGCACGACTTCAAGACGCAACGAATATAGAGGCTCTCGCCCAATACGTCGGTATCCGTACGCAGTCTGGCCGCCTATCTCTCACGGAAAAAACGGGGCAGTGGTCCTCCGATCTCCACAAACTTCAACAGAAAAGTGCCGAATTCGCCATTCTTCAGAGCTATTCAAAGGCGAATCCAGCCTTTGCAAAGGAGCTCCAGGGCCAGTTCTCAGAACTCTCGGAACTCGAAGTCCATCTGGAGGCACTGACCACGAAGGCCTCGGATCTCGAGACGGAGGCCTTCAATGAACTCCTGTTCTTGAAGGACTGGAGCAAGCCGCTCAACTCCGTGCCCTTCGGCCTCTTCTTCTGGTCCCTGCTCCGTGTCTACATCTTTCCGGGCATGTCGCTGCTTATGCCCCTCGCCATGCTCATTCTGCCGTTCATTATTATCCGGTTCTTTTTCAAACTTCCCCTGACGATCGGCCATTACACGGCCCTTCTCTCGGCCCTCGCCTCGGGCCAGGTCACCTCCGTATTTACAATGCAGGCACCTGCCGAACCGACCACCGCATCGCCCATCGACATTATGCAACTTCTGAAGACGGCGCTCCTCCTCGGCACCGTCGTCCAGAGTTTCCTCCAACCCTATTGGTCCTTCCTGCACCTGTCGTCCATCGACGCAATTATTCAGAAAAAGGCGGACTCCCTCCTCCAGTTCCAGGCCCTCTATTCGTCCATTCAGAGAACACTAAAAGGGTCTGGGTTTCGACTCTCGGCCAACCCGTTCGCGCCCGGAATCGAGGATGCACGGCAACTCGTGGCGGAGGCCCAGCTGCACCCGACCTATCTCCGTTTGGCCCTCAAGAAGCTAGGGGCCGTGGAGGCCCTGTTCTGTTTGGCGCGGAGCGAGTTGACGCCGGTTCGCTGGCTCACGTCGGCTAGGCCGAGCCTCGTTCTGCGCGACGCCTTCGAGTATCGCGTAGATGCCTGCATCGGGTTCACGGTTGAGCTGGGATCGGCACAGTCCCATGCCCTGCTCACGGGGCCGAATCGGGGCGGTAAATCGACAACACTCCGCAGCATTCTGAGCTCCTGTCTTCTCGCCCATACCTATGGATGTGCATTTGCCCGAGAGGCCGCGATGACCCCGTTCAAGACCCTCTATGCCTGCTTGACGGCGGAAGACCTCCCGGGTAAGAAATCCCGGTTTGAGCGAGAAATCGAATTTACGGCCGCCACGCTGCACCCGCCACCAGGGCACTCCCTTGTTCTCCTGGATGAGCTCTACCACTCTACGAATCCCCCCGACGCCGCCCTGGCCTGTGCCCACTATACGAGCCAACTCTGGAAAGCGGAACAGACCCTGTCCATCATTAGCACCCATCTCTTCGATTTCGTGGAACAGGCGCCGGCCTCCGTGCAACGGCTCTGCTGCCCTGCGGCGGTACGGGAGGATCAGACGATCGCCTACACCTATCAGTTGAAGGAGGGCGTGTGTCGCGTGAGCAGTGTGAATGAACTGCTTGTGGAGAACGGTTTACTAACTAGTTCGCGTACAGGAGAATAAAAGAATTATCTGCTGACCGGCAGAACGATGTCTTCCTTGAATGATACGCTGACGCTCGGCCTGATCCTGATTCTCCTCTTCGGCGCCGTGAGTCTCTATCTCTACACCCGCATCCAGCAGTGCGAGCAGAAGCTCAATCTCGTGGAGTCCATTCTGCTGGATATTAAAATGAGCGCTGAACTCCGTGAGTATCCGCATATGGAACCGGTGCAACCGTCACAACCGTCTCAAGACCTCCCCCTCTATTCCACCGACGTTCCGAGCCCTGTAAAGGAGTCCGAGCCCTTTGTGGAGATGCAGGAGGAATCCGAGCTCTACCAGTCCGCTCTCGAGGAGGCGGCCCAGGAAGTCGAGGATGTCTCGGGAATTGATGTCTCCGACCTTCTCGATTCAAAGTCCGTGGAAGTCGTCAAGACCCAGCCGAAGGCGAAGGCCTCTATTCCCATCGTCACCAAGCTCTCTGCGAACTACGAGTCCATGACCCTTGCAGAACTCAAGGCGCTCGCCAAGCAGCGCCAGATCACGGGCTCCTCCTCCATGAAGCGGTCCCAGATCCTAGAGGCCCTTCGTTCTGTAGAGAAGGTCGACGGCGGTGTTCTGTCCGCCCTCTCAGAACAGTCCGAGGAGATCACTCTCGACTAATAAATCTAGAACAACTAGGAGATGGATCTCAATGGATTCAATAAACTGACCTTCCCAAATTTCTTCGCCATGCCGCCTCTCGGTATTCCGTACAAGCAGGCGAAACGCATGGAAGTGCAGCCGAACATGGAGCCCGCCCGAGACAGCCGCTATCCGGCCTACGCCGGCGTTATGGAGGACGCCCATTTTGTGACGGACTATCGCCCCCACTGCAGCTATAATTTGCCGCCAGGAACCCAGTTCACCACGAAGCAGTGGATGGTGCACCATGCCGATTCGATTATTCAACTGGCTCGGACACGCGAGTCCGAGTGGTCGGGCGCCGGCCTTCCGATCGCCAAGACGGTGCCGCCGCCGGCCGTTCTTGCTTATTCGAGCCCCTTCGAGAACGAGCTACTGACGACAAATTACAAGGACGGTCTGGGTGTCGAGCGCACGGGCGCCAAGGCCGTTCCTCTCTTTGGAACCTATACGATTCCGCCCACGTCGAATGAGATCCGCAACAACGTGAAGAACATCGCCCTTACCCAGCAGGGATCGGGTGGTCGTAATACCCGAAGAGGGCCCAATGCCTATATTCCAGCCTAAGAATAGGGTATGGATTTGCCGGCAACTGTCTATGCATATATTAAATACAGCATTCTCTTGGGACTCACCTACGGCGCCATCCTCCTTTTGGTCGGTTCTGTGCTCGTAAATGACAGCGGATATATTGTGAATCACCCCAAATTCTTTTTGAGCGAGACGCTCGTCATGGGACTGCTGTCGTCTGTACCGATTCTCTACATCTCCTATTTGCGCCAAGGACCTCTTGTAACAACCGCTGTGGAATTCCTAATCTTTTTCTTCAAGATTGCGATGATTCATGTGGGGCTCCAGTTGAGCGGTGTCTATTCGGTGCTGTTCCCGAAGAGCGCCAGCATGTAGAGCTGGACTCATTGAGGTGTTGCTTAGCAACACCTCATAGCCCAGCTCTAAGGGAAAATGATGGATGGTCGCTCTCAGCTGCCGAAGGCAGCTGAGAGCCATGCTTCCCATTAGCCCTAAGGCGAATGGGAAGGGTCGCCCGAAGGGCGACCATCACTCGTGCATTTATCCTAGAGTTGATCATCAAATCAAATTATACTATACTCGTTTAATATAATCAGTATAGTATCATTTATATCCTCCATATTCTTTGAGACAATGGGGGATGGGTTTAAAGCAAGGACAGACATACATATGTATGTCTGTCCTTGCTTTCGACATCGGCATCAAGAACCTCGCCTTCGCCGTCCTCGACGCCTCCAAGAACTGCATCGCCCTCGAGAACTACGACCTCCTGTCCGACCTCAAGGTCGCCGCCACCCTCTGCACCAGTTGCAAATCCAATGCATCCTATCAGTGTTCCCTGGGCCCCTTCTGCAAGCGCCATGTCCCGAAGTCCCATCCCCTTCAAGAGGACCTCAAGACCGTGACCACCATCCGGGCCTTTCTCAAGTCGAAGGACTTAAAGCCTTTAAGTGGGAAGGAACGGCTCCTGGAGCAACTGAAAGGGATCGTGGCGATTCCGTTGAGCAAGCCGAAGCTCGTCAAGGCGGCGGCCCAGACGCTGACGTCGCTGCACGATTTTCTGCGGCGGTTCGTGACGGAGAAATGGGAGCTGTTTAAGAATTGTTCTGCGGTTTTGCTGGAGAACCAGCCGGCCTTCAAGAACCCCCATATGAAATCGGTGCAGGTGTTGCTCTTTGCGGTTTTGCGAGAATGGTTCCTACGGTCTGGAACAGCCGTAGCTGTTCCCACGTTCCACCTCGTCCACGCCAAGAAGAAGGTGGTGGCGGAAGCAGGGGATGCGGGGTACGCGGCCAGGAAAAAGGGGTCCGAAGACCGCGTAACAGCGCTCTTTGAGTCTGGAACGGTGAAGGGGGCGGCCTTTCTAGAACACTTTCAGTCGGCCAAAAAGCGCTCCGATATGGCGGATGCTCTGTGCATGTGCATGGATTATCTAGATAATCATGCATAAGGTATCTTGAACACGCCAAGGCATGTTCAAGATACCTGTGCATAGATTTTCTAGAGAATAAGTAAGGATGCAGACTCGCAGACGAGGAGGTAGAAGTCGGAGCCGTCGATCTGCAAGGAGCATGAACAACGGCTCCAGCAACAAACTGGAGAGCTTCTTTGCCGAGCATTCAAAACGTTCTCTTCACTCCCTCTATTCGCATTTCATGGTGAGCCCAAAGGGGCGGATTGCTATTTTTCTGATTACCCCAAACAATGAATTAATCGATGTCTCCTTCCGAATGAACAACGGCAGACTGACTGGCTGGAAGGAGAGTGAGCACAGTCATGTGAAGGAGTATAGGAATGCAACGATTCTAGAACGCTTTAAATATAAGCCTTGGACGGAGAAGGGGGATCGGGATCTGAAGGAGCTTGAAGAGCGGTTTTTGTCAATGTACCCACACCGAAAAAACTCGATTGAGCGATATGTGCGACATGCGAATATGAGTATACAGTCGCTCTAAACCCCAAATAAACTCAAATAAACAGGGGGTAAGGGGGAGGCAACCTCAGCCGCCTTTGGCGGCTGAGGTTGATGTCCCCCTGTGTATAAACCGAAGCTTAAATAATCCATGGTCTTCCAGGATATGAACGAGCCCATCACCATTCATGACATGCAGTCCTTTGCAGAATCATTGGTGGAGCCTCGTATGAGCAATGATATCGGCAATGTGATTGATCTCGGTACGGACGGCGGCAGCCTAGGGGATGACCTCGGTTTTGGATTATTGACGAATAGCAAGGTGATGAATACCGGCAGCACCCGATCGGTGTCCATCGCCCCTCCGTCTGTCTCTGCATCCTCTTCCTCTTCGTCGTCTTCGGGTCCCGAGATCACCATCGGCCCTCTGGAGCCCTTGGAGCCCATCTCCTTCGATCTTCCAGCGGCCTCTGAGTCTGCAGCACCCTTTCCCGAGGTCAGTGTCCGCCAGGACAATTCTCAGACGGCCACGGGGCCCGGCATTCAGCTGTCTGCTCCTACCAAGCGCCTGACCGCCGAGGAGGAGCGCGCCCAGAAGGCTGAGCTCATCAATAAGCTCAATCGCCTGGAGGGCAAGGGCTTCACGATCTCCAAGCGCTTTACGATGGACAACAGCCTTGATGAGATCAAGCAGGAGTTTGAGCGTCTCATGGATGCCCGCAATCTGGAGTCCTCGATCAAGTTCCAGCGGCAGATGATGATGGGCGTCGTGACCGGCCTGGAGCTCATGAACAACAAGTTCAATCCCTTCGACTGGCAGTTGGAGGGCTGGTCAGAGTCCGTGCATGAGAATGTGGATGACTACGATGAGGTGTTCGAGGAGCTCTACGACAAGTACAAGGGCAAGGGACAGATGCCGCCCGAGGCCCGACTGCTCTTCATGATGGTCGGCTCGGGCTTCATGTTCCACATGAGCAACTCCTTTTTCCGTCAGAAGATGGGGAACATGACGATGGACGATATTCTGAAGAACAATCCGGCCTTGGCGAAGCAGATGGCGGCCGCAGCGGCCCAGGCAGCGGGCCCTGGATTCGGCAACTTTATGGGGGCCGCCATGGGAGCGCCGCCTATGCAGCCTCCTAGCTTCCAACCCAGCTTCCAGCAACAGCCTCCTCCTAGCTACCAGGCCTCCTTTCCCTCGGCGGCCCCTGGGGGCTCCACCGGCGTCTTCTTCCAGCCGCCGAACGCCCCTGCCCCTCCTCTGCAGCGCCGTGAAATGTCCGGCCCCAAGGGCGTCGATGACATTCTGCAGACCTTTCAGGAAGTCCGTCAGGCGGAAGTCAACAGTCACCCGATCTTTTCGCCCCCACCAATGCAGCAACAACAGTCGCCAGCAGCGGCGGCTCTCTCCGAGATCCAGAGCATCCATAGCGAGGATATTGCGAGCCAGGGCACGGCGGCGACCGGCAAGACGGGCGGGCGTAGGCGGAAGGCCCAGCTTCCCGTCGGCAATTCCATGTCCCTAAATGTTTAGAGCCGCAACCGAAATCGGTTATGCAAGAACCAAAGAGGCATTCTCTTTCGTAATTGGCGGCCTACTACAAACCTATACTCGTCCAATTCGCCCCAGCCCAGATTATAACGAGTTCGAAACAGATTTTCCAAACGAGTTAGACCTGCCGAAGCACGGCGTGCCTCCGCATACTCCTCACTCGCTTTTAGTGTTCGAATGAGCATCTCTTTGCGCACCTGGATGCTCTCCAAACTAGGCCGCATATCTTCCAAGAACTGCAGATAGGTCTGGTCTGGTACACCTGGCGTTGAAAGGCCTTGTTCGCTCGATTCGACTCGGCCCGCTTCTTTTTCAGTTGCTTGAAATCGGACTGAAAGGCCGGTGATCGCACAGGGGCCGCTGGTTCCTCATCGACTTGCGGCAGTTCACCCGTTATGAGAACGCGCTGACAGCTTTGACACGCAAAGGAATGATCATTGTAGGTGTTGTAGTCTGCCTGGAGTCGGCGGATTCCGCATCGGGAGTGGACGGCATGACAGCCACAGGGATATTGGAGGAGCCGATCCGTTGGTTCTAAGGGCGCATTGCAGAGGATACATTCCGTCATTCTGATGGTATTTGGAGGGGGGACTTTAAACTAGGCGGTATTGAAACTTAAAGAATACGTTTTACTTATTCATTGCAGGGATGGCCGAGCTTGGTTAATGGCGGCGTCCTTAAAAGACGCTACGAAAGTGCGCGGGTTCGAATCCCGCTCCCTGCATCCACATTATTTGAATGAGAATCAACCGATTCTCATTCAAATTACATGTAATTCTCATCGTTTTAAATATGTTTGAGTAAGTTCTCCACCTCGCACTGGGCACAGACATCGATGCCCTCGGCCTGCCCCTGCAGATCTACGATCACCTCCGCAGCATCCTCGCTGTCCTGGTCGTACTGAATGAGCAGATAGTGATCGGCCCTCAGATCCATGCCGTGGGCCCTGATCCTGGCCAGCGCATTGATATCCTTCGCCGCCGGCTCGGTCTTCTTAGAACGGGCGCCCATCAGATCCTCCTTGGCCACTGCCTTCAACCCGGCCACCTTCGCGTCAAAGGTCTCCGTCTCCTCCTTGGTCCTCTTTAAGCGGGCGGTACGCGCCTTGATCATGGCGGCCGTGATCTTCGGCTCGTCGCCTGGGGCAGCCGACTTGGCCTTCAACTTCGCAATGAACTCCTTGTTCATGGCCTTTGCATTGTTGTTCTTGGCGGCCTTGCGCGCCTCCGATCCCTGGTAGGCCTGGATCCGCTCAATCTCGTTGGCGGTTGGGGAGTGCCCGATCGCCTTCTTGAAGGGGCGATACCGGATCTTCATGGCCAAAGCGGCAATCTCTCCCTCGTTGTTCAGATCCTCCGTTACGAGCTCCAAGTCCGCCGCCGTAAGCTTGCGGCCGACGAGCTTCTCGAGCGCGGCCCGGAAGGCCTTGCCCTTGTCCTTTCCAGAACGTTCTGCATGGGCCGCCCCGAGCTTCTCGAGCACCTTGGCGCGCGCCCCGTTCTCGCCGAGTGTCTCCGTGTACGCATTGAGGAGATCCACGATCTTCTTATCGGCCGCGGTCAGTTCACGGCCGGCGGCCTCGGAGAATTCTTTGTGCACATTGGCCTTTGACTTCTTCTTTGTCTTGGCCGCATTGTTCTTCTTGGGAGCAGCGGCCTTCTTAGCAGAGGTACCGGCCGGTACTAACTTCCGTTTCGGTGCATTGACCGGCTTCTTGGAACGCAGACCTTCGTTCCCACTGCTCTCCGCCATTCTACAAAGACGCCAGAAAATATCGCTCAATGCAGCAAGCTCATATTGGCCACGTAGACCAGGGTTGGGTCGGCATAGTTGGAGCGTTTTTCCGCGTCTTTCTTGGCCTGTTCGGCCGCCGCATCGTAGCGCCCCTTCTTTTCGTTCAAGCGTCGGAAGATCTCCATCTCCTCAGGCGTCATACCGCCCGGTGCCGCT
>Ga0187843_10002175_pt1 | contig 12076 bp, 14 predicted proteins | sample SpaLakP09_SKY_43_FD_134516 | JGI IMG/M metagenome (GOLD analysis project Ga0187843, IMG submission 134516) | Oligotrophic lake water microbial communities from Sparkling Lake, Wisconsin, USA - SP09_SKY_43 | ecosystem: Environmental > Aquatic > Freshwater > Lake | place: USA: Sparkling Lake... | reverse complement strand
CATTTATTTCACGACACAATAGAAAATAATTTGCTTTATGCAAAAAAAGATGCCAGTGAAGAAGATATTTGGAGTGCTCTAACCAGTGCGCAAATAGCAGACTTTGTGAAATCTTTACCCGATAAATTAGATACTGTTGTTGGCGATCGTGGATATAGATTAAGTGGCGGAGAGAAACAAAGAATTGCTATCGCAAGAGTTTTCTTAAAACAACCCCGTGTAGTAATTCTCGATGAAGCAACTGCCCATTTAGATAATGAAAATGAGGCCGCTGTTCAGGTGGCACTAGCCACTGTTTTGCAAGGAAGAACCTCAGTAGTGATCGCACATAGACTTTCTACTATTATTAATGCCGAACAAATAGCTGTGATAAAAGAAGGAAAATTGATTGCAATAGGAAATCATAACGAATTACTCAAGACTAACGAAGTATATTCAGATCTCTACAATCAACAATTCGCTGTTTAGTTTTTATCTTCATTCTTCAATAGCACATACCAACCAATGGGAAGTAATAATGCAAAAAGTATCCATTGAATCGCATAGCTTAGATGTGGACCGTTAGAAACCTCTGGTAAATAAATTATTCCTATGTCTTTTTCTGCCGGGTTAGATTTGCCCACTTGAACATAAAAATTTGGATAAATATTGATTTTAAATTTTTCTACGTTGATATCATTAATTTGATTAGAAGGTAAATCAGCAGGATTTTCTTTAAATTTTTCCATTGGTTGCAAATAACCTTCTAATAATACTTGCTGTGTTGGACTCATAGGAATTGAAATCTCAGATTTAGAGGAATTGGCTGAAGGTATCCAACCTCGATTAACCAATACGATCTCATTATTCGCTAGTCGAAAAGGCGATAAAACCCAGAAGCCTAAACTATTTTTTAGATATCTTTTCCTTACTAATTTCGATTCAGCGTCAAGGTATTCTCCTGACAACGAGACCTTGCCCCACTGTTTTAAGTTATCCATTTGTGAGACATTTTCAATCGACACAGGGGAACCACCTATGGCAGTAACAAAATCTTTATTTCGATCAATTCTTTGGTGGTACCGATCAAACTGCCATCCAGAAAGTTCTATAAACAGATAAATTAGGATGGCAAGCAAGAAAGTCAAGATGATCCAGCGTGGTCGTAACAGATTTTTAAACATGATCTTGCTGTAAGACTACTTCCACTTCGTAATTAGTTTGAGCCCGAATCTATGGCTTTAGTTGGAGATTCGGCATTTTTGCCGGTAAAAAAATAGTTTTCCCGACCAGCATTGGCAATTACCACCGCGATGTAGGGCAGAAATATCGCTCCAAAAATTAACACCCAACGAAGATTACCTTGCGCAAATATGGCTCCCACAAAACAAATAGTTCTTAAACTCATGGAAATTAAATATCGCTTTTTTCTACCAGCTTGATCAAAACTCAAGCCCATAGCTGCATTTGTAATGGCGTAAACTGGGGGCTCTTCTTGATTACTCATAAGGTCTAATTGCCTTCCTATTAATCTCAACGCTACGCCAAGTTTTGGTACTTCGCGATTCTAAATGCCCCACGAGTAGGCTAGCAGCCATTATTCCGGGCTCCACGAGGTAAGTTAAGAGGCATGTCTGCAAACGGAGTAGTTTTTGTAACTGGGGGCAATAGAGGCATTGGTCTTGCAATTGCGAAAAGATTTGCCTTAGATGGATTCAAAGTAGCAATTTCATATCGCGAAAATAAACCAACCGGTGATTTCTACATGGTTAAAGCCGATGTCACGGACAGTAAAAGTATCGACAATGCAATTGATGAAATAGAAAAAAATCTAGGTCCTTTAGAAGTTGTTGTAATCAATGCTGGAACAAACAAAGACTCATTGGCTATGAGATTAGAAGATGTGGATATGGAAAGCATCATTAACACTAACTTGATGGGTTCTTTGAGAGTTGCTCGAAGAAGTGTTAAAACTATGATGAAAAACAGAAAAGGAAGAATAATTTTTATAGGATCCGTTGTAGGACTTTTAGGTTCTCCTGGACAAATGGTTTATGCCAGCACAAAAGCAGGATTAATTGGTGCCGCTAGATCTTTAGCACGCGAAGTAGGTAGTAGAGGTGTGACAGTAAATGTTGTGGCACCTGGATATGTTGATACTGATATGACCAGCGACTTAGAGCCAGAACGTAAAGAAATGATCACGGCAAACACACCTTTAGGTAGAACTGCAAGTGCAAGTGAAATAGCAGGAGTAGTTAGATTTTTAGCATCAGATGATGCTTCTTACATAACTGGTGCAGTAATTCCAGTTGATGGCGGATTAGGAATGGGACATTAAAAAATGGGAATAATGCAGGGTAAAACAATTCTGGTAACAGGAGTCCTAACAGATCATTCGATTGCTTTTTCTGTAGCGAAAATTATTCAAGAAGAAGGCGGCACTGTTTTAATAAGCTCCTTTGGTCGCGCCATGGGCGCAACTGAGCGAGCCAACGCCAGATTGCCACACCCAGCCAAAATTTTAGAATTAGATGTCACCAGTGAAGAAAATCTGTCAAATTTAGCGGCAGAAATTAAAAAACATTCCCCAACACTTGACGGTGTGGTTCATGCAATTGGTTTTGCACCGCAATCAGCTCTGGGCGGAAACTTTCTTAGCACCGAATGGCCAGATGTGGCAACTGCTTTACAAGTTTCAGCCTATTCATTTAAATCACTTTCAATGGCTTGTATTGAACTAATGCCTGATGGTGGCAGCATTGTGGGACTTGATTTTGACGCAACTGTTTCTTGGCCACAATATGACTGGATGGGAGTTGCTAAAGCAGCACTTGAATCAACTTCAAGATATTTAGCAAGACATCTGGGACCTAAAAATATTCGAGTAAATTTAATTGCAGCAGGACCACTTAATACTGTTGCGGCAAAACATATTCCTGGATTTGAAAAATTTGAAGAGGCATGGGCAGCGAGATCTCCCTTAGGTTGGAAGATTTCTGATCCAGTGCCATCTGCTAAAGCTGTTGTGGCTTTACTTTCAGACTGGTTTCCAGCCACATCAGGTGAAATAATTCATGTTGATGGTGGCTACCATTCCATGGGCGCTTAATTATTTTTTGTCAGTGCGTAATTAACAACTGCTGATAAACCTTTTCGACAAGTCCTATTTAAGTCAACAATCGGAGTTGACCACATAGATTGCTTAGTGGCGCTAAAAGAATCAATTTGATTTTCTATGGCAAATTCTGTTATGGCCAATACTCTAAGAAGTCTGCCTAACAGAAAAGTAACTCTCTCAGGTTGATCGTCAGGATAAATCTGAATCGTAATATCGTGCTCCAAATCAATTAGAAAATCGTGTGCCTCCTGATTTCCATGTACTAAATCAAAAGCTTCAATTTCTTCACTAGTTTCATGCAGTAAATTACTCAGTTGTTTATCCATATCTTGCCAATTATTTTTTAACATAACGGGTTCTTTCATTCTTTGTGATGCAACCCAGTAAATTGTTTCCTCGTAAATTCCCAACACCATCCCACCTCTGGTGGTGATGACGTGACCAGATTCAAGGGCAACGTCAACAAATTCATCTGTCCCAATTATGGAGTCCATGTCTCCGGTAATTGGAAAATGACAACGTAATGCAGTCGTGCCACCAATTCTTAAATTAGACAAAAAAATTGCTAAAGATTCTTGGGTCAATAAAGTTGAAACGGTGCGGGGAGCCTCTGAGATGCAATCGACTGCTCTTTCCAAGGTCTCTCGGCCCTGCATGAAGGCGGTTCCCCAAATAGCAAGTGAAATGCTGGTGGGAACATTTTGGAACACTTTTCCTGTCATAACACTTAACCTAATGGGGGTATAAGTGAAAATTTTGGTTGACTCTTTGCATTATTCGTAAGTCTTAGAATGCAAAATAAACCTTTGAAGTCTAGAATGAAGAAATAGGAGAGTGCGCAGCATGAGTCTGATTAATGAAACTGATCAACGCGGTGCGTGGCTTAATGATGAACAAATTGAGTTTGTACGTGACAGACTTCCGATTTTATATATCGATGCAATACCAGTTCGAACAGATGAATTAGGAAATGTAACACAAATTGGATTATTGTTGCGTGGTATGCCTGATGGAAGCATTAGCAGAGCAATGGTTTCAGGTCGGGTGCTTTATGGTGAAAGAATTAGAAATGCTCTACTTAGACACTTAGAAAAAGACTTAGGTTCAACTGCTTTGCCACAACTTTCTCCTAGTCCCACACCATTTACTGTTGTTGAATATTTTCCAGACCCAAATGTTTCAGGTTTTCATGATCCTCGACAACATGCTGTTAGCTTGGCGTTCGTGGTGGTTGTGAAAGGTGATTGTCAACCAAGCCAAAATGCTTTGGATCTTGCATGGTTGACCCCGCTAGAAGCACAAAGCAAAAAGGTTTCAGATGAAATGACTGGTGGACAATCAAAATTGTTGAAATTGGCATTAGCCCACATGGGAGTGATTGAATAAATGAAAAACAGAATCGCAAGTAAAAACTTAGGTTGGCTACTCAGTGTTGGTGGGGTAATCGGCTGGTTTTCTTCATTTACTTTAACGGTAGATAAGATCAAGATTCTGGAAAATCCTAATTATATTTCAAGTTGTAATGTTAATGCAGTTTTGGCTTGTGGCAACGTAGTAAAGACTGCTCAAGCATCGGTACTTGGTTTTCCTAACAGCATCATCGGTGTGAGTAGTTTTCCAATTTTGGCTCTACTGGGTGTTCTCATTTTGCTGGATTTATATGTTCCTAAATGGATGTTGCAGGTAGTAGCTTTGGTTAGTGGTTCAGCAACATTGTTTGTATCTTGGTTGGCTTTTCAGAGCATTTATGTAATCGAAATTTTGTGCCCTTATTGCATTGTTGTTTGGGGAATGACTGTTCCGATTTTCTTTTTAACGATGAGGGATTTACTAAAAAATTCTCGTAGTCAAATACTAAGGATGCTGGTGCCATTTACCGGATTTCTAACTTTGGGTTGGTTCTTGGTCATAGGTGCAGCAATATTTCTACAATTTGTAATCTAAGTGTCCGAAGGGGGACTTGAACCCCCATCCCCGTAAAGGGACTAACACCTCAAGCTAGCGCGTCTACCAATTCCGCCATCCGGACTTACCAGACTTACACGATAACAATGGACACCGAAATCAACTGCAACTGCATCAGGTCGGCAAAATGGCTTCATAATGTCAAACACAGTTGATCTGGAAAACAGAGTTGTTCAATACTGCCAAGACCTAATCAGATTTGATACCACTAACTTCGGCAATGCTAAAAGTAATGGAGAAACAAAAGCAGCTGAATATGTTGGCAACATTCTTGATGAGTTAAATATTGATTACAAAATTGTTGGACCAGACAAACAAAGATCTTCACTTATCGCAAGTATCGAAGGTACAGACAACAATCTTCCTGGAATAGTTTTGCATGGTCATCTTGATGTTGTCCCAGTTGAAAAAGATAAATGGTCAAAACCTGCCTTTGAAGCAATCATCGATCAAAATATGATTTGGGGCAGAGGCGCCGTAGATATGAAAAACGGTAACGCGATGATATTGGCCAGTTTATATGAACAAATAAAAAGTGGCTGGAAACCTAAAAGAACTATTTCATTAATATTTTTTGCTGACGAAGAAGCAGGAGGATTATTTGGTAGTCATTTCGTAACCAAAAATTATCCTGAATATTTTGAAAATGCAACAGAAGCAATAGGTGAAGTAGGCGGCTTCTCTCATACTTTAGGTAACGGTGTTCGTCTGTATCTAATAGAAACTGCACAAAAAGGCATAGCCTGGATGAAATTGACTGCTAAAGGCACAGCTGGTCATGGCTCAATGACTAATAACGATAATGCAATCAACAAAATTGCCACCGCAATTACAAACCTGAGTGCACATAAATTTCCTATCACGATAAAAGATTCGGTAAGAGGACTTTTGGAAGAAACCGCAACAGCACACGGTATGAAATTTGATGAAAATGATCCCGAGAAAGTTGTGGCCCTTTTGGGAACTTTAGCTAAATTAGTGTCAGCAACTTTGTCTGATACGGCTAATCCAACGATGTTAACGGCCGGATATAAAGTAAATGTTATTCCTGGTGACGCGACAGCTTACGTAGATGGACGATTTTTACCTGGTAACTCAGAAACATTCCTTAAAGAAATAAAAGCAGTAGTTGGTAAAGAAATTAGTGTGGAAGCTGAAACACTTGATGTTGCTTTAGAAGCTCCTTTCAAATCTGGAATTGTTGAATCAATGATTAATGCGCTAAGTATTGAAGACCCAGCAGCCAAAGTTGTCCCATACATGCTTTCTGGTGGAACAGATGCCAAAGCAATGTCAAAATTTGGTATCAAAGGTTATGGTTTCACACCGCTACTTCTACCAAACGATCTTGATTTTACGAGCCTATTTCATGGACATGATGAACGTATTCCAATTTCCTCATTGCAATTTGGGGCACGAACAATGCACAGATTTATAAAAGATCTTTAAGTTCTTACTATTTTCTGTATTTTTTTCTTTACCCACATTCGTTTAACCCCATTAGGATAAATTCTCGTACGAACTAATTCCCAGCGACCATATTCGGCTAATTCAGTTAAAATTATTCTGGCATCTCTTCTAGATATGTGAGAGGGTAAAGGCACTTCTCTGATCTCCCAATTGCTGTACAAAGTTAGTTTCCTCTATCTTTAGAAAGTTGAGCCCATCCTGAATCAGGATAAGAAGTATGGGGTGCAGAAACATCAGATAAGGCATTGACTATTTCTGGTGGTAAAACTAAATTATCCGAATTAAGCAAGATCGTTAATTGAGCCAAATTACGCGCTCCTAAAATTACTGATGCCACACTCTTTCTATCCCTTAACCAAGCAATTGCAGTTTCTGATGGTGTCCGGCCTATACCTTCTGCTGCTGTTATCAAGGCGTCCACAATGCGAGCTTTCTCTTCGGTTAAATGCTCCTGAATAAAACTAGCGAAATGTGTTGATGCTGCTCTTGAATCAACGGGAGTTCCAAATCGGTATTTTCCAGTTAAAACTCCTCGACCAAGTGGCGACCAAGGCAATAAAGATTTGTTTTGATTTTCCAAAAGAGGGATCACTTCACGCTCCACACCGCGGGCTAATAAAGAGTATTCATGCTGCGCACTCACAAATGGTATGGAAAGTTTGTTGCATTCCGAAACAACTAAAGCAGTTTGCCAACCAGCATAATTAGAAATACCAAAATATCTAAATTTTCCTTGCGAATAGGAAAGTTGTACAGCTTTAAGTGTCTCGTCTATTGGGGTACTTGGATCCCAACCGTGCATCTGCCATAAATCTACGTGATCTACACCTAATCTATTTAATGAAGCATCCAATGCACTAATGATATGAATCGCACTTGCGTTATACATTCGAGGTAAATCAACTTTGACAGATTTTGTTGCTATAAAAATTGAATCTCTATTACCAATTTCGGCAACAATTTGTCCTACGAGTTCTTCGGAGACACCCTTGGCATATGAATCGGCTGTGTCAATAATTGTGCCGCCAGCTTCGATGAACGCTTTGTAAAGTGAACGTGATTCTGGCTCATCAGTGTCTCGACCCCATGTCATTGTTCCTAAAGCCAGGGTTGATACTTCGTGTCCAGAGTTGCCCAACTGTCTCATTCGCATATTGTGAGATTATTGCAATAATTCATGGAAACAAGTGTTTTCCGCATTATTTTGCAAAGTGTTAGGGGATAAGTCATGTCTTGGTGGCTTGCCGCAGTTATGGGAGTGGTGCAAGGAATAACAGAGTTTCTACCTATATCTTCTAGCGCACATCTAAGAATCCTTCCGGCTTTGGTTGGTCAAGTCGATCCTGGCGCATCTTTTACTGCAGTTATCCAAATTGGAACTATTTTTTCAGTACTAATATTTTTTAGACAAGATCTATACAACATCAGTCTTCAAACTATGAGTGGAATTTTCAATCGCAGCAAACGAAATACAGATTTTAGAATGGGAATATCAATTATTCTGGCCACAATTCCTATCGTCATATTAGGCTTATTGGGACAAGACTTCATTAAGAATGGCGCAAGAAACCTCTATCTAGTTGCTTATGTGATGCTCATATTTTCTTTTGTAATGTACCTAGTCGATACTTTTGCCAAAACAAATATTGATATCGCAGAATTATCAAGAAGTAAAATATTTCTCATAGGAATAGCGCAATCGTTAGCTTTGGTTCCAGGATTTAGTAGATCCGGGGTCACAATTACAGCAGCACGATTTTTTGGGATTGATAGATCAGCAGCAGCAAGATTCTCATTTCTGCTTAGTGTTCCCGCAATTGTCCTTTCAGGTACTTATGAAGCCATTGGGATTTCCCAAAATAATCCTTCTGGATGGGGCCAAACTATTTTCGCAACAATCATTTCATTTGTGGTTGGTTACTTAAGTATTGCCTGGTTAATTAAATGGCTAGGCAGTCATAGCCTTAAAACCTTCGTTTTCTATCGAATAGCACTCGCATTGGTCATAATCGGTTTACTAAATGGCGGAATCATCTCCAACCTCTAGAATGTTTCTGTGCCAAAAATATATCTAGTTCGTCACGGCAGAACCCCAGCTAATGAAAAGGGAATTTTGGCTGGACGCACTAAAGGTATATATTTGGACGATACTGGTATCAAACAAGCGGAAGCTGTAGCAAAAAGTCTTTCCCAAATTAAATTTAAGAAAATCATTGTAAGTCCAATGGAAAGATGCCAGCAAACGGCCAAAATAATTATTACCGGTATTGACAAGACTTCTAAACCTGTAATTGAAAGCGGCATCAATGAATGCGATTATGGTGATTGGTCAAACAAGAAACTGAGCGCTCTCAGAAGTAAACCTTTATGGAAAACCATTCAAGAAAAACCTAGTCTGGTTCAGTTTCCCAATGGTGAAAAAATGAACCAAATGCTAACCCGAGTTAAGAATGCGATATTTGAACACGCTTTAAAGTTAAAAAGTGATGAAAATCTATTAGTGGTCTCTCACGGTGACCCAATAAGAAGTTTTATTGCCGATTGCTTAGGAATTCATTTAGATAATTTTCAACGAATAACCATAGATCCTTGTTCTGTTTCTGTGGTAATAATTAGTAACGACAACGTACAGGTCATAAGTGTAAATAACAGTGTAAAAGTCGATCAAATTAGTAAAAAGAAAAACAAACGAATAGGTAGTGTTTTAGGTGGAGGAGCAGGCTAAATGCGCAGAGTCATTTCGCATTTGGAACCTGACAGATTTGTTTCGGGAACCATTGGTCAACCAGGGGAAAGAATATTTTTTCTACAAGTTAAAAGTGGAGAAAGTCTAACAAGTGTAATCGTAGAAAAATCTCAAGTTGCAATACTTTCGGAAAGAATTGATACATTACTCAATCAAATTCTAAACGAGAATGATAATGATTCGAATATCCCAAATAAGTTTGATATTGATCAACTAGATCTCGAACCACTTGAATCACCTATTAGCGAAGAGTTTCGCGTTGGAGTAATGAGTCTGGGTTGGAGTATGCCTAAGAAAAAATTGATAATTGAGGCGCACGCGGATACCTCCGACACAGTCCCTGAGATTAGTAGCGATGAAACCGAAGGTCCAGATGTTTTGCGTATTCATATCACTGCCATGCAAGGCAGAATCTTTGCCGAGAGAGGTAGAAGATTAGTTTCTGCTGGAAGACAAGCTTGCCCATTTTGCCATGAACCACTTGGTCAGCAGGGACATGTTTGCGCCCGAGCAAATGGTTACAAAAGATAATATTTAATGGAGATTCAAAGTTTATTGTCTACCGGTGAAATAGAAATAGAAGGATTAATCCCGGATTCTACCAATGGTGCCTTGAAGTTATTAATCTCTAAAGGTTATGAGCAAATTGCGGCAATAGCCAAACCAGATGTTTCGATCAGACCTTTGTGGGATTTCCCTAACATGGATTTAAACAAACGAGAGTACGCAACTTTTTTGTTTGACAGAAAACTTGAATTAGGCTTTGTTCCAGAGACTGTTATTAGAGATATATCAGGTATCGGTAATGCTTTGGTGCAGCATTGGATAAGGGAGACAGAAAATGATTTAATCATCGTTCAAAGCCCAGATAATATTCCAAAATCATATTTGAGAGTTTTGCAAGGATATGACGAATTAAATAAGTTGATTACCTTGGCACATAAGGATGACCAGGATTTGAGAAAACTTTGTTTAATAGATCTGATTATAAATAATGCAGATCGAAAAGGAAATCATCTAATCACTGATGGCAACAATAAAATGTGGGCTATTGATCATGGAGTGAGCTGGCACGAGGAACCAAAAATTCGAACCGTTTTGTGGGGTTGGATCAATCAGGAATTTAACGAAAGCGATTTGGATTTGTTGTCTTTAGCCAAGTCCACATTAGAAGATTGGCTAGCAAACGATTTCCAATACCTTGAGAATAGTGAGATTGAATGTGCCCTTGAACGACTGGATGAATTGGTAAAAAATAAAAGATTTCCCGCACCCGGCTCCGAGTGGCCAGCAGTGCCGTGGCCGATATTTTAAAATATTGTTGCCTAGTCGCGTATTGTATTTAATATGAAATCTTGGACAGTCGACACCGAAAATATCGTCTCAAAACATTTTGAGACTCTAACCTTAAATATTTATGACACTAAGTCTCAGAAAATTCAACCGATACGCCGAACAGATCGTACTATCCAAATATATGTATGCGGAATTACTCCATATGATTCTGCACATTTAGGTCACGCTTTCACATATTTAGCTTTTGATTTGATGATCAGATCAATGAACTTCATTGGGATGAAAACAAAATATGTACAAAATGTGACTGATATTGATGATCCTCTTTTTGAAAGGGCCAGAAAAAGTGGAATTAATTGGCAACAAATTGTTAATTCCCAACTAGATATTTATCGTGCAGATATGTCCAAACTTAATATTTTACCACCCACTGAATTCGTCGGCGTTATGGAAAATATGGATTTAATTATCAAAGGTATCGGAAAATCTATTGCCGGAAAATCCACTTATAAGATTGACACCGAATTCTATTTCAAAACACAAAAAAATATTCAATCAAAACTTGTTGAGAACTTCAGCAGAGAAGATCTTATTGTCTTAGCAAAGGAAAGAGGTTGTGACACCGAAAGAGCCGGTAAACGCGATCCGTTAGATCCAATATTATGGAAAGCTTCCAAAGCTGATGAGCCAAGTTGGACTGAAAGCTTTGGAACTGGGCGGCCTGGTTGGCACATTCAATGCATTTGTTTAGCAAATAAATTTGCTCTACTGCCATTGGATATTCAAGGTGGTGGCAAGGATTTAATATTTCCTCATCATGCAATGAGTGAAGAGCAAAGTGAATCTTTGGGTTTTGGTGAATTAGCTTTAAATTATTGTCACGTTGGAATGGTTTCCTATCAAGGAAGCAAGATGAGCAAGTCTAAAGGAAATCTAGTTTTTGTTCATGAATTATTAAACCAGGGAATATCTCCAATGATTATTAGATTGGCTTTGATGCTGCATCATTGGCAAGACGACTGGGAATATGACTCAGATAATATTGAGCAATCAACCAAAATATACTTGACTCTCAGCCAAAATCTTGGAACAAAATATATGTCCAAAGCTGATTTAGATATAATTGTGAATTTATGTCTAAATAACCTCGATATACCAAAAGTCATCAGTTTCTTTCTAGAACTAAAACCCTTAGCTCACAGCGATGATGGCTTTGCAATAGATTCAGTCCTACAGTCACTACTCGGATTAAAATTAGGAAGTGCGATATAATTTCATGACACATAAATCTAAGTCATGGACTCGTATAAAAAATCTAGGAAAAATCAAAAAAGATCTAGATCTTGCGAAACTATTCAAAAAAGATGACACACGAGGCAGATCATTCAACGCGTCCATAGCCGATTTAGAACTTGATTTTAGTAAATCCATAATTTCAAAAAAAGCATTATTAGAATTCGAAAGACTGGCAAAAGAATTGAACCTACAAAGCAAAATAT
>Ga0187843_10002174_pt1 | contig 12076 bp, 5 predicted proteins | sample SpaLakP09_SKY_43_FD_134516 | JGI IMG/M metagenome (GOLD analysis project Ga0187843, IMG submission 134516) | Oligotrophic lake water microbial communities from Sparkling Lake, Wisconsin, USA - SP09_SKY_43 | ecosystem: Environmental > Aquatic > Freshwater > Lake | place: USA: Sparkling Lake... | reverse complement strand
CGGAGGCACTCGTTTACCTTGTTATGTCGGCATTTTGATAGCCCTTGCCGAAATGAAGTTGTCCTTTACTACTTTAGTTGGCGTTTCCGGCGGCAGCATCGTTGCTGCCATGCTTGCGGTGGGTAAAAATCACGACGAACTGAAACGGCTTGCGCTTGAAACTGATTTTCGTCAATTTCGTGGTTTTTCCTTGATTAACTTAATTCGGACAGGTGGGTTATCTTCTGGAGATAAGTTCGAGCAATGGATGGATGACCAATTACAAGGCGCATGTTTTAAAGATCTGTTATGTGATCTCCATGTACTTGCAACCGATATAAATGGGGGTGGACCGGTAATTTTTAATCGGAGTCGGACTCCGGATATGAAAGTGTCGCAAGCGGTACGTTTCTCGATGTCTATCCCATTGATGTTTTCATTTAAGACTTTTGACAACCGCGTGATGGCCGATGGGGTTATTTTAGCTGAAGATGCACTCCATCAGGATTGGTCGAAGCGAGGGATCCCAGTGGTGTGTTTTCGCTTAAAAAGCGAGGGTGATGATAGACCAGTACTACGCCGGCGCATGTTTCCGTTGGTTTCTTATGTGTTGATGCTGATTCAAACTTTTATGAACGCAATGTCTCGGGAGTATGTGCATGCCCAGTACTGGCACAATACAGTGCTGATTAATACCGGTAACATTTCATCGGTAGATTTTCATTTGCCGTACGAGAAAAAATTAAATCTATTGGAGTTGGGTTATCACACGACAAAAAATGTGATCCCCTTGAAGTTAAAGTTAATCTTGACCGAAGCGGCATACCAACAAGATATTAGCTAAATCGCATTATTTAGCGTATCTGTTGGATACTTGATACTTGATACTTGATACTTGATGCATGAGAGCCATAGAGAACAGTCATCGTTGCTGAAAGTGTGATACACAAGTAACAGTGGTCATCGCGGCCATTGTTGCGATGGCGACTTCGCGGTTGCTCACACTAATTGCATTTAAGGATGTTTGGTTATACCCAATCAACCTGAAGATACTCGTTTTGAGCTGCAGTTGAAAAGCTATTTGAGTCACCTGCAGCAACGGGGCTAAAAGCCCTTGAAGCCGCGTTAGCGCTTGTCGCTTTGGAATAACCAAAGCTTCCAAACGCTGCCTTGCCTCAAGCACTTTTGTCTCTCGCAAAAAAAGAATCTTCAAGGAATAAGGGTATAGAAAAGTGGCCAATTTTGGTGGGCGTAATCAACAAAGGTTTGGGGCTGCGTCAATTTTGCAAAATGGAATATCATGAGCATGAAACACTTAAAGACCTTACAAAGCATTCCGGTGGTTGGTGGGCTGGTCAATAGGGCAATTTCGCACCTTGCGAGTTCGGATGCGAGTACGATATCTAAGCACTTTTCACAATATTTACGGCCGCAACTTGCCAATTCGGAAGAGCTTCGGCAAGAAGTCTATCGTTTGCGCCATCAGGTTTACTGCGCAGAGCTAAAATTTGAACCAGAAAAAGACGACAAAATTGAAATGGATGACTTTGATGCGCATTCAGTTCATTGTTTTGTGCGTCATTTGGCCACGGATCGTATGGCGGGCACCGTTCGCCTGATCACTTCAAACTGTGCCGAAGAACTATTACCAATAGAGAAATTTTGTAGTCACGCGATCCAAGACACTGAATTTGCTCCTGGATTATTTCCTCGCCAGGATATTTGTGAAATATCCCGTCTGGCGGTGTTGGAAGATTTTCGTCGACGTCAAATTGATAAATTTAATGGCGCGGCCACTGGTGCCATTAATATTGAAGACTACTCCACCCGTGAACTGCGTTGTTTTCCTTATATTGCCATCTGTCTGTATTTAGCGGCGGCATCGACCGCATTTCGCACCCATAAAAAACATGCCTTTGTGATGATGGAACCACGTCTGGCGCGCAGCATGACCTTTGTGGGCATTTGCTTTAAACAGTTAGGTGAGCCAGTTGAATATCATGGTAAACGTGCAGCTTATTACATCAATAAAGAAATGCTCTTTGACAACTTGTCACCTGGCTATAAGAAGTTATTGAAATCCATTGAAAAAGACCTTGCAGCTTCAGATAAATCGACGCCAGTAGTAGGTTCGAAGTCGTTATCTGAAATGGTTGATAGCTTGATGGACCTTGGCTTTAAAGAACAGCTACAACCAAAATAATAAAAGGCTAGTGTTTGATGGAATTGTTAGCTCGGCTACAAAAGATCCTTTGCGTTAAAACCACATTGCAGTGGGTCGATGCTTCCTCACGCTTTCTGGCCAGTTGTGAAGGATTCTTGCGAGATAAAGTGCTGGTGGTGCAGCTCGCTGGTGGCTTAGATGATGACGGTAAGCCTTGGTATATAAAAGATATCCCTGCCTTATTACAGCTAGCAAATCAGTTGGCTGACACGCCTGATAGATTTACTGTTCATGTCATTAGCACTGGACATAATTGGGGATATGGCAGTGCGTTGGCCGCTGATGCAAATGCTGTCATCCTGGACTTATCAGCCTTACAACGGATCAGATTTGATGATATCGACAGTGGCCTCGTTACTGTCGAACCAGGGGTGACCCAACAGATGTTGCGCGATGCCATTGATGCTCAACATCTGCCGTTTATGGTGCCGGTCACAGGAGCGGGGCCTAGTTGTAGTATTTTGGCGAACGCCTTAGAGCGCGGTTATGGGATCACTCCGTACACCGACCATTTTGCCGCAGTCAACGCCTTAAAAGGTTTTTTACCCGAAGGTCAGCGTTATCAATCAAGTATTTCTGAATTAGACAAATCCGGCTTAGATGCCGTTGATAAAAGTTTTAAATGGAAAGTGGGCCCTTATTTAGACGGATTATTTACCCAATCTGGTTTGGCGATAGCAACCGAGATGACTATTCGATTAAAACGCAACCCAGCGGCATTTGATTCATTTTACCTGCAGTTTGCAGATGACCAAGATTTAGAAGTGGCTGCAGATTGTGTGCAACAAATTCTCCTGCGTTTAGAAGGTATTGTTGGCTCGGTTAATCTGATGGATCGCCGGCGGGTGTTGTCAATGATGATCAAAAATCCAAATGGGGCCGCAAGTCATCAAGCGATGAGTGATCAGCAAGTGCTTTTGCTGGCGAAACAACATGATGTGCCCGCATGGACAGTGGTGGGGACTTTGTATGGTGAGCCAGGAGTTGTCAGTGCCGGTCGTGCTGTGGTTAACCAGATTTCTGCCGGAAAAATCAAGCGTCGGATCTATTCGGAAGGATGGATGATTCAATTGGCAAAGTTTGCTTTGGCCTATTTGCCAACTACATGCTTTACAAACATTCGTAACATGCTGAAATCTTTGGATAATGGTGTTGCGATAATGAAGGGGTTTGCCAACCAAGTGGCGTTGCCTCTTGCGTATTGGCGCAATCCTCGGGTGAGTGCTGATGCTAATCGACTGATGGATCCTGCGGTCGATGGTTGTGGCTTATTATGGTACGCGCCTTTAGTGCAATTTCAACCCAAGCAACTTCGGCAGTTGGTTGAGCACGTCCGTCGGATCTGTCCACGCCATGGCATTGAACCCATGATTACGTTTACCAGTTTGCGCCATGATACTGTCGACAGCACCATTCCAATTGTGTTTAATTTACAAGACCCCGCGGCGAAAGAAGATGCAAACAAGTGCTTGCAAGAATTGGTGAACGAAGGCCTCAAACTTGGCTTAGTGCCATACCGGTTGAATATCGCGCAGCAGCAACATTTGCTGGACAAAAATACGGTATTTTGGGACTGGGCCAATCGGTTAAAAGCTGCGACAGATCCAAAACAGATATTGTCGCAGGGGCGATACTCAGGCCATTAGTGATCTGGATATGCAGAGATGCTTTGATTCCCGTTTCCGTTGATTTATAGTAATTTCTTTAGGAAAAACTCGACAAGTTTGGGCATTATAAAGTGTTGGCACATGGATTATGTTCCAAGTAAAGCCGCTTCAAACCAAGCAACTCTTGATAATTAACTAGGCAACAAACCCTGTACAGTTTTCACAACTAAAAAAAGACATCGAAGCAGTTGGTTTCACTTTGTCATTACATGGAAGAACATATGAAAAAAGTAATACTACTTTCCGCCTTAGCCATCGCTATTTCAACCTCGTTAGTCGGCTGTGGTGGCAAAACCCCTGAGCAACATATCGATAGTGCACAGCAATACATTCAATTAAAAGATAATGCTGCAGCCGTGATTGAACTGAAATCGGCCATTCAACAGGCGCCGGATAATGCACAAGCAAGGGTGCTGCTTGGCCGGATCTATTTGAGCATTGGTGAGGGGGTTGCCGCTGACAAGGAATTAACGCGCGCACTGAAAAATGGCGCCAAACTTGCTGACATTGCTGTTGATTTAGCGAGAGCCGCTTATCTCTCTGGAGTCTCGCCATCGGTATCATTAAATATAGATAATCCGACGCAAACGAATGCCAATGAGATAATCAAGTTTTATGCATTGCTCACCCGTTTTGACAACGCGGAACTGAATAACTTAGCCACAGATTTTACTGCTTTTAGCCAAAGTGCCAATGATGCAGCGACTAAAGAAGCCGCAAACGCAGTGATCGCACTCTTAAATAAGCAAAATGCCAGCGCAATTACCTACTTGCAAAAAGTAACGACAAATAGCTCTATTTACTGGGATACCCAATTGTTATTGGCGAAAGCACAGCTGACCGACGGCCTGTTTACCGATGCTATTGGCACATTAAAAAACTATGTCGCTGTCGCTACAGCCGCCAATTTTGCCAAATTGATGTTAGCTGAGACTTATGTTCGCAATAACCAAAGTGCTGACGCCGAACCCATCTTAGCGGGGTTATTGGCTCTGTACCCAGACCAACCACTGGCGAATTATTTGAAGGCGGTGATTGCATATGAGCAAAAGAACTTTGTTACAGCCAAAGAACTCGCCGAGAAAGCATTGGCGAATGGTTTAAATGTGCCGAATGTCCGCATCCTTGCTGCACTTTCAGCATTGCAACTAAATTTAAACGCACAAGCATTGGCTCATCTGCGGATGGTAAAAGACCAACTCAAACCATATCCTTCGGTGGAAAAAACTTACGCATTTTTAGAATTACAGCAGGGCAACATTGCCGATGGTACCGACCTTTTAACTGCATCACCCGCCGGTAACGAAGATTTAGCCATTCTAACCACCGCTTCTTTTGAGCTCATTAAGCGTGGGGCCGCCGAACAAGCCGCTCAGGTTGTTCAGCATCTTGAAAAGACAATTGATAAAAATGTCGAGAATTTGGCGACTTTAAGCATGCTCAAAATGGGCTTAGGGCAAGTCGCAGAAGGTACCAATTTACTCGAACAAGCGGTGTCGCTTGACCCCAGTATTGATAAAAATCAGCTCGCTTTGGCAATGTCATACATCAATAATAATGAAGCTGACAAAGCCCAAGCCATTGCCGATACGCTACTAAAAGAGCCTAAGAGCAAGGTTCTTGGTCATACCATTTCAGCCTATATTGCTTTTGCTAAAGGTGACAGTGCTGGCGTAACCAAAGCCGCCGAACAAATACTTACTTTAGATCCGAAAAACTTACTCGCCATGATCATGCAAGCGCGAGTCGCAGCCGCCAATGGCGATTTAAACTTAGTCAACCAATATGTCCAACAAGCTCTTGCCATTGATCCTAGTTATTATTCCGCGTTAGAAATGGACTATGAATTTAATAAAACCGAACCTCTTGCCGGTCAAGCGAGAGATCGGATCAGTGCTGCGCTAACACGAGAACCTGAGAATGTAGATTTACTCTCCTTGCAAGCGCGAGTGCTGTTTGACCAGAAAAAGTGGGATGATGTTATCTCTTTACTCACGAGCATCAAACAAGCACCCGAGCGCAGACCGAATTTGTTTTGGCAAGTGCTAATTAATAGCTATAGTGCCAAAAAACAGAGCAAAAATGCCTTGGAAACTGCACTCGCTTGGAGTCAAAGTCAGCCAAAAAATTTGCCAGCGCAGGTGAGTTATATTGCCGCACTTATGGAAAATCGGCAGTTCCTCGAAGCATTAAAACTGACGCAACAACAATTAAAATTGCATCCAAATGTGCAAGAACTGAAAAATATGGAAGCGGTATTACAAGCCGAGACAAAAGACTACGCGGGTGCCATTACCAGTCTTAATTTGTTGCCAAAAGATGTGCAGGCGAAAGCGGATGTTTTGTTGTTAAAGGGTAAACTGTTACTGTCTCAGGGCAAGTATGACGAAGCAAAAAACGCGTTATTAGCCAGTTACCAACAGAATAAATCGGCAAAAACTGCAATGTATATCGCGGACATGATCGCCAAAAATGCGACGCCGCAAGAGGCCATTCGATTTATTGAAAATCATTTTAGTACCGAGCCAAAAGATCCATTGTTGCAATCGATGTATGCGAACTTACTACTGGCGGTAGATCCGACAAAAGCTTCAACTACGTTTACCGCATTGATTAATGAAGATCCGGAAAATTTCATGGCATTAAATAACTTAGCCTATCTATACACTGAACAAGGCAAGCCTGCGGATGCCTTGCAATATGTAGAAAAAGCGCTAAAGCTTGAGCCGAATCATCCTGATGCACTAGATACGATGGGGCGTGTGCTCTTACTCGATGGCAAAACCGTGGAAGCGTTAAAATACTTTGAGCAGTCCTTGAAGATCCGTCCTGAGCATCCAGATGTTGCTTTGAATTATGCCGAAGCATTAATTGCGAACGGTGATAAAGAAAAGGCGAGGGCAATCCTGCAGCGAATTGAAGTGAAAGATCCCATGTTGGTGAAAAAAGCCCAGCGGATAAGCGCACTGCTTTAGTAATTGGCCTGGTGCAAAGTTATTAAATCAGTAATGCGCGATAGCTCGCTCGGGGCTAAAACCCTGGATGCCACGTTAGGCTTTGTTGCTTTGGAATTACCATTGCGACCAACCCCTAACATTGTGTCCAGTGCTTTTACCTCTTGCTGCAACGGCCTCTTCAAGTTGATTAAGGATCGGTAGTAGTAAATCTGCATATTGTCGGTCATGACCGTTTTTTGGATGAAAGGGTAAAGGATTATGAAGCTGTTTGTGGTGGTGGTTACTTACAATTCAGGGCATGAGTGGTTAGATAAATGCCTTGGCTCGCTTCGTGGTTGCAGCTTACCAATGCAGACCATTGTGATTGATAATGCATCAGCTGATGATTCCGCTGCGTATATTCGTGCAAATTATCCTGAAGTTGAGTTGATTGTCGCTCATGAGAATCTAGGCTTTGCCAAAGCGAATAATCTTGGGATCCGCAAAGCGCTCGCCGCAGGGGCCGAACACGTGTTCTTGTTAAATCATGATGCGTGGGTAATTAAAGATTGTTTAGAGCAATTGGTACATTTACAACAACAGTCCCCTGAATTTGGCATCTTAAGTCCAATTCATCTAAATGGCACTGGGGATTTATTGGATTGGAATTTTACCCAATACATTTCTGGTTGTTTGGACGATGGTCGTAAACTGTATTCGCAATTGCTTAAGGGCGAACCGCTGCAAGCCATTTATACAACGAATTTTGTTAACGCAGCGGCTTGGTTGATGAGTAGAGCTTGTATTGAACAAGTGGGCTTATTCGATACCGAGTTGTTTGTGCATTACGGTGAGGATAGCCATTATGCTCAACGTGTGCGGTTTCACCAATTTCACCTTGGAGTCGCTCCTCGCTGCTTTATTCAACATGACCGCGAAGACAGATCTGGCAAAGCGCTAAAAACGGGTTTTAACCAATCTGCAGAATTGCTTAATTTTGTCTTAGAGACCAGTAATCTTCTGCAAAAAGATTATCAACATTTAATTGGCTATCATTTACGGATCAGTATTCAGCAAATGCTGGTTGCGCTTATTAAATTTGATTTTAGGCTGTTACAGCAGCAGTTTAAACTCTATCGTCAAAAGCAGCAGCTCGTGCCAATTATTCATAATCGACGTGTTGTGAATAGTAAAACCGCAGTTTGGTTGGCTGAGCCTGCTGATTAGTTGTTGCGAAGTAGCGCTGGCTTGAGTCGCTTGATTTATTCCAGTAACCGCCCCCCTTAAAACAGGCAAAAAAAAACCGACCTGAGGTCGGTTTTTTCACAGTAAGCTTAATTATGCTTTTCTGCGACGCAGTGACATACCTAACAAACCTAAGCCTAAAAGGGCTAAAGTCGCTGGTGCAGACACTGGACGGTTAGTTAAACCGGTCACGATGTTATCAAACTCTGCCGCAATCGCTGTAGTAGTGAAGCGGAATTTAGTGAATGATTCACCAACAAAGTTGATATTGATATATACGTTTGAACCGTTAGCAATTTGGTTGCCAGAATTACCGCCATTCGAACCTAAAATTTCTGGACCATTTAAGGTTAAGAACGGAGTAGATTCAGTACCACGGTAAAATTGCAGGCTGTTATAGGTATCAACTGAACCTAAGTAAAAACCTAAGTAGTTGACAGCCGGGTTACCAGGGATAGCTGCTAACAAATTTGCATAATCGATTTCGATCCAAGCTGGTACAACTTGACCAGGACCTGGTGTGTATGCGTAGCAGCTACCAGTGTTGCCTGCAGGTGCAGCAGCAACGCCAGCTTGGCTTGTAGTACGAACACCTAAAGCACCGCCATTAGACAGGTTGATATCGATACCTGAATTAGAGCCTAAAGAGTTCACTGAACAACCTGAGCTGTTACCTGGGATGTTGTAAGCAACACTACCAGCACCAACGCCAGGGATATTCATTGCAGTTGCAGCATCGAAAGTTTCGATGAAATAACCGCTACCAAACGCAACTACGTTCGTCGGAGCAACTAATGAACTCGTAAGACCTGAGCCATCAGTGGCTGCTTGACCACCGTAAGAGATTGTGTAACTAGCATTTGCCTGAGCAGCTACTAAAACTGATGCGGCCAGAGCTAAAGTCTTTAACGCTTTCATGTAATTCTCCTAGTAAAATTGATTCCATCGATATACATAAAGCAGAAAGTGTGCCAACTGTGAAATTTTTAATAAACTCATATAAAACATGGGTTTAATGTTGTTAGGTTAGCACGTTAATTTGGCTGTGTAAAAAATACTGACAAGAGTTTTCTTCGCTCAATGAATATTGCAAGATCGGAAGCGTCTGCTAGGGATAAACCATCAAAGCCAAATGAAAGTACAGCTTCAACAGGACTTTAATTTAATGTGTTTATAGGGTTTATTTTGTGTGATCTTTATCCAGTAAGCGATAAAGTTAGGCAAGCAGGTGGTGAAGTCGGCAGGAGAAAGTAGCCTGCGCGCTATTGCGCAGGCTTTTGGCTATGACTAGTTATTTACTGGCTGTAGTTAATTGTGTCAGTCGACTACTTAAAGCACCTTCAACGCCCTGCACTAACGCTAACTGTTGTCGAGCGCCTGCTTTATCGCCTTTTTTCAGCAGGGCTTCGGCCAGATTTAACAATACTTCAGGGTGGTTAGGCCGACTTTTTAGTGAGGCTTGGAATGCCTCAATTGCCTGCTCAGTATCGCCAAGTTTAAATCTAATACTGCCTAAGGTATCTAAAACATCAGGTTGATTGGGAGCGACAACGAGTGCACGTGTCGCGAAACGCAGCGCTTGTTGTTCATCGCCCGCGTTGTGCAAGATCCAAGCATAGTTGTTTAATGCTACATAATCGCCACTCTGTTCATTCAGCGCTTTTTGATAAATTGATGATGCCAAGGCTAAATCGGTTTCAAGGACAACGTTGGCATACATATTCGCGGCACCAACATGTTGCGGATAACGTGCGTAATGGCTTTTCAGCAGAGCAAGCGCTAACGGCTTAGCGTTACTGCGCAAATAAAGCTCGGCTAACAAAGTGGCGGTTGGATCCGTTTGCGCTTGGCGGTACTCGCCTTCAAGATAAGCTTTGGCCTGCGGAATTTGTTGCGCTTGCACCATGAGCTGCGTTTTTAATTGCATAAACTCGAGTGCATCTTTTTTCTCGATGGTAATTTTGTCGAGTGTAGACAATGCCTCTACAGGATTTTTAGTTTGAATTTGAATGGCTAGTTTGGCTTTCAGCAATTGCTGGTTTTCTGGCAATTTGGCCAGTAAGCGATCAAGCACGGCTAAAGCTTTGGCTTGCTCTTTATTGGCTAACAAGGCTCGGCTATGCGCAATGGCAACTTCTAGATTTTCAGGGTTTTCGTCGTACCACTCGGTTGTCAGGTTGACCACTTCAGCGATGTTACCAAGGCCATTATTTGCTTCAATCAACAGTTTTCGATATTCAAGCGGCGGGCTAGCCGTTTTGTCGGCATTGACTAAGTCTATAACTTGTTGAAACTGTTGTTCTTTACCAAGCATCAGCGCTAAGCCAATACGCAGTGATGGCATTGTTGGATTGGCTGTCTGCAACTTTTGGATAGCCGAGATAGCGTCGCCAGCCTTACCTTGTTGTTTCATCAGTTGGTAATAAGGGAGTATCGCTGGCAGATAGCTTGGATCTGCGGCAAGCGCTGCTTGATAGAATTTCTCTGCGTCCACCCATTGTTTTGCCGATTCAGCAACTGCGGCCTTTAACAACAAAGTAAAGGGATTATTGGCGTTGGCTTGAGTCGCTTGGGCGATAAAGCCTTCGGCAAGTTCCGTTTTGCCTTGTAGAAGCGCCGAGTAAGCCTTTAGGTTATAACCAATTTCTGGTTCGGCGGAATCTTTGATCCAGTAGTCGGCTAACGCGTCGGCCTTGGCAAATTGACCTGCGCGAAGATAACTTTGCGCTAAAACCTCGCGCGCCTTATCCGCTTTAGGATTTTGCGCCAGCGCCTGTTCTAAATCGGCCAAGCCTTCCGATTCCATGCCGTCGATACCAAGCTTCATCGCTGCAATTTGCAGTGACGAATTGTTTTCCGTGGTTTTTGGATAACTACTAAGTAATTTTTTTGCTTCCGCATCGGCGCCTTCGCGCATTAATTGATAAGCGGTGGCTGCAATTAATTGTGGATCGTTTGCACTTGGATCTTTGCTTAACAACTCAGCTTTTAGTTCTTCCGAGCGACCGGATTGTAATAACAAGGCTTGATATAACCGAGCAAGCTCTGGCACTTTTTGAATTTGCTCGCGGCTACGATCAAAGTGCGCTAAAGCTTGGGCATTCAGTTTTAAATTAACCGCCGACAGGCCAGCTAAAATTCGCGCTGAAGGGGTATCAAAACCATTGGCGATAGCTTTTTCAGCCTGCTCTTTGGCTTTGGCATAATCTTTCTTCTCAAACACGAGTACCGCGTTTAAGTAATTAACCAGTGGCTGATCTGGCGTCCGTTGCATCAGTGAAGATACAACCACTTCTGCTTCACTCATTTTGCGCGCTTCTACTAAGCATTGCGCTTGAAATAGTTGCACTGGAAAATAATTCGGAATAATTTTTTCAAATTCTTGGAAGCTGAGCATGGCTTCATCGAATTGACGTTGACCGAGTTGCAGACGTCCTTTTGCCAAGAGCAGTTCCGGTTGAATTCGGGTTGATGTGCCGATTGCCGTAAGCTTGGCAATTGCCTCAACGGGTTGTCCGGCATCATTTAACATGATGGCTTGGGCGAAGCTGGCAAGGTCAGTATATTTATCTTGAGCTGCTGTGCTATCCAGCATAGGTTTCGCACTTTCGCTATTTTCGTTTTCAAGCTCGATCAGAAATTTAAAAACCGTCGCAATGGCACTATTTTCTTCATTCAACGACTGGTTTTTTTCGATGAACTTAAGCAGTTCGCGATGTTTTCTTGCCATGAACATCGCCCGCAAATAAGACGGTGCTACTAAGTTTAAATCAATACCGTTTGCGATAGCTTTTTCATATTCTTTGTCTGCAGTTGCGACATCGCCAATAGACATGGCTATTTCTGCTAACAGCAGTCGATATTTACCATTTTCTGGGTTTAATTGGATCGCAGATTTTAATTCGATGACCGCTGATTGGACGTTTTTTTCGTTTAGAAATTGCTGTGCAGCTTGGAAATGCTCATCAGATGTCTTTTTGGCGCAACCTGCAGCTAATCCCAATAACAAGGACAGTGTGATAATT
>Ga0187843_10002173_pt1 | contig 12077 bp, 8 predicted proteins | sample SpaLakP09_SKY_43_FD_134516 | JGI IMG/M metagenome (GOLD analysis project Ga0187843, IMG submission 134516) | Oligotrophic lake water microbial communities from Sparkling Lake, Wisconsin, USA - SP09_SKY_43 | ecosystem: Environmental > Aquatic > Freshwater > Lake | place: USA: Sparkling Lake... | reverse complement strand
TGATCAAGCTGGAGCAGAACTACCGCAGCTTCGGCAACATCCTCGACTCGGCCAACGAGCTGATCAGCCGCAACACCAAGCGCCTGGGCAAGGACCTGCGCACCGATGCTGGCCCTGGCGAGCCGGTGCGCGTGTACGAGGCGCCCAGCGATTTCGCCGAGGCGCAGTGGCTGATCGAGGAGGCGCAGGCGATGCACCGCGGCGGCATCGATCGCAAGGAGATCGCCATCCTCTACCGCAGCAATGCGCAGTCCCGGGTGATCGAGTCGGCGCTGTTCAATGCCGGCATCCCCTACCGCGTCTACGGCGGCCTGCGCTTCTTCGAGCGGGCCGAGGTGAAGCACGCGCTGTCCTATTTGCGCTTGCTGGAGAACCCGAACGACGACACCAGCTTTCTGAGAGTCGTCAACTTCCCGACCCGCGGCATCGGCGCGCGGGCGATCGAGCTGCTGCAGGACGCAGCCCGTGCCTCGGGCCGCAGCCTCTACCAGAGCGTCGGCGCGGTAGCCGGCAAGGCGGGCGGCAATCTGCAGGGCTTCACTGGCCTGATCGACTCGACCCGCAATCTGACTCAGGGCCTGAACCTGCGCAAGATCATCGAGGAGATCCTGGAGGTCTCGGGCCTCAACGAGTTCTATCGCAACGACAAGGACGGCGCCGAGCGGCTGGAGAATCTGGGCGAACTGATCAACGCGGCCGAGGCCTTCGTCACGCAGGAGGGTTTTGGCAAGGATGCGGTGGCGCTGCCGGTGGATGAACTGTCACCCGGTGCGATTTCTGAAGGCCTGCCGGCCGCGGTGGCCCCGGCCAACTTCACGCCCGATGCCGAGACCGGCGAGATCATGTCGCCGCTGGCTGCCTTCTTGACCCATGCCTCGCTGGAGGCCGGCGATAACCAGGCGCAGGCCGGGCAGGACGCCGTGCAGCTGATGACCGTCCACTCGGCCAAAGGCCTGGAGTTCGACGCGGTCTTCATCACCGGCCTGGAAGAGGGCCTGTTCCCGCACGAGAACTCGCTGTCGGACGCCGATGGCGTGGAGGAAGAGCGCCGGCTGATGTACGTGGCGATCACCCGCGCCCGCCAGCGGCTCTATCTGTGCTTCAGCCAGACCCGCATGCTGCACGGCCAGACCCGCTACAACGTCAAGAGCCGCTTCTTCGACGAGCTGCCTGAAGGCGCGCTGAAATGGCTGACGCCGAAGAACCAGGGCTTCGGATCCGGCTTCGCCAAGGAGTACCAGGACGCCTGGTCGCGTGGATCGGGGCTTAAATCCATGGTGGGTGCCGGCCGCGTCGAGAAGCCGGCTTACGTCAGCGCGCCCGTGCCGGCGGCGATGGTTAAGAAGGTCGACAACGAGCATGGTGGCCTGAGAGTCGGCAAGGGCGTGTTCCACACCAAGTTCGGCGAGGGCGTGCTGGTGACCTTGGAAGGCAAGGGCGAGGACGCGCGGGCGCAGGTCAATTTCGGGCGTCACGGGATGAAGTGGCTGGCCTTGAGCGTGGCCAAGCTGACACCCATTGACTGAACTGTCACATGACGGTCACCCAACCGTCACAGGTTTTTCATCGCGGATCCGCAGACTGCACAGCTTCTAGCAAGCATCAGAGGTCCGCAGTTCATGTCCCACGATATTTCCTCCTACGTCAACCCTGACGAGATCGACCACAACAACAGCGGCAACGAGCGCTTCCAGTCGGTGCTGAACGCCCGCCTGGCTCGCCGTTCCATCCTGCGCGGTGCCATCGGCAGCGCAGCAGCAGCGGTGTTCGGCGGCATCAGCCTGTCGGCCTGCGGCGGCGGCAATGATGACGCGCCCGCGCCCGAACCCCTGAGCAAGCTGGGCTTTGCGGCCGTCGGCAAGAGCCTGGCCGACATGGTTGTGGTGCCGGCCGGCTACACCGCCACCGTGCTCTACGCCCTGGGCGACCCGCTCACCGCCACCACCTCGGCCTACAAGAACGACGGCACCGACGGTGACTTCGACAACCGCGCCGGCGACCACCATGACGGCATGGAGTACTACGGCCTCAGCGCCGACGGCCGGCCCGATGCCAAGGCTTCCGAGCGTGGCCTGCTGGTGATGAACCACGAGGCCACCAGCCATGCCGGCACCGAGCGCGCCTCCGCCTTCGTGCACGCCACCGGCGGCAGCAATGCCCTGCCGCGCCCGGCCGCCGAGGTGGACCGCGAGGTGCCGTTGCACGGCGTGTCGGTCGTCGAAATGAAGAAGACCGGCGCGGCCTTCGCCTACGTCAAGGACTCCGCCTTCAACCGCCGCATCACGCCGCTGACCCCGGTGACCCTGTCCGGCGCCGCCGCCGGCTCGGGCCTGATGAAGACCAAATTCTCCGCCGATGCCCGCGCGGCCCGCGGCACGCTCAACAACTGCGGCACCGGCAGCACGCCCTGGGGCACCACGCTGACCGGCGAGGAAAACTGGGCCGGCTACTTCACCCGCGGTGCCGCCGACAACGCCGCCCGTGCCAACGACAAGAGCGTCACCTCCCTGAATCGCTACGGCCGCGCCCAAGGCGCCGCCAGCCGCCACGGCTGGGAGACCGGTGGAACAGACGACAAGTACGCGCGCTGGGACATTTCCAAGAAGGGCACCTCGACTGATGGCAGCGATGACTACCGCAATGAGCTGAACACCTTCGGCTACCTGGTCGAGATCGACCCTTATAGCAAGACCAGCGCCATCAAGAAGCGCACCGGCCTGGGCCGCTTTGCGCACGAGAGCGCAGCCTTCAGCAAGCTGGTCGAGGGCAAGCCCCTGGCCGTCTACATGGGTGACGATTCGCGTGGTGAGTACATCTACAAGTGGGTGTCCACAGCCAACTGGTCCGCGGCCGATGCCAACCCGGCCGACCGCATCGCCACCGGTGACAAGTACCTGGACGCCGGCAAGCTGTTTGTGGCCAAGTTCAACGCCGACGGCGGCGGTGAGTGGATCGAACTGTCGATCAACAACGCCACCATCAAGGCCGCAACGCTCTACGCCTTTGCCGACCAGGCTGACGTGGTCGTCAACGCCCGCCTGGCCGCCGACGTGGTGGGCGCCACCAAGATGGACCGCCCCGAGTGGTGCGCGAGCCATCCGGTCACCGGCGAGGTCTACTTCACCCTTACCAACAACAGCCAACGCACGCTGGCCACGACCGACGCCGCCAACCCGCGCTACTACTCGGACATCAAGGGCAGCGCCACCGTCGCGCAGACCGGCAACGTCAACGGTCACATCATCCGCGTGGCCGACCTGAACGGCGACGCCGCCGCGCTGACCTTCAAGTGGGACGTCTACCTGTTCGCCGCCGAAGCCGGCGCTGACAAGGACATGGTCAACCTGTCCTCGCTGACCGAAGACCAGGACATGTCCAGCCCCGACGGCCTGTGGTTCAGCAAGTCCACCGGCCTGTGCTGGATCCAGACCGATGACGGCGCCTTCACCGACAAGAGCAACTGCATGATGCTGGCCGGCATCCCCGGCAAAGTCGGCGACGGTGCCAAGAAGACCCTGGCCTACTCGGGCAAGAGCGTCGACACCTATGTCGGCAAGGCGCCCACGGCCGACACGCTGAAGCGCTTCCTGGTCGGCCCGGTGGACTGCGAGCTGACCGGCTGCGCCGAGACGCCGGATGGCAAGGCCCTGTTCGTCAACATCCAGCACCCGGGCGAGACCATCAGCTCGGCCACGGTAGCCGACCCGACCAAGTACCTGAGCCACTGGCCCGGCAATGCCGGCTACGGCGCTGGCGGTGCCACGGCCCGGCCGCGCTCGGCCACCATCGTCATCACCAAGAATGACGGTGGCGTGATCGGTAGCTGACCGCCAAAGAGCTAGGCAAGACCTGACCCCGGGCGTGCACACATCACGGTGCCGCCCGGTTGCTCTGGAGGGGGTTCGCTAGCTGTGACTTATTGCCTGAAGAAGTTGTCAGCTTTCGGTAAGAATTTGTATCAGCCTGTACTCAGGCCGATCTTTCTTATGAACTTCTGTCCAGGGCAAGCCCGCGCGAAAGCCGGGTGCGCAAAGCCACCGGTCTAAGTGCAGCTCGCCCGAGTTGCAGATGACAGCGGAGCCGCCAGAAACCGGTGTTGCCTCGGCTGCGCCGTTGCAGGCATGTCTTGGACATCACAATGACTGCCGCTGCTCGCCATGATTGCTTTGTTGACGCGTTTCAAGATCGGCCCGCGCCTGGCCACCAGTTTCTTCGTGCTGCTGCTGGGCATGAGTGCGCTCTGCGCCTATGCGCTGCTGAGCCTGGCCAATCTCGCCGACGAGCTGCGCGTGATCCGCGATGAGCGACTGCCCAAGGTGGAGCGGCTGGTGGCGATGGCCGACAACATCAACAAGGTGGCCCGCCAGACCCGCAACATCCTGCTCTTCGACGATGCAGGCAAGCAGTCAGGCTGGCTGGCCTCGATCGCCAAGGCACGCGAGGACAACGCTCGCCTCTTTGCCCTGATCGATCCGGCCATCCACTCACCCGAAGGCCGCACGATGGTGACTCAGGCGCAGGCGCTGAATCAGCAGTTCGAAGCTGAGCTGACGGCCTTCGTCGGCCATATCGGCAGCGGCAATATGGGCGAGGCCACCGACCAGCTGGAGCGCAGCCTGCGCGACACGCAGCTGGCCTTTGCCAAGGTGATCGACGAGATCAAGAGCCGCGAGATTGCCCGCGTCGGCACCACGGCCGATGCAGCCGAGTTGCTGTACCAGCGCTCGCGCCTGTTGGTGCTGGCCGGCGGGGCGGCGCTGCTGGTCTTGGGCGCGCTGCTCAGCTGGGCGATCACCCGCTCCATCGTGGCGCCGCTGCGCCGCGCGGTGCGCGATGCCGAGCGCATGGCTGCCGGTGACCTGAGCGCGCCGTTGCGCTCGCACGGCCGGGATGAAGCGGCCGACATGCTGCGCGCGCTCGGCGCCATGCAGCAGGGACTGCGCCAGATCGTCACCGATGTGCGCGCGGGCGTGGCCTCGGTGGCCACGGCCAGCCAGCAGATTGCCCAGGGCAACCAGGACCTGAGCGCCCGCACGGAGGAGCAGGCGTCCTCGCTGCAGCAGACGGCGGCCAGTATGGAGCAGATCAGCGGCAATGTGCGCGCCGGTGCCAACAGCGCGGGGCAGGCCGACAGCCTGGCCAGCGGTGCGGCCGCAGTGGCGCAGCGCGGCGGTGATCTGGTCGAGCAGGCGGTGGCGCAAATTGGCCATCTGGAGGCGTCCAGCCAGCGCATTGCCGACATCGTCGGCGTCATCGACGGCATCGCCTTCCAGACGAATCTGCTGGCGCTGAATGCGGCGGTGGAAGCGGCGCGGGCCGGCGAGTCGGGCCGCGGCTTCGCGGTTGTCGCCAACGAGGTACGGGTGCTGGCGAAGCGCTGCGCCGAGGCAGCGGGCGAGATCAAGGGCCTGGTGCGCACCTCGGTCGAGCAGGTGCAGGGCAGCAGCACCCTTGTGCGCAATGCCGGCGGGATGATGACGGACATCGTTGCCCAGGTGGAGCGGGTGTCGGGCATGGTCGGGCAGATCAGCGCCAGCGCGCGCCAGCAGGATCAGGGCATTGCGGAGATCCATCAGGCCATGGGCGAACTGGACGCAATGACCCAGCACAACGCCGCCCTGGTTGAGGAGAGCACGGCTGCCGCCGAGAGCCTGAAGCTGCAGGCGCAGCGCCTGTCCGCGGCGGTGGGCAGCTTCCGCCTGGAGTCGGCGGCCGCGTAGCGAACGGCGCCGCGCGCCGCTGGGCTAGCATGGACAGATGATGAAAAACCAGAAACTCTTGGCCCTGCTGGCCGTCCTGCTGGTCGGTGCCGGTGCTCATGCCGCCGAGTTGAAGCTGCGCATCCTGCAGACCTCGGATGTGCACATGAACCTGCTCAACTACGACTACTACCAGGACAAACTCACCGACGAGTACGGCCTGGCAAAGACAGCCAGCCTCATCAAGGCGGCGCGGGCCGAGGCCCGCAACAGTCTGCTGTTCGACAACGGCGACCTGCTGCAGGGCAACCCGCTGGGCGACCAGGTGGCCAAGGTCAAGCCCCTGGCCGCGAGCGAGGTGCATCCGGCTTTCAAGGTGCTCAACGCCCTGCAGTTCGACGCCGCCAATATCGGCAACCACGAGTTCAACTATGGCCTGCCGTTCCTGCGTCAGTCGCTGGCCGGCGCCCGATTCCCGGTCGTCAACGCCAATGTGATGCTGGCTGCTGAGCCGGCTAAACATGCCTTCACGCCCTATGTGCTGCTGGAACGCGCGTTCACCGACGAGGCCGGCAAGAGCCAGCGGCTCAAGGTCGGCGTGATCGGCTTTGTGCCGCCGCAGATCATGCAGTGGGACAAGCAGAACCTGGACGGCCGTGTCATCGCGCTGGACATCGTCGAGACCGCCCGCCGCTATGTGCCCGAGATGCGCGCCAAGGGCGCCGATCTGGTGGTGGTGATTGCGCACACGGGCCTGGACAAGGTGGAGAACCAGCCGGCACTCGCCGAGAACGTGGCCAGCCAGCTCGCCCGCGTGCCCGGTGTCGACGTGCTGCTCCTGGGCCATGCCCATGCCGAGTTCCCTGGCCCGGCCTTTGCCGGCTACCCCGGCGTGGATCTGGCCACCGGCCGCGTCTTCGGTGTACCGACCGTGATGCCGGGCCGCTGGGGTGACCACCTGGGTGTGATCGACCTGAGCCTGGACAACGCCTCGGGCGCCTGGAAGCTCAAAGACAGCCGCGCCGCGCTGCGCGAAATCTACCAGCGCAGCACCCGCAAGCCCCTGGTCGACGCCGACCCGCTGGTGATGCAGACCATTGGCCGCGAGCATCAGGAGACCCTGGCCTATGTGCGCGGCGAGGTGGCGCAGACCCAGGCACCGATCTTCAGCTACTTCGCCCAGGTGGCCGACGACCCGTCGGTGCAACTGGTGGCGCAGGCCCAGCTCGCCTACCTGAAGCGGGTGGTGCAGGGCACGGCGTTGGAGGGCCTGCCGCAGCTGTCTGCCGCCGCGCCCTTCAAGGCCGGTGGTCGCCAGGGCGGCAGCAATTACACCGACATCCCGGCGGGCCCGATCGCTGTCAAGAACGTGGCCGATCTGTACGTCTACCCGAACACGATCAAGGTCCTGAAGCTCAAGGGTGCGGAGGTGCGCGAATGGCTGGAGATGGCTGCCGGCCAGTTCCGCCAGATCGACCCCAAGGGGGCGCCCGAGCAGGACCTGATCAACCCGGCTTTTCGCTCCTACAACTTCGACACCCTGGACGGCGTCTCGTATCAGATCGACGTCAGCCAGCCGCCCCGCTACGACCCCGACGGCAAGCGCTTGGGCCACGAGGCACGGCGCATCGTCAACCTGCGCTACCAGGACCGACCGATCGACGAGCAGGGCGATTTCCTGGTCGTCACCAACAACTACCGCGCCAGCGGCGGCGGTGGCTTCCCGGGCCTGAGTGCCGAGCGCATCGTCGTCGATTCACCGGACGAGAACCGCGAGGCGGTGATGCAGTACCTGAGCGCCGCCAAGACCTTCAATCCTTCCGCCGATGCCAACTGGCGCGTGCTGCCGGTGCCCGGCGTCAAGCTGCGTTTCGTGTCGGGTGCGGCGGCCGTCAAGTACCTGGGCCAAGTGCCGGCGGTGCGCCTGGTGCGCGATCTTGGGGATGGGACTGCCCTGTACGAACTGGCGCCCTGATTCAGACCTGGAGCAGGCCGCGGAAACCTCGTGCCGCGTAATAGGACTGCGCGCCGTTGTGATACAGGAACACCTGGCCGTAGCGGCGGTCGCAGAAGAGGGCGCCGCCGAGCTGGCGCACTGCGGGGGGCGTGCTGATCCAACTGGAGGTCTTCAGGTCAAAGTCGCCCAGCGTCTGGAGCTCGCGGTACTGCGCCTCGGTCAGCAGTGCGATGCCCATCACTGCCGCCATCTCGACGGCGTTGTCCGTTGGCTTGTTCTCCTTGCGGGCGTCCAGCGCTTTTTGGTCGTAGCAGAGGCTGCGGCGGCCGGTCGGGCTCTCGGCGGCGCAGTCGCAGAAGGTGTAGCGCTTGCTTTTCTTGTCCTGACCGATCACGTCCGGCTCGCCGCCGGTCGACTCCATCGCCTGGAGCGAGCGCAGCGCGGAGGGATTGCCTTCGAGCTGAGTTCGCACATCGGCCCACGCGATTCCCGGATGCCGCTGCATGTGCAGCGCGAAGCGGGCTTCGAGCAACTGCAGCAGTTCGTCTCGTTCTTGCGGTTTCATGGTGTCAGGATGCGGGTGAAGCCGAGAACCCGATTCTTGCTCGCGCGGAACCGACGATGGCTCCGTAGCAACCCGCTGCGGATGTTGATCCTTGTGGCGATGCCGAGCATGCGCCAAGCCCAGACTCAGGCGTGAATATCCAGCAAGGTTCCGCCGGCCTTCAGCTGCGACTGCAGCACCCGCAGATTGGCGACGAAGGAATAGGTCGCCGACTGCTGCTCCACCACCTCGGTGGCAGGGTCGATCGGCTGCTGGGTCAGGCTGGTCTTGCTGCCGACGCCGCCGTTCTCCAGCGTGCTCAGTTCCACCTGCTCGCGCCGCGCCTGGGCCACCGGCTGCCGCGCCACGTTGCTGGCGGACGCGCGCAGCCGCTCATTGGCGGCCGACATGCCGGACAAGGCGGTGGACAGGTTGATGGACATCGGGCGCTCCCAGGCGTCGGGGGTGATGTCCGAACTATCGGCGGCTTTTCGGCAAACTTTAGAAAAGAAGTGTTTTGACCTGCCAAATCCTCACGCCGTGGGTGTCTGGTCAGTTTTCCGGGCGGTCGGTGGGCGCCCCGCAGTCACTTGGTCAGAGCGTTTTGTCGTCAAGCACATCCTTCGGCGCGCCGAACAGGAAGCAGTCGATGAAGCTGAAATACAGCGAGGCGTAGAACACCGTGGAGAGCAGCAGACCCACCGGCATGGCCACCAGGGGCAGCAGCTGCGGCGAGCCGAGCATCAGGGCCAGCACGCTGCAGACCAGGCCTATGCCCATGGCTAGCGCGGCCCACACCAGCGCGTTGACGGCAAAAGCGCCGCGGTTGCGCCAGACGCCCAGGGTGCTGGAGAACAGCGCCTGCATCACGCCCTGGCCGCCCCAATGCACCAGGGCCGGAGCGTGCCAGAAGGGCACGGACAGGGCTGCGGCCAGGCCCAGGCGGCAGACCGCACCCCAGAACAGCTGCGGCTCGGCCGCTGCGGCGGCCACCTGGTCGGCCGGCGCGCCGCTGGCCAGCAGGGCCTGCAACGCATCAAAGCTGCCGCCGTCCACCCATTCGGACAGCAGGCTGATGGCAAAGGTGGCCAGCGCATAGACGGCGCACAGCAGCAGCTGCGTGTTGCGGCGCTGCGGGGTGAGCTTGAGCGGCGCAATGAAGACGGCGGCGGTGGGCGTCTGCTTTTGCAGCACCAGATGGGTGGCCAGCATGAAGCCCAGGCTCAGCAAGGGCAGGGACATCAGCAGCAGCACGATGCCGGCGCCCGGCACCAGCAGCAGGGCAAAGGCGATGAAGAGGAAGACGGCGAACAGCCCGCTTAGGGCCAGCGGTTTGCGCCGGAAGACCTTGAATCCGTGGCGGATCCAGAGCACGCCGTTGCGGGCCGGGACGGTCTGCAGGTGCAGGAGCATGGGGATCTGGGTCATGGGTGCCTAGTGGGCATTCAAGGGGCATTCAAGGGGTGTTCAAGGCGTGCCAGGGCTTGGCAATACGCTCGCGCAGCACGCGCTCGAAGTGACTGGGGTCGTGGGGTTTGAGCAGCGCGGCGTCGCGCGGCAGGTGGAAATCCCACAGCCGCGAGAGCCAGAAGCGCAGGGCCGCCGCGCGCAACAGGGCCGGCAGCAGGCGGTGCTCGGCGCCACTCAGAGGCCGCACGGTTTCGTAGGCGGCCACGAAGGCGGCGGCGCGCTGCTCGTCCAGGCGTCCATGGCCTAAGTCAATGCACCAGTCGTTCAGGCAGACGGCCAGGTCGAACAGCCAGGTGTCGACGCCGGCGAAATAGAAATCGAAGAAGCCGCTCAGGCGCTCGCGGCCTGGCAGGCCCTCGAACATCACGTTGTCGCGAAACAGGTCGGCATGGATCGGCCCGCGGGGCAACTCGGCGTAAGTCTGCGAAGCGCCCAGCTGCTGCTGGAAGGCCAGCTCGGTGCTGATCAGCGCCGCCTGCTCGGTCGTCAGGTAGGGCAGCACCACCGGCACCGTCTCGGTCCACCAGGCCAGGCCACGCAAATTGGGTTGGTGCAGCGGGAAGTCTTGCCCCGCCAGATGCATACGGGCCAGCGCCGCGCCCACCTGTTCGCAATGGAAAACGTCGGGGGCCAACTGGTGGCCACCGCGCAGCTTGTTGACCAGGGCGGCCGGCTTGCCGCCCAGCTCGAACAGGAAGACGCCCTCGGCATCGGCCTGCGGATCGGGCACGTCCAGGCCGCGGGCGGCCAGGTGCTTCATCAGCTGCAGGTAGAACGGCAGCTGCTCGAAGCTCAGGCGCTCGAACACCGTCAGCACGAACTCGCCTGCGTCCGCCGTGACGAAGTAGTTGGTGTTCTCGATGCCGGCGCTGATGCCGCGCAGGCCCTGCAACTGGCCCAGCTTCAGGCGATCAAGCAGCGCTTGGGCTTGGGCGGGCGTGACTTCGGTGAATACGGCCATGGCGACGGGGCTGGCGGGCGAAGTGCCCAGCGGGAAGGAGGAGGGTGAGGCTCAGAAATCCAGCACGCGCCAGAAGCGCTTGCCGGTCGTGCCGCTCCCCGTGGAGACCGGCACGATCTTGCTGCCGGGCAACTCGTAGCCCGCATCGCTCATCTGGATTTCGTAGTCGGGAAAGACGCTGTTCTTCAGATGTACTTTCACCGTCTTGACCTGGCCGCGCACGCGCGTCTCTTCGATGCGGGTGCTGTCGTCTTCGCTGACGGTCGTCTTTTCAGTTTTCTCTGTCTTGGCCTCGGCCACTTCGTCCGGCAGCAGGGTCCAGCCAGGTTTGACCGGCGGCGGCGCGGCAGGCTTGTCCGCCGCTTGGGCGGTCAAACCCAGGCACAGCAGGGAGGAGAGGAGCAGAGTGGAGCGCAGCATTTGGCCATTCTATGCGGCGACAATCTCCTCATGAGCAAACCGATACTGCTGCTGGTCGATGGATCCAGCTACCTCTACCGCGCCTTCCATGCGATGCCCGACCTGCGAGGCCCCGAGGGCGTGCCAACCGGCGCCATCCACGGCATGGTCGCCATGATGAAGAAACTGCGTGAACAGATCGGCGCCGAGCATGCCGTGTGCGTGTTCGACGCCAAGGGCCCGACCTTCCGCGACGAGTGGTACCCCGAATACAAGGCGCAGCGCGCGCCCATGCCTGACGCTCTGCGCGAGCAGATCGCGCCGATCCATGAGGTGGTGCGCTTGCTCGGCTGGCCGATCCTGGAGGTGCCCGGCGTCGAGGCCGATGACGTGATCGGGACGCTCTGCTGCGTGGCCGCCAAGTCCGGCCATGCGGTGATCGTCTCGACTGGCGACAAGGACATGGCCCAGCTGGTCAATACCGATGTGACGCTGATGAACACCATGAGCAACGAGACGCTAGATGTGGCCGGCGTCGAGGCCAAGTTTGGCGTGCCGCCGGACCGCATCATCGATTATCTGACCCTGATGGGCGACACGGTGGACAACGTGCCCGGGGTCGAGAAGGTTGGCCCCAAGACCGCTGCCAAGTGGATTGCCGAACACGGCTCGCTGGACGGCGTGATCGCCAATGCCAACACGATCAAGGGCGTGGCCGGCGAGAACCTGCGCAAGGCCCTGGACTGGCTGCCGATGGGCCGCAAGCTGGTAACGATCCGACAGGACTGCGAGTTGGCCGAGCATGTGGTCAACTGGCCGGCGCTGGACGCCCTGGCGCTGAAGGCGGTCGATCAGGACGGACTGCAGGACTTCTACGCCCGTTTCGGCTTCAAGACCTGGTTGAAGGAGCTGAGCGGCAAATCCGCGCCTGCCCCAACCACCACCGCCGACATGTTTGCCGACCAGCCGGTACAGGCCTCAAACGTCGAGCGCCGCTACGACACCATCCTCGATTGGGCCAGTTTCGACAACTGGCTGGCCAAGGTG
>Ga0187843_10002172_pt1 | contig 12078 bp, 18 predicted proteins | sample SpaLakP09_SKY_43_FD_134516 | JGI IMG/M metagenome (GOLD analysis project Ga0187843, IMG submission 134516) | Oligotrophic lake water microbial communities from Sparkling Lake, Wisconsin, USA - SP09_SKY_43 | ecosystem: Environmental > Aquatic > Freshwater > Lake | place: USA: Sparkling Lake... | reverse complement strand
TTATTAAATAGTAAATATAATAAATTAATAAATGCTATACCGAAGAGTTTTAGGAGTCTTCATTTTATTTTCTTACGCAATTTGGAACTCGTCTTCCAGACTTGTTTTTCATTCCCACTTTTTTGTAACCCTCCCAACATTTTCCAAACATTGCTTCCTCACCGGGTGTAACAAGATTTCTAGTAGGAATTCTCTCTTGAATCCGGATAAGATTTAATAAATGTTCAAAAAAAGCAATCTGCGAAGACCGAAAGGGTCTGGAACTCATATTTAACGCTTCCCTTAGATCTTCTCTTATTTCCGCTGGATTAGACAACATACTTGTTACATGAACAAAGTACTCGTTTGGTGTATATAATTCTATATATCTCTCCATAAATATATTTGCTACATGTTTTTGCAAGCGTTCGACACGATCAGATGGCGAATATTCTAATAATTTGTCTATAGCGTACCATACGGCATGGTATAAAAGACGGATATGATGTTCATTATCCGTGGCTCTTATGTTTGTAATAAACTCGTTAATAAGATTTTCTTCTAATGCTCTTAGAGCTCGCATTTGACTATTAGAATCATACGTAATATTATATATACTCATTTATTATATTAAATAGTAAATATAATAAATAAATAAATCGATAAATTATAAATGGACTTACTACACCCGAAGGTGTTGCCAAAAATATTCTCTAATCACGCGTCGAATATATTAAATCACAACAAGCACACCTAGTTCTACATATCATCTTGTTGTTTGCACAAGGTATTTCCCATGGCAAGTTCTCTTCTTTCCACCAGTCTGCTGCTTCATTTTTGAACCACTCCCAGAAGTATACATTGCGCTTCAAAAATATCCCGGGTGGTTGACCCCCGTACGCTAAATGCATCAAACGCGCAAACTGTTCATCTCTGCGCGCAGTAGTCCAACCATACCCACACTTGTACGTTGTACCGCTGTTGATGATGAGTTCCCATATCTCGCGCTGTTCAAGCCACTTCTTGAACTTGAGCTTATCTCTAATGTCCTTGAGCATCATAACGTAAATGTGAAACCGGAGGTCTTCAGGAAGGTTGTAGAAACGATTTTCAACGATTGCATTTGCCATTGCAATCGCTAAATAATTCTCGTTGGACTTACTACACCCCGAGGGGTGTATGCCATAAAAATTACTTTATTCCAGTCCCATTGCGAAATAAAGTGCGCTTTCTAATCTATAAGCCTCCGAAGAATTTTCAGGGGTGGCTTGATATGTCCACCGAATGTGAGCATACCGCCACTGAATCTCAGTGGCAAGCCATGTACGAAGGGCTAACGGTGTGCCTAGAGAATGCTTGAATACAAGCAGTTCAAGACGAGTAGCCATCGCTAAACGCTCGTTAGTTTTAAACTGCCTCACAATGGCGTCGAGTGCTTCTTGAGCAATCCCACGATTTCGCAGAGCTCGGTCGAATCTTTTGCGCTCTATCTCCCAGTGCGCAGTTAACCGGTGCTCGGTGTAGATATTGTCTTGTAAAGCGCGATTCGAGACGTTCGAGAATTGTGCGGTAAGTATATCGAGTGCCCGAGACATCGAATCGCGCGCTTCAACCACTTCCGCGCATCTTAAAGAAACATGGGCGGTAAGACTGCCGACTCCGGTATCCAACTCATTGAGAATTTGCGCTTCATAATTCACACGAGTAGACAGCCACAGCTCGAACGTTCTGGAAAATGTCTTTTGCCAGCCGTGAGCGACCAGCCAAACTTCGTCTGATTCGGTAGGAACTCGAAAGGCCTTAGACACTTGAGCCAGTCTACAAAGACTACGTGGGTCCAACTCCTTGAATGTCTTGAGGAGAAGGTCTTGAGGAAGAGCGTCCATTGAAATGAAATGAAATGAATTTTCCCGCGTGGACTTATGCACCCCGAAGGGTGCTGCCGCGTAAATAAGATTTAATCTTTGCACCACGCGCGCACCTGTATTTCTTCCTCTTTCTTGTTAAGTCCCAACAAGTAGTAAAAATGTACGGAAATACATGTCAAGGTTGTAGGAATGGAGAGCAGCACGGTGATAAGAAGAGCGTCGGCGACCATGATCGAAGTCTAACGACAGTCAATCAAATTAGTAATACCTATTCTTAGTCATCGTTAATTTAAGCAATTAGCAAAATGGAGATGCAAGCTCCCTCGGGAGCTTGTATCTCTTTTTTTGTATTTAAGTTACAATTACAACCAGATAGATACACTCTTACACTTCGATTATCTGGACCACGACCAGATACTCTCATCCTTGACGCAACACTCGCCGTCGCAGACGCTGTAATCGCTGTAAGAATTTTCTGAATCTACTTCATCACAGCAACTCACAAACGCTATACGCCCATTACAAGACCACAGGTCGTATCTATTGGTCCATAACTCTAAGTGAACTTGAGCAAGTAACAGGGCGCGAGCTTGTAATAAGATTTTGAGTTGGATATCGTCTGGAAGGTTGTAGAAGCGATTTTCCATGTGTCAAATCGTCGCGTGGACTTATGCACCCCGAGGGGTGCTGCCGCGTCTAAACTTAGTCTGTCATAATAAGTGGTTCATCGGGGTTTGCCCAAATAGAGCGAGCACAGCAGGTCGCTACCCACCAGAACGTCGTTTGAGTACCAAGTGCCTTCTCATCGATCAACAACGCTACATCCTGGTTTATCTTCGTGAGACGGGACCTTGCTGCGTCGGTAGCCGCGACATCCAGCTTCATGCGTTGTGCCTTCTTCAACTCCGCGTAATACTCAATCCGAGCGCGCGCGGCATCACGGCGCATAGCAAGCGGAACTCGCAACATCTGGCATGCTACACTAAGGTCCCTCGTTGCCTTGTCGAGGTTTCCCGTTGTGTCTTTCCATAGCCGGTGAGCATTCGTCAAATCAAGACGTTTCTGCTCTGAGACCGCCCAGTCGCTGTGTCCCGTTCTAAAGAAGATTTCGCCAGCTTTCAGCTCAGCTCGCCTCGCTACCCAGAGCAGGTCGCCCAACACACGAATGTTGCGCTTGGACTCAGCGATTATGGACATAGACTGCGTCCTCGTGAAACCGTGCACGTATTTCCAGACGCTGTTTGAATCTGCCAAGATTTGAAAGTCCTTAGACACCCGAGACAACGTCAAAAGCGTCACCGCGTCCAGTTCTTGGAAAATTGCTCGTAGCAGATCGTCCGAGAGCTTGTCCATATTTGTAAGGGTTTCCCCACGTGGTCTTATGCGCCCCGAAGGGTGCTGCCGCGTCAATCGAAATTTAATAAAGCAACTGGTGATCTTGAATTCCTAGTTCATGAGAAAGTAAGACCCCTAATCTATAGACTTCCTCAAAATTTTCGCGGGTGTCGTTCTCGGTCCACGTATGTAGGGCAGTTCGCCACTCCTTCTCTATCTCGAGCCATGTCCGGTGGCGTAGCGGTACACCCAGAGCATACCTCAGTATCGAAACGTCTGTCTCGGCAGACCACTCGTAATACTCGGCATTGCGCAAATCTACCATAGCATCGTCGAGTGCATCTTGTGCGATGCGTACATCACGCAGAACTCTGTCAAAGGTGTTGCGCCCCGTCTCCCAGTCGTTCGTCAAAAGACCCTCGATGAACATCTGCGTATTGGTGTATGCTACAGACTGGCGCATATGTAAATCTTGGATACGCACGTCCGAAAAGCGTTCGGAGAGCCGTAAAAGTGTCTGCGCCGCCATATCGCTTGCTGATCGTGCCGTAGCATATTGCAAACCAACTTGCGTGCAAGCACCTTCTACAATAGAACGGCAGATTTGGGCGCGCTCCCTTCTCAGCTCCATACGGTCAACCTCGTAAAGAACGTGGGATTTCGCGAGCCTTTTGCGAAAACCATGAGCTTCCAACCACACTTCATCAACTTCAGCAGGAACTCGAAGTGCCTTAGACACCCGCGAGAATCTGCAGAGACTAATCGGGTCGAGCTCCTTGCATGTCTTGACCAGAAGGTCGTGAGGTAAAGTGTCCATTGTAGGGTTTCCCCGCGTGGTCTTATGCACCCCGAGGGGTGCTGCCGTCATGGTTTTTTTTGGTGTTTTACAAAATGATACGTATAAAATTTTTACAATTTTACAATTTAATACCACGTCCGCATCCATGCCACTAGTCTATGAGCACGACGTCTTGCCCGCGCTCTCTCAGCCCACCTCTTGACAATCTCGTCGGCGTCATAAATCCGCTGCACACATTTGTCGCCACACCTTGGTCTCCAATCAGCTCGACACTCCTTTTGAAATCCAGAAAATTGAGCCTCTGTGAAGTTGGAACGCGCGACGACAAGGGCTACAAGAGCGAAGAGAGTTAAAATCGATTTCCACATCTGATGTTCTCAATTTAAAATCCAGTGAAGTCCTTAGCAATAATTAATTTTAGCAATCAATAAAATGTTTAACGACGGACTTACACACCCAGAAGGGTGCTGCCGTAAAAATTAAATTAAAATTAAAATTAAATAAATCTAAATCTAAATCTAAATCTAAATCTAAAAGAAACGTCGAAACAGATTTCTCCAAAATGCCTTAGGAGACTTATACTTGATGTCACGTTCACAATCGGTTACTCCGACTTCGCGGCGCAAGATCTCGATTTGAGATATCAGGTTCTCCAGGTATGTGGTACATTCAGATATCCTGGTTTCGTGCGCTTGAATTAACATCATTCGATGCTCTCGGACTCGGTCGAGCTTTTGTTGGATGATTGCAATACGAACCTCAATGGGTACACCAATTTTTTCTCCAGTGTGGACAGTAAGTCTACAATCCGATTTCATTCCTAATGTGTCGCGCGGACTTATGCACCCCGAAGGGTGCTGCCGTGAAATATTCAGAGATGAACCGCGGAGTTAATAGTCCGTTTTGGAATCCATTGCTTGGACCAAGCAGAATGAAGGCAACAGTGACCGATACCATAGCTGTAGGCAATAGAGTATGGCTCCGAAAGAACGTCGTGACCTGTAGCTTTCTCCCATTCTGTTATGGCATATTCTGCTTTTCTACGCGCTGTAGCTGTTTCATCCCAACCAGGTGGTTTGACAAAGTCTGGTCGCCACACCGGCCAAGCAGACTCTAACTTCGGCCAGGTTGGCCGAAGATGGTCGGTGATTCTGAACCACTCCAGTAAGTTCGCCGACAGTGCCTCGCGCAAGCGGAACGGAACGCGCAATGTGCGATACAACAACGCCAGAGAAACCGCCGCAAGCTTAGCAGAGTGCTCACACCAAACCCGATCTTCCTCGGCTGCGTCCCAATCTGTGTTGACAGATTGGTCTTCGACGTACGGGTAGTAGGTGATATCTTCAAGTTCTTGCTCGATGTCGAGTAGTTCTCGAATGTGCCCACGCACGATTTCTAAGGATCGCTCTTTGGTGAATCCGTGTGCAAAATTCCAGACGCTGTTCGAATCGGCAACTACCTGAAAGTCCTTAGACACCTGAGCCAATCGGCACAACGTAGTGGCATCCAGTTCTTGGAAAATGGTGTGTAAGTTGTCGGCCGAGAGCTTCTCCATTGAAATGAAATGTATAAGGGTTTCCCCACGTGGTCTTATGCACCCCGAAGGGTGCTGCCGTAAATTCTGGATTAAGATTTCGCGTCAATAAGTTCCTTCCATTGCTCAACGAGTTTCGAAAATTTGAATTGGGAAAGCCTTTCGGCACACGCAGTCCACTCTGCGCGCTCTTGATCGGAAATGTCTCTCCACTTCTCAATGAGTTTTGACGACTCGGATGCAATCGCTATAATCTTTTGTGGAGACAAATGCGAGTACATGTCCTCACAAAAAACGATGTATCCGAGTGGCAAGGACTTCACATCGATAGACATGTCACCGAGATTGTCGATTTTAATCTTGACCTCAAATCTTACGCATAATTATTTTAAGCAATTAATAACACCACCTTAAGAGTTGCCTATTTATTTCTATAACAGATACTTCTTTAGTATGATAATTGAGTAATTTCACGTTTAATTTATATTTATTAGTTATAATAATATTATAATAAATGATTAATTGTGTTGTATCAAGATATAAAAAAAATACTGATTGGGTTTATAAATTGAAAAATATTAATAAATTTTACATTTATGATAAAGAGTGTCCGAAAAGTGAATTCAATATTCCAGTAAACAAAGGCAATGAAGCATCTGTATATTTAAAATATATTATAGATCATTATGATGAACTACCCGATTTTACATTTTTTATTCATGACGATGAATATGCCTGGCATCATTCGGGGTCCGTAATAGATAAATTTGATGAAGCAGTAATGAGCAATGAAATGTATTATAATATAAATGACAAATGTTATTGGTACCCAAATCAGCTACAACCCGAGGTATATGAAGATTTATTGAAATGGTATAATGAATATATTGAAGATTATATTCCAATTTCTAAAGTGCCCAATAATTCAGATTTTATATGTGGTTATAGGGGTTCGGCACAATTTTTAGTACATAAAGATCTAATAAGAAATTTACCAAAAGAATTTTATATAAAAATATATGAATGGCTCGTTACAACAGATTTACATCCGTATTGGTCTAGTAGATATCTGGAATGGACGTGGCATGTATTTTGGGTAATTTATCCAGAATTGCAAAAAAGCACTCAAAATGCCTAAAATGCCTAAAATGCTTAAAAGTTAAAACAACTTTTGGACTCTACATTTCATTCCTTAAACTACTTATTAGAGAAATCGTTTCAGGCATGGACTTACGCCACCCCGAGGGGTGGCTGCCGCATTTTTCTTAATATCCCGTACTGTACCCGCGCGACCGGATGGTCTCTTCGGCAAGGCGGTCCTTAGCCACCTTCTCTTCCTCCAGTGTGGTCACGCGAGCCTGGAGAGCTCGCATCTGGGCAAACAGCGTCTCGAACAGGTTCGCGTTATCACGCTTCGTCTTAGCGTCTTCGCGAGCTTGTTCGAGAAGAGCCTTGTGCATCCTATCCTTGGCTGCGTCATGCGCGACCCCGGTTTCATTAATCAAGGCCTTAAGGTTTTCTTCTATAACCCACCGGTTTTGATTAACGAGTATACGGTGGCGGGACGCCACGTACTCTTGCCAACTACGGTGGGCGTCGTTTGCGAAAGCCCGCGTGGACACAACTTCCTCGAGCGCATCGATTAGCGGCGGCACGGTGTTCTTCTTGGCTTCTTCGGCGATGATGCGCTCAACTTCGCGCTGCTTTGCCTCAACTTCGCGCTGCTTTGCCTCAATCTCGGCCTGAATGGCAATGAGGCGCTCTGATGCCATGTCTCTGGTTGAATGTATACGGTTCCCCCAATCAAAGCCAAGGGCGGTGCATTTAGACATAATTAAAAAAAGCAATAAAATGAAATCGCACCGGCATGGACTTACGCCGCCCCGAAGGGTGACTGCCGTGAAACTTTTACTTGCACCAAGACACTGGGCCGTTGTGGCACAGGCAGCACTTGTGGCAGAACGGATGGTAGGTGAAGTACCATATCTCGCCTGGGTCGACACACTTGTTGAAGTCCTTAGACACCTGAGCCACGGCGCAAAGCGTCTCGGGGTACAACTTGAGCCTGTCGACGATCTTCTGGAGCAGGCCGCTTGAGAGCGTGTCCATCGTGTCGCTGGTTGAATGTATATGGGTTCCCCCACTGGTCTTATGCGCTCCCTAAGGAGCGCTGCCGTCAAACTGTTTACAAAATTTGGAGCCGTTTCCGCGCTGCCTTGCGCGCTGCCTTTGCCGCTGCCTTGCCCGCGTTGCGCCGCGCCTCGAAGTCCTCGAAGAGCACCACGGGGGTCATATCGTCGAACACCACTGCCGCTGCGAAAATTGCCGCTGGTAGGACGACCCAGAGGTGCGTGTTGTCCCACGGGTCGTAAGACACTAACTCCAGCTTAGGCGGAGGCGAGGTCGGTGGCGAAGGCAACGGAGACGGCGGTGGGCAAGGCGGATACTCAGCAAACTTCTCTGCAAGCCTCGAACACATGAGGCCATCGCACCGTGACCGGACTTGATCCACGGCACCGTCGAGATCCTTGATGGCATCGCGCAGCGTTGCCAGGTCGAGGTCTTCCTCGCAGTCGTAGTAAGTGTCCGTGTCGGCATAGCAGTCGGCGTAGCGCCAGGCGTCAGCCATATGTGTCGGTGTGTCGCTGCGTGAATGTGTCGCTGTTGTGAATGTGATGGTGTATGGGTTCCCCCAATCTAAGCCAAGGACCGGGGCCTTAAGGGTCATAAAAAAGTGAAATCACGGAGCGTCCCGGAAGCGTTATATAACGTACCCGACGGGTCACGGGGCGTCACACTTGATTTCATTTTTTTACAATAGGTAAGACGCACCGTCTTACTGTAGATTGGGGGAACCCATACACATTCAACAGCGCTCAGTCACTCTCCAGTCACTCTCCAGTCATGGCTACCTCCGCACAGACGCTCATGCGCATCATCGAAGTGATGACCGACGCCCGTCCCAAGACCGTGGACAAGGCGATCGAGCTCCTCGGTGGCGAAGGACTGCTCCCGGCCAAGCTTCTTGCGGACCGTGTCAAGATTACCCCTAAGAAGGTATCGCGGTTCGCAAGCATGGAGGCCGAGATCTTTGCCATGGAGCAGCGCATCACGATCCCGGAGGGGTTCGTGGGCAGTGGCAAGGCGGGCGAGGGTGGCAAGATTACCATCGTCGACCTCCGCGCCCTGCTCACTGGCAAGACCGGCAAGACCGTGGGGGAGCCCAAGGAACCGAAGGCAGCCAAGGCGCCCAAGGAACCGAAGGAGCCGAAGGCCGCCAAGGCACCGCGGGAGACCAAGCTCACCAAGAAGGTGCGCGACCGTCTCCACGAGTGGGGTCTCGACGAGAGCGCTCTGGAGGGTTGCACACCGACCGCCTACAAGGGTACCAAGTTCAGCGTGGACGACATCGCCCACCTCGAACCGGGGCTCGCGACCGGCGGCAAGGGCAAGAAGACCGCCACCGGCAAGGGCAGGGCGTCGTCGTCGGCGAGTGCGCGGAGCGCACCGAGCGAGAGCTCCGACTCCGACTCCGACGACTCCGACACCGAGGAGCAGGACGACGACGACTTCGACCCGTTCGACGCGATGAAGTCGAAGCCGTGAGCGCACAGCGCAGGAAAACACCCAAAAACCCAAAAAAACAGCATGCGGCAGCCACCCCTCGGGGTGGTGTAAGTCCATGCCGGTGCGCCGCGCCGATTGCTAAAAATTACCCAGCGTAGGCAAATCTGGCTTCCTTAAGATTGGGGAGACCCATAACATCAACCGCGCAATATGCCACAGCTCTGTGAGCTCACCGACGACCAGTTCGTAGAGCTGATGTCCATCCGCGACGACCTCATGGCGCTGACCGGAGTCGAGCCTAAGGTGCTTATCGACCTCTGCGACGTGCTCAAGAAGCGCGGTGTCAGCGTTCAGCAGATGGCTGACGCCCTGGCGCCGCCCAAGCCGAAGCCTAAGCCAAAGCGACGCCCGTTGTGCAGCATGCTCATCCATACCGGTCACCGGATGGCAAGCCCCAAGTTCCTGACTGCGGTCGAGGAGCGTGAGCTCATGGACGCCGGCATCCCGCTTCCCCAGCCACGCCTGGAGGAGGTCTGGCGCGGGTGCAAGAACTACTGCACCAAGGACATGGACATCTGCGCGGTTCACAAGAAGACGCGGATGCTCGAGATGCGCAAGGCAGCCACGCTCATCCAGAGCTTCGCTAGGATGTGGCGGGCGAAGAAACTCGTGGAGGGGCTCAAGCTGACATTCGGTCAGGGTCGCAACCGGGACGCGTTCCTGCTCGTTCTGGCCAAGACGCGTGAAGGTCTCGATGAGGCGCTCAAGGTGAAGATGGAGCACCGCACGGCTGTCAAGCGCGCTGGCTACTGCTCCTTCGGACCGAGCTGCCAGAAGTGCCCCCAGTCGTGGCACTACCTACCGTGTTTCATCGGAGGCTGTAAGCACTGCTCGGGATCGCGGCGCTACTAAAAACAAAAACCCAAAAAAACAGCATGACGGCAGCGCCCCTAGGGGCGCATAAGTCCATTGCGAGAAACCATGAGCGGCGACTGGTGGTGGCACCCGGAGTCCAGGGTGTACTATCACATCTACCAGCTTGAGCCGGTGTATGAGCGCCTTCCATACACCGCGGCTGGTACACCAGAAGGCGAACAGGTGGCAATAGAACATACCGAATGGTTGGCCAAGGTTGCTTTCGGGTTGGGGCGCAAGGCAGTCTACGTGCTGGTCAAGGTCACCGAGTTCGACATCCGAGGGCAATCCGCCTACCGCCACGAGCCAGTATTGACAAGCTGGAACGAACCGGTGCTCCAACCCGGGACCGATTACCCCCAGGTGCCACTCCAAGATCTTCGCTACGAACAGATGTCCCAACCGGATGAAATCGAGGACGACATCGACAAACTTCTAGAATCCATTATCGACTGGGATGGTTTCACTTGCCCAGTATCCACGGCATAAAAATACACAAAAAACATTAAAGGCGAGGCGCTCCTTTGGGAGCGCATTTGCCGCATTGAGGATCATGGACGACTTCATTCGCATGCGCCGCCTCTTCGAGCAGATGATGATGGCCAATGAGAAGGCGCTTCGCGCAAATGAACGGGCTGTTCGAATTTTGAAGTCTCAACGCTTTGCTAAGCTTCAGCGTGCAAGAGATCGGGAGGTGCTCTACAACTCTCCAAGACTAGTCCGGGCAGTTGGAAGCAACTTTCGCCGGAGGTGAGTTCCAGATTCCGAATATTCCAGCTAACTAAATATTAAAAAGAGAGACAGCTCCTTCGGGAGTCTGATCTCCATTTTGCGTTGTAAACTTTTATACCCGTAGCCGCTTAAAAAGTTCAAAATTGAGGACACGTCTCGAGTATGTGTACCCGTGAGATTTCTCAGTCCGTTTTCAAAACGGACTTTACATCAAAGTCCGCACCCAGTCCGTTTTGCTTAGAGCACGGGTATAATTTTAAAAAAATCTCTCGTCATTCATTAAGGAAATTTTTGAGTCCGCGAGTCCGCACCAAAAAACTTTCCCCAGATATTTATCACCGATAAACGAAAAATAAAAAAAAAATATTTTATAAAATACTAAAAAAAATTATGAAAAAGTTTTAGAACGGACTGACGGACTCAAAAATTTTCTTAATGAAGTAATGAGAGGATTTTTTCATTTTATACCCGTACTACGGGTATAAAAAAATTACATGTAATTTTTGCCCTCAAAAACGGACTGAACGGACTGACGAAACTCATTGCCTAATTAGGAAAACCCGATCACCACCTTCCAAATTAGGAACTATTAACGAAACTCATTGCCTAATTAGGAAACTACTTAAACGCCCAATCAGAAGTCTCATATGCGTAATTGAACTTTTTACTCATCATAAACCTATCCTTGGAGTAATTATCCTTGGCGTAGTATACGACGATGTCATCCCCCGTAAGTGGCGATCGCAAACTTACTGGATAAACAGTTGCGCCTTTAGGTTCGGCGAAGAAAACAGTCTTCGTTATCGTTTTTTCACCATTTTTTCCTTTAATTTTTACATTTGGATCTCTAACGTACACAACTTCAATATCCGAGAGTTGTAATGGAAATATTGCACCAGTGTAAGACTTGTATAAAACGTAATTTTCAGCATCTTTTCTTCCAATCATCATTCCGCCGCTTCTAAAAGTGCCTTTTTCAGCTCTCGAGAGACTTTTTCCGTTCAAACGGTATTTAAAATGTCTTCCTTTTAGCTCATCTTTGAAAATATCACTGTTATTTTCCAATCTCTTCCACCCCGTCTCATCTAAATGATCGATGTATGCGGCTTCAAACGCCGGATCGGTGTTAACACGGTCCTGAATTGACACATGAGTACTAGAATTGAAGCCTCGAGCATGTTTCGTAGTCGCATCTGGAACTCTTTCGTACAACTGGAGCTCCTCGTTTACCCGGTCCATCATATTATTTAATGTAAATATTTTTTAAAACGATTTAAATTGACGTAAAAGGCGTCGCCCGCGATGTCAGGTCTCCCTCCCGCACCCGCCCCCCAATATACAGTATATAC
>Ga0187843_10002171_pt1 | contig 12082 bp, 12 predicted proteins | sample SpaLakP09_SKY_43_FD_134516 | JGI IMG/M metagenome (GOLD analysis project Ga0187843, IMG submission 134516) | Oligotrophic lake water microbial communities from Sparkling Lake, Wisconsin, USA - SP09_SKY_43 | ecosystem: Environmental > Aquatic > Freshwater > Lake | place: USA: Sparkling Lake... | reverse complement strand
CGTAAAGATGCAGCAGCAGTAATTCTATATACCGCTGAATTAGCAACCAAAATGGCATTAGATGCCATCCAGCTGTTAGGCGGTAACGGTTACATCAACGAATACCCTACAGGTCGTTTATTACGCGATGCCAAACTTTACGAAATCGGTGCAGGTACTTCTGAAATTCGTCGGATGTTAATCGGCCGCGAATTGTTTAACGAATCAAACTAATGAAACACAGCGAGCGGCCCCCGCTCGCTGTTTGCTTTTTGGCGCAAGAGCGAACTCTTGCGCAGCACCAGCATCGTGGTATCACAACCAACATCTACAGGTGAGTGCAGTGACCAAATTATCCAGTAAAATCAATCCAAAAAGTGCTGAGTTTTGCCAAAATGCGCAAGCGATGCAGCTACTTGTCGATGATTTACAACAACAAGTTCAGCAAATCAAGTTAGGCGGCGGCGCAACACTCATTGCTCGTCATACCGCGCGCGGTAAGTTATTTGTGCGCGACCGCGTGCAAAAATTATTAGATCCAGGCTCACCATTTTTAGAAATCGGTCAATTTGCTGGTTTTGCATGTTATGACGATCATGTACCAGCCGCAGGCGTTGTCGCTGGTATTGGCCGTGTTAGTGGCATCGAATGTATGATTGTGGCCAATGACGCCACGGTCAAAGGCGGAACCTATTACCCGCTGACAGTGAAAAAGCATTTACGTGCGCAAGAAATTGCCGAGCGTTGCAACTTGCCTTGTATCTATTTGGTCGATTCAGGCGGTGCCAACCTGCCTCGCCAAGACGAAGTGTTCCCTGATAAATTACACTTCGGCCGTATTTTCTTTAACCAAGCCAATATGTCAGCCAAAGGCATTCCACAAATTGCCGTGGTGATGGGCCTTTGTACCGCAGGTGGCGCTTATGTGCCTGCAATGGCAGATGAGTCCATCATCGTCAAAGAACAAGGCACGATTTTCTTAGCGGGTCCACCTCTGGTGAAAGCCGCTACTGGCGAAGAAGTTTCCGCCGAAGATTTAGGCGGCGCCGATGTGCATTGCCGCATCTCTGGCGTTGCCGATCATTACGCGCAAAACGATGAGCATGCGCTGCAACTCGCGCGTAATGCGATTTCGAGACTCAATCGCGAGCAGCCGCAACTGCGCGATGTAAAACCAAGCGAAGAGCCACTGTACCCAGCAGAAGAGCTGTATGGCATTGTTGGCACCGACTTGAAAAAGCCATTTGATGTACGTGAAGTGATTGCGCGTATCGTCGATGGCTCGGACTTTGACGAATTCAAGCAATTGTATGGTCCGACGTTAGTCTGTGGTTTTGCTCGTATTTTTGGTAATCCAATCGGTATTGTCGCCAACAACGGCATTTTGTTCTCGGAGTCAGCGCAAAAAGGCGCGCACTTTATTGAGCTTTGCTGTCAGCGCAAAATTCCACTGCTATTTTTGCAAAATATCACCGGTTTTATGGTTGGCCAAAAATACGAAGCCGAAGGCATCGCCAAACATGGCGCGAAAATGGTGACTGCCGTTTCTTGTGCCAAAGTGCCTAAATTTACTGTGTTAATTGGCGGCTCCTATGGCGCAGGTAACTACGGCATGTGTGGTCGTGCTTATGATCCAACCATGATGTGGATGTGGCCAAATGCGCGCATTTCCGTGATGGGCGGTGAACAAGCGGCTGGCGTCATGGCGCAAGTGACCAAAGACGGTTTAGCCCGTAAAGGTCAAACTTTATCAGCCGATGACGAAGCTGCACTGAAAAAGCCTATTGTTGCCCAGTACGAACAACAAGGTCACCCCTATTACGCGTCTGCGCGTTTATGGGATGACGGCATCATCGATCCGGCACAAACCCGGATGGTGGTTGGTTTAGCCTTGGCGGCATCCCTGAATGCGCCTATCGAAGAGACGCGCTTTGGCGTGTTCCGTATGTAGGAGACATCAATGAGGAGCCATAGATGAGCACTTTTCAATTTGTTCGCCACGCAGTTGCCGCAAATGGGGTAGCCACACTAACCATGGATCGACCGTCGGTGCATAACGCATTTGACGATCTGATGATCAGTGAGTTGCTGTTAGCCCTTACCGAACTGCACAATAACGACGCTGTTCGCGTTTTGGTGCTGGAATCTACCGGCAAGAATTTTAGCGCTGGCGCTGATTTGGCCTGGATGCGCTCCATGGCCACTAAAAACTATGACGAGAACTTAGCCGATGCCGGCAACCTCGCTGAACTCATGCACAAGCTCGACACTTTCAAAGCACCAACCATTGCCAAGGTGCAAGGCGCAGCGTTTGGCGGTGCCGTTGGTTTAGTCGCGTGTTGTGATATGGCGGTTGCTATTGAAAAAACCAGTTTTTGTTTAAGCGAAGTCAAAATTGGCCTTATTCCTGCGGTTATCAGCCCCTATGTAGTTCGTGCAATTGGCGAGCGCGCCAGCCGTCGTTATTTCCTGACTGCAGAGCGTTTTTTTGCTATTGAAGCCAAGGCGCTAGGGTTACTTAGCCACGTTGTAACAGAAGAAGAATTCGACGTTACTGTGACTCACTTAATCAACACGCTTGTGCAAAACAGTCCACAAGCACTGAACGCGGCAAAACAACTGATTCGTGATGTTGCCAACCAACCAACCACGCCTGAACTCATTGCTCACACCAGCCAGCAAATTGCGGCTATTCGCGTGTCAACAGAAGGCCAGGAAGGTTTGAGTGCATTTTTGGAAAAACGGACTCCGGCTTGGATAGTTGCCACCCAATCTTTAGAAGGACAAGCCTAACATGTTCAATAAAATTCTAATCGCCAACCGCGGCGAGATTGCTTGTCGGGTGATCAAAACCGCTCATGCCATGGGGATCCGCTGTGTTGCGGTGTATTCAGAAGCCGACGCTAACGCACGACATGTGCAAATGGCCGACGAAGCCTATTTATTAGGCCCTGCACCAAGTAAAGCCTCTTATTTACGCGGCGATAAAATTCTGGAAATCGCTTTAAAATCAGGCGCACAGGCAGTTCACCCAGGCTACGGTTTCTTAAGTGAAAACGAAGATTTCGCCAAGCAATGCGCCGATGCTGGTGTAGTGTTTATCGGCCCACCAGTCAGCGCTATCGCCGCAATGGGTTCAAAAAGTGCCGCCAAAGCCATTATGCAAGATGCCAATGTCCCTTTGGTGCCTGGTTATCATGGCGACAACCAAGACGAAAGTTTCTTGGCAGAGCAAGCAGAACAAGTTGGTTATCCACTGCTGCTGAAGGCCGCTTACGGCGGCGGTGGCAAAGGCATGAAAGTGGTTTGGCAGCAGTCTGAATTTTTAGAGCAGCTGCAAAGCGCTAAACGCGAAGCGATCAATGGTTTTGGCAACGACAAAATTTTGATGGAGCGCTACCTGACCAAACCACGCCATGTCGAAATTCAAGTGTTTGCCGACAACTTTGGCAATGCGGTTTATTTGCATGAGCGCGACTGCTCCATTCAACGTCGCCATCAAAAAGTGATTGAAGAAGCACCTGCACCAAATTTCGGTAATGACCAACGCAGTGCTATGGGTGAAGCCGCTGTAACGGCTGCCAAAGCTATTGGTTATGCTGGTGCTGGAACTGTTGAATTTTTATTCGATGAAGACGGCTCCTTCTATTTCATGGAAATGAATACGCGTCTGCAAGTTGAACATCCAGTTACCGAAATGATCACCGGCCAAGACTTGGTGAAATGGCAGTTATTGGTCGCAAGTGGCCAGCCTCTGCCATTAACTCAAGCGCAAATCCCACTGAATGGTCATGCCATTGAAGTTCGGGTTTATGCTGAAGATCCAGACAATAATTTCTTGCCAGCGACCGGTAAACTCACCTATTTACGCCAGCCTAATGCCAACCGCCATGTACGGGTGGACACTGGTGTGGTAGAAAACGATGAAGTCTCGCCATTTTATGACCCAATGATCGCCAAATTGATTGTGTGGGATGAAAACCGTGATCTCGCTATCGCGCGGATGCGCTGGGCATTAAATGATTACCGCATTGCTGGGGTTAAAACCAACCTGAATTTCTTAACTCGCTTGGTTGAACACCCTGCTTTTGCCGCTGCCGAACTTGATACGCACTTCATCGAGCATCATCAAGACCTCTTATTTGCCGCTGAGCAAAATGAACCAACCCAAGCGCTGATGTTGGCTGCTGTGTATTTACTGCTGAAACGCCAACCCGCACCAAGTATGTCGACACCATGGCAAAACGCGTTGGGCTGGCGGATGAACGAATACGCACAAGTTGAGTTTTCGCTAACACAGGACGACGTCAATCACCGGGTGGTCATCACCCAACAGGCTGATGGTTTTGTGGTTAGTGTCGGCGAATTATCTTTGCAAATTAACGCACAACTACACCAAGATGAGTTAACTGCCAATATTGGTGGTCATCAAATGCGGGTGCATGTCAATCAAGCCAAAGACACAGTGTCGGTATTCATCAAACAACAACGCTTTGATTTTGAATACAAAACTATCGTTGAAGTTGCCACAACGGAAGACGCGACTGGCAGCTTAAAAGCACCAATGAACGGTACTGTGGTTGCAGTTCTGGTCAGCGCGGGCCAACAAGTGGAAGCCGGTCAAACCTTGCTGGTGATGGAAGCGATGAAAATGGAATACGCCATCAAAGCGCCTAAAGCAGGCACCGTCAACGCGGTGTTTTATGCCACTGGCGATTTGGTCAAAGACGGCGTTGAGCTGGTCGATTTTACCGCGGCAACGGAGGCATAAACATGCAAGCATGGCCAACTAGTGTTCGTATCGTTGAAGTCGGCCCTCGCGATGGCCTGCAAAACGAAGTTGCAGTGAGTACGCAAGACAAAATCGCCTTGGTGAATGCCTTGGCTGAAGCTGGTCTTCGTACTATTGAAACCGGCTCCTTTGTCAGTCCGAAATGGGTGCCGCAAATGGCCGATTCGGCGCAAGTTTTTGCCGGAATTTCGCGTAAAAGTGGCGTGACCTACTCTGCGCTGACCCCTAATTTGCAAGGCTATCAGGCTGCAGTTGCTGCTGGTGCTGATGAAGTGGCAATTTTTGGTGCGGCTTCTGAAGCCTTTAGCCAAAAAAACATCAACTGCTCGGTTGCGGAAAGCTTAGCGCGTTTTGCACCTGTGCTTGCCGCTGCGAAAGCGGATGGTATTCGCGTGCGCGGTTATGTCTCTTGTGTCGTGGGCTGTCCATACCAAGGTGATGTCGCACCCGCAGATGTGGCGAAAGTGGCAAAAGCACTGTTAGACATGGGCTGCTACGAAATCTCCTTAGGTGACACTATCGGTGTTGGCACACCAGCCAAGGTGTATGCGATGTTAGATGCAGTATTGGCAGTTGTGCCTGTATCGCAAGTCGCCGTGCATTTTCACGACACTTATGGCCAAGCGTTAACAAATATTTACGCAGCGCTAAGCCGCGGTATTCAAGTGATTGATAGCGCAGTTGCGGGTCTTGGTGGTTGTCCATACGCAGCCGGCGCGTCAGGCAATGTTGCCACTGAAGATGTGGTGTACTTACTGAACGGTCTTGGCATCGCGCATGGTGTTGAGTTAAATACGCTCGCCAAAGCAGGCTGGGCAATTGCGGCAGCGCTTGGGAAGGCACCTAGTTCTAAAGTAGGATTGGCGCTGAAGGCGCAATGCACACAGAATACTACGCTCTGATATTACAAAGAATGAAGAGTTAACGCGCAACAAATCCGCGATAACCATGAACATAAAAATCAGCAAGAGGATTTCAAATGGCAGGGTTTAATAAAGTCGTAGGCAGTTACGACGAAGCAATGGCTGGTTTGACCGATGGCATGACTGTCATCGCTGGGGGTTTTGGCCTTTGCGGGATCCCTGAAGGCTTAATTGCCCAAATCAAATCCATGGGTACCAAAGACTTAACCGTAGTTTCAAATAACTGTGGTGTTGATGGCTTTGGTCTTGGCGTCTTACTTGAAGATCGTCAAATCAAAAAAATGGTCGCCTCTTATGTTGGCGAAAACGCCTTGTTTGAAAAGCAATTATTAAGCGGCGAGCTGGAAGTTGAACTGACGCCACAAGGCACTTTAGCAGAAAAAATTCGCGCTGGCGGCGCTGGTATTCCGGCATTTTTCACCGCAACAGGCTACGGCACGCCAGTGGCTGAAGGCAAAGAAACTCGCGAAATCAATGGTCGTCATTACGTACTGGAACCCTCGATCACCGGTGATTTTGCGATCGTTCGTGCTTGGAAAGCCGACCGCTACGGTAATTTAGTATTTCGTCATACCGCGATGAACTTCAACCCGATGGTCGCAACTGCTGGCAAAATTACCGTTGCGGAAGTGGAAGAAATTGTCGAACCGGGTGAACTGGAGCCTTCGCAAATTCACACCCCAGGTATTTATGTGCAACGTGTCATCAAAGGCAACTTTGAAAAACGCATTGAACGTCGCATGGTTAAAGGTTAAGGAGAACAGCATGGCTTTATCACGTGAACAAGTCGCGATGCGAGTGGCTCAAGAATTAAAAGATGGGTTTTACGTTAACCTCGGCATCGGTATTCCAACCTTGGTTGCCAACTATGTGCCTGCTGGCATTGAAGTAATGCTGCAATCAGAAAACGGTTTGTTAGGTATGGGTCCCTATCCAACTGAAGCACAAGTTGATGCCGATATGATTAACGCCGGTAAAGAGACCGTCACCGCCATTGCTGGCGCTGCAATCTTCAGCTCAGCAGAGAGCTTTGCGATGATCCGTGGCGGCCATGTCGATTTAACAGTACTTGGTGCTTTTGAAGTCGACCAACAAGGCAACATTGCCAGCTGGATGATCCCAGGTAAATTGGTGAAAGGTATGGGCGGTGCGATGGATTTAGTGGCTGGTGCGCAAAACATCATCGTCACCATGACTCATGCCGATAAATACGGCAGCTCCAAATTGTTAGAGCAATGCACCCTACCGCTCACTGGCGTTGGTTGTGTGAAGAAAATAGTTACAGATTTGGCAGTATTAGAAGTGAAAGATGGCGCCTTTCACTTAATAGAACGCGCACCAGGTATCAGCGTTGAAGAAATCATCGCAAAAACTGGCGGCAAACTGATAGTCAACGGTGATATTCCAGAAATGCAATTTGCTGGCTAATCCATTGCAAAAATCGCCACCGAACTAAGCATTACTCAATGTAATTAACTGAGGCACTTTGAGAGTGCCTTAGTCTTTTTCAGCTACGAGAAATGCATCAATTGATCTGAAGCTTTATTTAACCGCTCGCGCGCTCAACTTTACATTTCGCAAATGGCAGTATTTATGAAAAGGCGGTACTTACAAACTAGCAGAACTTACAAACTAGCAGAACTTGGGTAGTCAGGGATTTGTGGCATAGACGACCTTGAAATAGCAAGGTTTACTTCAAGGGGAACGCTTTGGCCAGAAGAATATTGCCACTGACAATCGCGGTCACATTTGGTGTGTCGACAACACTCACTTCGTCACTGTGGCCAATTAACATCACAAAGGCCAGCTTACGATTTTCTAACAAGTACCAACCGACTTGATATTCTGGCAAATTGATCCCATCCACTGCGACGTTTGGTGTAAAACCACCGAGGTTGTGTTTGGAGCGCACTTCAATGTCACGACTCGCAGAAGAGTAATCGTTAATTACCGTATGATAAAAGCCAGCGCGGACAGTAAGACTATTGCCGGATACGGCTATTTGATTGTGACCAACCCACCAAGATGTCCATAAAAAAGCGCCTGTGCATCCAAGCACCCACCAAAGTACTGGTTTTAACAATTTTTGATTCCAATAGCAAACAGCTACCCCAGCGATCGTCGGTGCAAACACCATCGCTGTGAATAAAATTAGATATAACTGCCAACTAAGATGCCAGAATTGCATATTTCCTAACTAAGGTAACTCCCGAAGTTAGAAAATTGTATCACTTATTCACGAAAGTGCTGCACACATTCTATTTCTTTTTTTTACCCATTTAATTAACTGCATGTTAAATAAACAATTATCTTAAATAAAATCGTTCACGATACACTTTCGGACTTAAGGTGGTGTAGTGCTGAAATAATTTTCGAAAGGATGACAAATCGGCATAACCCACCGCTTGTGGCAAATCATCGATTGGCAACAACGTAGTTTCTAATAACTGCTTGGCCTTGTCGACTCGCACTTTTTGTAACCATGCCATGGGCGTATCGCCGGTAGCCTGCTTAAATCGACGAATCAATGTACGTTCGCTCATGGCAAATTTATCGGCAATATCGGCAAGTACCAGCTCTTTTGCGTAATGTTGCCGAAGGTATTGTTGTACCTCACTGATCTGAACATCCTGATGCGGCACTAGTTGCTGTACAGATAAATACGGCGCTTGCTGCTCAGTCGCACTTTCAGTAACCATCAGTTTTGCCAACTGTTGGCTAAACACAGTGCCGTTTTGTAACTGCACAATAAACAAACCGAGCTGAATATATGAGGTAGTAGCGCCAGCAGTGCAAAGATTTGCACTCTGGATGACGGCTTGTTCAGGTTTTAGCACAACTTTAGGGAATGTCCGTTTAAAATAATCGACTAAAAACCAACAAGTGGTCGCTGCTTGCTGATCTAACAGTCCGGTGGCAGCTAAGGCAAATGTGCCATTGCAGCTCGCCCCAAGCAAAACCCCTTGTTGCTGTAATCGTTGAAACTTAGCGCGATGTGAGGCAAATAATTCGATGGTCGCTGCCAAACTGACAGGCTCATGAGCGTAGGAGCCAGGGATCAGCAGCACGTCGAGATCTTCGGGAAGCTCGGACAGACAGACAAAGCTCTGACAGCCCGTTTGGTAATGCGTACTGCCAGCCAGATCAACAAGCGCTGTGCGGTACAGCGGCTCTGCGCCAGGGTGTTGATATTGCCAAAGATCATTCGCAAATCGAAATAAATCAATAAAACCACTGATTTGTGCAGCTGACACATTCGGATACAGCAAGATGCTTACGACTGTCATTTTTCACCCCTTAAATGTCTATAGCGCCACTTTAGCGGTAATTTAAATGAAAGTACAGTACAGGCTCTTACTAAGGAGAGTCATGATGTTTCAACAAACAAAATTGTTATGCGGTGCAAGCTTACTGGCGCAGTGGTCACTATTGCTATGGCTAAACCAGCGGTTGGAGTTGGATCCATTTACCCAACTTATTCTGGTGCCATTATTAATGTTACTTGGCTTGGCACTGTTGGCATTTCGTCCATCGGCTCACTGTGACTAGTAGTCAAAGCGAGATCATCCCGTCCCGCCTGTTATTGACAAAGCCACTGCTGGCAACCAAAACGACCAGCAGCGGCCGGCACAACGTATTTTCTATTGTGCCTTGATTAAACGACTGCGTTTACTTTAAACGACGGATCAAACTGGAGGTGTCTTGCCGTTTGCCACCGAGTGCTTGGACTTCAGCATAAAACTGATCGACCAATGCCGTGAGCGGTAATTGTGCGCCGTTTTTCCGCGCTTCATCCAAGGTGATCCCCAGATCTTTGCGCATCCAATCCACAGCAAAGCCAAAATCAAATTGGTTATCAACCATGGTGTAACCACGGTTTTCCATTTGCCACGACTGCGCCGCCCCTTTGCTAATCACATCGAGCACCGCTTTGGCATCTAATCCGGCTTTTTCCGCAAAATGTAAGCCTTCCGCCAACCCTTGCACTACCCCAGCAATACAAATTTGGTTGACCATTTTGGCCAATTGCCCCGCACCGTGCGATCCCAATAACCGCATGCTGCGGGCATAACTTCTCAGCACAGGCTCAGCAGTTTGCATCGCACTATCTTCCCCACCAAGCATAATGGTCAGTTGGCCATTTTGCGCGCCAAGTTGGCCGCCTGAAACCGGCGCGTCCAAAAAGTCAACGCCAAGCAATTGACACGCATGCGCAAGTTCACGGGCAAGCGCTGCAGAGGCCGTAGTATGATCGATCAGTAATGCGCCGGGAGCTAATTGCGCTAACACGCCATCGTCGCCATAAACAATTGAGCGGACGTCGTTGTCATTGCCAACACACATGATAACTACATCAGCTTGTTTCGCCGCTTGCGCAGGAGTGGTTGCAATTCGACCTTGGAATTGTTGCTGCCAGGCTTCTGCTTTACTAGTAGTGCGGTTATAAACACAGACATCAAAACCCGCTTTTTGCAAATGGCCAGCCATTGGGTATCCCATAACTCCCAGGCCAAGGAAAGCGATGCGGTTTTTTTGCTTTATTTCGGTCATACAACTGTCTTATTTCTATGGAACACTAGTCCTTAATGTACAAACATATGGTACAAATAGCAAAATCACCTATCGTATAACGACCGCACATGGTCTACGCCAGCTGCAAGGGAGCAATCATGGCAACTGTTCATCATTTTCAAGTGACCAATCAACAAGATGAAAAAATCGCATTAAGCCAATACCGTGACAAGGTGTTGTTAATCGTCAACACCGCTAGCCAATGTGGCTTCACCCCACAATACCAAGATTTAGAAACCTTATATAAAAAATATCACGACAAAGGCTTTGAAATTCTGGCATTTCCATGTAACCAATTTGGCGGACAAGAACCTGATACTGACAGCGAAATCGCTGAATTTTGCCAGCTGAACTTCGGCGTTACTTTTCCTATCATGAAAAAAGTGTTAGTGAATGGCCCTGAAGCTGAGCCATTTTTCGAGTTTTTGAAAGACCAAGCACGTGGATTACTAAAAACACGCGCAATCAAATGGAATTTCACCAAGTTTTTGGTCAACAAAGATGGCGTAGTGGTTAAGCGCTACGCGCCTAGAACTAAACCAAGCCAGTTTATTGATGCCATTGAAGCTGAATTGGCACTGTTACCACAAAACCAAGGTAACTAACATGCAAACCATCACGGTATTTAGTACCCAGCCCTACGATAGTCAAAGTTTAACCCATTGGGGCTGTGGCCAATATGACTGGCATTTTGTCAGTCAAAAACTAGATACCCTGACTGCGGCGCAAGCGACTGGATCTGCGGCTATTTGCGTGTTTGTGAATGACGATTTGTCAGCGCCAGTATTGGATACTTTGGCAGCCCTTGGCATTAAAACCATTGTGTTGCGCTGTGCTGGTTATAACAATGTTGATATTGCGCATGCCAAACAACTCGGCTTTCAACTGGCCCGAGTTCCAGCCTACTCGCCGGAAGCAGTCGCTGAGCATTGTATCGCCATGATCCTGTGCCTAAACCGTAAGCTACATAAAGCCTACAATCGGGTTCGTGACGATAACTTCAGCTTAGATGGCCTGATGGGGTTTAACTTGCACGGCAAAACGGTTGGCATTATTGGCACCGGTCGGATTGGTTTAACCACCGCAAAAATTCTTGCTGGATTTGGCTGTAATGTTCTTTGTGTTGACCCCCAGCCTCAAGCAACATTACCCAGTATTCAATGTCGATATGTCGAATTGAATGAGCTGTATCAACAAGCTGATATCATCAGCCTACACTGCCCGCTGACGCCTGACACATTTCACATGATCAACCCGCAAAGTTTGGCGCAGATGAAACCGGGGGTCATGTTGATTAACACCAGTCGCGGCGGTCTGATTGATACAAAAGCAGTAATTGAAGGGTTAAAATCTAAACTTATTGGTTTTTTAGGCTTAGATGTTTATGAACAAGAAGCGGATTTGTTCTTCAAAGATTTATCTGATCATGTAATTGCCGACGAAGTGTTCCAACGGCTACTGACATTTCCCAATGTGCTGATCACTGGACATCAAGCGTTTTTCACCGCCGAAGCTTTAGCGCAAATTGGGCAAATAACTTGCGCGAATTTACAGGCCCTGTTGCACAACCAACCCTGTGCCAATAGCTTGTAACGCTAAATCCTTAAGATACAGCTGAAAAATACCTTACCAAAGAAAAAATAAACCCGGATTATGACTCCGGGTATATGCTGTATTCACTGGTAACTTTTACAAACTAATCTGCTTTGAGCGTACGCTCAAAAAACTCAGTGATGGTTTTATGCAGATGCGTTTGCACCGGTTGGCCAAACATCGCATGTTTACTGCCAGGATAGGTCATCACTTCAAATAACTT
>Ga0187843_10002170_pt1 | contig 12083 bp, 9 predicted proteins | sample SpaLakP09_SKY_43_FD_134516 | JGI IMG/M metagenome (GOLD analysis project Ga0187843, IMG submission 134516) | Oligotrophic lake water microbial communities from Sparkling Lake, Wisconsin, USA - SP09_SKY_43 | ecosystem: Environmental > Aquatic > Freshwater > Lake | place: USA: Sparkling Lake... | reverse complement strand
ACTGTTACGGTCGCCTGATGGATCAACATTCGCGTACTGGATATTTGCTTGGTTCGCCTCGACAAACAGACTGTAAGAACCTTCCATTTGATAGAAAAACCCTGCACCACCGAGATAATAGTCATAATCGCGGAAAATAGTGACGTCACGGAAATTTTCAAATTCTTTGCTATAGAGACGGCCATTAAGTTTTAATTTACCGCGAGAACCATCACGACCATATTCATAGTCAATATCGGTCAAAGTAGAATTATATTTGGTTACTGAGCTTTGCAAATCGCCACGGCCTTCAGAAATACCAGTACCGCGATCTTCATGCAACCAGCTGCGGTTGGCTTTAATTGCGAATTTTTGTGCATCTTCTGGACTAAATTTCGCTTCGCCTTCCCAATAACCATCGGTGAATTCATCAGGACGGCTACTCATGTATTGCGCATCTTTAATGGCTGCAGACATGGTATAGCTGTTGGTGCCATCTAACAGCGTTGCTTTGACACTGGGTGCAATGGTAAAAATCCAGCTGGATAACTTATTATTTGCCACGCGAGTGATGTTGTCATCGTGTTTCAGACCAGTATTTAGTGCGGGTAAAATATCCACACCCATGTCTGTTTTTATCACAGCACCTTGATCAGTCGCTTGCTCTTGCGCCAAGGCTACAGCGGAAAAAGCCAGCAAGATAGCAACGGTAATTTTACTCAGCACAGCAGCTGAATTCGTTTTCGTATTAGTAAACATTTTTCCCACCAAAGCCCTTAAATACTGTTTTTATTATGATTTTGATATCCCACCATAACGACCAGTTACGGATGTATGCCAAATCAAATTCAACTCTTTTTTGCATCTTTTCTAACGTATCTGTTTCACCACGCCAGCCATTAATTTGCGCCCAGCCAGTGATCCCTGGCTTAACTTTATGACGCAGCATGTAAAAAGCCACTTTGTTACGATAATGCTCATTGTGCGCAACAGCATGGGGACGCGGTCCAACGACCGACATCTGGCCTTTTAAAACATTAACAAATTGTGGTAACTCATCGAGTGAAGTTCTACGTAAAAACGCGCCGACCGCAGTGACTCTTGGATCATTTTTAGTCGCCTGAATCACAATATCAGAATTTTCAAGCACTTTCATGCTTCGAAACTTGTAAACGCCAATTTTCTTACCATCTAAGCCATAACGATCTTGCTTAAACAAAATCGGGCCTTTAGATGTTAATCTTATTGATAATGCTATTAATAAAAAGATAGGAATTAGCGCAATTAATGCTAATGAACTAAAGGCAATGTCAAAACTGCGCTTGATATAATTTTGCAGGCCTAAATGCGGAGATTCAAACACACTAATAGTATCGATATCGCCAACATTACTTAATTTTCCGTGGATTAAGTTCATAAAAATCAAGTCTGGCACTAAATATACATCTAAGGTGGTATCACCCAGTTGCTCAACCACCTGTTGGATCCGTTTATCCGCATGTAATGGTAAACAAATATACAAACGAGAAATAACCCCTGACTGTGCAGTCATCACCGCATCGTTGACTGAGCCTAGTAATTTTGAGCGGAATTCCTCTGGAAAACGACTGGCATCTCTATCATCAAAAAAACCGATAATTTCTAGGCCATGGCTAGGCGTCGCGTTAACTTCCTGCATTAGCTCAACACCGCGCGGAGTTAAGCCAATAATGGCTGTTTTTTGGATATTTAAGCCATGTTCACGTTGTAAAGCCCGAAGACTGCGCACTGCAAGTCGCCAACTTATTAACAACACGACGGACACCGAGTACCAAACACTGATGATAACCCGCGAGAAATCAGCACCCGATTTCAACAAGAATAACGCGATAAGGATCACAACAAACGAAATAGTGAGGGTAAAAATAACCAGCCATAAACTTTGCGAAAACTTGCTAGCCCGCCAATTCCGATAGAGCTGAAAACCTTCAGCCAAATAGGAAAAAACGACCACTTGGGCTAACAACAACACAATGTAATTTTGGTCTACTTCGGTGATGTACCACTGTGTGGTGAGCACTAAAACCAACACTAATACAAATAAATCCAGCAATCGATAAAGCACAGCAAAGCTGTTACCGCCGGATTCGAGATGATTATGTGTTTTCAAATGAGGAAATTTCCGTCAAACTCTATAATTTACATGTGAATAGTAACCGTTGAGTTCATCAGTCGCAATCGCCCTGCAGAGATTATCCTGAATCAAGACATTTTTGTTTCGGAATGTGTACCCTAAAAAGAAAATCACTAACAAGGTAGTCGATTTAATGACAATTTATAAACAACAACTAATGGCCAGCTTGCTTTTAAGCCAAGTATTGCTTGCTGGTTGCAGTCAACAAAATGAGCATTATAACGCGCTACCCACTGCAGTAATTGAAAGCTCAGGCCTTGTTTGCAGGCCTTCGCAACAATTTTTGACGATCAATGATTCGGGTAACCCCGCGATTATTTGGACGCTTAATGCGCAAGGGAAAATCCAAGCTCAAACGCAGAGCCAACAAGCAAATAAAGACTGGGAAGCATTAGCCAGTGACGGAAAATCCTTATTTGTTGGTGACACGGGTAATAATAGTGGTCGCCGCACTGGCGGAGAGATATATCAATATCAGCTAACGGATTGGCCCAAAACAGGCTTTGTGCGCACGATATCCTATCAGTTTGCAGATTATCCCGAGCAATCCCCGATGCCCTACCAACATGATTTCGATATTGAAGCCATGGCAAACCGTGGCACCGAACTGTTGTTATTTAGCAAAAGTTGGCGTGGCGGTCCAACCAAAGTGTACCAAGTTGCCATTCACACCACGGAGCGACAAGTGCTGAAACCTATCGCACAGATTGACAACTTGCCTGGGATCGTCACGGATGCTGTGTGGTCTGAGCGCCATCAAGTATATCTTTTGACTGGATATGCCAATTTTCAGCAAAACCTATTTTCTATGCTGCTCTCTGGCAATTGGTCCCCTTTTATCGTGGCACTTGATGAAAAGTTCAAAGTGAAAACGGTTCGCCGTCTTCCCAACGTAGGTCAGCTGGAAGCTATTTGTATCGATGAACATGATGATATTTGGTTAAGCCAAGAGCAATACAAACAATCCCCAGCACGGTTATGGCGATTTGGTTCGGTCAACTCCTTGTTCGATAGCCAATAACATTATTGGCTTCAGCACAAAATCCTTCAAGAATACTATCCCACAAGTACAAAACCCCTCAAGCACAATGCGTTCATGCAGGTGCTTTAATAATATTTGCACTTTACCTGTGGTTGACTATGTTATTACTAACATATGTCGAAATTATTTACACAGGACTTGTTCAACAAATAACCAATTGTGAGTCAAAACAGCAATTTGCATTAATGGCATGACGTATGCAGTGTGAGATCTCAGGTTACTCGGTGAGCAGTAACAGTAGTCACGGAGATGTTAGTCATGAAATACAGTCTATTAGCATCCTTAGTTTTTACGTGCGTATCATCCACATTTTCTGCCCAAGCAAATCTCATTAACAATGCGAGTTTTGAAAACTCGCCCGTCGTCGATTCTTATGCTTATGCTGATTGGAACGTTTTGTCGCAAAGTTGGGATGTCGTAAAGGCGACAGGCAAAGGTTACAGTTGGGCTGTATTTTCAGTGATCCCTGGCTGGCAAGCTTTTTACGGCTCAGGCATTGAATTACATGCATCAGGGACTTTAAACACAACTTTAGATAATCCAGTCAATGCGGTTGATGGCGATACTTATGTTGAACTTGATAGCCATTTTGCATTAGATCAGTTAGGGAATAGCAACTCAGGAATTTTCCAACAAATAAGCGGCCTAATGACTGGCGCTTATTATGATTTATCGTTTTGGTATCGCGCCCGTACCACCCTTGGAAACGATAATATTTTGAATGTGTATTGGGCCGACACTACAACAGCACTTACTCAAACGAGTTATAGCGCACGATACGATTACAACTCAGCACAAAATAATCATGAAAATTGGGTGCAATATACCTTGAGATTGCAGGCCACAGGTTCATCTATGCTGCTTGGATTTGGCGGTGATGGTAATGCTAGTTGGTCGCGTGCTGAGACATTTAATGGCAATGGGAAAGGTGCGGCTATTGATGATCTGAACTTACAGATTGTATCCACTCCAGCGACTGCGTTTTTGTTCTCGTTAGGTATAGCAGCGATTGGATTAATGACACTTGCACGCCGCTAGTGTATTAACCGCTAATGAGAGAACGAGGCTTGCTAGCCAATCAGCAGATCCGGGTGCGCACTTCGCACCCTTTTTTATTTGATGAACACCACATCAATTTTGACAATGGCTTTTATGTAATTGCTTTGCTAAGAGCGCTGTCATCACCTAGTACCCAAATGTCCCCGGAAGTTTTTACTTAGCTGATGTAATCGGATTACGATATAAAGCTCTGAGGCGATTGCCACACCTAAGGTCATTAATGCCGTGCCAAAAATCAATGCAAGTAAAACTAATGGCATCAGCAGCAGACTTGAGATCCAGGTAACCTTGGCCAATTCATCAAAACAATTCGCCGCCTGCAAAAAGCTACTGGTATGAATGCGCAAACTTCGCAACAAATACCAAACACTACTAAGAGCAATTGCCCAGAAAAACTCAACCTGCGTTGCTGACTCAGGCCACAACCAAGATATGCTAAAAATTGCAATAAGGACAATGACGAAAACATTTAAAAACCAGGCACTTACAGCTGCATGCAATAGATGCGCAACCATAGCACGCACGTCGTTAGAAATTAGCGCCGAGCTTGTTAAATGACGAACTAATAATGGCCGAAAATATTGCTGTAGGCTGTTCTGTACAATGGTCATCGGCCTCAAAAACATCGCGGCAGCGGCAATTGGCGCATAAGCAGCAGCCCCAGCAAGCAATACAATGGCATAACTATGAAAATTAGTAGCCATTTCTACGCTTATCATCCCAGATAACGCGGGTTTACCTTGCTCACGATAGCCGTTGCTAAAAGTTTGCCAAACGAAGCTACCCTGCAACTGTTGTGTCGCTACTCGCCAAAATGGCCACAAAGAAAACAGTGCTGAGCAAACTAAAAGAACACTGACATCAAACAGGGTTATGCGGGAGTACAAAAATAATAGAAGTAACCCTAGGAGCTGACTGATCGCCAGTATTAAATCGCTGAAGACCACTAAAGATTGCTGTGTGTTTTGCGCCACAGCACGCAAATACCATCTAAGTGACAGTAAAAAAGTGCAACAACTAATGGCCACTACAGAAAGTAGCGGCCAAGCAAGTAATAATGAAAATAGAAGCTGAATTAGCGCCGCACCAAGCGCAATGCCAAAAGCAACCAAGCCATAGCATTTTAAAGAAGGTTCAGCTTGAAAGCGGTGAATGCCATTGTCAGCAGTATTTGCAGTTTTATTAAGCAACATCAGCAATGGCGCAGCACATAATGCATTAATTACCCCGTTAGCCGTGCCCTGCACCACTTGCGATAACGCAAACAAAGCATAATGTTGCGTTTCGGCACTGTGCAATAAGCCAAAACCAGTCAGGAATACAGCAAAAGCTTGAAGCAACATCGCCATCATTTGCCACAACGCGGCTTTTTGCATTTAGTGCCCCTGTTGTAAAAACCATTGATAGGTCGAAGCCAAGCCAGCCGCAAGTTCAATGTTCGCCTGCCAACCTAGTCGTTGCATCTTGGAAACATCCAATCGTTTTTGCAGCGTACCGTCTGGGAAATGTTCATCAAACACCAATTCACCTGCATACCCAATGATAGTTGCCATCAATTGTGCAAGCTCTGCTATCGAAATATCATGGCCTGTTCCCACGTTTAAGTGCGTTAAATATTCCGGTCCATGCGCCTCTAAGGCAGACTTAGGTAATATCAAATAACTAAAACAAGCGGCAGCCAAATCATCCACATGCAAAAACTCTCGACGAGCCTTACCACTCCCCCAAATTGGCATTTGCGGGCTTTTCAACACTTTAGCTTGATGCATCCGCTGCATTAAACCCGGAATAACATGACTATGCTCTGGATGGAAATTATCAAAAGGTCCATATAAGTTTGTTGGCATCAACGAGCGAAAGTCCACACCATACTGCTTGCTATAACTTTGACATAACTTGATGCCGGCAATTTTTGCCACTGCATAGGCTTCATTAGTGCTTTCCAATAAGCCAGTGAGCAAACAATCCTCAACGATAGGCTGTGGAGTAACTTTGGGATAAATGCAACTTGATCCAAGAAATAACAAGCGTTGAACCTTATTTTGCCAAGCACTGTGGATCAAGTTGCTTTCAATCATCAGATTTTGATAAATGAACTCTGCCGGATAATCGCGATTGGCCAAAATGCCGCCTACTTTTGCTGCGGCGATAATCACCCAATCGGGTTGCTGTTCTTGCATAAATTCAGCAACAGCATGTTGCGACGTTAAATCAAGCTCCAAGCGACTGCGTGTAATTAATTGGAACTCTGGTTTTGTCGAAAATTGCCGGCACAACGCTTGACCAACCATCCCCAAGTGCCCTGCAATAAACACTCGGCACGGTTTAGCGCTCATACCGCGCCCCACCAAGACCATGTTGCTTTAATACTAATGCTTTTTTTGCCTCAGCCAAATCATGAGCCACCATTTCTTGACAAAGCGCAGCAAAACTTGAGGTTGGCTGCCAACCCAATTTCGCGATGGCTTTACTCGAATCGCCAAGTAAAGATTCAACTTCTGCAGGGCGGAAGTAACGCGGATCTACCCGCACAAGGACATCACCAATCGTTAGCGTAGGGGTTCGTTGCTGATCAAACGCCATAACCACCCCAATTTCTGCCACCCCTTCACCTTGAAATTCGAGCACAATGCCAAGTTCTTGCGCACATTGCCGGACAAAGTCTCTGACAGAATGGGCAAAACCTGTCGCAATCACGTAATCGTCGGCTTTAGGCTGTTGCAGCATGGTCCAAACCATTTCCATATAATCTCGGGCATGACCCCAGTCGCGGCGTGCAGATAAATTGCCTAAAAATAATGTCGATTGTTGCCCTGTGGCAATTGCGGCAAGCGCCCGCGTAATTTTGCGAGTAACGAAAGTTTCACCACGTCTGGGCGATTCATGGTTAAACAAAATACCATTGCAGGTAAACATGCCATAGGCTTCACGGTAATTGACGGTGATCCAATATCCGTAAAGTTTCGCTACGGCGTAAGGTGAGCGTGGATGAAATGGCGTTTGTTCATTTTGTACAGAGGTTGAAACTAAACCATATAACTCTGACGTAGAGGCTTGAAAGAATCGACAGCTTGTCGATAACCCAGCCATCCTGATCGCTTCCAATAAACGTAACGCACCTAACGCATCAACATCTGCGGTATATTCTGGTGATTCAAAAGACACAGCAACATGGCTTTGCGCTGCGAGGTTATAAACTTCATCAGGTTTAATTTTTATAATTAAATTGAGAAGGTTACTAGTGTCAGTCATATCGCCGTAGTGCAAAATTAACTGCGGCTCTGGGCTATGAGGATCTTGATATATATGATCAATTCGTTCGGTATTGAGTGAGGATGCCCGACGTTTAATGCCGTGCACTATATAGCCTTTACTTAACAATAGCTCTGCCAGATAAGAGCCATCTTGGCCTGTAATGCCGGTGATCAATGCAGTTTTTTGGCTCATGCTTGTCCTTCGATACCCTACTTTTTTAAACTTTATTCGAGTTTTTACCCATCTTAAGCTGAAACCATTGACTGATAAAATAAAAAATAAATCGCGGGTTGTGCCGAAGGTATCTTGAGGTCAATCGCTTTGGCTCTTGCCACCAGCGAAATAACCATTCTAAGGCGTATTGTTGCATCCAGAATGGGGCTTGGGGTTTACGCCCAGCAACGAAATCAAATACAGCGCCGACACCTATTTGTACTGCTTTGATTTCTGGATGCTGGTCCATCCAATGTTCTTGTTTCGGACAGCCAAGCCCAACAAATAGCAAATCAACATTAGCCTGCGTTATTAATGCACATTGCTGACGGTCTTCATGTTCAGATAACGGACGAAATGGCGGCGCATAGCGATATACAACTTGGAGATGCGGCCACCGCTTGGTGGTTTCATCCACTAAGCTTGTCAATAACGCCTCGTCTTGGCCGCCATAAAAACCAACCCGCAGTTTGAGCTCTGCGGCCTTAGCCAATAAGGCTAAAAATAAACTGTAACCTCTGATCTGCTCACCATGCGTAAACCCAAGTAACTGCTGCGCCATAGCTAATGGTTTGCCATCAGCCAAAACCAAAAAAGCTCTGGCTAAAAGTTGGTTAAAACGTTCATCATCATGGGCTTCCATCAGCATATGCACATTGGTCAGGCAGACAAAAGCACCTCCCTGATACTCTGCTGAAGAGACCATGCCCTGTTGTGCGGTCTTTTCAATGGCTGAACTACGCAGGTATGAAACTTTTTCAATAATTGCCTGACAAGCAAGCGCTAAAGTTGTTTCGTGAATGTCGGTCTTTAGAATTCGGCATTGCCGAAATGCGGCCTTCATTGTTTTTCTCTCGCCGCTAGCAATTCCACCACTCCATTGGCAAAAGACTCAGCCATTGCTTCGACCGTATAAAGTTTTGAGCTTGTCAAAGCCCCTGCGGATAAGGTTGCCAATAGCGCCCGGTCTTGCTGCAATTTACTGATCGCTTCAACTAGCGCCTGTTCTGTCATGGGCACCTGCAAGCCGTTTTTGCCTGGCTCTAAGTAAGCTATTTCAGGGCTATGCCCAGGAAAATCGGTTGTTACAAAAGGTAAACCTGCAGCAAAAGCGTCCAAAATGACCAAGCCAACTAATCCTGGGTGGAACATCACATCTGCCTCTGCAAAGGCTTGGGCTTTTTGCTCTGCAAAACAAGCACCCCGATAATCTAGCCAAGTCTCGTTGGCTTGCTCAAGACATAAATCTTGTAATGGACCTTGCCCCAAAACAATTAAGCGTTCGATGATCCCTAGATCGAACAGTTGTTTCGCCGTCTTTAACAACAACGGGATTTGTTTGTCATGATACAGCGCACTACAAAATATCAACACCAACTTAACTTTTTGCGGATTAATTAGTCGGCGACTACCGACTAGTTTTGCGAACTCTTTGGTATCAATAGAATTATTCAAAATAAACGTGTGCTTTTCCGGAAAGCCTTGCGAGACCACATAGTCGGCAACGGGCTTGGTATATGCAAAAAATCCATCAGCTCGAGCCACGACTTTACGCTTAATCCATTCTTTCCAACCATGCCGTTGTTGGTGATTAAAACCATGGCCCCAATACGCAAGTATTGGTTTGAGGCCTAAACAACGACGCGCTAGCAAAAGCCAGTTCTGCACGTATTTATCGGCTTGCTCGACAACTACTAACTCAAAATTTGCGAAGTCAGGCAGTGATTGCCAAAAAAACGGGCCAATTTTTTTATATGGCACCAGCTTGGTGAAACTCATCCCAGTATTGACTAAATTGTCAGCCTTTAACGCTTCTGCAGGGATTGGCTCGCTATAACAAAACACCAGTTCAATGCCCCGCTGTTTCAGGTTTTCATTAAGATGTTGAAAAAACTCCAGACGATACTGCTTAAACATGGGCTGGACTATTAAAACCTTTTTTAATCGCTGTTCCCGTATAGGTTTATGCGATTGACGAAGCCATAACCAAAGCCATGGAAACCACTGGCGTATATAGGTTTTTAACCACAATAGTGGCCATATAGCGCCGCCATGTTGACGTAAATATCTGCGCCATTCGACAACTGGAGGTAGCACATTGGGGAGATTAAGTTTTACCAGTCGTTCTTGAAATGGCTGTTCGGCGTTATAAATACTCGAGGCAAACGGATGTGAGGCACAATCGCCATAACTCCCAGCGGCCACAATTAACCGATAGCCAGCCTGCTGCAAACGGTGACCATAATCATAATCCCCCATGCTATGGGTATACTCTGCCGACAAAATACCAACCTTTTCAACCGAGGCTTTTGGGATTAAACAAAAATTACCGTTGATAAAATCGCAGTCGACATTTCGCGAACTAATAGGCAAAAGTGGACCAAAAGCACTTGGATGCCATGCTGACACTCGGTTACGACCGCCATAGCTTAGCTCTGGTTCTAGCTGTTGCTTTTGAGTAACTGGCTCACGCATAGCGCCGATGATTGCCCCCACCGAAACACGACGTGTGAACTGCTTTTGGCAGGCGTACTGTTCTTGTTGGTAGCAGCTTAATAATCGGCTGACGGCATCAAAGTCTAACTGTACATCATCATTTAACCAGAGCACGAAGTCATGGTTATCACCGAGAATATGCAGCCACAGCTGGCGCATGCCAGTATTCCAATACCAATCTGCTTGGCCTTTTCTCGTGCATACTTGCGGAAATTGTTCAGTAACCGCCTGCAGCGTGCCGTCATTGCCGTTATCCAGCAAATGGATACTTAGCGCAAAAGGAAAAGTCGTATCAACCTGCTGCTGGCACAATCGTGCCAAACAAGCCAACGTCTGAGCCTTGCGATTAAAGCAGCAAATCAACACGGCGATACGTTGCACCATCAACCGTTATCCTGCTGATTTTCAATATGTTTTTCTGTTTTGTTTTGTGACAAAGCCGAGTTGATAATTTGTTCGGCGTCGACATGCTTTTTATCCCCCTCAGGATGCTCGCTTGGTACTTTACCAATAATCTTTGCAGGAGAGCCGAACACCACTGCATAAGCCGGCACATCACGAACCACAACCGAGTTTGCGCCAATCAAAGCGCCATCACCTATAACAACACCTTTGAGAATCACCGCATTCATGCCTATCCAGACATCGTTGCCAATACGTACAGGTTTAGTAACCCCTGCTTCACCGCGGTGGCGCCGGATAGGATTAGCGGCATGATGATCGGAATCTGTAATTAATACATTGGCACCACACCAAACACGATCGCCGATCACCACGGATTTAATTACACAAATTGCAGTGCCACTAAATCCACAGTCATCGCCAATGATAAGTTCCGCGCCACGTTTTACCGTCAACTGACAAGCGTGGTTTAAGCCTAGCGGATTGGAAAATGGTGCAGAGCGAAACAACGCATTGCGGCCAATTTTTAACATTGCGACCGGATGTTTTGACAACATCGTTCTGCCCCAGAATTTCGAGCCACGCGCTAGTTCAACGCCCCATAATTTAAATAACAACCGATTTAACGGAGTATATAAAAAGGCACATACCCGCTGCATGCCAAGAAAAATTGCATAACAAAACCAATTAATTAGGCGCATAACCCTCTCCATCAATCAAAATTGGCCATTGCCATTGAACACCAAAATACTAATACCTCAGCCGCGTCAGTTGCCGTTACCGCGCTTTGCTAAAAAACTTTTCTTTGAATAACAACCAAGCAAAAGTTGAATTGGTGACCAAATAACGTTTCCACATCCGGCCAGGCTCCTGAAGTACGCGATATAACCACTCCAAACCTGCGTTTTGCATCCAGAGTGGCGCGCGTTTGACTTTCCCTGCAACCACGTCAAATGTGCCGCCGACCCCCATGACAAAATCGACACCTAAGTGGTCTCGCCACTGGTTAATAAAGTTTTCTTTTTTCGGAGAAGTAATCGCAACAAACAACAAACGAGCACCCGATTGCTTAATTAATTCAACGACTGATTTCTCATCTTGCCAGAAATAACCGTGATGAAAGCCTGCAATCTGAAGTCCAGCATACTGCTGACTGACAACCTCTGCGGTTTTGTTAACAACTGCTTCTGACGCTCCGAGTAAAAACACCGGATACTGCTCCCGAGTTGCCATCGCCAGTAATTGATGAAATAAATCGACGCCAGCAACACGTTCTGGCACCTGATGACCACAGAACCGAGCGCCCCAAACCACACCCATGCCATCGATATTGACCAAATCACAAGCACGTACCGATTGCGCTAATTCGGTATCAGTTTGCATATGCACAAGCTTGGCAACATTTACGACCACATGTTGTGTAAATTGTTTATTACCAATAGCTTGCGCTATACAGTCAACTGT
>Ga0187843_10002169_pt1 | contig 12084 bp, 9 predicted proteins | sample SpaLakP09_SKY_43_FD_134516 | JGI IMG/M metagenome (GOLD analysis project Ga0187843, IMG submission 134516) | Oligotrophic lake water microbial communities from Sparkling Lake, Wisconsin, USA - SP09_SKY_43 | ecosystem: Environmental > Aquatic > Freshwater > Lake | place: USA: Sparkling Lake... | reverse complement strand
CCCCAGCCCCCTGTCCGCCCCTTGCTGAGCCCTTCTGTCACCGCCACAGCCCTCCCGCACAGCCTGGACCTGGCCAACCGGCGCCTGGCCTTGCAGGCCCTGCTCGGCGGCGAGCCCGGCGTGCACGACCCGGCCCTGCTGGCCGCCGCGCTGGCCTGTGCACCGCGCGAGCTGCCGCCCCTGCCCGCCGGCGCCACAGCCAGCCCCGCCGAGGGCCTGGCTGCCGTTCAGCATTGGCGCGAGCGGGAGCCGGCCAGCTTCGACGCCATGCTGAGCCGCGCAGTGGAACTCTTGCTGCGCAGCCCCCAGCCCCTGCTGGCGGCGCGCCTGGCGCTGGAGCACGGCTGGGCCGGCCTGCAGCTGCAGGTGCTGGAGCGCGCCGGCTGGGCCCTGCTGCTGAGCCCGCAGCAGGAGCTGGCGGGCCGCTTGCTGAAACCCAATCTGCTGCAGCCCGCACTGCAGCGCGGCGAGCTGCTGGGCCTGCGCCTGGCCTGGACCATCGAAGCCTTGGGCGAGCCCCACACGGTGGAACGCCTGCTGCCGGCGGCTGAAGGGCTGAGCGAAGGCTTGCGCGCGACCTTGCAAGCCCGCGTCGCCCTGGCGTTTGACCAAAGCAGCCGCGCCGTGGCCGAGGCCCAAGCGGCCATCGCAGCCTTCCCCAACGACCTGATCCTGCCGGCCCTGATGGCCCGGGCCACCCTGGGCCGCGCCTGGCTGGCGGCCGGCCAGCCGCGCGCCGCCCTGGCGCCGCTGACAGCGGCACTCAAGGGCGCGCGTCGCGACGACTGCAGCCTGCTGCAGATCGAAGCCCTGGAAGCCCTGGCCGAGGTGCATCTGGAGCTGGACGACGAGGCCGGGGCCGAGCCCGGCGAGAGCGCCCGTTTCTTCGCCGCACAGGCCCAGGCCCTGCGGCAGCAGCTGGGCTTGCTGGATGGCCCGCTGCCGGCCGAGGACTACTTCGCCTTCCCGCGCCTGGTGGACCAGGCGCAAGCCGGCTTGAACTGCGGCGAGATCGAAGCGGCCGCGCGCCAGATCGAGGCCCTGAGCCAGCGCGACAGCCACACCTTTTACTGCAAGCGCTGGCGCAACCGCTTGCTGCAGGCGCAGATCCACCTCGCGTCGCTGCAACATCAGATGCCGCGCCTGCTGCACTGGGCGGCACTGGACCCGGGAGAAGACAGCGCCGCAGCCCAACTCCCCATGGCGCCTTCGCTGTGCGATTTCGAGCGCGCCTGGCTGCAGGGCTGCGCTGCCTTGCTGGCGGCCCGCCCTTGGCCGGATGCGCGCCTGGGGGCCTGGGCAGAAGCCATGCAGGCCCGCGGGCTGCAGCGACTGGCCTGGCAGCAGGCGCTGCTGCGGGCGCTGAGCCAACCGGCCAGCGGCGCCGGGCTGGACGCCCTGCGAGATTGCCTGCAGGCCCTGCGCAGCGCCCAGCAGCTGAACGAGACACTGAACCGCATGCGCCTGCTGGCGCCCAAGCTGGTCGGGCCGCTGGCCGCCTTGCTGGCCCAGCCGGCCATCGTCCACCACCCGCTGGCGCGCCAGAACGCGCGCCACTGGTTGCAGGTCTTGCGCGGCGGGCCGGCTCCAGCCACGCTCAGGCCCGAGACCCAGCGCAACACGCCGCGCCCGCACGATCAGCCCGCGAGCCGCGCGGATGAGCACACCAACCCGCCGCCCTTCGGCCTGACCCGGCGCGAATGGCAGGTGCTGCAGCTGATCGGCAGCGAGCTCAGCAACGAGCAGATCGCCGCCCAGCTTTTCGTCTCGGTCACCACGGTCAAGACGCACATCAACCGGCTTTACGCCAAACTGCACATCAGCTCGCGCGAAGAAGCCATGCAGCGAGCCCGCACCGTGCCGCGCTGAGCGTGGGCGCTGGCGCGGCCTCCACCCCAGATTCCACCCCCGGGGCGGACGCGCCGGCGGCCCGCCTCTGAGCAGAATGCCGGCCCGGACCAGCCTGCCCTGGCCGCCATCCGACTGTGAACCCGAAAGCCCCGCCCATGCTGCTTGCTTCCCATCCGCTGCTCCTGGTCCATCCGCAGATCAGCCCCTGGGTACAGCACGGCCCCGAGGGTTGCGCGATCAGCCTGCTCAGCGAACGTGAACAGCTGGACCAGGTCTATCTGCGCAGCCAGCCCGACAACGAAGAGCAGCTGATCCCCATGCACTACGCCGGCCGCCAGGGCCAGCTGCACCGCTGGCAGGCCTGGCTGCCCTGGAACCACGGCGATGCGCTGACGCTCTACGCCTTCAAAGTGCTGGTCGATGGCACGCAGCACTGGTTAGCGGCCGACGGCCGGCATGAGCACCTGCCACCAGAAAGCCTGCATTTCCGCCTGAATCGCCAGCACCAACCGCCCGACTGGGTGCGCGAGCAGGTCTTCTATCAAATCTTCCCCGATCGCTTTCATGCCGCCGAGCACAGCCCGCGGCCACCCAGCCGCCAGGGTCAGTTTTTGCCCGGCCAGGCCGGACGCGCGGTGGTGGAGCCGGCCTGGCATGAGCCGGTGGACCCGGCCCATGCAGCCAACAGCTTTTACGGCGGCGACCTGCCCGGCATCACCGAAAAGCTCGACTATCTGCAGCAGGAGCTGGGCATCAGCGCCCTCTACCTGAACCCCATCTTCAGCTCAGGCAGCAACCACAAATACGACTGCGACGACTACTTTCAAGTCGACGCACAGCTGGGCGGCAACCGCGCCCTGGTCGAGCTGCGCGAGGCCACCGCCGCGCGCGGCATGAGGCTGGTGCTGGATGCGGTGGTCAACCACACCGGGGTCAACCACCCCTGGTTCAACCAGACCGGCGTGCATGCGGAGCTGGGCGCGGCGCAGTCGATCCACTCGCCCTACCGCAGCTTCTATGCCTTCGACGGCCAGGGCCGGCCGCTGGGCTGGAAAGGTTATGACTCCCTGCCGGTGCTGGATTTCAGCTCAGCGCCGCTGCGCGAAGCCATTTACGCGGGGCCGAATGCGGTGCTGCGCCACTGGCTGCGCCCACCCTATGCCATCGACGGCTGGCGCCTCGATGTGATCCACATGCTGGGCGAAGGCCCGGGCGCGCGCAACAACGCCCAGTTTGTGCGCGAGTTCCGCCAAGCCATCAAGCAGGAGAACGGCCAGGCCTATGTGCTGGGCGAGCATTTCGCCGAGGCCACGCGCTGGCTGCAGGGCGACCAGGAAGACGGGGCGATGAACTACTACGGCTTCGCCCACCCGGTGCGCGCCTGGCTGGCCGGGCTGGACGTGGCCTACCAGCCGATCCGCCTGAGCACCGTGGCCTTCGAGCGCTGGCTGGCACGCGGCCGCGCCACCATCCCCTATGCCAACCAGCTGGCCCAGCTCAATCTGCTGGACAGCCACGACACCTCGCGCTTCTTCACCCTGCTGGGCGAAGACACGGCCCGCATGGCCCTGGCCGCCACCCTGCTCTTCACCAGCCCGGGCGCGCCCTGCGTCTACTACGGTGACGAGATCGCCCTGCCTGGCGGCCAGGACCCCGACTGCCGCCGCCCCTTCCCCTGGGACCGCGCGCAGTGGAACCAGCCCCTGTTCCAGCACTACCGCGAGCTGATTCAGCTGCGCCAGAGCCGCGGCGAATGGCGCCACGGCGCGGTGCAGACCCTGGCGGTGAGCGACGAGGCCCTGGTGTTTGCACGCCACACCGATTGGGAAGCCACGGTCGTGGCCGTGAACCGCGGTGATCAAGCCCTGAGCCTGGAGATCCCCGTCTGGCAGCTGCCCCTGCAGGTGCGCCAATGGCGCGGCGTGCAGCCGGGGCATGCGGGTCCGGTGGCGCTGGAGCTGCTCGAGGTGGACACCGCGTGCGCCTGCAACTGCCGGCCTGCGCCAGTGTGCTGCTGTTGAGCGAGTAGGTGCCAGGTGGGCGCCAGATGGGTGCCAGGGCAGCGCAGGGCGAAGAGGCAGCGGCACTAAACTGCCGCATGCGTGTTGAATTGCGCCCTTCCTGCCGGGCAGCGCTGCTGATGCTGTGCTTGCTATGGGCCGGCCGCCCTGCGGCGGCGCAAAGCCCCGCGCCCGCCGCGCAGGCCCAGCCGCCGACGCCGCTGCGCGTGCTGGTCAACGATGTGGCGCCCTACACCCTGCGCGGCGAGGCCCAACGGCCCGGCATGCACATCGAGATCATGAATGCCTTGGCCCAGCAGGCCGAGCTCGCCGTTAGCATCAACTCCGCCGTCTACGTGCGCCTGGCCCTGGGGCTGAAGGACGGCAGCGCCGATCTGGTGGTGGGCATCGAGGGCTCGGAGCTGAACGCACTGGCCCAGCGGGTCGCGCCCTTTCACAGCTTCAAGTTCGTGGTGCTGACGCGCAAATCCGCCGGCATCAGCCAGGTCAGCCAGCTGCGCGGCCGCCTGCTGGGCGTGGCCCGCGGGGCCTTCTACGACGAGAGCATCGACAACGACGAAGCGATCCAGAAGTTCCCCATGGCCGACCCCTTCCAGGGCGTGCGCATGCTGGCCCTGGAGCGGCTAGACGCCGTGATCTCCTCCGACTACCTGCTCAGCTACGCCCTGCGCCAGACCGGCATCGATCGCGCCAGCTTCGCAACGCCCTTTGTCGTCAACGAAAAGAACTACAGCCTCTACGCCCGCCGCGATTTGCCGGAAGAGACGCTGCGCGCCCTGCGCCGGGCCATGGAGCAGCTGCAGAAATCAGGCCGACTGGCGGCCATCCTCAAGCACTACCAGTGAACCTGCGCCGGGCCGGGCGCGGCCGGTCAAACCTCAGGCGCCGGGTCCGAGCACCTGCTGCAGCTGCACCCGCTCGCTGGAGCAGGCGGCGTCAAAATCGGCCTCGATCTGCTGCAGGGCCTGGCGGTCGCCGGCCTTGACGGTGATGATGGCCGCGGCCCGGTTGCGACCGCGCGACTTGGCGGTGTAGAGCGCCATATCGGCCCAGTTGACGGCCTGCTCCCAATGCTGCGAGAGGCCGCTGGGCTGGAGCGGGAAATGCGCGCAGCCGATCGACACGGTGATGCGCAGCGGTCCCTCGCTGCTGGCCACCGGCTCACCGCCAATGCCCTGCAACACCCGCTGGGCCAGAGGCAGCAAATCCTCGGGCGCAATGCCCGGCGCAAAGACCAGAAACTCCTCGCCGCCCCAGCGCACCACCAGGTCTTCGGCCCGCACGGCCAGGCTCAGGCGCCGGGCCACCTCGCAGATCACCACATCACCGATCCCATGGCCATGCTGGTCGTTGACATGTTTGAAATGATCGATGTCCACCATCAGCAGGGCGCCGTTGAACTCGCGCCGCGCATGCTCCTGCATCACGGCCAGGAAATGGCGGCGGTTGGCCAGCTCGGTCAGTGGGTCACGCTCGCTCTGAGCCTTGAGCAGTTGCTCGTTGGCTCGCAGGCGCTTGTGAGCCGCGCGCACGCGCTGGACCATGGCCGCCACCAGAATCAAGGACAAACCCAGCAGCAGGGCCACGGCCACGCCCACCTGCTGCACCCGCTGGCGGTTGGCAAGCTGGTGGTCCACCAAGGCCTGGTCGCGCTGCAACAGCTCCAGATCGCGCTGCTTGCGCTCGCTGTCGTACTTGAGTTGCAGCTGCTGCAGCGCGCTGCTGCGATTCTTCTCGACCAGCTCGGCGCTCAAGCGCCGCTCCAAGTGGTAGGCGGCCAGGCTTTCCTTGTACTGGCCGGCCTCGGTCCAGGCTTCGCCGAGCTCACGCAGCTCCTGCACGCGCAGGCCCTGGTCCACCAGGCCCTGGCTCATGGCCTCGATGCGGGCCACCTCGCGCTTGGCTTGCTCGTAGTCGCCCAGTTGGATGTAGGCCACTGCCATGTTGTGGCGAATGGTGCGCTGGATGCGGACGTCGCCGCGCTGCTCGAACAGCGGCAGGGCCTGACGTGCAACCTCCAGCGCGCGGGCAGGCTGCTTGAGCTGCAAATAGGCATCGGCCAGATTGCTTTGAGCCTGGGCCAACCAACGCGGCGCATCGGCCTGACGCGCCAGTTCCACGCATTCTTCCAGCGCGCGCAGCTTGGCCGTGCTGTCCTGGCGCTGGCTGGCCACATAGGCCTCGTAGTTCTTGATCTTGAACAGGGCGAGCGCATCCCCCTGAGCCAGCTGCCGCGCCTGGGCCAGCCAGCGGTTGGCAACGTCGGCCTGCTCCTGCATCTGGGCGATCATGGCCAGCGAGCCCATGCTGTTGGCGGCCAGGTGGCGGTCGCCTCCGAGCTGGGCCAGCGCCAGGGCCCACTGCACGGTGGCTTCGGCCAGGGGCAAGGTGCCCGCGCGGATCTGGTTGCGCTCGATCAGGCGCAAGACCGACCAGCTGAGGCGGAAGTCACAGCTCGCCGGCAGCGCCGAGCGCCCCACCGCTGACACACCCGCCGACACGCTGGCCGCCGAGGCATTTGGGCTTTGCAAGCTGGCCGCGCTGGGGCAGTGCAGACTCAGGCCGGCCAGCGCCTGGCGGGCCAGGGCCGTGGCCCGCTCGCCCTGCCCTTGGCGGTCGGCCCATTCGGCCTGCAATGCGAGGGCCGCGTCGCGCGCCTCGGGCATCTGTGCCAGACGCTGGGCCAGGGCCTGAGCGAGCTCAAACGAGCCGGCCAGCACCAGCAGACGTCCTTCGGCCAGTTGCAAAGGCAGGCTGTGCCGCGCGTGGGCACGGTCCTTCTGCATCTCGCGCAGGCGGTGTAGGGCCTGCTCGGGGCGATCAAAACCTTGGCGCAGCAGCGGCTCCAACTGATCGTCCAGGGCGCGGTCGTAAGGCCAGGCGGCGGGCATCAGCGCGGCTGAAGCAGATGCGGATGCAGATGCCAAGGCCGACGTCGGCTCGCCCCCCGCCCCCGGCAAGAGCGCTTGCGCCCACAGCGGCGCGGCCAGCGGCCACACCACCAACATCAAGGTCAGCAGCAGACCGCGGGCCGGCCGGGAACCTGTGACATACCGCCTCATGCCCCGCCCTTCCAATCCGCCTGTTCCGCTTGTTCCGGATGTTCCACCTGCGCCGACGCTGCCGACGGCGTCACCGGGGGGCCGGCCGGCAAGCTCGGCCCCTGCAGCTGCAGCAAGGCCAGCTCGCCCGCCTGCCAAGCCTCTTCCATGCGCTCGCTCAAAGCCAGGCAGGCGGCGGCATCCAACTTGGCTTGCCCGGCGCCCAGGCTCTGGAGACCAAAGGCGCGGTTGCGGCCATGGGCCTTGGCCATGTACATCAAGGTGTCGACCAGGGCGATGGCGCGCTCCCAGTCCACGGTCCAGTCATGCGGCGCCACTGGGAAGCTGGCAAAGCCCATGGACGCACTGACCGGCAGCAGCTGCGCCAGGCCGGGGCCGAAGCGCACCGGGGCCTGGGCAATCTGGTTCAAGAGCCGCTGGGCCAGGTGCTCGATCTGCGCCGGCTGGCGCGCATCGATGACGATCAGGAACTCCTCACCGCCCCAGCGCACCAGCAAATCCTCGTCGCGCAGGCAGCTGCGCAGGCGCTCGGCCACCTCAATCAGCACCGCATCACCGACCGCATGGCCGTGGCTGTCGTTGATGCGCTTGAAATGATCGATGTCGATCAAAAAGACCGAGGCGCGCAGCTGGCCATGCTCGGCCAGGCGGCGGATGGCCGTCTGAAAATGGCGCCGGTTGGCCAGGCCGGTGAGCGGGTCACGCTCACCCTGCACCTTGAGTGCGGCATTGCTGTGCGCCAGCGCCAGATTGGTCTTGCGGATGCGCTGATAAGCCAGGCCCAGCAACACGGCCGACAGCACCACACAAGCCCCCACCGCCGCCCAGAGCTGCAGCTGCAGATCGCGGGCACGCAGCTGTTCCAGCTTGAGGCTGTGGTCGCGGTTGAGCAGGGCCATTTCCTTGGCACGGCGGTCGTCGTCGTACTGGGCCTGCAGCTCGAGCACGGCGCTGCGGGTCTCTTCGCGCAGCTGCTGGTCGATCATGCGCCGGTGCTGCTGAAAGGCATGGGCAGCGCCGCCCAGGTCACCCATGCGCTCCAGCGCATCGCCCAGCTCATGCAGGCTGTCGGCCACCTGGCCATTCAAGCCCTGGGCCTGGCTGACGGTGATGGACTGCATGACATAGCCCTTGCCCTGCTCCACCTGGCGCAGCTGGATCAGGGCGATGCCGAGGTTGTGCAGGGCCAGGGCCTCGTTGCTGCTGTCTTCGTTGCGGCGGGCCAGGGCCAGGCCTTCCTCGGAGTACTGGCGGGCCTTGGCGAAATTGCCCTGGCGCAAGTAGAAATCGCCCGAGTTGGCCAGTGCCAGCGATTGCAAGGTCAGCGAGCCGCTGTCGCGCGCGGCGCTCAAGGCCATCTGCATGGAGGCCTGGGCCCGGTCAAAGCGCTTGAGCTGGCTCAGGATGATGGCGCGGGTGTTGTGCACGCGGTAGAGCAGCATGGGGTCGGGGTCGCGCCCGGCCTCTTGCAGCGCTTCTTCGATGACCGAGGCAGCCCGCTCGAACTGCTGGGCACGCAGCAAGGCATAGGCCAATGTCGACAGCGCGGCCGCGCGGCGCCAGGGCGCTCGCGAGCGCTCAGCCAGCTGCAAGGTCTCATTGGCATGGGCGATCGCCTGCTCGACCCGCCCGGCCTCCGACTCGGCAATGCACAGCTGGCTCAGAAAGCGAACCATCAGGCTGAGCGGAATCTCGGGCGACCATTCGGTGGACAGCTCGGACATGGCCTTGAGTGCCTGATCGGACTTGCCCTCGCGATTGAGCTGCTGGGCGCGCACCCAGGCCTCGGCCAGCTGAGCCGCCGCGCGGTAGCGGCTGTCGGGCCAGGCCTGCAGGCGGTCCAGCACCGGCAACAAGCCCGCCGTGTCCTTGGTTTCCACCAGGGCCGAGCCGCGCAGGGCCAGCAGTTCCAAGAGCTCCAGGCTGCCCGGTGCCGCGCGCGCCTCCAAGGCCGCCAGCACCGGCAGATTGAGGGCGGCGCGGGCCGTGCCGCCGCGCTCGACCCGCTCGAGCTGGGTCCAGAGATCGGGCACCTCACTGCGCGAGCCATTGGCGCCGCTTGGAACAGAGGCAGCCAGCGCCAGGGGGCTGCTCGACAAGCGCCCGGGCTGCCCCCATGCCGAGCCTGACCCGGCGACCAAGCTGAACACCAAGCCCAGCGACCAGCCAGCGTTCACAAAGTCAAGACGAACATCCATCGCAGCGCCGAGCGACAAACGGCGCCCCGCCCAGGTGCAGAAGCGCCCCAGCCCATGCGTGAGCCCCCGGGTGCCCATGCCGGAGCTTGCTGTGATGACCGTCTCCTCGTCGCGCGCCATCTGCTGCTGATCGTCCTTGTGGAATGTGGAAGCTGAAGCTGAAGATGCCCTGGGCTTGATCCGCCTTGGCTGCCCTCGCTCGGCCAGCACCCGGGCGACTTTCAAGCCGTCATGCTTTGATGGATGTTTGACTCAGTATCAACCCAAACTCGCACGCAAATGCGCCGATTCGAGGGGCAAGCGGGGGGCAAAACCGTGCCGTGTGCCGTCCCCCCGCCCCGAGGGGGATAATCACGCCCTGTTTCGCTGCCGCCGGGCCCTCCCCGCCCAGGCCGGCGCCACTTGCCCAGAAAGCCCCCTTGAAAAAGACCTACCCCCTCCACGTCGAAGGCAAGCACCCCGACCGCCTGCTCGAAGCCACCAAGCACGAGATCCGCAAATACATCAAGCGCGAGCAGAACAAGCCCTGCCCCGCCGGCGTGGACTTTTGGGATTTCGCCTGCAAGTTCGGCAGCAGCGCCGCCACGGCCGAGCCCATCCACCTGGGCGCGCTGACCGAGCGCATCAATGCCTATGCCGCTGAAAAGGCCGACAGCTTTTATGTGGAGCTGATCGCCAAGCCCGGCGTGCGCAAACCGCGCGCCGCTGCAACCGACACCGCCGAAGAACGCGGCGAAGACTGATCGGCGAGGCGCTCAGCCCCCGCGCTCGTACAGCTCCAGCGGCAGCCCATCCGGGTCGGCGAAGAAGGCAAAACGCCGCTGCGTGTGCGCATCCAGCCGGATCGGTTCGACCGCCACGCCCTGCTCCTCCAGCGCCGCGCAGCAGGCGCCCAGATCCTCCACCTCGAAAGCCAGATGCCGTAGGCCCTGAGCCTCCGGATAGGAGGGCCGCGCCGGCGCTCCCGGGAACGAAAACAGCTCGATCTGACCACCATCCGGCAGCGCCAGATCCAGCTTGTACGACTGCCGCTCCGCCCGGTACTGCTCCGCCACGACCTGAAGGCCCAACACCTCCGTGTAAAAGCGCTTCGACACCACGTAGTCCGAGCAAATGATGGCGACGTGGTGGATGCGGCGAAGCTGGATCTGGGGCATGGTTTGATCAACGGATGAAAAGTGGGCTGAGCGTCAAGGCGTTCAGTTCCGGGCCGAACCGCTTGTTCTTGGGTCGCCAACCGGGCTCCCGCTCCCGCTCGTGCTCCATGATGCGATCAAAGCCCGGCCGGGCTGAATCACAGCATTGGATCAGATGGCCAAGGCTTGAGCGAACAGATGCGCAGCGCCCGAACACCGCTGGGCCCAAATGGGATGAAGCCCGAAGGCGGCATGCCGTTGCGGGTCCGGTTGAGCGACCTGTTATGCCACGCGATACCAAGCGCCTGTACGAAATTTTTCCGGAATGTCCTGCGACCAAGGATCGTCGAAGCCAAGCAAGGAAAGCTCTTCAAACCAACGATCACGCAAAGACTCCGGTAGCTTTGAACCGCACCATGGGCAAAAGGCGATTGAGATGCAACCTGAGCCTCCGTCATGGATGGGCAATCCGTATTCACGGATGCGGTCGGAATAGGAAATAAGTGCATCAGGACACTCTCCCGGCTTCGAATGAACTGCGCAAGAAAACTCAGCTTGGCGCTGCATCGCGTCACAGCAGTGCTTTTGCATTTGTGGCCTAACGTTGAAGCTAACCGGCCCGCGACGGCATGCTGCCGAAGGGCCAGAATGAAATGTGGCCCGCAGGCGGCATGCCGTTGCTGGTCCGGTTGAGCGACCGGTTAAGCGTCAGTTCGTGCAACATGCCATTCCCTACGTACCCGATAGGTTGCGTATCCTACCCACACCGGCCAGAGCAATGGCAATAGCCAGAACAAGTTGCGCGCCAGCCAATTGCTTACAGCAAGCGGACCGCGCAGGATCGTCCTTGACAAAGGGTACGCATCAAGAATGACCGGGACCAGGAGTAGCTCGAAGACAAAGAACGGCACGCCTACGAGGATGATCAACAGAGCGGGTTGACCAACAATTCTGGTAGCCGCTGCAACAACAAATCTTGCCCGACGCGGCATCCCACGCTCGGCGAAAACAGCCCAAATCGCGGGCACCAGAATTGGAATTAGCCCGAACAGAATCCATGCCGCGAAAGCCTCCGGAGCCTTTTCGAACATCACGGCCAGCGTATCGGTAACGGGGGTCATCTGACGGTTAACGTTCGAGCTGAGGGGCCGCAGCCAGCTGGCCGCGCGGAGCTGAAAATACAGAGCCAGCATAGCGCGGCCAGCTGGCGGAGGTCCACTCGAGCGACCGGTTATGCCGCATTCACGCTCCGTTTGGGGGAAGAACTTCTCAGCTGAGCCGAGCCTACTGGAATTCGCTGCATACGCGCTGCCCTTGACTAGACCACCCGACATTGATCTCCTTTTTTACCCACGAATCCCCCGGCGTCTGCACAAGGAAAATGGATACGAACCCCGAGCGCTCCGCGCCTGCTACGCGGAACGTAAGCGTCGAGCATGAAGTGGCGCTCAGGTGCTGGCGGACACCCAAAAGGAGAGTGGTTTGTGGCTCTTCTCCGAGATAGGCCGCGACTTCTTTTGACTCCAGGACAGCGCGAACCGCTGGGTTGTATGCAGTGGAGCCCTTGGAGAAAAGGTACAGGTAGCCAGCAACTAAAGCGAGCATCGTGACTGCGGCCAAGATCCAGAGACGAGTCTTGCGATTCATGGATTGGGATCTACAACAGGGCGAAAGAATGGATTGTTTGCGGCATAACGTTCAAGCTCAGCGGGCGGCGAAGCCGTCCGCTGCAGCGTAGGGTTGGGCAGCAACTTGGCCACCACTTCAACTGGACCAGTCACGATGCTCCGGCTCCATGACACGCTCCGCCCAGTCT
>Ga0187843_10002168_pt1 | contig 12085 bp, 8 predicted proteins | sample SpaLakP09_SKY_43_FD_134516 | JGI IMG/M metagenome (GOLD analysis project Ga0187843, IMG submission 134516) | Oligotrophic lake water microbial communities from Sparkling Lake, Wisconsin, USA - SP09_SKY_43 | ecosystem: Environmental > Aquatic > Freshwater > Lake | place: USA: Sparkling Lake... | reverse complement strand
GTATACGGCTCAGACGGCAAGTTGTTAGGGGTCGGTGGCTTAGACCTACATATTAATAAAGTGGGCGATAAAATTGATGCCATTCGTTATCAGGGGCAGGGTATTCCATTTTTGTTAGATAGCCTTGGCCAAGTCGTACACTTCTCGAATAAATCGGGCGTAGAAATTAAAGCGAACGACAAAGTCGATGAATTTTCGCAAAAATTCAACGACACCGACGGTTTTGGTGCTATTGCTGATGCGGCTCGTAAAAGTCAGCCTGGTTTTGTGCCGGTTACTTTCCGTGGCAAAGCTTATTACGCGGCCTTTGAGCCTATTCAACGCGAATTCCCAGAAATGCAATGGTTGGTGGGGATCTTAGTCCCGGCAGAGTTGATTGATGGTCCGATCGAAAATGCTATCGGCTGGGCCACTGCGTTGACTTTGGTTATCCTAGTTGTAGTTGTACTTTCGATATTAATTAGCTCGACTTTAATTACTCGGCCTTTGATTGATTTAACCAACGCGATGAAAGATATCGCCAGTGGTGAAGGTGACTTAACCAAAACTATCAACATTGACCAGAGTGATGAAGTCGGTGCATTAGCAAAGCATTTCAATACGTTTATTAGTAAGTTAAGACTCTCGCTGCAGAATACCCAGCAACAAGCGATGCAAGTGCAAAACTCTAGTCAGCATCTGAATCAAGTGGTGAATTTAACCAACCAAGAAATTCAGCATGAAAAAGCACAGATAGATTCAGTTTCTGCGGCGGTAACCGAAATGGCGGCAACGGTGCAAGAAATTAGTCGTAATGCTCAAGAAACCAGTGGTGCTGCCAATGATGCACAGCGACGCGGTGAGCAAGGGTTTTTGTTATCAGAGCAAGCGGTAAATGATATGAACCTGCTTGATCGCAGCATGGTGGAAGCGGTTGATGTGGTGATGGGACTGGCTAAAGAATCTGAAAGCATTGGCACTGTGGTTGATGTCATTAAAGGTATTGCGGAACAAACTAATTTGTTAGCGCTCAATGCGGCGATCGAAGCGGCGCGCGCTGGGGAACAAGGCCGGGGTTTTGCCGTGGTCGCTGATGAGGTCCGCTCGCTTGCTGGTCGGACTCGTGAGAGCACTGACGATATCCGCCGCATGGTTGAAAAGCTGCAGCAAATTGCCAAACATGCGGAAGAAGTCATGCAACGCGGTCGCAGTCAAACCGAAGTGAGTGCAGGGCGTGCGCAAAGTATGCAACAAGCGCTGCGCGCTATTAGTGATGCGATTGTGGTTGTCCAGCAACAAAGTACGCAAATTGCCGTGGCAACTGAGCAACAAACGATTGTCGCTGACGATATTAATCGCAGTTTGCATGCAATCACCCAGCTGGTTGATAACACGGCGGCACATGCTGGAGATCTTTTTGGTGAAGCGAAACAGTTGGATTCTTCTGCAACGGCGCTGAACCAAGTGGTCAGGCAATTTAAAATTTAATCGTTGAAAACATTAAAAAGCCCGGTTACTTAACCGGGCTTTTTGCTTTAATTTCAATCGCTAATGCCTTTTCAATATTGCCGTTTTCACGTTGTTTTCGTAAAAATTGGTTAAATTTTGGTAGAAGATATTTCCACTTATTGTGCATCGCAATGGTCAGGCCGACGTTGCCAAAGGATATTGGCGAGCGATAAAGCTTCGTATCTGCGAATTGATTTTGGTGGAGCCATGCAGCGACATGTTCGTTCATATAGGCATAATCGCAACGCCCGCTCTGTAACATGCGCATTTGCGCAGCTTCGCTAGATGAATCTAAGCGGGTAGTCCCAGCTAAAAAAAATGGTTCTAATGCTTCATAGACATAATATTGCCGAGTACAGATGGTGGCGTTTGCCAACCAGAGACTTGGTGTCGATTTATCCGCAAACGGCTTGGTCGCAAATAAAAAATCGCGATGCATGATCACGGGATCGGTGAAGACCAGCAGTTCAGGGTGTTCAGTCCAATTTCTTGCCAGTAGTACCCCATCAACATCGCCATTGTATAAGCGATGCTCAGCGCCTTTACGATTATCAATGACATAACTGAGGGTAATACCTTGTTGTTGGAAAAATTCGTTAATCAGCATAGGCACAAGCCCTGCAACTTCTTGTTCTTGATTATTTTGGTACATGTAAGGCGGAACTTGCGGATAATACAATACAAATTTAAATGGGGTTGTTTGGGAGGCCATGCTCAAGGTCGGTAGCAATAACAGCAAGCCATAACATACAGACTTAAAGGTGCGATTCATTCATACCTGCTTGAAATTTGTTGTTATTTTGCTCACGTGACCAGCATAGAAGGAAAATTCAGCCGTTTCCAATAGAAATACATAATTCAAAGAGAAAATTTAACAAAACAGTGGGAAGTAAGCCCGATATACCCAAAATCATTGAAGATTCGGGTAGGCGCCGAGTGAGTGAGACCGCAGGAGCATAGTGTGCTATGTGACTGCGGCGAACGAGTGAAGGCAACAACCCCGCATCTTCAAGGAATAAGGGTATAAACATTCGCGTAGTGGGCTGGAATGAAATTTAGTTTGTCGACTCGTAGTCGTTATTCGCTTGGCAGGATAGCTCTGTACGTTGTTTAGGCGCAACAACGTACAGAGAGGGCATTACTGTTGAATTAACCTTGCAGAAACTCAGGGGCAAGCTTTAGTTCTTCATTTTGGTTTACGCCGACACCACGGTCTAAAATTGTTTGCGCAATTTCTTTCGCTTCAGTTAGAGAGTGCATCTCATAAGTGCCACATTGATAGACGTTTAACTCTGGGATTTTTGATTGGTCTTGCACTGTTAACACATCGGCCATGGCCGCTTGCCAAGCGTTTGCCACACGTGCTTCGTCCGGCGTACCAATTAAGCTCATATAAAAACCAGTGCGACAGCCCATTGGCGAAATATCAATAATCTCAACACCTTGACCATTTAAATGGTCTCGCATAAAGCCAGCAAATAAATGCTCTAAAGTATGGATCCCGCGCTCAGAGAGGATTTCTTGGTTGGGTACACAAAAACGCAAATCAAACACTGTAATGTCATCACCTTTTGGCGTAGTCATCTTCTTGGCGACACGAACCGCAGGGGCTTTCATAATAGTGTGATCAACGGTGAAGCTATCTAATAATGGCATGAGGTCATTCCTGCAAAATGGATTTTGCTGATTATACAAGTGGACTGTGACAAGCGTAAGGGACTTTGGCTATAAGCATTTGAATAAATCTACGGTCAATCTAGGTTTTAGGCTCACTAGCTGGCGGATTTATCGCCAAATAAAGCATATTTGCAAAAAAAAATGTTGAAATAACCTTGAATCAAACAGGGGTACACCCCATTAATCAGTCAACACAATGAAATTGTTCCAATTTAAGAGCGGAGTATATTATGGGCAGAATTATTGGCATTGACTTAGGTACAACTAACAGCTGTGTGGCTATCCTTGACGGCGATCAACCTCGGGTTATCGAGAACGCAGAAGGCACACGGACGACACCATCAATTATTGCATACGCTGAAGATGGCGAAGTGTTAGTGGGTCAGCCAGCAAAACGTCAGGCAGTGACTAACCCGAAAAATACCCTGTTTGCGATCAAACGTCTGATTGGCCGTCGTTTTGAAGATGCTGAAGTTCAGCGCGACATCAAAATCATGCCATACCAAATTGTTAAAGCTGACAATGGTGATGCTTGGGTCGAAGTGAAAGGCAAAAAATTAGCGGCGCCACAAATTTCAGCTGAAGTGCTGAAAAAAATGAAGAAAACTGCTGAAGATTACCTGGGTGAACCAGTGACTGAAGCCGTTATCACCGTTCCAGCTTATTTCAACGACGCACAGCGTCAAGCGACTAAAGATGCTGGCCGGATCGCGGGTTTAGAAGTGAGACGGATCATCAACGAACCAACTGCTGCTGCGCTGGCGTACGGCATGGATAAAAAGAAAGGCGATACCAAAGTTGCAGTATATGACTTAGGTGGCGGTACTTTCGATATTTCAATCATTGAAATTGACGATGTTGATGGCGAACAAACCTTCGAAGTATTGTCTACTAACGGTGACACTCACTTAGGTGGTGAAGACTTTGACTCACGTTTAATCAACTACCTGGTTGATGAATTCAAGAAAGAGCAAGGTATCGATTTACGCAACGACCCATTGGCGATGCAGCGGTTAAAAGAAGCCGGCGAAAAAGCGAAGATCGAGTTATCTTCAGCTTCGCAAACTGAAGTGAACCTGCCATACATCACTGCTGATGCATCAGGTCCAAAACACTTAAACATCAAAGTTACTCGCGCTAAATTAGAATCGTTAGTTGAAGATTTAATTCAACGCACTATCGACCCACTGAAACAAGCATTAAAAGATGCTGGTTTATCGGTTGGCGAAATCGACGATATCATTTTAGTCGGTGGCCAAACTCGCATGCCTAAAGTACAAGAAGCAGTGACTGCATTCTTCGGCAAAGAGCCACGTAAAGACGTGAACCCAGACGAAGCTGTTGCTGTGGGTGCTGCTATCCAAGGCGCAGTATTATCTGGTGATGTGACTGACGTATTGTTGTTAGACGTTACACCACTATCACTGGGTATCGAAACCATGGGTAGCGTAATGACGGCGCTGATTGAGAAAAATACGACGATCCCAACCAAGAAGTCGCAAACATTCTCAACGGCTGATGACAATCAATCCGCTGTGACTATTCACGTGTTACAAGGTGAGCGTAAACAAGCGTCTGCGAATAAATCTTTAGGTCAATTCAACCTTGAAGGGATCCGCCAAGCACGTCGTGGTGAACCACAGATCGAAGTAACTTTCGACTTAGATGCGGACGGCATTTTACACGTATCTGCCAAAGATAAAGATACCGGTAAAGAGCAAAAAATCACCATCAAAGCTTCTTCAGGTTTAACGGATGACGAAATCCAACGCATGGTTCGCGATGCAGAATTAAATGCAGAAGAAGATAAAAAATTCGAAGAGTTAGTGCAAACGCGCAACCAAGCTGACGCTTTAGTTCACGCAACACGTAAACAAGTGGAAGACGCAGGTGCGAATTTAGCCACTAACGATAAACAAGAAATCGAGGCCGCTATCAGTGCCTTAGAAGGCGTGATTAAAGGCAACGACAAAGCGGAAATTGAAGCGAAAACTCAGGTTCTGATGCAAGCAGCGCAAAAATTACAAGGTACGGCTCAGCAACATAACCCAGCAGATGCGCAAGCAAATAAAGCAAATAACAACAATGACGATGTTGTTGATGCTGAGTTTGAAGAAGTTAAAGACAACAAATAAGCGTTGTTCTTGGAATGCCGCTGCATTAAGCTGCGGTTTTCCCTGCAAATGGAAGAGCGACCGCAGATGCGGTCGCTTGTCTATCCGCTCCCATTAAGTTGAAGCAGAATATGTCAAAGCGTGATTATTATGAAGTTCTCGGCGTCGCTAAAGGTGCCGATGACAAAGAAATCAAAAAGGCTTACAAACGGCTAGCCATGAAATATCACCCAGATCGTACACAGGGTGATAAAGCTATGGAAGAAAAGTTTAAAGAACTGCAAGAAGCCTACGAAATTCTGTCTGATGAACAGAAAAAAGCCGCCTATGACCAATACGGCCATGCAGGCGTTGATCCGAATCGTGGCGCCGGTGGTTTTGGTGGCGGTAGCGGTGATTTTGGCGATATCTTCGGCGATGTGTTCGGTGATATTTTCGGCGGCGGCCGGCGTGGTGGTGGTCAATCACGCGCACAACGTGGCTCAGATTTACGCTACAACTTAGAATTATCATTAGAAGATGCGGTTCGTGGTAAAGAACTAGAAATCAAAGTGCCAACTTTGGTGAGCTGTGATATCTGTGATGGTTCTGGCGCTAAAAAAGGCACGCAAGCCAAAACTTGTCCAACTTGCCATGGCGCAGGTCAAGTCACGATGCGTCAAGGCTTCTTCGCAGTCCAACAAACCTGTCCAACTTGTAGTGGCCGCGGCAAGATTATTCCAGATCCTTGCACCAAATGTCATGGCGAAGGTCGAGTCGAGAAGAGCAAGTTATTAAAGGTGAAGATCCCAGCAGGCGTTGACACTGGCGATCGCATCCGTTTAACCGGCGAAGGTGAAGCCGGCATGCATGGTGCGCCAAGTGGCGATTTGTATGTACAAGTCCATGTGAAAGATCACCCAATTTTTGTCCGTGAAGGCAACAACTTGGCTTGTGAAGTGCCAATTAGCTTCAGCATTGCCGCGCTTGGCGGTGATATCGACGTGCCGACATTGGATGGTCGGGTTAAGTTGAAAATCCCAGCTGAAACGCAGACTGAGAAAATGTTCCGGTTACGCGGTAAAGGCGTGCAATCGGTACGTGGCGGCGGTGTTGGTGACTTGGTTTGTAAGGTTGTAGTCGAAACGCCTGTGAATCTTTCTGATAAGCAAAAAGATTTACTACGGCAGCTTGATGAAAGTTGGGGTGGCGACAGCGAAGCGAAACATCGACCAAAGTCGAAAGGATTTTTTGATGGCGTCAAAAAATTCTTTGACGATCTAACCGGTTAGGTTAAAAATACCGCCAGCAATAGCTGGCGGTGTTGTTTTGGCTCGTGGATAAAATTAGAACATAGGAATGTGTATGCAATTTCTCTTTAAAACCTCACTAATCGCCTTGGCTTTGTTGGCAACGTCTTGTGCAGAGTCTCCGACGGGGCGCCCGCAACTGATGCTTACTGATGCGGCACAAGTCAATTCTCTGGGTGTCCAGTCGTTTGCCGAGCTTAAAGAAAAGACCCCAATTACCAAGCAAAAGAAAGCCAGCCAATATGTTCAATGTGTCGCAAAAGCCGTCATTGCGGTGACGCCAAGCAAATATCAACAAACTGCTTGGGAGATTGAAGTATTTGAAGGCGACGAAGTCAACGCCTTTGCCTTACCTGGCGGTAAGATTGGTGTTTATTCCGGCTTATTGTTAGTTGCTGAAAACCAAAATCAGCTGGCTGCGGTTATTGGGCACGAAATTGCGCACGTGATGGCAGAACATGCTCGTGAGCGGATGTCGAGCAATCAAGTGATTCAAACCGCTTTGGGCGTCACTGATGTTGCGTTAAATGCGATGAGTACCAACTACAAAAAGGAAATTTCTGGTGCTTTAGGTTTGGGTGCGCAAGTAGGCATTGCGTTGCCGTTTAGTCGAATTCACGAAAGCGAAGCGGATGTGATTGGTTTAGAACTAATGGCAAAAGCAGGTTTTGATCCGCAGCAATCGGTGAATTTATGGCAAAACATGGCGAAACAAAGTGGCAAAGCGCCGCTACAGCTGCTGTCGACTCACCCAGTACCAGCGACGCGGATCGCAACTTTAGAACGTAATATGCCCTCAGCGCTGAAATATTATGAAGAGCGCAAAAACCAAGGCAAATTGCCAAGCTGCAATAGATAGATTGATAATGCAGCCGATAAAAAAAGGCGTGTCGTGCTAACGACGCGCCTTTTTTATATGTACAGAGGGGCCTTATCAGCCGCTCCGCTTAATCCGCCGCTCCGCTTAATCCGCCGCTCCGCTTAATCCGTCGCTCTGCTTAGGCGGGTTTAGTCTTGCTGATAAAAATGGCGGTTAGCGCCGCGACCGCCAAAATCATGCAGTAATAACTATGTGTAACTACATCCCATGGCGAGAGGCCAAAACTTGCACCTAACAACAAAGCTTGAGCGCCATAAGGCACTAATCCTTGGCTAATACAGGAAAATACATCTAATAAACTTGCACTGCGCTTAGCTGGAATTTGGTGATGTTCTGCAAGATCCCGACTGACATCTGCCGCAATCACAATGGCAACAGTGTTATTGGCAATACACAAATTACTGACAAAAACTAAAGCGGCGATGGCCAGTTGCTGGGCTTTATTGCCTGCAAGTTTTAGGGTGTTGGCAAACGCCGAAATGTGCGAGGCAATCCATTGTAAACCGCCTTGATGCTTCAAGAACTCGCCGAGAGCGCCCACCAGCATCGACAGTAAAAAAATCTCCTGCATGCTGCCAAAGCCTTTGAAAATGTCTTTGCCAAGATTTGCCAGTGCATAGTCGCCAAACACAATACCTTGCAGTGCAGCCAAGATGATGCCAAGTAACAACACCGCAAACACATTAAGACCCAGTACCGCCAATATCAAAATTGCGGCATACGGAAGTACAGCGGTCCAATTAAATGCGTTGACTGCAATATCGGCGTTGTTTTGGGCTAAACCGGCAAATAATCCAATGGTTACCAAAGCGGCTGGCAGTGCAATTTTTAAGTTTTCGCGAAACTTATCTCGCATTTCTGCACCTTGAGTCCGAGTCGCTGCGATTGTGGTGTCAGAAATAATCGACAAATTGTCACCAAACATTGCACCACTTAGCAGCGCTCCAGCCATCAACATTGGGTCTATCCCTGATTGTTTAGCAAGACCCACGGCAATTGGCGCTAAGGCACCGATAGTGCCCATTGATGTGCCCATGGCTGTGGCGACAATCGCTGAAATGATAAAAAGACCGGGCAGCAGCAAGCTTGATGGAATTACGCTAAGACCAGCGTTAACCATCGCATCGACACCACCAGTAGCTTGGGCGACAGTGGCAAAAGCGCCAGCTAACAAATAAATCAAACACATCGTAATGATATTGCTATTGCCAGCGCCTTTGACCAATCGGTCGATGGATTGCTGCAACGGTTCTTTGTTTAACCATATTGCCAACACTAAGGCCGGAATAATTGCCACAGGTCCTGGCAATTGGTAAAACGCATAAGCAACGCCTTGTGCTTGTAGATACAAGCCGGTGCCTAAAAATAACGCGACAAATAACAGTAGCGGCAAAATAGCTAATTTGGCGCTAGACGTGGATACAACCATCAAATACCTCAGTGAGTTTGAGTTCTCTTGCGAATTGGTAAATCTTATTTGCGGCGACACAGACAAATTTAGCAATATTTGGCTTTGCTAAATTACTGGCGCTAGCAGTTTTTAATAATTTTTGGGAATATACGGACGTCTAGAAGTTCCGTCAAATAATATTCTGTTATGACATAAACCTATTTGCGTTCCGTTTTGGCAAATATTACGAGGTCTTTCAAATCGAACGCTAATTCTTTGAAAATTCGGGGTTGTTGCCTACGCTCTTTCGTTGCCTAGTTGAATCTTTATTGATTTTGGGTCTAACCCTTGAAACCGCCCGTAAAAGAGCCATATCAAAATTATCTTGTCACCTAGCGTGGAGCTCGTCGATGTTTAATTTTTCCTATCAGAATCCAACCAAAATTGTATTTGGCCAAGGCCAAATAAAAGAATTAACAAAATTAGTTCCTGCCAATGCCAAAATTCTGCTGACTTATGGCGGTGGTTCAATTAAACAAAATGGCGTATATGAGCAAGTGATGCAAGCACTTGATGGATTTGAAGTGATTGAGTTTGCAGGTATTGAGCCAAACCCTTCCTTTGAAACCTTACTCAAAGCCATCGAATTGGTGAAACAGACGGGTGTCACTTATTTGCTGCCAGTTGGCGGCGGCAGTGTTATTGATGGCACTAAGTTCATCGCCGCCGCGGTTAGTTATGCGGGTGATCCTTGGGATATCTTGACGCGCAAAGCTAAAATTACCCATGCTATGCCACTGGGTTGTGTTTTAACATTGCCGGCAACTGGGACTGAGAGCAACGGCAATTCAGTCGTGACCCGCTACAGCACACAAGAAAAGCTATCCTTTGCGAGTCCATTGGTTTATCCGCAATTTGCCATTCTTGATCCCACTGTGACGTTTAGCCTGCCACCGCGGCAAGTGGCCAATGGGGTGGTTGATGCCTTTGTCCATGTCATGGAGCAGTACATGACGTATCCGGTGAATGCGCCAGTGCAAGATCGCTTCGCCGAAGGGTTGCTGCTGACATTAATTGAGCAGGGGCCACTGGCTCTGTCAGATCCACAAAATTACGATGTACGAGCCAATGTCATGTGGGCCGCAACAATGGCACTCAATGGCTTAATCGGCCAAGGTGTCCCGCAAGACTGGGCGACCCACATGATTGGTCATGAAATTACTGCGGTCTATGGTCTTGACCATGCACAGACGCTGGCTGTGGTGCTTCCGGCATTATTAGCAGAGCAACGAGGGCAAAAGCGGCAAAAACTGCTGCAATATGGCCGCCGGGTGTGGAATTTACAACATGCCGATGAAGAACGCTTAATTGATGAGGCAATCACCTATACCCGAGCCTTTTTCGAACAAATGGGCGTGCCAACTCGCTTGGCAGACTATGGTATTAAGGCTGAAGCCGTCGATGTCCTGGTTAGCAAACTTGAACAACATCAAATGTTGAAACTTGGCGAACATGGCGATATTACCCTTGAAGTTTCGCGCCGAATTCTGCAGGCTGCAGTTTAGTTTGCCGGCTTAAAAGCCCTGTCTTGGCCTTGCGAAAAGTGCATGTTATATTGCCTCCATTGTGACGCCGGCTAGACCGGCGTTTTTTATGTGGCCGGAGCTAGAAACAATGTCTGATTTTACTGCAGATCACCTCGTCAAGCCGACGATGTCTGACCTCAGCTTGGTGGTGCTCGCCGGTGGCATGGGCAGTCGTTTTGGTGGGAATAAACAACTCGCACTCGTTGGTGATACCGGTCGAACTTTATTGCATTTTAGTGTGATAGATGCCTACCAAGCAGGGATCCGTCATCTTGTGTTAGTCGTGCGCGATCCCTTGGTCGAGTTGTTTACGGCCGATGTTTTGCCACATTTTCCTGCTGATCTTCAGGTTGACTTGGTGTGTCAGCAACTGTCCGATCTGCCCGCTTGTGCGCTCACAGCCGAAACTTTAACTGCGTTAATTGATCATCGCCAAAAACCATGGGGCACTGCGCATGCCCTATGGTCCGCACGAAAAGTGGTCGCTGGACGCTCGGTGATTGTGCTCAATGCCGATGACTATTATGGCGATCAAGCGATGCAGCTACTGGTACAACATTTTCAAAAGAGCACTGATTGGGCAATGGTCGCGTTTCCGGTGGTGGCCACATTAAGTGAATTTGGCGGCGTTAATCGTGGCGTGTGTTTGGTTGAGCAGTCAATGCTGAAACAAGTGACTGAATGGACTGAAATTTCGCGTGATGCTTCTGGCCAAGTCTCTGGCATTGATGAGCATGGCGATATACAGCGACTATCGGTTGATGCGCCAGTTTCAATGAATATTTGGGGCTTTAGCGCGCAGATGATGTCGCGCTTGCAATCTGCGCTTATCGATTTCTTACAACGGCAACCGACAGCAAAAACCGAATGTTATTTGCCTGCAGTTGTTGATCACGCGCTGCTGAGTGGTCAGCCGCTTAAGGTTTATTTATCTAGCCAGTTATGGCATGGGGTTACTTACCCTGATGATTTGCCGAAACTGGCAGCATATTTTCGGCAAAAAATTGATACTCGCGATTAGAAAGGATTAAAGGCATGTCGGCGTTAGAAGGCTCGATTGTAACTAAAGCAGTGCTTGCTGCTTATGGTTTTAGTGAAAATGCTGGTGTTCGTCGATTTGGCAACGGCCACATAAATGGCACTTATTTGTTAGAAGATGCACAACATCGAGTCATTCTGCAGCAAATTAATCGGCAAATTTTCCCAAATCCACGAGAATTATTGGCGAATGCCTTGGCGATTGAAACGCATTTACTTGAGAAACAGCAACATGGCGAATACCCGTTGCAAGTGCTTCGCCAGCAGCCCAGCCTTCAAGGCGAGTATCTGCTTGGGGATCATCAAGATTTACGAGCGCTCCAGTTTATCGATGGGGGCCGCAGTATAGAAGTCGTGGAAAATCCGCAGCAGGCATTTGCGGCCGCTTTGACTTTTGGCCAGTTTGCCAAGGCATTAAGTGATTTTGATGCAACCCGCCTTTATAGCGTTATCCCCAATTTTCATAACCTAGCGATGCGATTTATCCAACTGGATCAAGCGATAGCTGCTGATGTTGCAGGGCGTTTGGCCACTTGCCAAGCTTTAGTTTCTGAGTGTTTATCTGCACGTTTTTTAGCAGAAGAATTGCAACTTTGCATGGCTGAATTGCCGGTTCGAGTTTG
>Ga0187843_10002167_pt1 | contig 12089 bp, 11 predicted proteins | sample SpaLakP09_SKY_43_FD_134516 | JGI IMG/M metagenome (GOLD analysis project Ga0187843, IMG submission 134516) | Oligotrophic lake water microbial communities from Sparkling Lake, Wisconsin, USA - SP09_SKY_43 | ecosystem: Environmental > Aquatic > Freshwater > Lake | place: USA: Sparkling Lake... | reverse complement strand
TCACGTTCTTGGCGACGGCATCGGGCTTGATGATGGAAAGGGTACGTTCGATCGCCATGGTATTTCTCCTGAAATCTAAGGGCTTGGCAAAACCCGCGATTGTACTGTGTGCCGGTGTCAGCGAGGTTTCAGCGCCGGGCTGAGCCGGGCCTGAAACCGCGCCATCCGGCACGCTGGATCAGCGCTTGCGGCCACCAAAGCCGCCGCCGCTGCGGCCACCGCCGCCGTTGCTGCCACCTTGCTGGCCGCCACGACCGCCGCCACCGCCACCACCCCGGCCGCTGCGGCGCACAAAGGCGTCCGCACCGATATAGCCGACCGAGGTTTGCATCGGATCGGGCTGGCGCGGGCCGTCGCCCTTGCCGCCACGGGCGCCGCCGCGGCCTTGGCCGCCACGCGGCTCCTGGCTGCTGCTGCCACCGGCACCGAAGCCCTGAGGGAAACCACGACCCTTGTTGCCGGCAAAACGGCGGTCAAAGGTCTGCTCCAGCGGGTTGATATTGCGCGGGATGAAGTCGTCGAACTCGTCGTCGCCACGATCCAGGTCGCGATCGCGGTCGCGCTCCTGGGCGCGCGGCGGCTCGCGGTCACGCTCGGGCGCACGCGCGTCGGGGCCACGCGAGGGGCGCGGGCCGACACCGGCCTGGCGACCATCGGCACGGCGGTTGTTGCCGTTGCGGCCGCGCTCGCCGCCGCGCTCGGGGCGTTGCTCACCGCGCTCACCGCGATCGGCACGCGCCTCGCCACGGTCACCACGGTCGCCGCGGTCATTGCCTCGGTCGTTCCCACGAGGGCCGCGCTCGGCACGATCCTCACGGCCGCGGCCTTGCGGCTCACCACCAGCCAGGCGGCGAATGATCTTCACATCGTCTTCACCCAGCTCGATCCAGACGCAGCGCTTCAGGCCGCGCGGCAGCACCACGGTGCCGTAGCGAATGCGGATCAGGCGACTGACCGTCAGGCCCACGGTGTCGAAGAGCTTGCGCACTTCGCGGTTGCGACCTTCGGTGATGACCACGCGGTACCAGTGGTTCACGCCCTCGCCGCCGCCGTCTTCGATGCTCTTGAATGCAGCCTTCTGACCCTCGACGATCACGCCTTCGAGCAGACGAGCCTTTTGATCGGGCTGCAAGGTGCCGAGCACGCGCACGGCGTACTCACGCTCCACGCCGAAGCGCGGATGCATCAGCTGATTGGCCAGCTCACCCGAGTTGGTGAACAGCAGCAGGCCTTCGGTGTTGATGTCCAGGCGGCCGACCGATTGCCATTTGCCCTGCTGCAGGCGCGGCAGGTGGCGGAACACAGTCGGGCGACCTTCCGGTCGTTGAAGGTGACCACTTCGCCAGCGGGCTTGTGGTAGGCCAGGATGCGCGGCGCCGGCGGCGAGATGCGCACGCGGATCGGCTTGCCAGCCACACGGACCTGGTCACCGAAGGAAATGCGCTGGCCGATGTGGGCCACTTCGCCGTTCACTTCGATCTTGCCGTCGGCAATCATGTCCTCGATGTCGCGGCGCGAGCCAATGCCAGCCTGGGCCAGCACTTTTTGCAGCTTGGGCGCATCGGGCTCGGCGGCCAGCACACGCTTGGTGTCGACTTCTTCTTCATCCTCGACCGCAGCCGCAGCCATAGCATCAGGCAGTTCGCCCTCGTCGCTGCCATCGAATTCACCCGCCAGCACTTCGGCGAAGCGCTCACCCACCGCCGCCAGCACCTCGGGTGCCGGCGCCACCGCCTGCACGGCCACGCGCAGCGGGCGCTCGCCGCCCTCGGCCGCAACGGCGCCCTCCGGACGCTCCGCGCGCTCACCACGATCCTTGCGGCCCCGGCGGCGGTTGCGATTGCGACCACCGCGCTCGCCACCCTCGGCAGAATCACCCGCATCTTCGCCGGAGCCAGCTTCGGCGGCTTCGGCCACCGGCTCAGCCGCTGGCGCCGATTCGGCGTCCGGCGCCAGCGTGAACACCGGCTTGCGCGCGGCGGGTGCCGGTGCGGCTTCGGCCGGCGCTGCAGCGGCCTCGGGCGCAGCAGCCTCGGGCGAAGCCTCGGCCGATTTGGCAGCGGCGGTCTTGCGCGGGGCGCGGCGCTTGGGCGCAGCGGCCTCGGCCGCCTCGGGCTCAAACGGAGCCGCAGCCGGAGCCGCAGCTTGGCCACTCAGCTCCAGCACGGCCTCAGCGGCCTTCTTCGCCGCCGTCTTGCGCGGCGCGCGCGTCTTGACGGGCGCGGCTTCAGCGGCGGCTTCAACCGCAGCCGGCGCACTGTCGGCGCTCACCGCCACCTTGGACTTGGCCGACGCACGCTTGCGCTTGGGCGCTGCGGCCTCGCTGCCAGGTTCAATGGCGGGGGCGCCGGAATCGGCTTGGGAATCGGTTTCGTTGGAATTCATGCGTCGGGTTGCACCGGTTCGGCGGCGTCAGTCTGAGAGTCCGGCTCGGCCGGAATAGAGGCGCCGATATCGTTGCCGATAGGCGCGGAATGGATCGAAGAAATCTTCGCGGTTTCTGCCGGCGGCTGCACAGAGGCATCCACCAGCGGCGTGGGTTCAGCAGTCGCCAGATTCGCATCGGGCGCCGCTTCGGATTCAATGGCTGGCGGCGCCGTGGCTTCTGAAGGCACCTCGCCTGAGCTGCTGCTTTGACCGTCAACCGGCAGCTGGGCCGGAGCTTCGGTTTCGGCTTCCGCCTCCAGCAACAAGCCCTGCAAGCCCGCGGCTTCCGCCACGGCTGCACTCGGCGCCTGCCCGGCTTCCAGTTCGGGCAGCTGCTCCAGGCTGTTCAGGCCCAGATCGTCCAGAAACTGCTGCGTGGTCGCGTACAGCGCCGGTCGCCCGGGCGCTTCGCGGTGGCCGATCACTTCAATCCAGGCCCGATCTTCGAGCTGCTTGACGATCTGGGTGGAGACCACCACGCCGCGAATGTCTTCAATATCGCCGCGCGTCACCGGCTGGCGGTAGGCAATGATGGCCAAGGTCTCCATCACGGCCCGCGAGTAACGCTGCGGCTTCTCGGGATGCATGCGGTCGAGATACTCGCGCATCTCGGGCCGGCTCGGGAAGCGCCAGCCGCTGGCCACCGCCACCAACTCCACGCCACGGCCTTCCCAATCACGCGAGAGCTCGTCGAGCACCGAACGCAAGGTGTCGGGACCGACGGCATCGGCAAACAGACTGCGCATTTCGCGCAGCGTCAAAGGCTGCTGGGCGCAAATCAGCGCGGTCTCGAGGACGCGCTTAGCATCCTGTGTGTTCATTGACTTTCGTCATCGTTCCCGTTCCATGCGGGTGTTGATTCGTCCGGGCCTTGCAGGGCTTGGCGCTTGCGTCTGACATCACTCAGCAAGCCAGCGGGGCGCACTCACGGCGCCTCGGCATGGGATGCGGCACCGAATTGAACACCTCGGCGGCGCTTCCACTCAAGCCAACAAGAAAGGCGGGGCTGGGTTTGCGGCGGGCGGATCGGGCGGCATCGACATCGAGTCCGGCTGCCACCACCTCACCAAGCTTGAGACGCGCCTTGCGGGCCAGAGACTGCTTCCCGCGCATCGTCGCTGCGTCATCAACTGGCGCCGATTGTAGCGCGCTCAATCGAACACGGGGGCCAGACTCGGCGGCGGCAGCCCCAAAGTCTCCCAAGCCGCTGCCAAATCGGCCGGCAGGGCTGCCTCAAACTGCAAGGCCGCCCCAGTGACCGGATGGGCAAACGAGAGCCGGGCCGCATGCAGCGCCTGACGCGTCAAGCCCAGGCCAGGCACGCCGCCATACAGCGCATCCGAGACCAGGGGGTAGCCTTTGTAGGCCAGATGCACGCGGATCTGGTGGGTGCGCCCGCTGTGCAGCACGCAGTGCACGGCGCTGATCGGGCGCACGCCCTGCTCTCCCATGCCGAGCAGGTAGACATCGGTGCGAGAGGGCTTGCCGGTGGCCAGCACGGCCATCTTGATGCGCGAGATCAGATCACGGCGCAGCGGTGCATCGACCGTCATTTCTTCCGGCATCCGGCCGTAGGCCAGGGCCACGTACTCGCGATGAACCTCGCGCGCGGCGATCATGCGCGTCAGCGCCGTCACGGCCTCGCGGCTCTTGCCCACCATCATCAGGCCGCTGGTGTCTTTGTCGAGGCGGTGCACGATGCCGGCGCGCGGCAGGGCCGCAGCCGCCGGGTGATGCGCAAGCAGGCCGTTCATGACCGTGCCCGTCCAGTTGCCTGAAGCGGGATGGACCACCATGCCGGCCGCCTTGTTCAAGACCAGCAGGTGCTCGTCCTCGTAGACGATGTCCAGCGGCAGGGCTTCGGCACGAAAGGCACGGCTTTCTTCGGTCGGCTGCAGCTCGACACGCACGCGCTGGCCGGCTTGCAGCTTGCGCGAGGCGCTGCTGGCGGCCTGACCGTTGATCTGCACGCAGCCGCGCTCGATCAAACTCTGCAGGTGATTGCGCGAAAACTCGGGCGCCAGCTGCACATCCAGCGATCCAGGCGCTGGCCGTGCCAATCGGCTTCGACCAGGGCCTCGCGCACTTCGACGGTCTCGTCTGCCGCTACTGCGGGGTCTTGTTCGCCGTCCCATTCATCATCGCCATCCGTGGCGGCGAGGGTCGGACTTGCAGGCAGAGCCTGAACCATATAATCGTTGCTCCGTCTTCAGCTGAGGGCCGGTGATGAGCACCGCCCTGTAGGGATCATGATCGAAAATTGCGTGGAGCGCCGCCCGGCGCGGGCATCGAACGGCTCGTCAGCACGTTCACTCCAAGAGATGCCCCAAAAGGTGCTCCCCCAGGTTCAAACCACGGCCACTCCTTCGGCGGCCTGGCGCACCGGCCTCGTGGCCGCGGTCGCCCTGGCCTTGGCCGCCTGCTCGTCAGCCCCCAAGGACGACCCGAATTCTCAGGCCAGCCTGGACAAATTGTACGCAGAGGCCAAGGACGACCTGAGTTCGGGCAGCTACGACCGCGCCATCAAGAGCCTGGAGCGCATCGAAGGCCGCGCCGCCGGCACGATTGTCGCGCAGCAGGCGCAGCTGGATCTGGCCTGGGCGTACCACAAGAGTGGCGAGCGCGCCCAAGCCGTCAGCACCCTGGACCGCTTCATCAAGCTGAACCCGTCCAGCCCGGCCATGGACTACGCGCTCTACATGAAGGGTCTGGTCAACTTCAACGAAGACCTGGGCCTGTTCGGCCGCTTGGCCAATCAGGACATCGCCGAGCGGGATCAGCAAGCCTCGCGCGACGCCATGCTGGCCTTCAAGCAGCTGATCGACCAGTTCCCCGATTCCAAGTACGCCGCCGAAGCGCGCGTGCGCGTGGACTACATCACCAACACCCTGGCGGTGTACGAGGTGCATGTGGCGCGTTACTACTACAACCGCGGCGCCTACCTGGCCGCGGCCAACCGCGCGCAGCAAGCGGTACAAGAGTTCCAGCGCGCCCCGGCCGCCGAGGAAGCCCTGTTCATCATGACCCAGAGCTACGAGAAGCTGGACCTGCCGGCCCTGCGCGACGACGCCAAGCGGGTGCTGGAAAAGAGCTTCCCCAACAGCGCCTACCTGAGCGGCAACTACGACGGCGGCAAGAAGGCCTGGTGGCGCTTCTGGTGACGCATCAGGGCTGAAACCTCGCTCCCCACAAAAACGCGTGCCATGGCACGCGTTTTTTATGGACAGGCAGCCTGAATTTCAATCGGGCAGGCGCTCCGTCGCCAAGTGCTCCAACCAGGCGAGTGCCTCGCCTTCGCTTGCCAACGGTGTCATCGGCGGCAAGGCCGCACGCAGGCGGCGGCCGTAGTTCATGCCGGCCATGCGCGGGTCGCACACGACGAGCAAACCTCGATCCTGCTCGGTACGAATCAAGCGACCGGCGCCTTGCTTGAGCGAGATCGCCGCCTCGGCAATGAAGTACTCGGCAAAGGCATTGCGGCCAGCCGCCTCCAGGCGCTGCACGCGCGCCTCGACCAGCGGATCGTTGGGCGGCGGAAAGGGCAACTTGTCGATCAGCACGCATTGCAGCTTGTCGCCGGGCACGTCGATGCCCTCCCAGAAGCTGGCCGAGCCGACCAGCACCGCGCGCGGGTTGTCCAGGAACTGGCGCAGCAGCAGCCGCTTGGGCGCCGCGCCCTGCTGCAGCACGGTGAGGTCATCGCCCTCGGCTTCAAACGCAGCGCGCAGGCCATCGCCGATGGTCTGCAAGGCGCGCAAGGTGGTGGTCAACACAAAGGTGCGGCCACCCAGGGCGCGCGCGCAGCGTGCGGCCATGGCGGCCACCTGGGGCGCATGGTCGGGCTCGTTGGGCTTGGGGAAGCCGCGGGGCACGTAGAGCCGCGCGTTCTCCTCGTAATGGAAAGGGCTGCCCACGCGCAGCACCGTGGCATCGTCCAGGCCGGTGGGCTCGGTGAACCAGCGCAGGCGCTCGTCCTCGCCCAGCGTGGCCGAGGTGAAGATCCAGGCTTTGGGCGGACCTTGCAGCTGCTCCTGCATGGCCTCGCGGATGTCCAGCGGCGACTGCACCAGACGCGCCTGGTTGGGGCTGAGGTCGATCCAGCGCACATCGCCGGGGTCAGGCTCCTGCGCAAAGGTCTCGGCCAGATCGCGCAAGGCCACCGCGCGCTCGTGCAAACGCTGGAAATCGGGCGAGAGCTCGGTCACCGTGGACAGGCATTCGATGGCCTGCTCCGCAGCGGCGGCCACCTCCTCCAGCGCGGCCGAAAAGCCCGGGCGCCCGGCGCGCTCTTTCCAGCCCAGCTTGAGCATGCCGCGCAGCTCGCGCCCGGCACTGGCCAGCGGGCCGGCGCAGACCAGGCGCAGCTCGCGCGCAGCCAGCTCCAGCCGGGTCTGCAGCGCCTGCCAGTCCTGCAGGCCCCGCGCCTGCGCCAGGCCCAGGCCGAGCAGATCGCGCCCGAAATCGAGCAGCTGCGAGCTGCCCAGCAAGGTGCCGAGGAACTGCACGCCCGCCTCGGACAGCTGGTGGGCCTCGTCAAACACGGCCAGATCGACGCTGGGCAGCAGCTCGGCCACGCCGCTGTCGCGCAGGCTCACATCGGCGAAGAACAGGTGATGGTTGACCACCACCACATCGGCCTCCATGGCTTCGCGCCGCGCCTTCACCACATAGCAGGATTTGTACTCCGGGCATTCCGAGCCCAGGCAGTTCTCGCGCGTGGAGCTGACCAGCGGAATCACCGGCGAGCGCTCGTCCAGGCCCTCCATTTCGGCCAGATCGCCACTCTGCGTGCCCTGCGCCCAGCGTTCCACCCGGGCCAGGGCCATGACCGCGCGCCGGTCCGGCAGCTCGGCGCTGTGGCGCGCGTGAGCGAGCCGGTGCAGGCAGAGATAGCTGCCTCGCCCTTTCAGCAGCGCCACGCGCACCGCCACCTGCAGCGACTCGCACAGCCGCGGCAGGTCGCGCATATACAGCTGGTCCTGCAAATTCTTGGTCGCCGTGCTGATCAGGGCACGCCCGCCGCTGAGCAAGGCGGGCACCAAGTACGCAAAGGTCTTGCCCACCCCGGTGCCGGCCTCCACCACCAGGGTCTCGCGCCGCGCAATCGCCTGAGCCACCGCCTGCGCCATGGCCAGCTGCTGCTTGCGCGGGGCGTAGCCCGGATCGCTGCGCGAGAGCGGGCCGCCGATGTCAAAGGCCGCCGTCACCCACTGCTCCAGCTCGCTGTGCTGCAGCGCCGTGGCCGCGGGCGCGGCCTCCATGGCGGCGATGAAGTCGTCGTCGAGCTCCTGCGGCATGACCGGCCATTCAGGCGGCACGCTGTCATCGTCGGGAGGGGCAGGCATCTCAGCAGAGGTCACGGCGCGGGGGCCCAGGGTGCTTGTGGCGCGCCGCTGGCGGCCAAGGTGTTGAAGGAAAAGGCCGGGCGCGCTGGCGCCGCATCAGGCCAGCTCATCGGGATCGCTCGCGCGCTCCAGCTGGGCGATCTGGTCACGCAGTTGCAGGCGGCGTTTCTTCAAGCGGCGCAAAGCCAGCTCGTCGAGCGGCTGCTCCAGGGCCACGCGGTCGATCAACCCATCCAGATCGCCGTGCTCGATGCGCAGCTCGATCAAGCGGCGTGACTGCGAGTGAAGTTGTTCATCCATGAGGGCTTTGCCCGGGCGAAGTGGCGCAGTTTAACGTTTATAGTTTTCGGCATGACGCGCACTCCACCGGGCTTTCGCCTGAGCGCGGCGACCGGCATCCACCGCGGCGACCGCCTGTACCAGCAAGACCAAGTCCAAGTCCTGACCCACGCCCGCCTCAGTGGCTGCCTGCTGGCCGTGGTGGCCGACGGCATGGGCGGCAAGAGCGGTGGCCGCAAGGCGGCCGACCAGGTGATGCTGACTGCGCAACAGCTGTTCGAGCGCTTCTCACCCGAGAGCGAGCTGCCCGAAAGCCTGCTTGACCAGCTGGTGTCCGAAGCGCATCTGATGATCAAGCTGACCGCACTGTCGGCCGAGGAAGAGCCGCACAGCACGGTGGCCGCCTTCCTGATCAGCCCCGATCGGCACTGCCACTGGATTCACTCGGGCGATTCGCGGATCTACCATTACCGCGGCCCCAATCTGGTCAAGCGCACCATGGACCATTCCTATGTGCAGCGCCTGGTGGACGAAGGTCAGCTCAGCGAGGCCGAAGCCAGCAGCCACCCGCAGTCGAACCTGCTGACCGGCTGCCTGGGCACAGTGGCCGAACCGACCATCAGCACCCACACCATCGACACCCTGACGCCCGGCGACACCTTGATGTGCTGCAGCGACGGGCTGTGGCATTACTTCAGCGTCAACGAGATCGGCACCGTGCTGCACAGCCTGCCGCCGCGCGAGGCGGCGGAGCTGCTGATCAGCAAGGCGCGCCAACGCGCCCGAGGCGGCGGCGACAACCTCTCCTTGGCCATTGCCAAGGTGGAAGCGCTGGACTGACAGCGGGCGACGCGCGCGATTCAGCGCGGCGGATTGGCCGCAGAGGCCCCGATGGCCGCGGATGCCGCCGGGGCCGCTTTCAAACTGGCCGCGATCTGCGCAGCCGTGGGCACGGGCAGCGGCGCCGCCGGCGGCTTGCTGCGCGCCTCCTGCCGCTGCTGAACCTGGGCTTGGTGGGCTTTCAGCCGCGCCTCCATGTCCGCGCGCTTCTCGGCATGCTGGCGGGCACTTTGCTCGGCCTGGCGCTGGCGTGCCTGGGCACTCACACCGGGCGAATGATGCGGTGCACGCGCGGCTGAAGCCGCAGCGCCTGGCCCCGCTGTCGCCTGGCCCGAAGCGAGGCCACGCGCGGCCGCTTTGCGCGGCGCCGAAGCGGGGTCACTCGCGTGCAGCAGGCTTTCGGTGCGGCGCTCCCCTTCGCTGGCGGCGAACTCCAGCTGACGCTGGCGCACCCGTTCACGCTGGGCCTCGGCGCGGGCGCGACGCAGGCTGGATTCGATCGCATCACGCTCGCGCTGCAACGGCTGCATCTCGGCCTGGTGGCGCAGACGCTGCGCTTGCAAGCAGTCGTTGATCGCAAACTGCTGATGGCAGGCCCGTCGCGCCTCGACATCGCTGGCTCGCAAACGGGCTTGCGCCTGCTTGATCTGCTGCAGCCGGGACTGTTCGCTGGACGGTGCCTGCGCCGGCTCGGATTGCGCCCACGCAGGCAGCCCCAAAGTGCCCAGCACGAGGACCGAGATCAAGAGGCGGCAGAGGTGGAGAAGCTTCATGCGCGCAGACCTCAGGTCAAGCTGGTGTCGACATCACGACGAGCCAGCGACAGGTACTCCTGCGATTGCATTTCCTGCAGGCGCGAGACCGTACGCGGGAATTCATGGGCCAGCGGGCCGTCGGCATACAACTGCTCGGGCGGCACGGCGGCCGAGATCACCAGCTTGACGCGCCGGTCGTAGAGCACATCGACCAGCCAGGTGAAGCGGCGCGCCTCGCTGGCCAGGCGGGGCGGCATCTCCGGCACATTGGACAGGATCAGGGTGTGGAACTGGGTGGCCAGCTCCAGGTAATCGTTCTGCGAACGCGGGCCGCCGCAGAGCTGGGCAAAGTCGAACCAGACCACGCCGCCCGCGCGGCGCCGGGCGCGGATCTGGCGCTGCTCGATCTGCAGGCGCGGGTCTTCATCGCGAGCCTCGGCCAGGGCTTCGAAGGTGGCGGTCAGTGCAGCTTCGGCCTCATCGCCCAGCGGCTGGTGGTAGAGCTGGGCCTGGTCCAGGGTACGGCGACGGTAGTCGAAGCCGTTGTCCACATTGATCACCTCCAGCTTGGCCTTGAGCAGCTCGATGGCCGGCAGGATGCGGTCGCGGTGGAGGCCGTTCGGGTAGAGGCCGTCCGGGTGGAAGTTCGAGGTGGTGACGATGGACACACGGTTGCGGAACAGTGAGTCGAGCAGGCGATACAGGATCATCGCGTCGGTCACGTCCGAGACATGGAATTCGTCGAAGCAGATCAGGCGGAAGCGCTTGGCGATGCGCTTGCCCAGTTCCTCGAGCGGATCGGCGATGCCTTTGAGTTCAAGCAGTTCGCGGTGCACTTCGCGCATGAACTCGTGGAAGTGCAGCCGGGTCTTGCGCGTCAGCGGCACGGCCTGGAAGAAGCAATCCATCAGAAAGCTCTTGCCCCGCCCCACCCCACCGTACATGTAGACGCCGCGCGGCAGCGGCGGGCGCACCAGCAGCTTGGTCACGGCATTGCTGCGTCGCGCCTTGTAGTCGGCCCATTCATCCTGGCAGCGCTGCAATGCCGCCACGGCGCGCAGCTGCGCGGGGTCGGCGGTGTAGCCGCGCTCGGCCAGGGTTTGCTGATAAAGCTCGGTGACGCGGGTCATGAGAGAAACACTACAACCTTCTTCGAGATGGACCAAGGGGCGACCGCGGCCGCCCCTTGTTGCTTGCGAAATCCGACCGGAATCAGAAGTTCAGCGTGCGCTTGTCCACGGCCAGGGCCGCTTCCTTGGTGGCTTCGCTCAAGCTCGGGTGGGCATGGCAGATGCGTGCGATGTCCTCGGCCGAGGCCTTGAACTCCATCGCCACCACGGCTTCCGAGATCAGCTCGGAGGCCATCGGGCCGATGATGTGCACGCCCAGGATTTCGTCGGTTTTGGCATCGGCCAGGAACTTGACGAAACCGTTGGTGTCACCCAGGGCCCGGGCGCGGCCATTGGCCAGGAAGGGGAACTGACCGGCCTTGTACTCGACGCCATCGGCCTTGAGCTGCTGCTCGGTGCGGCCCACCCAGGCGATCTCGGGGCTGGTGTAGATGACCCAGGGGATGGTGTTGAAGTTGACATGGCCATGCTGGCCGGCGATGCGCTCGGCCACGGCCACGCCTTCTTCCTCGGCCTTGTGCGCCAACATCGGGCCACGCACCACATCGCCGACCGCCCAGACATTGGGCAGATTGGTCTTGCACTCGTCGTCCACCACGATGGCACCGCGCTCGTCCAGCTTCAGGCCGACCGCTTCGGGGTTCAAGCCAATGGTGTTGGGCACGCGGCCGATCGAGATGATGAGCTTGTCGACGGCCAGGGTCTGGGCAGCGCCCTTGGCATCGGTGTAGGCCACCGTGACGCCGTCCTTGCTCTTGGCGACCTCGCCAATCTTCACGCCCAGCTCGATCTTCAGGCCCTGCTTCTTGAACAGCTTGGCGGCTTCCTTGGCGACCGATTCATCGACCGCGCCGAGGAAGGTCGGCAGGCCTTCCAGCACGGTGACCTCCGCGCCCAGGCGGCGCCAGACCGAGCCCATTTCCAGACCGATCACGCCGGAGCCGATGACGCCCAGCTTCTTCGGCACTTCACCGATGCGCAGGGCGCCGTCGTTGGACAGGATCAGCTCTTCGTCGAAGGCCGCGCCGGGCAGCTGGCGGGCGTTGGAGCCGGTGGCCAGCACCACATGCTTGGCCAGGATGACTTCTTCACCGGCCTTGACTTCGTACAAGCCATCCTTGGCTGCCACGAAGGAGCCACGACCGTGGAAGAACGTGACCTTGTTCTTCTTGAACAAGTACAGGATGCCGTCGTTGTTCTGCTTCACGACGGTGTCCTTGCGACCGATCATCTTCTTGATGTCGATGCGCACGTTGTCCGCCGAGATGCCGTGGTCGGCAAAGTGGTGGTTGGCGTGCTCGAAGTGCTCGCTC
>Ga0187843_10002164_pt1 | contig 12094 bp, 10 predicted proteins | sample SpaLakP09_SKY_43_FD_134516 | JGI IMG/M metagenome (GOLD analysis project Ga0187843, IMG submission 134516) | Oligotrophic lake water microbial communities from Sparkling Lake, Wisconsin, USA - SP09_SKY_43 | ecosystem: Environmental > Aquatic > Freshwater > Lake | place: USA: Sparkling Lake... | reverse complement strand
GGTATTTGCGCACCGGGGTGTCGATGGCGATGCCGAAGAAATCGATCTTGGGCGTGCTGATCACGCCCGACGAAGAATTGTTGGAGAACCAGGGAAACTTGGTCAGTGCCCACACCACGAAGAACTGCGCTGCCAGCGTGGCCACGGCCAGGTAGAAGCGATGCGCAGCGAGGGCAGCCCGAAGAGCACGCCCACCATGGCCGCACAGGCCCCCGAGAGCAGCAGCGTGGCAACGATGGGAATGCCCTCCACGCGCAACTGGAAGTTGTAGGCCGCATAGGCGCCCACGGCCATGAAGGCCGCCGACCCCAGCGAGAGCTGGCCGGCGTAACCGGTCAGCACGTTCAGGCCCAGTGCGGCCAGCGCAAACACCAGGAACGGCACCAGGATGGCCGAGAACCAGTATTCACTGCCCAACAGCGGCACGCCCACGAAGGCGAACACCATGAAGAGCGTGAAGATGATGCGATCCTGGCGGATCGGGAAGATCTGGCTGTCGGCGATGTAGCTTGTCTTGAATTGTCCTGCTTCACGGTACAGCATTGCGTTCTCCTTGTTCCTGCATGACACCGGTGGCGACATATCGCCAACATTGGAATCAGCAGATTGTCATACGCGGTCGATATGGCGCTCGCCAAACAGTCCCTCCGGTCGCACCAGCAGGAACAGCAGCGCGAACACGTAAGGGAACCAGCCTTCGATGCCACCGAAGTTGCCGCCGAAGGCATCCTGCATGACCGGCGGGATATAGATCTCGGCCAGTTTCTCGGAAGCACCGATGATGAGCCCGCCCACGATCGCCCCGGGAATCGAGGTGAAGCCCCCGAGGATCAGCACCGGCAGTGCCTTCAGGGCCGTCATGGTCAGCGCGAACTGCACCCCATTGCGCGAGCCCCACAGCAGGCCTGCAATCAGCGCCACGAAACCGGCCACGCCCCACACCACGGCCCAGATGTGCTGCAGCGGGATGCCCAGCGACAGCGCCGCCTGGTGATCGTCGGCCACCGCACGCAGGGCGCGGCCGACCTTGGTCTTCTGGAAGAACAGCGCCAGTGCCGCCACCAGCGCCACCACCATGCCGGAGGCGAAGAGGTCGAACTTGGAAATGCCGATGCCGATGCTGTCCATCACCGACTGGATCGGTTCATCGACGATGCCCAGGTCGATGGGCCGCACTTCGCTGCCGAACAGCAAGGGCCCCAGCCCTTCGAGGAAGAAGGTCAGGCCGATGGTGGCCATGAAGAGCGTGATGGGCGGCTGGTTGACCAGCTTGCGCAAGACGAAGCGCTCGGTGGCCAGACCCACCAGGATCATCACCACGAAGGCGCCGATGATGGCCGCCCACATCGGCATGCCCTTCTCCATCAGGCCCACCACCGCCAGCGCGGCGAAATACACCATCGCGCCCTGGGCGAAATTGAAGACGCCGGAGGCCTTGTAGATCAGTACGAAACCCAGCGCCACCAGGGAATACATCAGCCCCGAGAGCAAACCGCTCAGGGTGACTTCGAGGAAGAATTGCATGTCGTCTCCTTGCCTGCCATGTCCATATTGTTTTTATTATTTATATTGTTTTCACATTCAGTGGGAAGTCCCGAGATAGGCCTTGATGACCTCCGGATTGCTCATCACCTCATCGGGCGTGCCGTCGCCGATCTTCTTGCCGTAGTCCAGCACCACGACGCGGTCGGAGATATCCATGACCACGCCCATGTCGTGTTCGATCAGGACGATGGTGGTGCCGAACTGATCGTTGACGTCGAGGATGAAGCGGCACATGTCCTGTTTTTCTTCCACGTTCATGCCGGCCATGGGTTCGTCCAGCAGCAGCATGTGCGGCTCGGCCGCCAATGCGCGCGCCAGTTCCACGCGCTTTTGCAGGCCATACGGCAGTCGTCCCACCGGGGTTTTGCGGATGTGCTGAATTTCAAGGAAATCGATCACTTCTTCGACTTTGCGCCGATGCTCGATTTCCTCGTTGCGGGCCGCGCCCCACCACAGCGCATTGGAAAACAGGCCCGAGCGCATCTTGGTGTTGCGGCCGGTCATGATGTTGTCCAGCACGGTCATGCCCTTGAAGAGCGCGATGTTCTGGAAGGTCCGGGCGATGCCCTGGCGCGCGATGCTGCTGGGATGCATGCCCAGGCGCGGCTGGCCGCGATAGAGAATGCTGCCCTTCTGCGGATGGTAGACGCCGTTGATGACGTTGATCATCGAGCTCTTGCCGGCGCCGTTGGGTCCGATGATGGCGCGGATCTCATGCTCGCGCACATCGAAGGAAATATCGGTGAGCGCCTTCACCCCGCCGAAGGACAGCGAAATGTTCTGCAGGTCGAGGATGACCTCGCCGATGCGGCGGCCATTGGCGGCAACCGCCGGGGCTTCGTCATCGGGGCTGGTCACCGGCGGCAGTCCCGCGGGCAGGATTTCGGAAGACAGGTGTCGTTTCATGGTCGGATTCATTCAGCAGTGGTCTGGTCGGGCTACGCTGCAAGCCGGAGGCATCGAGGCCGCCGGGACGGGACTGCGTGCTGCTCAGGCGGCGCTTTGCAGCGTCTTGAAGGTCTTGGCGTCGGCAATCCTGAGGTCGGCCGAGATCATGCCCTGGCGGCCATCCTCGAACTTGACCTGGGTCTCGATGTACTGCGACGCATGGCCCGCATAGAGCGCCTCGATCAGGACCGCATATTTTTCGGCGATGAAGCCGCGCCGGACCTTGCGGGTGCGGGTCAGCTCCTCGTCATCGGGATCGAGTTCCTTGTGCAGGATCAGGAAGCGATGGATCTGCGAATCGGCCAACAGCGGATCGGCCACCAGGTCGGCATTGACCTTTTCCACGCATTCACGCACCAGGTCGTAGACCGCCGGATTGGCGGCCAGGTCGGTATAGCCGCTGTAGGGAAGATTGCGGCGCTCGGCCCAGTTGCCCACGGCATCCATGTCGATGTTGATGAAGGCCATGCATTGTTCGCGGCCATTGCCGAAGGTCACCGCTTCCTTGATGAAGGGGAAGAACTTCAGTTTGTTCTCGATGTACTTGGGCGCGAACATGCTGCCGCAGGCCATCTTGCCGACATCCTTGGCGCGGTCGATGATTTTCAGGTGGCCGTCGCTGTCGAAGAAACCTGCATCTCCCGTGTGGAAGTAGCCGTCCTGGTCGATGGCTTCGGCGGTGGCATCGGGCCGCTTGAAATATTCCTTCATCAGGCCCGGAGAGCGCACCAATACTTCGCCATTGGCATCGATGCGCACTTCCACGCCCTTCATGGGGCGGCCCACGCTATCGAGCTTGACGTCGCCCGAGGGCTGCATGCACACCGTCACGCAGGTCTCGGTCATGCCATAGAGCTGCTTCAAGTTGATGCCCAGCGAACGATAGAAGTCGAACAGGTCCGGCCCGATGGCCTCGCCGCCGGTATAGGCCACGCGCAGGCGCGACATGCCCAGCACGTTCTTCAGCGGCCCATACACCAGCAGGTCGCCGATGGCGTATTGCAGGCGATCCACCAGCGACACGCCCGGCTTGCCATCGAGGATGCGCATGCCGACCCGGCGCGCCACCTTCATGAAACCATGGAACATCTTGCGCTTGATCCAGCCGGCGTCCTCGATGCGGATCATCACTTGCGTGAGGATGTTTTCGTACACGCGCGGAGGCGCAAAGTAATACGTCGGGCCGATCTCGCGCAGGTCCGTCATCACCGTATTGGGCGACTCCGGGCAATTGAGGCAGAAGCCCGCCACGTGCTGCTGGGCGAAGGAGTACAGGAAGTCACCGACCCAGGCCAGCGGCAGATAGCAGAGGATGTCGTCGTTCTCATCCAGATGATCGAACTCCACCAGCGTGGTGGCCGTGGTGATCATCGCGCGGTGCGAGTGGCACACACCCTTGGGCTTGCCGGTGGTGCCGGAGGTGTAGAGGATGATGGCCACGTCATCGGGCGAACCCGCCGCCACCTGCTGCTCGAAGAACCCCGGATGCGCATGCTCGTAAGCACGGCCCAGTTCCTGCACACGGGCAAAGGACAGCAGCTCGGGCTGGTGGTAGTTGCGCATGCCGCGTTCATCGTCATAGATGACGTGGGCGATGCGGGGCAGGTTTTCCTTGATCTCGAAGACCTTGTCGACCTGCTCCTGGTCCTCGGCCATGACGAAGTCGACATTGGCGTCAGCCAGCACGTAGGCCATGTCAGCCGCAGGCGCATCCTGGTACAGCGGCACCGGCATGCCGCCCAGCGCCTGGGCCGCGCTCATGGCCCAGTAAAGGCGCGGGCAGTTGTTGCCGATGATGGCCAGGCTCATGCCGCGCTTGAATCCCAGCGCCGCCAGGCCACAGGCAAAGCTGCGCACCTCCTCAGCCACCTGGCGCCAGGTGGTGCTTTGCCAGATGCCCAGGTCCTTCTCGCGGAAGGCCGCCCGTTCCGGACGTCGTTGGGCATGCGCCAGCAGCAGCCGCGGAAAGGTCGCGGCTTCCTTGTCTTGTCTCGTCTCCACCATTTCCCACCTTCTTGTGCAGGTTCGAAAGATTCGTTTCCTTCATGCGATTGCATGAGGATACGAACCCGGTGTCGGATCAGTCTGTGCCGCCAGGCTTACGCTGCTCTTACTGCGGCAGTCATTGTGTCGGGCATGCCAGCTGTCCTGTCTCTATGATTGGCCAGGCTTTTGCCTGGGCCTTTTTTGCGATGATAGTAGAGGCAGTGGTTGCCAGTGGATGTCATCTCACCGACAATTGACAAAACTTTCGATATTGCGACGCATCATCATGGAGACATCAATTCGACGCATGCTGTCCAAGAGCATCTGGGCGCAGGCGCTGACCGAAGAACAACTGGCCCGGGTAGAGGCCGAGGTGGTCAGCCGCAAGATCCCGGCTGGCGGTTACGTCTGCCGCAAGGGCGACCCGGTGGCGCACTGGATCGGTGTGCACGAGGGCTTGCTGAAGATGAGCAGCGTCTCGCCCGAAGGCAAGACCGTCTCCTTCGCCGGCATGGCCAATGGCGGCTGGCTGGGCGAAGGCTCGCTGCTCAAGGACGAACCGCGCAAGTACGACGTGGTGGCCCTGCGCGAGAGTGAATTGCTCTACATGCCCAAGGCCACCTACCTCTGGCTGCTGGACAACAGCATTCCCTTCAACCGCTTCCTGGTGACGCAATTGAACGAGCGCCTGGGGCTGTTCATTTCACTGGTGGAATACGACCGCATGCTGGAGCCGGATGCCCGCGTGGCGCGCTGCCTGGCAGCGCTGTTCAATCCTTATCTGAATCCTGGCATCGGGCTGAACCTGCAGATCTCGCAGGAAGAAGTCGGCAACCTCTCCGGCACCTCGCGCCAGCGCGCCAACCAGGCCTTGCAGGTGCTGGAAAAGGCTGGCCTGCTGAAGGTGGACTACGGCAGCATTACCATCAATGACCTGGAAGGCCTGCGACAATTTCCGGGATGAAACGCAGCCGCTCTCACGCGGCATGACGACATGAAACATGAAGACATCAAAAAAGCGCGGCCTGGCCGCGCTTTGTCGTTGGCTACCCGCGCCGCTCAGGGCGTGGGCGCGGGCGTGGCCGGTGCATCGCCGCGCGCCGGACGATTGCGGTTGCGCCAGTAGATGCCGGTATCGGCCACCGTGCCCATGAATTCCTTGGGATCCGTGGATTTGACCACGTAACCATTGGCACCGAGTTCGTAGCTCTGGTTGATGTCGCGCTGGTCGTCGGAAGAAGAGAACATCACCACCGGAATGTGCGAAGTGGCGGCGTTGGACTTGATGATCTTCAGGAAATCGTGGCCGCTCATCAGCGGCAGGTTCAGGTCCAGCAGGATCAGGTAGGGATGCAGGTCCTTGCGGCTCGCATAGTCGCCCTGGAAGAAGAATTCCTCGGCCAGCTCCGCATCGGCAAACCAGGTCAGCTTGTCAGCCAGCTTGCGGCTGCCCAGCGCCAGGCGAGTCAACTCGGCCACTTCCGGGCTGTCGTCGACGAGGATGATGTCATATTGCTCGATATCCATGGATGGATCGCTTTCTTCAATTAATTTCAAGCTGGAACACTTATTGTCTGAATGACCATCTCCTGGCCACCCTGTATCGCACCACTGCCGCCTGTCCGGTCCATCCCCCGGACAGCGCCCGGCAGTGAGCTTCACTGCTGCGACTGCCCTGCGGCCTCGTTCCAGCATCGGCGGTCTGCTTGAAATACCACTACGGACGCCGATCTCCGCACTGTCAGGGGATTATTGCACAGGCATTTTCAAAAAAAATCAGAAATTTCCTGAATGTGAATATCTCTTCATTGAGATCCCTTGTCACTTGTCCGGCGTGGCAATTCCCGTCCGGATCGCATAGCGCACCAGGCCGGGCACGTCGCGGATGTCCAGGCGCTCCATCAGCTGCGCCCGGTGGGTCTCGATGGTCTTGGCGCTGACGTTCAACTGGTAGGCGATCTCCTTGGTATTGTTGCCTTCGGCAATCAACTGCAGGATTTCGCGCTGGCGCGGGGTGAGCACTTCGACGGGGGTCCCGTTTTGTGCAACACGCTTCATATAGTTGTCGAGCGCCTCCCGCGAGATGTGCGAATCCAGGTACTGGCGCCCATGTTTTACTTCATACAGGGCTTTTTCCAGCTCGGTGGCGGCCGAATCCTTGAAGAGATAGCCATTGGCGCCGGCATTCAAGGCCTGCATGACGTATTCCTCGCTGCCGTACATGGACAGCATCAGGAAGCGGATGGTCGGATAATCGCCGCGCAGGCGGCGCAGCGCTTCCAGGCCGTTCATGCCCTTCATGGCGATGTCCAGCAGCACCAGGTCGGGTTTGAGGTGGGGGATCATCTCGATGACTTCGGCGCCGTCGGACGCCTCGCCCACCACCTCCACGCCCGGCATGGCGGTCAGCAGTGCCTTGATGCCGCTGCGCACCAGCGCGTGGTCGTCGGCCAGCATGATTCGGGTCAGCATTTACATTCTCCTCACGATAGGGGCGACCGGCAGGTGCATGACGATTTCCGTCCCTGCGCCGGGCGCTGAAGTGATCTCCATGGAACCGCCCACCAGCACCGCCCGCTCTTCCATGTTGAGCAGGCCGAAACTGGTGCCGGAAATGGCATTGCTGCGCGCACGTTCGATGTCGAAACCTTTGCCGTCATCGCGGATGCTCAGGTACACCTGGTCCTGCTGCCGGTCGATCTTGACCCAGATGTTCTGGCACTTCGCATGGCGCAGGATATTGGTGACGGCTTCCTGCACGATGCGAAAGGCGGTGTTCTCGATGTCGTGGTGCAATTGTTCATCATGCCCGCTGCTCTCGAACCAGCCGCTCACGTTGGCCAGCTTGGACTTCTGCTCCACGTAGGAACGCAGGGCGGCGATCAGGCCCAGGTTGTCCAGTTGCGGCGGGCGCAGGTCCAGTGAGAGGCTACGTACCTGGGCCAGCACGGCGGTGACGATGTCGATGCCGTTCTGCAGCGACGGGCCTTCCAGGGAACCGGTCTTCTTGATGGTTTCCAGGTTGATCTTCAGGGCCGTCAACGACTGGCCCACGTCATCATGCAAGCCCCGCGCCAGGTGCTGCCGTTCGCGCTCCTGCACCTCGATCACGCGCGAGGACAGGATCTGCTGGCGCTGGATCGCCATTTCCAGCTCGCGCCGCGACTGTTCGCGCTCGGTCACATCGATGGCAAGACCGGCCACCATGTCGCCCTTGCCTTCACCACTGATGGGAAACCGCACCACATCGAGGATGCGCGCATTGTGGTTGTGGTCGAATACGGTTTCCTGGGTGTGCAGCTCGCACTTTTCTTCGAGCACCTTGCGGTCGTATTCACGCGAGGCTTCGGCGCCGCCCGAGGTCATCAGCTCGGCGTCGGTCATGCCATCCATGTCGTGCGGGGTCATGCCGTAGAACGCCGACTGCGCCGGGTTGACGTAGTTGTAGCGCAGCTGGGCGTCCTTGATCCAGGTGGGCATGGGCGCGGCGTTCATGAAGGCATTGAAGCGTGCCTGCATCTCGCGCAGGGCCTGGGCGCTGGCGCGCTGCTTGCGCCGCGCCTGGGCATCGCGCAGCTCGCGGTCCACCGCATGGGGCAGGCGGGCGATGGCGCTTTTGAGGAAATAGTCCTGGGCGCCGGCCTTCATGACTTCCACCGCCGTCTGCTCGCCGATCACACCAGAGACGATGATGAAGGGTGTCTGGTCATTGTCGGCCTTGACCAGCTTCAGGGCTTCCACGCCGGAGAACATGGGCATGGAGTAATCCGAAATGACGATATCCCAGCGCTGCGCCTGCAACGCCGCCAACAGGGCCTGTTCGTCGTCGACGCGCTCCCAGGTCGGCTCGAAGCCGCCGCGCTTCAACTCGCGCACCATCAGCACGGCGTCTTCTTCCATGTCTTCGACGAACAGTACGCGCAGCGGAATGCTCATGGGACCTTGTTCTCCTTCGGGTTCAGTGTGCCGGTTCAGTTGTCATCGGACGAGCGGCGCGACTCGCCCAGGCTGGGCACCACGCCCTTGCGCGGCAGCGCAAAGTAGAAGCTGGCGCCCTCCTTCGGTTTGCTCTCGGCCCAGACGCGGCCGGTATGGCGTACCACGATGCGCTGGACCAGGGCCAGCCCGATGCCGGTGCCGGCATATTCTTCCTGGCGATGCAGGCGCTGGAAGGTGCCAAAGAGCTTGTGGGCATAGCGCATGTCGAATCCAACCCCATTGTCGTGCACGCCATAAACATATTCGTCGGCCGTAGCCTGCATGGTCACCCGCACGCGCGGCTGCTCGCTCTTGCTGCTGAACTTCACGGCATTGGAGAGCAGGTTTTCCCACACCTGGGCGATCAGGCCGCGATTGGCCACGGCCCCTTCCAGGCGCGGCACCTCGAATGCCACGGCCGGGTTTTCCTGCTGCAGGCCGGCCACCACCTGGCCCACCAGTTCTTCCATCGAGAAGCGCTGCAGGGTCAGCTCGCCCGTGGTGGACTTGGCCAGCTTGAGCAAGTCATTGATGAGCGCGTCCATCTTGCGCACGTTGCGCCGGATCACCTGCAACTGCTCGCGGCCCTTCTCGTCGATGGCGTGGGCGTAGTCTTCTTCCAGGATCATGGCATAACCGGAGATGGCGCGCAGGGGCGCGCGCAAGTCGTGCGAGACCGAATAGGAAAAGCTCTCCAGTTCCTTGTTCACGTTGTGCAGATGCTGGGCCTGGCGTTCCAGGTCGGCATTGAGGGCTTCGATCTCCTCTTCGGCGCGCTTGCGTTCGGAGATGTCATAGATCACGGTACGGCTGATGAGCTTGCTGCGGTCACGGCTGGGGATGGCGGTGGCGTTGACCAGGGCCGTGAACTCGCTGCCATCGGCGCGGCGGAAATTGAGGTCGATGCCGTTGATCTCGCGCTTCATGAGGAACTGCGGATGCAGCTCGCGCGTATAGCGCTCGGCGCTGGACGGTGCCAGCAGGTCGGCCTGGGTCATGCGGCCCACCACTTGTTCACGCGTGTAGCCCAGCCACTTGAGCTCGGTATCGTTGATCTTGATGATGCACTTGTCGCTCTCGTCGACCGAGTGATAGCCGCAGGGAGCGTTGTTGTAGAGGTCTTCGATTTCATCCGAATAGGCCTGCGCGCGCTGCTGGGCTTCTACCCGGCGCGCCATTTCCTTGCGCAGCTTGCGGTAGACCAGCAGCAGCAGGGCAATGCTGAGCAGGCTGCCGGAAATCACCATGAAGATGGTCAGGTTGGCGCTCACGGCAGTGTCATGCGAACGGGTGGCCAGCAGGGCATTCTCGTTACCCTTCATCTGCTCAAAGCCCGCACGGATACGCTCGCCCAGCTCCTTGCCCTCGAGCACGCGGGTGCGGCCTTCTTCGGGACTGAGTTCGATCAGCTGGCGCGACATCGTCAGGCGCTGCATCACCAGGTCTTCGGTCTGGCTTAGCAGTTCGCGCTGCTGCGGGTTGTCGCTCAGCAGGCGCCGCAGGTCCTGCAGCAGCGCGTTGAGATGGCGCACGCCAGCCTCGAAATTGCCGCGGTATTCGTCCTGTCCCGACAGCGCATAGCCGCGCGAAGTACTCACCGCGTCACGCAGGGTGGAATTGGCTTCCTCCAGCTTGTTGAGCACCGTGTAGCTGTGCTGCAGCCACACCGCGCGACGCTCGAAGTCGCGCACGCTGTGGTAGGAAAAAGCCGCCACCCCCACCGAGAGCAGCAGGGCCAGCAGGAAGAAGATGCCGGTGCTGGCGCGGGCCAGTCCGCTTTGTCTAGTTATCGGCATGGTTCACGTTTCATTGGTCTGCCAGTCACGCTCCCGGCTTACTTGCCGGTTACCCGGCCACCCGCCCGGAAGCAGCGTGCATGAAGCAAGGCTGCACTGGGTCTTCACATGATGCATGTCAGGGAATTGCGCACGGCGAAGCACCGCAATGCGGCCCCGCCATCTCCCCCGCAGCCGCCCTGCCACCCTGTCTGCGCCAGGGTATCGAAGGCGCTGCTGAAGTGTCTCCTTGCTGCCTGTCCCGATATCGGAAGGAGGTCTGACCGATATCAACTGTTTTCTTTCTGTCAGCAAATGGAACCAAGTTCTTCGAATTCGTGGAAAAGCTGTTGCGGGAATGCGCCAAGTTGGGCGCTTCAAACGCTGGCTTCCGGCATTTTCCGATTGTTTATTCGAATTAATTCTATAATAGATTCCAGCATTTACCCGTTTTTTCAGGCCTTTGGCCTGGGTCCCTGCCGGCGCTTATTCCGATGAAACATTCACATTCCCTGCTGCTGGCCGCCAGTCTCCTGTGCTGTGTCAACCTGCAGACGCAGGCTGCGTCGTCGACCGGCAACCTCGATATTTCCGCCGTCGTGCCCTCGCAATGCGTGGTGCAGAGTGCCGCCCTGCCCTTCGGCACCTACGCTGCCGGAGCGGTGCAACAGAATGCCCAGATCGGCGTGAGCTGTTCCAATGGCACCAGCTACACCGTGAGCCTGGATGCCGGTACCGGCAGCGGCGCCAGCGTGGCCAGCCGCAAGCTCAGCACCGCCGATGGCGTCAATACCCTCAACTACGGTCTCTACCAGGATGCTGGCCGCACCCGCGCCTGGGGCAACAGCAATGGCAGCGATACGGTCTCAGGCGTCGGCAACGGCAGCAGCCAGAGCATTCCGGTCTACGGCTATATCCCGGGCGGCCAGACGGCGCGCGCGGGCAGCTACAGCGACGTGGTCGCCATCACCCTCTCCTACTGATCGACCGTCGTTGATTGGGCAGCGCTCCCGCGCGCGACACTGTTGGTCCAGCAAATGCATGGCGTGGCCTCTTGACGAAGCCACGCCATTTTTTGTGTCTGCGCCTGTACCTGCCAGCGAGTTACCTTCCAGAAAATAATTTGTTGATTATTGGTCACATTGCGTGACCGAAATGTACGTCTCTTCACACATGTTGTCCTGTTTCGTTTTAATCTAGCAAGAAACTGACGGCGACCTGACAACCAGAGTGGAGATGTCGTAGCGTGACGAGATCAGCATCCAGATGGAGACGGCGGCTACCCATGTTGGCGTTGGCCGGCCTGATGACGGGGGGCGCATGGCAGGCGGCCCAGGCGTCCAATTTCGAGATCGCCCCGGTGGTATTGGAGCTGTCGTCGTCGCGCACGGCCGGCGTGATCAAGATCGTCAACAACGACAACCACAACGTTTCCCTGCAACTGCGCGCCTACGACTGGACTCAGGCCGACAGCAAGGATGAGCTGCAGCCCACGCAGAACCTGATCCTGAGCCCGCCGGTATTCAACCTCGCTCCCGGCGCTTCGCAGGTGATCCGGGTGGTGGCCAGGCAGCCCGCCGCCAGCAGCGAGATCGCTTACCGCCTGCTGATCGACGAAATTCCCTCGGCCACCGAAGGCGCCACGATCAACTTCAAATTCCGCATTTCCATGCCGGTCTTCATTGCGCCGGTCGGCTCGCCCAAGGCCCAGCTGGAATACCAGCTGCGCGCCGGCAAGCCGCTGCGCCTGCTGGTGGAAAACAGCGGCAACCGGCGTGCCCGGCTGCTGGACCTGGCCCTGACCCTGCCCAACGGCAAGAAGCTCAGTGCACCGGCCGGCGGCAATCCCTACACCCTGGCCG
>Ga0187843_10002162_pt1 | contig 12099 bp, 11 predicted proteins | sample SpaLakP09_SKY_43_FD_134516 | JGI IMG/M metagenome (GOLD analysis project Ga0187843, IMG submission 134516) | Oligotrophic lake water microbial communities from Sparkling Lake, Wisconsin, USA - SP09_SKY_43 | ecosystem: Environmental > Aquatic > Freshwater > Lake | place: USA: Sparkling Lake... | reverse complement strand
GGCTTTGAGTGCTCATGCAGCGGTGGACAGGTGGCGCGCTTGTTGGAGCGCCAGACCGCCACCCGCTGCGAGTGCGGGTGAGGATCAGTGGTGGGGCGTGGCGTCTTGCGGGCGGGCTGTGGCCGCCCACTCGGTCGGGGTCAGGGTCTTCATCGACAGGGCGTGGATCTGCTCGCGCATGCGCTCCCCCAGCGCCTGGTAGACGCGCTGGTGGCGCCGCACCCGGTTGAGGCCCTCGAACTCTGCCGACACGATGGTGGCAAAGAAATGACGGCCATCGCCCTCGACTTGCAGCTCGGTGCATGCAAGCCCGGAGGCGATGTATTGCTGGACTTCGGCGGGGGTGGGATCGGCCATGGTGGGCGCCATTCTAAAGGGCTGACTCAGCTGCGGATTTTGTAGCCGCGGCGCAGCAGCTCCAATGCCAGCGCCGCCAGCACGACAAAGCTGACCAGCACGATGCTCAGACTCAGCCAGGGCGACACATCGCTGACGCCGAAGAAACCGCGCCGGAAGCCGTCGATCATGTAGAAAAACGGGTTGGCATGGCTGATCGCCTGCCAGACCGGCGGCAGCGACTTGATCGAATAGAACACGCCGGACAAAAAGGTCATCGGCATGATGATGAAGTTCTGGAAAGCGGCGATCTGGTCAAACTTCTCGGCCCAAAGGCCGGCAATGATGCCCAGGGTGCCCATCAGCGCCGCGCCGAGCAGGGCGAAGGTGAGGATCCACAGCGGATTGGCCAGCCCAGGCGGTGCGAACCAGAAGGTCACGATGATGACGCCCAGGCCCACCACCAAACCGCGCACGATCGACGCGCCGACATAGGCGACGAACCAGGCCCAGTGCGACAGCGGCGTCACCAGCAGGAAGACCAGATTGCCGGTGATCTTGCTCTGGATCAGGCTCGACGAGCTGTTGGCAAAGGAGTTCTGCAAGACGCTCATCATCACCAAGCCGGGGATCAGGAAGCTGGTGTAGCCGATGCTGTCGTAGACCTTGACGTGGTCTTCCAGCGTGTGGCCGAAGATCAGCAGGTACATCACGGCGGTCAGCACCGGGGCGGCCACGGTCTGGAAGCTGACCTTCCAGAAACGCAGCACTTCCTTGTTGAAAAGAGTGCGCGCACCCTGCAGCTGGATGGCGCTCATGCCGGGGCTCCTTCTTGCATGATCTCTAGGAAAACGTCTTCGAGGTCGGCGCGGCCGATCTCCAGGTCCTCGACCGGGCAGGCCGCGGCGCGCAGGGTGGCGAGGATGGTTTCGACCTCGGCCGCGTCATGCGCCTTGATCTGCACGATTCGGCCGGTCACGCGCGACTGCTCCAGCAGCGAGATCGGCAAGGCCGAATCGGTCTTGAAGCGCAGCATCGTCGAGGCCTTGCCCTTCAGCAACGCCGAGGTGGTGTCCAGCGCAACGACGCGGCCCTGCTTGAGCATGGCGATGCGGTTGCACAGGGCCTCGGCTTCTTCCAGATAGTGCGTGGTCAGCAGCACCGTGTGACCCTCGCGGTTCAGGCGCGCGATGAACTGCCAGAGCGTCTGGCGCAGCTCCACATCGACCCCGGCGGTCGGTTCGTCCAGCACGATCACCGGCGGGCGGTGCACCAGTGCCTGGGCCACCAGCACGCGGCGCTTCATGCCGCCGGAGAGCTGGCGCATGTTGGCGTGGGCCTTGTCGGCCAGGCCCAGGTTGAGCAGCAGCTCGTCGATCCAGGCCTCGTTGTTCTTGACACCGAAATAGCCGCTCTGGATCTTCAGCGCCTCGCGCACAGTGAAGAAGGGGTCGAACACCAGCTCCTGCGGCACTACCCCCAAGGCCTTACGGGCGGCGGCGTAGTCGCTCACCACATCGTGGCCGTGCACCAGCACATGACCGCCACTGGCCTGGGCGAGGCCGGCCAGGATGCTGATCAGGCTGGTCTTGCCGGCGCCGTTGGGGCCTAGCAGACCGAAGAACTCGCCCGGGGCGATATCGAAGCTGACGCCGTCAAGAGCGCGCACCTGGCCGCCTCGATAGGTTTTGCTGACGTTTTGGAAAGAGATGGCGGGGTGCATGGGGCACGATTGTAGGAAGAGCCTGGACATGGCGACGCTTGATGCCAGAATCACCCCAGGAGACACCCGACACATGGCCACAAAAAAGCCGCGCCGCACGGCGGAGCGCATCCTGGAAGTGACGCTGGACCTGTTCAACCGCTTCGGTGAGCCCAATGTGTCGACCACCCTGATCTCGGCCGAGCTGGGCATCAGCCCGGGCAATCTCTACTACCACTACCCGGCCAAAGACGAGCTGATCAACTCGCTCTTCAACCGTTTCGATGCGGAGCTGAATCCGCTGTTGGCGGCCGCCGAGCAGGTGCGCAATGTCGAAGACGCCTGGCTGTTCTTCCACATGCTCTACGAGTTGATCTGGAAGCACCGTTTCCTCTACCGCGACCTGAACGATTTGCTGTCAAAGAACCGCCGCTTGGAGACGCACTTCCAGACCGTGCTCGCCGCCAAGGGTCAGGCCATGCGCTCGGTGCTCTCGGGCCTGCAGCATGGCGGCGCCTTGAAGATAGACGCCCGTGAAGCCGGGCCGACGGCCAGCTCGATGGTGGTGCTCCTGAGCTACTGGCTCAGCTATGAATACGTGCGCGACCCGCGCCATGCGCTGGAGCCGAGCCAAGCCGGTGCGGCCCTGATGCGTGGCGCCTTCCATGTCCTGAGCCTGCTGCTCCCATATCTTGAGCCTGCATCCAAGGACCATCTGTACGCCCTCGCCGGAAAATATCAGCAAAGCTGAAGGAGACAAAAACCATGGCCAAGTGGACCGCATTTCCCTATGACAACGCTGGCTTCAACTACAGCACTGCAAGCCTGAAGAAAAACTGGGCGCGGCTGCATGCCGGCGATGCCGAGCCTTGGCCCAAGGACGTGGCCGTGGTCGAGGCTTGGATCCTTTTTCATGCCGGCCAGTTCCAGGCCGCGCATGAGGCGGGCCTGGATGCCGGTGGCGCCGGCATCACCGTCGCCAACAAGGCGCAGGCGATTTATGCCAACTACCTGGAGAAGAAGGAAAAGGCCAAGCTGGAGATGTTCCTCGAAGTGGCCGAACGCGCCGAGGCACAGCAGGCCGAGGAGCCGAAGAACCCCAATGCCTGGTACTGGCAGGCCTATGCCATCGGCCGTTATGGCCAGGGCATCAGCGTCGCCAAGGCGCTGACGCAGGGACTGGGCAACAAGGTCAAGCACGCGCTGGAAAAAACCATCGCCCTACAGCCCAAGCATGCCGACGCCCACATCGCGCTGGGCGCCTTCCATGCCGAGGTGATCGACAAGGTCGGCAAGCTACTGGGCCGCACGCAGGGCGCGGACTCGGCCACCGGACTGAAGATGTTCGAGCAGGCCTTGAAGCTGAACGCGACCAGCGCCATCGCCATGATCGAGCGCGCAAACGGCCTGGTCATGCTGGAAGGAGACAAGCGGCTAAAGGAGGCCGAGGCGCTCTACACAGACGCGGCGGCCTGCCTGCCGCTGGACGCGATGGAATGCCTGGATGTGGAGCAGGCGCGAGAAGAGTTGGAAGACTGAGTTTTGGGTTTGCGGAGACCGGAACAGGGGAAGGGGGCAAGCAACGCGGACCCGGCCGCATGTTCCGGCGTTCCGCTTCAGGCAAAACCATCCTCGCCCCACGGCAGCATCAAGCTCACCATCAGCAGCTTCTCGAACTCCGGCGCGAAGTTGTCGATGATGGCCTGCGGGTCCGGGCACAAGGTGCTGTCAGTGATCAATCCGAACTGTACGCGCCCCGCGTAGGTAAGGATGCTCACTCCCATGCCGATGTCACCCGACTGAGGCACCCAGAACATCACCCGCTCGACCTTGGAGCCGCAGAACTTCAGCGCGTGCGCGGGGCCGGGCACATTGGTCATCACCGCGGTGGCTTTCTTAGCGAAGATGTTCAGCATCGCGTGCTGCACCGGCTTGATCAGCAACCCCGCCACCGACAGCAAGCCGAAGGCCATGATGGGCTGGAAGCTGCCCTTCAGCTCGTTCATGCGCGCGCGCACGGCGTAGACCCGCTCGACCGGGTTGGCCAGGCCGATCGGCAGCACCAGCGGGACCAGGCCGAAGCGGTTGCCGAGCTGGTAGGCCTTGTCCAGCGGGCGCAGATTGACCGGCACCATCGCGCGGATTTCCTTGCCGGCCGGGTCCTCGCCCTTGTCGAACAGATAACGACCGATCGCGCCGGCCACGCAGCTCAGGAGCACATCGTTGATCGAGCAGTTGAGCGCGCGGCCGACCGCCTTGACGGCGTCGAGCTGTAGGCCGTCGTCCCAGGCCACGCGCTTTTGCGTACCGGGCTTGCCCTTGAGCCGCGTCGGCGAATCGTCGGGCATCAGGGCGAAAGCGGCGATGTCGCTGACCGCCTGGTAGCCCATGCGCGCCATCTCCAAGGAACCGTCCAGCGGTGATGGTGGATTGACCCAGGTGTCCACCGACTTGGCCGCACCGGCGCCGGCCACGCCAATGGCCTTTACGGCCATTTCGCTCAAGGGGCGCAGGAGCGTGTCGGTCAGCCAGTCCTGGTCATCGCGCGGCTGCTGCTTGCGCGGCGGCGGCGCCCGTCCGCCATCGACGATGGACAGCATCACGGCGATCAGCGCAATGCCGTCGGCAATGCAGTGGTGGATGCGTGCGATCAGGGCGCTGCTTCCGTCTTCAAGGTTCTCGATCAGCTGGAACTGCCACAGCGGGTGATTCGCATCGAGCGCCTGCGCGGCCAGTTCGCCGACGCGCTCCTTCAGCACCGCGTGCCGGCTCTGGCCGCGCAAGGGCAGCAGTTCCTCGGCCACGACGTGGCGAGCGATGTCGAAGTCCTCGTCCTCGACCCACTGCGCGCCCAAAGCGTCTTCCACGACCTTCTGGCGAAAACGCGTGTACTGCAGCAGCCGATCCTGCACCCGCTCGCGCAGGGCGGCCACGGTGATGCCGGGGCGGATGACCCAGACCCCGACGATCATCATCAGGTTGGCCTCGGTGTCCATCCGCAGCCAGGCGGTATCCACCTTGGACATGCGTTCCTGCTGCTTTGCCAAAGTCGTCTCCTTGCGGCTGTTCTTGTGCTCACACAATGCTGGTTAACATCGCGGTCGTCCATCCAGATTGTCACCAAGCCGGGTTCAACCCGACCGCCGAGGAGAGAAGAATGAGCCTGAAAGACCAGTTCGAAGCCGCCGTTGCCGGGTCCAAGCAATTGCCCGAACGGCCCGACAACATGACCCTGCTGAAGCTCTACGCACTGTTCAAACAGGGCAGCAGCGGAGACGTCGCAGACAAGCGCCCCGGCTTCACCGACATGGTCGGCCGTGCCAAGTGGGACGCATGGAACGAACTCAAGGGCATCAGCACCGACGACGCGATGCAGCAGTACATCGACCTGATCGAATCGCTCAAGTAAACACGGCGCCGGGTACGTCAATCCACCCAATCGCCCGCCTGCAGTGCAGCCACGATCGCCCTTCCCGTCTCGATCAGGGCCGGAGCGAATTCCTCATGCAGCAACTCACCCTGCAGCCGCGCGGCCGGCCCGCCGATGGTGAGTGACAGCGGATCGCGGCCATCGCCGATGTCGATGGCCACACCGATCGCCGCGATCTCGCTTTCCCACTCCGACTCCGACCGGGCATAGCCCCGCTGCGCATACTCCTGCTCGGCGCGCTGCAGGCCGGCCTGGCGTTGCGGCCAGCCCGCCGCGTCCTGGCTCGCCAGCCTGGCGCCGATCAGCGCGCGCAGGCCCGGCGTGGCGCCGCACCACAGCGCCCGCCCCATCGCCGTCTCGGCCAGCGGCAGGCGGGTGCCCACGTCCAGGCCCAGGATCAGCCTCGCCGTGCTGCGGCAATGCGCCACATAGACCATCGAGCTGTCATGCCGCACGCCCAGCGACACGGCCGACTGCGTGCGCTCGGCCAGGAACTCCATCAGCGGCCGGGCGATGCGGCCGATTTCGAAATTGCTCAGCACGCTGAAGCCCAGGCTCAACACCGCCGGGCTCAGCGCGTATTCGCCGCTGGCAGGCCGGTGGCGCAGGTAACCCAGGCTGGTGAGAGTGAAGCTTAGGCGCGAGACGGTGGCATGCGGCAGGCCGGTGCGGCGCGCCAGTTCCTGATGCGCCAACCAGCGGTCCTGCGGCTTGAAGCAGCGCAAAAGTTCCAGCCCGCGCGCCAGTGCGGTGATGAAGCGGCGATCCTCGCTGGCGTCGGCCACGGCGGCCGGCGCCAGATTCACGGCACGTTTGCGTCCCATATGCGTCTCCTGATTTTCTGCCAAGCGGAATATAGCGAGCTTCGATCACGCGGGGGTCAGGTCTTTATTCCGCTGGTCGAAATAGGCTGGCGGTTTTGGTTCGACAGGCATGCTCGCATTCCCTGTCATGCGTTTACAGCGGCGTATCAGCTGCGTAGACTAAATCGCGTCGATTTCGTATTCCGTTGGGCGGAATATCAAGAAAGCATGTTGGGAAGGCGGACGAACGAAACCGACAAGAGCTGCAGACCCCGGCAAGCCGCACAGCGGCATGACCGGGGCTGACAGACCCACAACGACGGAGACAAACCAGACATGAACCCAATCACCGGCCAGCACGGCCACAGCGCTGCCGCGCAGCTGAATACCCCCTCGAACACCCGCCTGCTGCGCTCCTGCGTCGCCCTCGGCGTTGCGGCGCTGTTGAGCGCCTGCAGCAGCGATGACGAGCCAAAGGCCGTGCTGGAGATCAAGACCCTGTCCAACCGGGCCGACCTGGTCAGCGGCGGCGACGTGCTGGTGCAGCTGGTGCTGCCGGCCGGTGCCACCGTAGCAGGGCTGAAGGCCGACGTCGGCGGCACCGACATCAGCGCCGCCTTCGCCACCCGCAGCGACGGCCGCATCACCGGCCTGGTCACCGGCCTCAAGGTGGGTGACAACGTGCTAACCGTCAGCGGCGACGATGTCAGCACCACCGCGCTGACCATCACCAACCACGACCGCGGCGGCCCGGTCTACAGCGGTGCGCAGCCGACACCCTTCTTCTGCGCCACACCGACGCCGCAGGGTGCCACCGGCACGGCACCGGCCACCAATGCCAGCGGCCTGACGACGGCGGCGACTGATGCCCGCTGCAATATCGCCAGCGAAAACAAGCTTTACTACAAGACGACAACGGCCGGCTGCAGCTTCGCACTGCCCGACCCCAGCCCCTCGGTGAACTTCACCGCCACCGCGCCCGCAACCACGGTCACGCCGCCGGCCAACCCCTGTTTCAAACCCTACACAGTCGGCGCGGCCGCACCGGCCGACATGGCCACGACCACGACCGACGGCGGCATCACCGTGCCCTACATCGTGCGCGTCGAGCGCGGCACGATGAACCGCGGCATCTATGACATCGCCGTGCTGTTCGATCCCGCCAAACCGTGGACGGCCGTGGCCCCGCAGACGCAGTGGAACGGCAAGATCCAGTACAACTTCGGCGCCAGCACCGGCCAGCCGCGCCGCCAACTGCGCCCGGCCACCGCCTGGACCGACGACCGCGCCTTGGCCAAGGGCTATATGGTCGTGAGCAACAGCATGACCGACTCGCTACAGAACTCCAACCGGGTGATGATGAGCGAGACGGTGATGATGATGAAGGAACACATCAGCGACCATTACGGCGCGATCAAGTTCACAGTCGGCAACGGCTGCTCGGGCGGCTCGATCAACAGCAATATGAACGCCTCGATCAACCCGGGCCTGCTGGACGGCGTGACCGTCTCCTGCACCTACCCCGACTCCGAGACGGTGACGATCGAGGTATCGGACTGCGTTTCGCTGGTCGAGGCCTACCAGAAGCCACAGTGGCTGGCCCTGATGGCCGGGCAGACCAACGCCCAGATCAATGCGCGCAAGACCGCCATCAACGGCCACCTGGACCAGAGCTCCTGCCACGGCTGGTACAACTCCTTCGGCAGCAATGCCAAGGCCGGCACCTACTTCCAGCGCAGCATCCCGCCGGCCAACAACGACACGGGCGTGATCGCGCAGTCAGCCACCGCCACCAACAACTGCCAGCTGCCCACTGCCCTGGTCTACGACCCGGTCAGCAACCCGAGCGGCGCGCGCTGCAATGCCTGGTCCTGGGCCGAGTCGATCTGGGGCAAGGTGCCCGGCTCGGTGCAGGCGCGTGACACTCGCGACAACACCGGCGTGCAGTTCGGCCTGAAGGCCCTGCTCAGCGGTGCGATCACCGGGGAGGAGTTCGTCACCCTGAACGAGATCATCGGTGGCAGTGACCGCGACACCAACCTGACAAGCGCCCGGACCGTGGCCGACCGCGAGGCACTGGACATCGCCTACCGTTCCGGCATCGTGATGAGCGGCGCGCAACTGGCCAAGACGGCCATCATCGACATGCGAGGCTATGACGATTCGGTCATCAACCTGCCGCCCGGCTTCGCCGGCTTCCCGCCGGCGGCGCTGCAAGGCGTGGCCCTGTTCGGGATCCACATGCAGTGGCGCAGCTTCTCGATCCGGGACCGGCTCGACCGCGACGGCGGCGGCCATGGCAACCAGGTGATATGGCGCTTCGGGCGCAGCGGCTTCGCGGCTCCAACCGCGCTCGCCGCCGATGCCTTCACCACCATGGACACCTGGCTGACCACCGTGAAGGCCGACACCGGCAGCAGCACGCTGGCACAGAAGATCGTCAGCGCCCGCCCTGCCGGTGCGATCGACTACTGCCTACTGAGCAGCGATGCGGCGCAGACGACCAAGGTCACCAACCAGGCGACCTGCGATGCCGACACCTACCTGGCCGCGCGCACGTCGCCACGTCAGGTGGCTGGTGGCCCACGCACCGAGGACATCCTCAAGTGCCAGCTGCGCCCGGTCGACGCAGCCGAGTACGGCGGGCGCCTGAGCGCAAGCCAGCTGACTCGGCTCAATGCCGTGTTCACTGGTGGCGTGTGTGACTGGAGCAAGCCTGGCGTCGGCCAGCAGGCAGCGGTCAGCCCGCTGAACTTCAAGGCCGGCGCGGGTGGCCAGCCCTTCCCGGCAGCGCCGGTGTCCAAGGCCAAGTAAGAGAGAACGGAAAGGCCTTTGCAGCGCTGCCAGAACGCCTTGGCAGCGCTGCACACTCCAGCCATGAAATCCCCGCATCTGAGCCATTGGCCATCCGGTCTGCCGCAACACCTGACCCTGCCGCAGACCAATCTTTATTTCAATGTCGAGGTATCCGCCGCGCGCTACCCAGACAAGCCGTTCATCGTTTTCTACGACAGCGTCATCACCTTCGCCGAGTTCCAGCGCGAGACCGAACGCATCGCCGGCTTCCTGCAGCAGGACTGCGGCGTCAAGGCCGGCGACCGCGTGCTACTCTATATGCAGAACAGCCCGCAATGGGTGCTGGCCTTCTACGCCATCCTGCGCGCCAACGCGGTAGTGGTGCCGGTCAACCCAATGAACCGCGGCGAGGAGCTGCGGCATTACGTCGTGGACAGCGGAGCAGCCACCGCCTTCGTCGCGCAGGACCTGCTGGGCCAGTTGCAGCCGCTGCTGGGCGAAGGTTTGCAACACCTGATCGTCGCGACCTACAGCGACTATCTGCGTGTGCCCACCGATCTGCCCCTGCCTGATTTCGTCAGCGCGCCCAGGCTTGATCTGCAAGTCCCCGGGCTGCACGCCTGGGCCGACACGCTGGCCGCCGCGCGCACGCCCGGGGCCTTGACGGCCGGGCCCAACGATCTCTGCGTGATGCCCTACACCTCAGGCACCACCGGCCGGCCCAAGGGCTGCATGCACACGCACCGCAGCGTGATGAGCACCCTGGTCGGCGGCATCCACTGGTTCGGGCGCACGCAGGACGCGGTCTACCTGAGCGTGCTGCCCTTCTTCCACGTGACCGGCCTGTCGGGCAGCCTCAACGGGCCGCTCTACGTGGGCGCCACCATCGTCATCCTGCCGCGCTGGGACCGCGAGGCCGCAGCCGCCTGCATGCAGCGCTACCGAGTGACGGTCTGGCAGACCATCTCGACCATGATGATCGACTTCCTGGCCAACCCGCGGCTGGCCGAATACGACATCAGCAGCCTGGCCGGCATCCGCGGCGGCGGCGCGGCCATGCCGGCCGCCGTCTGCGCCAAGTTGAAGAGCCTGACCGGGCTCGATTACGTGGAGGGCTACGGCATGTCCGAGACCATGGCCGCCACCCACATCAACCCGCCGCAGCGGCCGAAGGCCCAGTGCCTGGGCATCCCGGTCTTCGACGTCGACTCGCGCGTGGTGGACCCGCTCACGCTACTGGACATGCCGCTGGGCGAGACCGGCGAGATCATCGTCAGCGGCCCTCAGGTGATGCTGGGCTACTGGCGCAACGCCGAGGCCGACGCGGCGGCCTTTGTCGAGATCGAGGGCCGTCGCTTCCTGCGCACCGGTGACTTGGGCCGCATCGACGGCGACGGCTACTTCTTCATGACCGACCGGCTCAAGCGCATGATCAATGTGTCGGGCTACAAGGTCTGGCCGGCCGAGGTGGAAAACCTGATGTACAACCATCCGGCGATCCAGGAGGTCTGCGTGATCGGCGTGCAGGACGAGCGCCGCGGCGAGACGGTCAAGGCCCTGGTGGTGCTGCGCGCAGGCGCCACCGTCAGCGCGCAGGAGATCATCGACTGGTCACACGCCAACATGGCTGCCTACAAGAGCCCGCGCCTGGTCGAGTTCGTCATTGCCCTGCCCAAATCGGGCAGCGGCAAGGTGATGTGGCGCGAGTTGCAGGAGCAGGCGGCACTCAAGCAAGATTGATAGATTGACAGATAGACAGACCGATAAGCCAACCACAACAGGAGACAAGAAGCCATGAAGACAAAGAAGATCCAGACCCTGCGCCGCAGCCTCGTGCTGCTGGGTGCTGCCGCCGCCCTGGCGCCCTTTGGCGCAGCCCGGGCCGACACCTATCCCAGCAAGCCGGTCACCCTGGTCGTGCCCTGGCCGGCCGGCGGCTCGACCGACCGCCATCTGCGCGCTCTGTCCGAGATCGCGTCCAAGCACCTGGGCCAGAACATCATCATCGAGAACAAGCCTGGCGGCGGCGGCACCTTGGGCCCCGGCACCATGGCCCTGACGGCCAAACCCGACGGCTACACGATCGCTCAGTTCCCGCTGGGCATGCTGCGCATCCCGCACATGCAGAAGACGCAGTGGGACCCTCTGAAGGACTTCACTTTCATCATCGGTGTGTCGGGCTACACCTTTGGCTTCACCGTACGCGCCGACTCGCCCTACAAGACCTTCAACGAGTACATCGAGGCAGCCCGAAAGTCACCTGGCGCCATCAACTACGGCTCCACCGGCAGCGGCAGCAGCCCGCATCTGCTGATGGAGGAACTGTCCGGCAATGCCAAGGTCGAGCTGACCCATGTCCCCTTCAAGGGCAATGCCGACCTGCAGCAAGCGCTGCTGGGCGGCCATGTGATGGCGCAAAGCGATGCCAGCGGATGGGACAAGTTCGTCGACGGCGGCCAGATGCGCCTGCTGGTGACCTTCGGCGAGCAGCGCACCAAGCGCTGGCCACAAGTGCCCACGGCCAAGGAGCTGGGCTATGGAGTGGTCTCCACCTCGCCCTACGGCCTGGTCGGCCCCAAGGGCATGGACCCGGCGGTGGTCAAGGCTCTGCATGACGCCTACAAGAAGGCCATGGATGACCCCAAGCACATCGAGCTGCTGGAGCAGCTGAACCAGGCCATGTGGTACCGCAATGGCGCCGACTACCGCCAGTGGGCGACCGAGACCTATGCCAAGGACAAGGCACTTATCGAACGCCTGGGCCTGGCAGCAAAGTGACAGCCAGCCATGGCTGACGAGCACTTCCGCAACCTCACCGAGCTGCTGCGCGAGCATGCACTGGCCCGGCCCGACCAGGCCGCGCTGGTGCAGGGCGATCAATCGATCACTTACGCCGCACTCGACCTGCTGATCGACCGCGTCACCAGCGCGCTGCAGCGGGACGGCGTGCAGCCCGGCGAGGCGATAGCCCTGTGCGGGCTGTCGACACCGCTGCAGGCGGCTGTCTTCCTCGGCGCCCTGCGCGCCGGCGT
>Ga0187843_10002158_pt1 | contig 12108 bp, 11 predicted proteins | sample SpaLakP09_SKY_43_FD_134516 | JGI IMG/M metagenome (GOLD analysis project Ga0187843, IMG submission 134516) | Oligotrophic lake water microbial communities from Sparkling Lake, Wisconsin, USA - SP09_SKY_43 | ecosystem: Environmental > Aquatic > Freshwater > Lake | place: USA: Sparkling Lake... | reverse complement strand
CGGTAGAGCATTTGGGTCTTGTGGTCGCACAACTACGTTTAGCCCTTGACCGCCAGCGTTTAGACGTTGAAAGCGGACCGGATCGGCGTTCTCCAATGAGCGTAAAAGGAGGTTGATGTCTTCAGTCGTTGGGGCAACAGCCGATCTGTCGAATGCATCAAGCCATTCTGGTGCTTCTTCGGGTATTTCTGGAAGGACTAAAAATAGTGAGCGTAATGAATCGCTACGTTCAATCGGTGTCTCTGCCGTACTGAATTTTCTAGCCAGATCCTCGATAAGTATATTCCGGTCTAAGATTTCATCCTGGTGGCGCGGAACTCGCTCTAAATAAGGTCGAATTCGCGAAGATTCAGCTAAAAGGTCAAGGAACTCAACAACCTTAGACGCTTGGAGCAGAGTAACTGCCCGCGAGGGCCCTCTGCCAGCATGGAAGCCAGCTGCACGTTGGCTGAAGAGCAAGGATAGGCCCTCGGTTGCTTGTAGTAACTTGTTTCGATGCTCGACCGGATCAGTGACGCCTACGCTCAAGAAGGAGACTCTGGGAACGGGGGCTCTTAGTAATTCTCGAACATCACTGAGAATTTCGCGTGCACTCTTGAACTGTGTAGCCGATGACATGAGAGATTCGTCGCCACGCACTTGCACCAGAAGAGCAGACAGCGCTTGTTCTGCAGCCGCTCCGATTAGGCCAATAGGAGCAGCAAACTGCACAGTTTCCACACGAAAGGTGCCTCGGCTCGGAATGCCCAGTCCAACCAAGGCCAAAGCTAATGCTTCTTGACTTGATTCTAGCAACCGAACGGTGCTCGTTCTTAAAAATTGCGGCATTATGCTTTTATAGGGTTGAAGTTCCGCTTAGAGACGCTGGCTGAAGTCGTTTCGGTTTATCACAATCTTTTTTTAGCGGTTTTTCTTTGGGGTGTCTTACTTAATTCTTCGCTGACCGTCTTGTGACTCTGATTGAGTTCAGGCTTAGGTTGTTCGATTTTAATGCGAACCATCAAGCGCCTATCGAGTGATTCTGCGAACACCGATCGATCGGTGGTGCCATACTTGCATGCAACGGCATCTGCGATAAATCTCGGAAAATCCAATACTGCTGGCTTATCAAGGTTGTCTGTTACTCGGACGCCATAAGGGGAATATAAGAGTGCAAATGAGGCATCAGGGTTGTGCTGCTTCATCTTCGCAAACTGGTCGCTAAGATCCGCTAGTTTGCTGGGCTTCACATCAATCCTTGGTGCCTTCTTCGCTTGAAACCATAATGTCTTAAATGCGTTTTTTCCGTCTTCCGTCTTAACGGTAAGCATTAACGCGATGTCAGCACCCGTGCGCTTCTCTTTTGTCTTGCTCGAGAATTCGACTGGTCTGATACGGATTGTCCAATTTTCGATGGTAATGGGAGAGATGTTATTGAATACTTTTCCCGTGAGTGCCTCTTCCTCGAAGTCTCCATATTGTTCAGTAGCCGCTTCGCAACCTCCCTTGATCGCCTTTTCGATAACATCCAAAACATCACGCGGGAGTTCGCGCCATAATTTCTGATCCGCGACACTAGTGTCAATGCCAAAATGTGCGAGCAGAGTTTCTTGGATTTGGTCGTCTGTCGCATCCGGTGCATGTAGCTCTAACTCGGCAGCGCTATTGTATCGAATCATGACCAGCAACCCTGGTTTTGCATCCTTAAGTGCATTGAATGTCCAGAGTTTCCCATTTGGATTACGCGGAGGTTGGTTACTGTGAATAGTGAGGTGCTTTCTGTCGGCGCTTAAACACGAATAGGTAATTTTCTTCATTGCTTATATCTGAAATAGGTTCTATTGGCCGAACTAGGCTAGTACAAAGAGCATAACATCTTACCAATATAAAAAAAGCGCGAAATCCCTCTTGTCTTGGCATGGGGATTAATTAGGTGCAATGATTGTGAACACTAGAAATAGGCTTTGGCCACCTCAGAAACGGCTGACGGCAAATTGATGAAGTACTTGCGGCGAACAGAATGCTCATTCACCGCAAAAAATGCGGCGAATATTTGTGGATCGACGCCACCTACGTTAAAACTCGACATGCAGGTAGAGTGGTGTACGCGGCCGTAATAATCGCGGTGGCGGTCAACACCGGCGGCACGTGCGAGATTCTCAGCATGGCAACGGATGCATCCGAAGCCGAACCCTTCTGGACAGATTTCCTATGTGGCCTCACCCGCCGTGGTTTGCGGGGTGTGAAACTGGTGATCTTGGACGCGCATGAGGGCCTCGAGACGGCGTGGTGACGATGCAAGATGCGCTCTCTACGCAAAGCGCTGCCCTATGCCAACAAGGGGCGGCGCCGGGTGGTGCTCGACTTAATCAATACTATCTTCGTGTAAAACAGTCTTGAAGCGTCCAGTCCAGTGACCGGGGGCGTTTGGTGGCTAGCCTTTCATAAATCTCGCTTCATACACCGCGCGTTGGGATACGATCCAACTGCGCACTCGCAACAGCAGGTGTCCGATATCCTGATGGCTAATCTCGCGCACATCTTTAAGAGAATTGACATCTCTGCCATCGGCATTCTGTTTGAAAACGATGGCAGTCAAACGCTACCCATGCCTTGGCAAGCTGTAGCGCCGCCCTTAGCACGAGACTACCAAGCATTCCTCCATATTTAGCTGGTGAACCAGATCTTTAAGCGCGACCAGATGCTGGGGGGGGGCATGAGCTTCCCCTTGCTGGCTGAGTCGAAAGTATCATCCTTCGCTTTAGCAGCGACGCCAGATTGAACATCCTGCTGCTGGCTGTAGTAGACGGCTTTAGCCTTCTTGTCTCGGTGCCGTTCAGCGGCAATCTGTGAGGTGGACCAGGCCCCGGCCTCCAAAACGCGGCTCCTCTGGATCACATAGTGCGAACGGCATTTCTGGTTCCAGTTGCCTATGGAAGGGTGTAGCGAAATGGATTCACCGTCGAACGTCATACGCCAGTCAGTCGGAGTAAATGGCGTCACCACGCGTTCGCGGCAACCGCAGCAGCACGAATGCACTGCGGTTGCGTAGTCCATCGAGATGTAGAGCACCCCCGCCTCTAGTTCGCGCGGAATGTTTCGGACAAAACGATGCGCCAATATCTCATGGCGAATCACGACTGTTCTCCGTTGAGCAACATGCCTCCGTCAGTCGTGTACGTGCTGTGATGCTCGTTTTCCAGGTCGCGATAAAAGCCGCGGAGCTTCTTCCACTTCACGACCGCCAAGCATGCATTCAGGGCATTGAGGTCCGCCACCTGGATATTGGAGGCGTATACATCCTGCCCCCCTCCGCCCTCGAAGGAAATGCGACCTGCATGGACGTGCTCGCGCTTCTCTGGCGTGCTCGTTGTAACCCGCAATATGCCTCCGAGACTGCCATTTGAGAGCTCCAGTCCCATTCCGACGTCTATGAATGGGACGCCGAGCGCCTCCAGCTTGGCAACCACGGCACGCTTCTCCTCACCCGCATCCATGCTGATGAATGCGAATGTGATGCCATCAAGCAATCCAAGCGTTTCCGCGCTCATCTTGACGGCATGCGCCACGATCCCGCGGTGCATCCGTTCGTAGATACCTTTCAGGTAATGTACCTTCTTCGGCGCATCTCGCAGCTGCTCCAAGGACGGCGCTCCCGGTGCGCGGAACGCATTATGCGACAGGAAGTCGTCGTCGTCGAAGAGCCGAATCTCCTTTACTGGAGTCTTCGCAACCAGGTCAAGGATGTAGCCACCTGTACCGCCGGTGCCCAGGATACCAATCACCTCATTCTTCAGCCGGCTGGTGAGCGCCCCAAGGCCGACGCGACTCGAAGCAGTATCGAGATAGTTGAAAACACTGTGCTCGTCTTCAACATCCGGGCTACGGGTCAACCGCGGACTGAGGCCTGGTTGCAGTACGGCCGCCGGACCAGCCAAGATGGTTGCATACGTCGACATCTTGGCATAGTAGTCCGGATAGCCGTCCTGGTTGGGCTTGCTGGAGAAGCTGTGGCGCGCAGTGAGCCCAAACCCAAGGTTGGTGTTTGGCGCCTGGTGAGAAATCCCAGGCAAAGGCGATCCGTCCGCATTGCATGGAAACTCGCCATCCCAATGGATCACGTGCGTTTCCGGCTTGCGCGTTTGATCGCCCGCCAAGTCGAGCGAGGAAACCAGCGTACCGGTACGAACGCGACGCTGAGAATCCACATAAGGAACCTCCCGCATTACCAGGAGGCTGCCCTCGATGCGGACCAAATATCCCTCAGCCCGCAAGCGGGCCAGGTCAGGATTACGATTGAACAGTTCGAGTGACATTGAAGATAGTCCCGTGTTTTTTCACTTCAACAAACCCGCCTTCGCCGAGTTCACCGGCGTGGGGGAGCGAGGCCGCGTTGCGGTACGTCATGGAGAACTTGACGTTCGTTTCCGGCGGCGCGTTAGGATGCGACAGCTTCACAACTTGCTCGAAGGTAACGATCTTGTCCTGCACCGTCTCCTCGACAGCATTCACTACGATGACGTAACCCTTGGTCGGCCGCAGGGCCACGGTAAACCGTTCAATACCCGGTTCGTCAAGATTGATCCGGTCGTCCGGCTCGATGAGACGATCCTCACCGCCACGGACTTCCAAGAAGATTGCTTCCTCAGGAGACGGATCAGCAAGGTGGTACAAAACGCTGCCCGGCAACTCCGCACGGCCCCAAGCCATCTGGCGCTCGTTCAGAGAGAACTTGAAGTCGCGGTCGGATTTGAACGCAATAAAATGTTCGGCACCCTTGCCACGCAGATCCACCGTTTCGTCGAGGCGAATGTCTTCGAAGTCACCGGACGCCAGCACTGCAAACAGCAGATAGTCGTTACGACGGTCGAGGCCGGCGCTGTCTAGGATCTGCCGTCCCGTAGGGACCGGGTCCGGCACGTCGATGTGGCGGAAAGTGAGGTCATCCAGCGCGAAGCGGATGCGGTAAGCGGCGGCCTCCCGAAGAGGGCGATCCTCGCGGACCGCATCGCCAACGTCGTCAAAATCAGGATGTTTCATTGGATTCCTTTAGGTTGATGTGGTGAGATTTTTCTCCCCATATCCCTCTAATCGAACCCACCGGACTCAACCGGTAAAACTTTTCAGAAATTTTTTGAGAGTGTACCTGGCGGCACGCCGCCACACACGAAGAACGCCGGGCAGTTTGGACAAGAAGTGTCCGACGGATTGGTCTTGAACTCTCCTTCCCTGATGCCGCGGAAGATATCACCAAGTTTTTCTTGTCTGTTAGCCAATTCTTTGGCGGAGAGTGTCAAGGGTTTCGATTCGGAATCCGCTAGATAAACCAGCTCAACTTGTGCATTAGTGAAGGCAGCGCGGGTTGCAAGCAAGAACGCAGCAGCCCCAACGTCCTTTCCGTCTTTGCTGGGCGCATGTCCCGTCTTTACCCGGCGTAAGGTACGAACGCCATTTCTTACCAGAATCTCATCTGGCCTGACCTCTACCTCAAACTTATCGAAGGAGATATGCAGAGCCGTTGGTGCCTCGACTTGCGCGTCAGCCCTCGAATCCAAAAAATACTGGAGCATCGTGGTAGCCATAGTCCGATAGTCGTCCACATAGCCATGTTCATGCAGGCCATGGGCGACAAAAGCCTTCGATAGTAAGTCATCAAGCTCACCGGCTGGCGCGGCGCCCTGTGCTACTACAGCACGGTAAACCTCACGTATTGCCTCATGCATCTGCATGAAGGAACTCATCCGGCGGCGCCCCCCTACCTGAAGTAGATGGGTATAGAAAAAACGTCGAGCACACGACTCATAAAGTGCCACCGCATCTGAACTGAAGCGAGGAGTGCCAGACAGTGCAACGGCAATGGACACATCGTCAGGCGCAGGAGGCATCACCGTAATTGGGGTGACAGTTCGCTCGGTTACTGTTCCGATGCGTTTTAGGAACGGCGACAATGGCCTAGACCGGCCATTTGCTGTGGCAGTTGCACCATAAAACGCTAGGTGATTCTTCGCGCGTGACATCGCTACGTAGAAAAGGCACTCCTGCTCTTCATTATGCGCCGCACGTCCAATCTCCTCAGCACTGCCTTGCCCACCGGCTACCATGCCCGTCGGGGGAGGACACTTCGATGCCTTGAACGATCCCGGAATAGAGTCCTGATTTACCCCCGCAATGTGCACTGCTTTAAACTCCAACCCCTTTGACCCGTGGATTGTCATTAGACGCACGGCGTCAATACCTTGGGCTGCAGCAGGAAGTTGCCTCAAGTCCCTGTCGTCCCGCAAACGCAAGAGCCTTCTGATGCGCTCGGAAAGCCGCTGAATTGGAAGTCCTTGCCCGTTCGGCTGCACACGGACAAAATTCATGAACTGCCATATCGCGATGCCCTGAGCCTGCTCTGATACCTGGGTCGATGCAGCAATTCGTGCTGCCATCTTCGTCCGATCCAAAAGAAGGGTCGCCAGAACGGTCCAGGGCTGTGAAGTTGTTCCGAATCCAGCGAAGGCTGATTTGAGAGCAGAAAGCGCGATCTTCCCGGCGGCACTCACTTCATCTGGCACGCCGAGCTGCCAAGTTCCGGCCTCCGCATCATTTTCACGTAAATATTCAAAGACACGGACCACGTCCTCCAGGCCCATAGCAAACTCTGGCAGGCACGCGGCTCGGATCAGGCCCATCGCACGTCGGTCAATAAGAAGCGAAAGCAATGCTACAAGGTCCTTCACTTCAGGACGCTCAAAAAGGCTGCCCAAGAAAAGTACCGGAATACCTGCACGCTCTAGGTCTCGGCCCAAGTCAGACAGCCGGTCATTTCCGCGGCACAGAACCGCTTGGTCTCGATACCGATAACCGTTGGCACGTAATTCTTCGATGTTATCCGCAATAGCAGGTGTCACCAGCGAAGTACTGCTCACCGTGATAACCTCGGGTAACTCCGCGCTTGAGCCTCTATCGGCCTTTAGCTCCCCTTCACCATCAGCAGCGGACATATCCTTCGCAAAGGTACAGAAAGCGTCGACCACTTCCGATGTGGACCGGTAATTGACTTCTAGGTTGTCGCGCACCGCACCAAGAAAGTCCTCTCGTCCAAAGCGCGACATATTGAACGACGAAGCACCTCGAAATCTATAAATGGATTGTTTTGCATCTCCAACCACCCATAGATTTTTCCCCGTGGGTTTCAAGGCAGTCAGCAGCCGCACACTGCTGCGATTTACGTCTTGGTACTCATCAACCAAAATGTGATCGTAAGCATCCTGGAGCTGCGCTCTAACTGCTTCATCTGTTTCCAGCATAAGTACCGGGCGCATGACCAAGTCGCCAAAGTCAACACATTGCGCAGCAGCTTTCAGCTCTTCATAGCGTGCATAGACCTTCGCTATCTCCGCTGCCTTTTCAGCTGCATGCAAGTCGCTTTCATCTGACACTGCAGCGCGCATGTAGGATGCCATTGCCTGGTAGCTCACGGCATCAATGACTTCATCCTTTGCTCGCGAGATTGCAGTCAAGATCTCAGCTACGGTTTGCGACGGGTCGTAGAGATTCCGGTAGTGTATTAGGCCAAGCCGGGGGAATTCGTTCTCAAGAAGTTCTACCGCTTCGGTTCGGTCCATAAGTCGGGGATCGGCCGGTAAGTCACACCGGTCATTGAATCGACGCAAAATGTCCAGACCAAAACTATGGAAGGTTCCGATGCAAAGTGCTGCTGCTTCAGTTGGCCGCTTTAGCGCAATGCGCTCGGCCATTTCAATTACTGCTTTATTTGAAAAGGTCAGGAGAAGGATTCGTCTGGGGTCTACACCCTCGTCCAAAAGGCTTTCAACCCTGGCCACTAGCGTACGTGTTTTACCAGTACCAGGACCAGCCTGAAGAAGAAACGCCTTGCCGCGATGTTCCGCGGCGTCCTTTTGCTTCTTATTGAGCGGAATCTCATTAGGTGCCTCAGCAGCGTCTGCAAGAACAGGAGGAAGCAAAAGCGCATCCAGCATCTGCTGAGCGACAACTTGGAATGGCGCGCCTAATCGGCCAGCAATTTCCGAGCATGTTTGCCCTTGCGCAACGTGCAGATCAGCCACAAAAGGTCTGGGTAGAAGGAGCTCTCTGGCGAAGAGATCCATTTGTACTTCCCGTCGTTGTCGCCGACTGTAATCGGTAACTCGGTCCATTCCGACTGGGCTGGCCTCCGATATTCGACTTGGGTCAATTTCGATTGCTACATCATCGTCGTCGTCGTCGCCATCCCCTAGCACCGCATGACCGATTTCGTGCGCCACTAGGAAAGCCTGTTCGAAAGGGCTTCCTACATTCTCATGCACTATGAGAGGAATCTCAGCATCAAAGCCAGCATGCGCGCCATCAAGGATTGAGGCGCCAGGAACACACGACTCCACGGTAATCCCGAGGGCATCCGCAATTTCGATCACGAATTCATACGGTGACCAAGGGGTGCCTCCACGTTCAACTGCTTGATCGTGCAGCTGTTTTGCGTGTTGTCGCGCGAGCTCTACAGCATCCATGTTTACTCGTTGTTAAGAAACTGAGACAAGGCATCTTCGCTGTACCCAGCATCTTTTAAGATTCTTTCTATCGAAACCTTCTCAGCCGCTGCCGGCTTCGTGCTCGACTTGCTCGCGCGAAGTTGAGATGTATTCGGCGGCAAGGCGAGATGGGCAAGAATAACCTCAATTGGTGCCTCTAGCGCTTGTGAAAGTTTCTTGATAACGCGCGAAGGTACAGTTGACGCATCTATCCTGCATTCGCGTAATGCAAGGCCAACTTGAATTGGCAAGCCCAATTTTTTGGCCGCATCGGTAAACTTCTTTGCTGGCGCCGTCTGCAAGGTTTGTAGAGATATCGAAGCTCTCTGCAGTTTGCGCATACCTGCATTCACTGCAGCAAGATCATCTGCATCCAAGGGACTGTCTTCATCGAACTCTCGAGCAAGTTCTCTGGCTAGATCGACAAGCTTAAGTGAATATTGTGGGTATTGCGAGATATAGCGCTGAAGTACCCTCTCTCCCGGCTCGAAGTCCATTGCAAAGGCGTTCAAAACATCATCTTGTGAGTAAGTTAAATGCTTAGTCATCAAATCTTCCCCTTGCGTTCTAAGCGCATCTTCAAGGAGGCGAAAGCTTTGTCGCGATGCGTGCGAATAGTCTTCTCAGTTTTACCCAGCACTTTGGAGATAGACTCGACCGAGGGGTCTTTTGACTCAATAGGCATTTCTTGGCGCAACATCTCGACAATCCTCCGATGGAATTCAGGTAGGCTGTCAATCGCTTCGTCGAGCATCAACCGGTAAAATTTCTTATCAAGTTCGTCAGGATCAAAGGGGTCATAGTTTCCAGCCGCAGCTTCCACCCGATCAGAGATTTGCACATCATCAGTGCCCAATTCATCGCTGCGATTCTCATGTGTCCAGTGCCGCGTGCTGGCATCTTGCCGAGCCGTAGCTATGGCTTTGTTAAAGTGAATTTCATAGTAATCCAAGCGTTCATCATACCCCTGCCGGTCACTCATCAGCAAATCGACGAAACGATCAACCACGTCGTCACGTATATTCATTCTGGTTAGTGATTCTGTTTGATTGCCGGCGTCCGCTGGCCGTGGAATTCGATGGACTACATGGCGCAACAAATGCTCGGTCAATTTATTGCGCGGAGCACCGTCTGGGAGATTACGGACAAAATACACCAAGGCTTCCGGCGAAATGAACCCTGTAGCACTGCTAGGCCAAAGAGCTGCACGACGCACCAGCTCGGTAACGTTGATAGTTGATATTTCATCAATTTCAGACTCAATGAGTTCACGCCTAGAATATGACGTTCCGTCGAGTTTGGTCTTCCGTAGAGGACGTGCCACTAGTACTTCTCCAAGTCTAAGCCTTTGAAGGGCAGGTATATCTGAGCTGCGCGGCCTCTGCAATGCATTCGTAGCTGGATATTGTCCATGGCAGCTTAACACCTTGCCGAGTGGAAAAGTTCACACTTTGTCACGTATAGAAGAAAAGTGACAACTGATAAATGTCGGTGTTCCTTTGCTTTTCAAGGCCCTTCAGTTTGCTGTGAGAATGTGTGATGTTTGTATTTGGGCAAGCTGCTAATCTAAAGTCGAAATTAGAGCGTTCAGCACCTCACACGTTGTGTACATAACGATATTCAACCCGTCTGCAGCGGGTAGATTTGGTTGTCGCCGGAGTACGCAGATGTCTGAAAAGAAATCTCGGAGACAACTTGTCTGTCGCAAAGCCAATTGGAGCGCCGCGTGTGAAGTCACCAGCCATAGGACCGTCGGTCGTGGAACTATTTTCGTTCGGAAACACGTATGGTCATAACGGTGAGCGAGCGAAGATTTTTAAGTCTTTCAACTTCAATGCCCAGCGTATTCTCGTTTGAGTTGTGCGTGAAGGTTTTTCTTGGGCGATAGCTATGTTCTGGCCATCGTGACCGAACTTGCTCAGTCGGCCAGCTATATGTCGCGATAAAGCAGTTGCCCGGTAGCGCCGCATTCCCCCCATCTCTGGCCAAAAAAGGTCTTATAAGAATCAAGAATTGAACAAGCCACCAGTGAAATCTGCAACTCATTTAGGTGGAAACTGATGACGCTCCTTCGGATTCCTGTTTGCGCTTTGTATTGAATAGATTTTGTCTTTGGCGTTTGTCACGTTAGCAGGTACTTTTCGGTTGCCTTGGCTGATGTGACGCCCATCGTTTGCGATGAAAATCGGGGAACAACCGTTATATTGGTCGCTTTCGCTCCAGATCTCTTTTAGCTCTTCCAGATTCCAGCGGCCTGCTTCAGTGGCAGGCAGTAACAAAGATAGTTGGACGATTTTTCTATTCACATCCAAACTGATCTCTTTACAGAATTCGACTAGGTCAGCTTCACGCCAAAGTAGGCAGGTTTCGTGCAACCACGCGCCGTCTTCCTTGATAGCGTGACTGACGAAAAAATATGGGATCCGTAGCTCCATGCTGACCGCCCGCCATATTTTTACCCCTCTTCCATGAATCGAAGAAAAAATTGCGACCTCGTGGTCATTCGTAGTTCTTAGCATATTTTGGGCTTACTCGTAGTTGTCTGCCGCTTCAGTTGTCTAAACAGAATCGTCAAAAATAAAAATGGGTATTAAATCACGTGGTATTTAAAGCATCATAGCGCGACCATGCGCAGATGCCAAGGCTCTCCTCTAAAGTTGATAAAGACAAGAAGCTCGTACGAGTGGGGGCTGCAGTTCGCGCAAGGCGAAAGGAACTCGGGATTTCTCAGGAGGTACTTGCTGCTATTTCGGGCGTTGAGCGCAGTAATATGGGTAAAATCGAACGTGGAGAGAATAATTTGTCGGTGTTGAACCTTGTTCGAATCGCCGATGCACTTGAGTGCAAGGCTGCTGATATATTGATTGCCGCAAATATTTAAAAGCAGTTTGGGATCGGCGTCAGCATTCACGACGATGTCAGGTTTGTGTTTGGTTTCTGTGCCAGACAGGGAGAACGGTCGCGCTGCTGTTCACGCTTGCACCAAATTGTGCTTCCCTATATGATTCTATTGTCGGTCCCCGGCAATAATCGTTTTCCCCTTCTAAGAGAGATCTTACGGTGCCTCCGGTATCGTATGCCCACCATATCACTCCGGCGAAGTCGTATTCGAAGTACACCCAAGCCTATGTTTCGGCCCCCAAGCAGAGCAATCAAACAACGCAATATAGCGTCAAACTCACTGCTGATGGAGGACTGGAAATGAACTTGAAAAAACTGAAAACCCCGAGCATCAAGCTCAAGAAAATTGCAGTTGGTGTCACCTTTGCAGCACAAACCGCCATGAGTGGGGCAGCGTAAGCCCTCTCCCTTTGCCTCAAGGGGACGACCAAGCCATGTAGTCTTTCTTCTTTGGCCTAGGGCTAGGAGATGTACCCGACCCAAAAGTGAGACCGAAAAAGTGTAAACAACTAGCGCCTTCGGTACGTGCTGTTTACATATTTATTGATGGATTAGCTAGAAACATTGTATTGACGGGCTTCCGCCGTTGTTTACGTCGCTCTATTGTGTATAACCGTTCTGAGCCCTGGTAGTCTCTGATTTGTAAACTAAGCCCTGTAGATCATTGATTTACAGGGTTTTTTCTTGTTTACAT
>Ga0187843_10002157_pt1 | contig 12109 bp, 9 predicted proteins | sample SpaLakP09_SKY_43_FD_134516 | JGI IMG/M metagenome (GOLD analysis project Ga0187843, IMG submission 134516) | Oligotrophic lake water microbial communities from Sparkling Lake, Wisconsin, USA - SP09_SKY_43 | ecosystem: Environmental > Aquatic > Freshwater > Lake | place: USA: Sparkling Lake... | reverse complement strand
GAGCAAAACGGCTGTCTGCGACCACAACTTGGTAAAATGGACGCTTTTTCGCGCCACCACGTTGTAAACGAATAGTTACCATACCGTCCTCTAAATCAATCGTTCAGGTTTTATTTAAATAAAGATCCCCACGGTCAGACCGTAGGGACGCTGAATTGTACGCATTTTTTCCCTGAATGCAAGGAATTTCAGGCTTTGCAGGCAGATTAGGCTGTGGATAAATCAGTGGATATGCTCTTGACAAACCAGGATTGGCAAGGGCTAACGCCAGATCCTTTCTGCGTTTGTCGAGCGGAAAATAATTCAAATCCCGCTTAACCTATCCCTTTTGGTAAGCGCCAAAAGCCTTGATAAAAAAAGGCTGCAGTCGCAGCCTAATTTTAACAATAGTTCGCAAAGCCGCTGTTAGCGCGGAGGTAACATGCCTGGCGGCAGTTTACCGCCCATACTACGCATCATTTTCATCAAGCCGCCTTTACCAGACATTTGTTTCATCATTTTTTGCATTTGCATGAATTGCTTCAGCAGCTGATTGACGTCTTGAACCTGAGTTCCAGAGCCTGCGGCGATACGTTTTTTCCGTGAGCCTTTAATTAAGTCAGGATATTGCCGCTCTTTTGGCGTCATCGAATTAATAATGGCTTCCATTTTACCGAAGCTTTTATTATTCATCTGATCTTTAGCGCCGGCCGGCAAGTTTTTCATGCCTGGCAATTTGTCGAGCATCGACATCATGCCGCCCATGCTGCGCATCTGCACTAATTGATCGCGGAAATCTTCTAGGCTAAAACCTTGACCTTTCATCATCTTCGCGGCGACTTTCGCAGCCTGATCTCGGTCAACTTTTTGCTCAAGCTCTTCAATTAAGCTCAGCACATCGCCCATGCCTAAAATCCGCGAGGCGATCCGATCTGGATGGAAAGGTTCTAAAGCATCGGTTTTTTCACCCATACCGATAAATTTAATCGGCTTGCCAGTGATATGGCGAATAGATAACGCAGCACCACCACGGGCATCACCATCGGCTTTGGTCAGGATCACACCTGTGAGTGGCAACGCTTCATTGAATGCTTTGGCTGTGTTGGCGGCATCTTGACCGGTCATTGCATCAACAACAAATAGCGTCTCGATAGGTTTAACTGCAGCGTGTAACGCTTTAATTTCATCCATCATTTCACTATCAACGTGCAAACGTCCGGCTGTGTCGACTAACAACACATCAAAAAAGCCTAGTTTTGCAGATTGAATCGCGGCATTGACGATATCGACTGGTTTTTGCGAAATGTCACTTGGAAAAAATTCAACGCCGACATCTTTAGCCAAAGTTTCAAGTTGCTTGATAGCCGCAGGACGATAAACGTCCGCAGATACGACCATAACTTTCTTCTTTTTACGCTCTTTTAAAAACTTGGCTAATTTACCAACAGAGGTTGTTTTACCGGCACCTTGCAAACCAGCCATCAATACGACGGCCGGCGGCTGAGTATTTAATGCCAGTTCTTCATTGGCATCGCCCATCGCTTCTTCCAGCGCTTTACGGACGATTTTTAGGAATTCTTGGCCTGGTGTTAAGCTTTTACTGACTTCAAGACCAACTGACCGTTCTTTTACTTGGTTTACAAAGTCACGGACAACCGGCAAGGCAACGTCGGCTTCTAATAAGGCCATCCGCACTTCACGGAGGGTTTCTTTTATATTGTCTTCGGTAAGGCGACCGCGACCGCTAATATTTTTTAGGGTTTGGGTTAAGCGATCAGACAGGTTTTGAAACATGCGAACATACCAGCTTTGTCAAAAATGGAGGCGATTATATCAAAGCGATGCCAAGTCGTCAGCCTCCAACGCTGTCATTCTTTTATCGCTTGCCATACAATAGGGTCATATTGCTGCTAAATCGGAATTTTCGCATGCCTTTTTCGTTGTTTCCACTTTTTGCATTCATCGCTTATGCTGTGGCCGCGCTTGTGGTGGCACAACGCTTGTATCATGCAGAAGGCCCTCGGTTAAAATTAGTTTTTAGTGCGGCAACCTGCGGCGTGGTGCTGCATATGTTGGCACTAAGTCAGTCTTTATTTACCAGTGACGGTCAAAACTTTAGTTTAATCAATGTCAGTTCTTTGGTTTGCTGGTTAATTACCTTGTCATTGACGATAACCGCACTACGCACCCCTATTCTTTTGCTTTTACCTATTGTCTATGGCTTTGCGGCGCTGGTGCAATTATTGGTATTAATGCTGCCTAGTGGCATGCAGATGCATCATTTTGAGCAAAGCCCTTGGCTGTTATCGCACATCTTAATTGCCTTTATTACTTATGTGATTTTAATCATGGCAACGCTGTACTCTTTTCAAGTCAGTTATATCAGCCACAAACTTAAACAAAAAACACCCCTCACTGCAGGTACAGTGCTGCCCCCTTTAGTACAAGCAGAACATTTACTGTTTCGTTTGATTACATTAGGAACTTTACTGTTTGGCATCACCCTGATTAGTGGGGCCATGTTTAGTGAACAGTTTTTTGCTGCGCAAAATTTACATAAAAATGTGCTGAGTTTAATGGCATTTTGCGGCTACCTGGCGTTGTTGATCGGCAATTGGCGCGCGGGATGGCGAGGTCGAATCGCAAATATGCTGTTAGTGAGCTCCAGTTTGCTGTTAACCTTAGCGTACTTCGGCAGCAGATTTGTGCGTGAAGTCTTGTTAAATCAGTAAAGCGGCTTGACTCAACTCACGCTATCGCATATTAATTTGGATTACTTAACAAAAAAGGTTTTGCCGTTTTGGACGATATATCTACCAGCACCCTTTGTTTAATCCTTGGTGTTTTGGTTATCTGCTCCGCCTACTTCTCCGCCACCGAAACAGCAATGATGGCGCTTAATCCATACCGGTTAAAACACTTAGCGAATCAACATCACCGCGGGGCAACACGCGCCATGCATTTTTTGCAGCGCCGCGACCAGCTTATTGGCCTTATTTTAGTTGGCAACAATGCAGTAAATATTGCCGCCTCTGGTGTCGGCACTATTATTTGTACAAGACTTTTTGGTGATTATGGCTTAGCGGTTAGCACGGTCGCGTTAACCTTAATTGTGTTGATTTTTGGTGAGGTTACCCCTAAAACTCTGGCGGCATTGCAGCCTGAGCGTGTAGCGTTCCCGAGTACCGTTTTATTAAAGCCATTGATGACTGTGCTATATCCTGCAGTCTATGCCGTCAATCGCATCTGTAATGGTCTTTTAAGTTTATTGGGTGTGAGCGCAGAAAAGCATCGTGGTAACAGCTTAAGTAACGAAGAGCTTCGTACTGTCGTTCATGAGGCTAGTGCGATGTTACCTTCCCAACATCAAAGTATGTTAGTTGGCCTGCTGGATCTCGAGAGAGCAACAGTTGAAGACATCATGGTGCCACGCAACGAACTGGTTGGCGTCAACATTAATGATGATTGGAAAGATATTGTTCATCAGTTATCAATTACCCAACATAGCCGTATTCTGCTGTACCGTGACAGCATGGATGATGCTTTGGGTTTTCTCCATACGCGCGATATCATGCGGTTATTGTTTAAAGAACAACTCACTAAAGCTACTTTATTGCGCAGTGTTCATGATATTTATTTCATTCCTGAAGGCACACCACTGAACACACAATTGCATAAATTCCAGCAATCGAAAGAGCGAATAGGATTGGTAGTTGATGAGTTTGGAGACATTCAAGGTTTAGTCACCTTAGAAGATATTTTGGAAGAAGTCGTTGGCGAATTCACCACCGACGTCGCAGAAACAGAAAACGAAGAAATACAGCTACAGGCAGACGGTTCATATTTAGTGGATGGTGGTATCAATCTTCGTGATCTGAATCGAGAACTCCATCTAAGCCTGCCCACTGATGGTCCGAAAACGTTAAATGGCCTGATCCTCGAATATCTTGAAGATATGCCACAACCAGAGATCAGTTTAAAATTGCTCGGTCATTATCTTGAAATTGTCGATGTGCAGGACAACATGATTAAATCAGTGCGTTTCTTACCAAAGATTGCAGAGCAAGATTAAAACCAATCCCAAAAGCCTGATTTTAAATCGTTTTCACAACGATTTAATTGTGTTTGATATCGGTCTGACCGTTGTTTTACCTTGATCGCCACAGCTTTTAACCACGCTTTTTTATGATAACTGCCACGACGGTAGCCGCCCCAGCCTTCGTGATAATTCAGATATTGTCGATAGGCATCACTTTTAGGTACTTTGTTTAACTTGGTACTTTGACTGATGAACCATCCCATAAAATCCATCGCATCGCTAAAATCGTCACGACTGGCAAAAGAATAACCCGCTTGCCTTTGATAATCCGCCCAAGTTTCATCTTTGGCTTGTGCATAGCCATAAGCACTACTGGCTCGACCAATGGGTATAAACCCTAAAAAGTATTCCATCGGTGGCTGTGCATCTTCACGAAAACCACTTTCTTGGAACATCATTGCCATTGGCACATGGATAGGCACATTCCAACGCTTACGCATTGCCGCCGCGGCATCATACCAATCGTCATGTTGCTGAAAAATGGCGCAGATATTTTCAGGTTGGCGCGGAACCGAAGTAGCGCAGCCTGATAAAGTGAAGATAAAACCCAATGCAATTAACAACTTAAAATTAATTAAAAAAAACTCACTTATTTTCTGAACTTTACTCATCGGCACGCTTCTAACTTAGTGAATGGATTCTGCCAAGTTTTTGTTTTCATCCCTGGATTCTCCCTATCCTTAGTTTTACGGCCACGAAAGTGGCCGTTTTTTTTACCTGAAATTTGGTGAAACACCTTCTAATTAAAACGATGGTGTTGCAAAACGTTATTCCCTGATTGCTTGCAGATCCTCAGCAGTCATTAAAGACAGGGTTTTTCAGCAAAATACTGCTCGATATAAGCATCAAAACTTAATTCATCTTGTTGCTCAATCGCTTGTTGCTCGGCAAGAGACACCGCTGCCATTTGCTCAAACTCGGCTTGCGGATAGACCTGATAGTCGCCATTTAAGAAATACTGTTTATATTGCTCCGATAACCCAGCTAATACCCGCTCCCCGTCTGGGCCCTGCTGCATGGCCAACATCTTGCCTGAAAAAGTAAGTGCCGGGTTTAACAAAGTGACGTAATACTGCTTAACTACCTCGGCATATTGGTCAGAACCCATACTCTCATCTAGCCATTTTGCGATTGGCAGAAGATCGGCAAACAACTGTTCAGCCCAATCTTGCATTAAACGTGGCTGGCCATTATCAATAAGATCTAATCCTTGCCGCCGCCCTTCGACCACGACTTTTTTCAGGTTGCTATCGGCAACATCTTGTTGCTCTGCCGACATCGAGGGACTGTCTTCAAGCAAACAAAATAACAAAAATACATCAAGGAAACGCATCTGATCGGCATCAATACCGACTGGGCTAAATGGGTTTACATCCAGCGCTCGCACTTCAATGTACTCAACACCACGCTTGGATAAAGCACAAGTCGGGCGCTCGCCACTTTGAATGGTGCGTTTTGGACGAATAGTCGAATAAAACTCGTTTTCAATTTGCAGAATATTGGCATTTAATTGCTGATATTCGCCAGCAACTTTGCCACCAATTGCCTGATATTCGGCAGAAGGTGTTGAAATCGCCCGTTGTAACCCACTGATATATTCACTTAAGCTGTTGTAGCTGACTGCAAGCGCAGATTGCGCAGAGTTGGTGTAACCCAAGTCGCTCATACGCAGTGACGTGGCATAAGGTAAATACAACGATCCTTCACCAAGTGGCGCGAAAGGGTACTTGCTCGTCCGACCTTCTAAAAACGACCGACACATCGTCGGTGAAGCACCAAATAAGTAGACAACCAGCCACACGTATCTTTTGTAATTGCGAATTAGCCAGAGATACTGGTTTGAAACAAACGCATCAAGCGGCGATTGGTCAGCCAGTAATTGTTGATAATTCTGCCAAAATTCCGTTGGAATTGAAAAATTAAAATGCACGCCACTAATGGCCTGCATCATTGAACCATACCGATTTTTTAAGCCTTGCCGGTACAGGGTTTTCATCCGCCCCACATTTGAACTGCCATATTGCGCGAGCCGGATCTCATCTTGATGCGCGATATAACAAGGCATACTTCCTGCGCCAAGCCGCTCTTCGCCAAGTTGACGCACGGCAAAACGATGAATGTCTTCAAGCTGAGCTAAGGTTTTTTCAATATCAGATTGAGCGGGTGTAATGAATTCTAATAAACTTTCCGAAAAGTCAGTGGTGATTAACGGATGCGTTAAGGCCGCCCCTAAACTCGGTGTGTGATCGGTTTGCGCCAAAGTGCCATTAGGATTAATGCGCAGGGTTTCACGCTCAATGCCGCGACGAATGCCCTTTATGGAGCTTTTCCAGCTGGCTTGATTTAATTGCGATAAACGTGCAGTGAGAAGCTGGCTCAAAGTGGATCCTCAATATGAGTGCGAATTCCAAACATGGGGCTCGGTTTATAAAAAACAAGGGAGCCCTTTAATACTACTCTTCTTCTTCTTGTCGCTGTTTTGCTTGGTGACGCCGCACGATCAGGCGCAATATATCTTTCCATGACACGATGCCAAGCAATCTTAAATGCTCGTCAACCACCACCAAACAGCTAATATTTTTCTCAATTAGCAACGATGCCGCATGGATCACGGCAATATCCGATCTGACCGTGATCACCGGAGAGGTCATGATGCTACGTACTTTTCGGCCTTGTGCAAATAACTCGGCTGTTTTTTCCGAGCCTGAATCAATCACCGGTGACAGCGCTTTGTAGAAATCCTTGACCGAAACAATACCAACCACTTGATGCATTGAATTCAACACCGGCACATGCTGAAATTTTGACTGAGCAAATATTGTGCGCAGGCTCGCTAAATTAGCGTCCTCTTGGGTCACCAGCACTTTTTTGCTCATAATACTTGCAATTGACATCAGCATCCTCGTCGTTGCAAATCAATTACTTGATTTCAAACTACTCTAACACCGGATGGTGACTTAGCCAAGTAACCCACTTTCACCGACCAAGGATACCGCCGAGAAAATAACCTGCAAAATTTTCTATTTCCGTCTAGCTTGACTTACACTCTAACTGACGGCGTGCCAAGCGCAATTGTCTAGGAGTTTCTATCATGAAGGCTTTGCTGGTAATTTTGTCTGTGTTGATTTGTTTTGAGGCGATTGCTGAAGAAAAACAAATGTATCGCTGGCGTGATGCCAATAATGAATTGCATGTTGGCCAGATCCCACCCAAAGATTTGCCGTTTGAAACCATTACGGTTTCTGCCAAAGCGCAACCGAAAAAACCAAAAGACGCTGATTTAGCCTTGCAGTTAGAGCGCCAACAGAAATGCGAACAGGTCCAAGCAAATTTAAAAATTTTGGCTGAGGATAAACCCGTTTATATCAAAAATGCCAATGGCGAATCGGTGCTATTGAGTAAATCAGATATCCTTGAACAACAAGCTATTGCTCAACAACAAATGGCGCTGTTTTGCCTCTAACAATGCCAGTGAACTATCCCAATGACCCTTATTCCTTGAAGATTCGGGGGTGTTGCCTTCGCTCTTTCACCGCAGTCACATAGGGCACTATGCTCCTGCGGTCTCACTCACTCGGCGCCTACCCGAATCTTCAATGATTTTGGGTATAGATCGTTTGCTATGACGAAATTGGCCTTGATGTCACTTGCAACCCGCCATCGACGACATTAATCATAATGACACTGTTGGGTATAATATCGCCGCGCAGTAAGTTTTGCGCCAAAGTATTTTCTACATACTGTTGTACAGCCCTTTTTAGTGGCCGCGCACCAAACACCGGATCAAAACCAGCAGCGGCAATAAAAGTTAATGCCTCATCGCTGACTTCCAACTGGTAATGCCGTTCAGCCAGGCGCTGACGAAGCCGTTGCAGCTGGATCCCGGCAATATTTTTAATTTGCGCGTGGTCAAGCGGGTGAAATACCACAGTTTCATCCACCCGATTAATAAATTCCGGTCGGAAATGTTGCGTCAGTACTTGCAACACCATCTGCTTCATTTGCTCATAACTTTGCTCGTGATAATGCTCTTGGATCAAATCAGAGCCTAAGTTGGAAGTCATAATGATCACGGTATTTTTAAAATCAACAGTACGCCCTTGGCCATCAGTCAGGCGGCCATCGTCAAGGACCTGCAACAGAATGTTAAACACATCTGGATGCGCCTTTTCAATTTCATCCAGTAAAATTACCGAATAAGGCCGACGGCGTACCGCTTCAGTTAAATAACCGCCTTCTTCATAACCCACATACCCCGGCGGAGCTCCAACAAGCCTTGATACGGCATGTTTTTCCATAAACTCCGACATGTCGATACGCACCATCGAATCTTCACTATCAAACAGAAAGTGCGCTAATGCTTTGGTCAGCTCGGTTTTACCAACACCTGTTGGTCCCAAGAATAAAAAAGAACCAATGGGCTTGTTTGGATCGGACAATCCGGCGCGCGAACGGCGGATCGCATTAGAAACCGCAGTCACCGCTTCGCTTTGGCCAATCACACGCTGCGCAAGGGCTTCTTCCATCCGCAATAATTTGTCTCGTTCACCTTCCAGCATCTTACTGACCGGAATGCCAGTTGCCTTTGACAACACTTCGGCAATTTCTTGCTCAGTCACTTTATTACGCAGCAACTTCATTTCGTGCATTTCTGCTTGCGCGGCCAAATCTAGGCGTTTTTCTAAGGCTGGTATGCGTTCATACTTTAACTGCGACATTCGGTTTAGATCGCCAGCGCGTCGCGCCACCTCCATATCCAGTCGCGCTTGCTCTAAATCGGCCTTAATACTTTGCGTGCCTTGCAGTGCTGCTTTTTCTGAACTCCAGACTTCATCTAGCTCGTTGTACTTATGGTCGAGGTCGAGGATCTGCTCCAAAATGGCATCACGCCGCCTGATGCTGGCTTCATCGGTCTCTTTGGCCATGGCATTTTCTTCAAGCTTCAACTGGATAATACGCCGTTCAAGACGGTCTAACTCTTCCGGTTTAGAATCCATTTGCATGCGTATACTTGATGCCGCTTCATCAATCAAATCAATCGCTTTATCAGGTAGTTGTCGGTCAGAAACATAGCGATGAGACAACGTAGCGGCCGCAACAATCGCGGTATCGGTAATGTCCACCCCATGGTGCAGTTCGTAACGTTCTTTGAGGCCACGCAAAATAGCGATGGTATCGGTTACCGATGGCTCGTCTACCAATACTTTTTGAAAACGGCGCTCTAACGCCGCATCTTTTTCAATATATTTGCGGTATTCATCAAGTGTGGTGGCACCTAAACAATGCAATTCGCCACGGGCTAACGCCGGTTTTAGCATATTGCCGGCATCCATCGCGCCATCGGCTTTGCCAGCACCAACCATTGTATGAATTTCATCAATAAATAGAATGACTTGGCCTTCTTCTTTAGCCAGTTCGGACAAAACCGCTTTCAAGCGCTCTTCGAATTCACCCCGATATTTGGCGCCGGCTAATAACGAGCCTAAATCAAGTGACAAGACCCGTTTGTTTTTAAGTCCTTCCGGCACTTCTTTATTAATAATGCGCAGCGCCAAGCCTTCAACAATGGCAGTTTTACCCACACCAGGTTCGCCAATTAACACCGGATTATTTTTAGTCCGCCGTTGCAATACTTGAATACAGCGACGGATCTCTTCATCACGCCCTATGACCGGATCTAATTTACCCGCTTCAGCCCGAGCAGTTAAATCAATGGTGTATTTACTAAGCGCTTGGCGAGTATCTTCAGCATTCGCATCATCCACTTTTTGGCCACCGCGCATTTGCTCTATCGCCGTGTCCACTCGTTCTTTATGCACGCCCAATTGGCGCAATAAATTGCCCAGCTCACCGGGATCATCACAGGCCGCCAATACAAATAGTTCGCTGGAAATAAACTGGTCTTTACGTTTTTGTGCGAATTTATCGCATAAGTTCAGCAAGTTAATCATTGTTGAGGATAACTGCAAGTTACCGCCAGTCCCTTCAACTTTCGGCAAGCGCTCTATACTCTGACCAATTTTAGAACGTAAATCATGCAGGTTGACGCCAATTTTACTGAGCAAATCACGCACCGAGCCGCCGTCTTGATTTAACATCGCGTGAAGTAAATGGACGGGCTCGATAAACTGATGATCACGGCCCAGCGCCAAAGACTGAGCCGTCGCAATCGCTTCTTGAAATTTACTGGTGAATCGCTCTAAACGCATGATGAACTCCTAACGAGTAACTCGGTTAAGCATAAGATGGGGAGTGATTGCTGGAAATTCAAGCAACAAACGTCAAAAAATTGACTTGCGTCAAAGGTTAGGATGGTTTGTTAGGATCCGCGAGCATGCAAATATAACTCGCCATACGTCCGGTTTGGCCATCACGGCGATATGAGAAGAAATGTTCAGGCTCGCTGACAGTACAGCGATCGCCACCATAAATCGCCTCGGCACCCGCACTTCGTAAGCGGATCCGCGCCAATTCAGTAAGATTGGCAAGCCACTTCCCAGGCACTGCGCCTTGGCTAAAAGCCGACGCCGCAGCAGCATGTTTTGACAAAAATTGCTGACGAACTTCCTCACCCACTTCAAATGCAGTGGGACCAATACAAGGTCCAAGCCAAATTAAGACATCAGCAGGATTTTGAAAATGAGCCAAAGTTTTTTCTAAAATACCGTCACAAAGGCCACGCCACCCCGCATGGGCTGCGGCAACTTGGCGTGTTTGTGGACAGCAAAATAATACCGGCAAACAATCTGCAGTCATCACTACACAAACTTCTGAGGGTGACGAGCTTAGACTGGCATCAGCAGCACAGACTTCACCCCGCCACTGGGCTAGCTGCAAGATGTCAGTACCATGCACTTGTTGCAACCAGGCCGGTTGTGTTGGTAATTGGGCCAGTTCTTGTAACAAAGCACGATTTTTAGCAACCGCATTGGGTTCATCTCCAACGTGATCGCCTAAATTCAGACTCGCATACACCCCGTTAGATACTCCACCACTGCGGGTGGTGGAGCCAGCCAGCACCCAACTAGGTGCAGGCCAATCAGGAATAATCCAATCTAACGGCGCAGCTGACATTACTGGTTGTCCATGCCGTGAATTGCAGTGTCTTCGCGTAATGCTAAGGTTAAATCAACCATATCTTGCGGAATTGGCGCATGCCATTCCAATAACTCAAGGGTAATTGGATGCGCAAGACGCAGCATCGCCGCATGCAACGCTTGGCGTTTGAACGCACGAAGCACTGCCAACAGCTTTTCATCCGCTTTGCGTGGGGGTCTTGGACGACCTGCATACACCGGATCGCCGACTAATGGATAATTGATGTAAGTCATGTGCACCCGAATTTGGTGCGTACGTCCAGTTTCTAAGCGTAAACGTAGACGAGTATGATTACGGAATTTCTCCATCACTCGGTAATGAGTGACCGCAGGTTTGCCGCTCGAAGTCACCGCCATGTGCGTGCGTTTGGTTGGGTGACGACCAATTGGCTCGTCAACCATACCGCCAGCAGTCATTGCACCGTGGGCAATGGCTTCGTACTCACGAGTGATTTCACGATTTTGCATCATTTCCACTAAGTGAGTTTGTGCTGGAATAGTTTTTGCGACCACCATTAAACCAGTTGTATCTTTATCCAACCGATGAATAATGCCCGCGCGAGGTACTTCCGCAATACCAGGACAATGATGCAGCAACGCATTTAATAAGGTGCCATCATGGTTACCTGCGCCAGGGTGAACAACAAGCCCTGCCGGTTTATTGATAACCAAGATATGTTCATCTTCATAAACAATATTTAAATCAATAGGTTCAGCATCAAAGCGTTCATCTTCTGGCAGCTCAGCATTAATCTCAATATGCTCGCCGCCCAGTAATTTTTCCCGAGGCGTGTCACACATCCGGTTATTTACATTGACCCAGCCCGCCAAAATCCATTCTTTTATCCGAGATCTTGAATAATCAGGGAACATTTCGGCAAGGACCTGATCTAATCGTTTACCGAATAGATGATCAGGAACAATTTCTGTAAGT
>Ga0187843_10002156_pt1 | contig 12110 bp, 8 predicted proteins | sample SpaLakP09_SKY_43_FD_134516 | JGI IMG/M metagenome (GOLD analysis project Ga0187843, IMG submission 134516) | Oligotrophic lake water microbial communities from Sparkling Lake, Wisconsin, USA - SP09_SKY_43 | ecosystem: Environmental > Aquatic > Freshwater > Lake | place: USA: Sparkling Lake... | reverse complement strand
TCGCCGATGGCCACCACTTCGCCTGCGCCTTCATAACCGGAAATGTGCGGCGCGGTGCCGGCCAGATGGTATTCGCCACGGCGGCGGTAGATGTCGGCAAAGTTCAGGCCGATGGCGCGCATCGCCAACTGGATATGGCCGGGCGGCACCGGCGGGTCATCCAGTTCGCGCAGGCGCAGCACTTCCGGGCCGCCAAAGGTGTCAAACGTTAATGCATGCATGGAGTCGCTCCGTAGTCTGTGTGCCCGCATTGTAGGGAGCGGCGGCCGGCGCAACCATGGATGAATTTTCCGGTAACATGTGAATAAATTTCATATATTCAGCCTATGCCGCCGCCACTCCCACCGTTCACCGCCTTGCGCGCGTTTGCCTCCTGCGCGCGCCATCTCAGCATCAGCCGCGCTGCGGAAGAGCTGCACCTGACGCATGGCGCGGTCAGCCATCAGATTAAAAATCTGGAACAGCACCTGGCGGTGCAACTGATCGCGCGCCAGGGCCGGGGCATCGTGTTGACGCCGGCCGGCGCCGCCTTTGCTGCCAAGCTGAACGTCGCGCTAACGCAGTTGGAAAGCGTGGTGGCCGAAGCGCGTGCCGAAGTGGCCGCCGGCCCGTTGCGGATCACCGCCCTGCCCTCGTTTACGGCCCGCTGGCTAATGCCGCGCCTGCCGGAATTCCGTGCTCGCCATCCCGAGACCGAGCTGCATCTGCACACCACGACCGAGCTGGCCGATTTTGGCCGCGATGGCGTCGATCTGGCGATCCGCTACGGCCAGGGCACGTGGCCCGGCACGACGTCGGAAAAGCTGCTGGATGAGGAACTGATCCCCGTATGCAGCCCGCAGTTCAATCAGGGCCGGCTACCGGGCACGGCGGCCGAGATTCTGGCATGTCCATTGCTGCGCGACACGCACGTGCACTGGGCCAACTGGTTCAGGGAGATGGGGATGATGGTGCAGGAGCCGAAGAACACCTTCGTCTACAACGATTCCGGCCTGCTGGTGCAGGCCGCGATCACCGGACAAGGCGTGGCGCTGGCGCGCGCGGTGCTGGCTTACGATGATCTGGCCGCCGGCAGGCTGGTACGCCTGCCCGGCGCGGCATTGGCGGCGGGCGCCGCCTACTATATTGTGCAGCCGTCGCAGACGCCACTCTCGCCCGATGGTCAGGCGTTTGTGGCGTGGCTGCGGCGTCAGGCGCGGTTCAACGCGGAGTGATGACGGGCGTAGGTGAAGTACACCACCAGGCCGATCAGCAGCCAGACGATGAAGGCGATCCAGGTGACGGCACTGAGGAAGGCCATCAGCGCGCCGCAGAACACAATCGCCAGCGCCGGAATCACCGGCACGCCAGGGCAGCGGAAGGCCGGCTTCAGGTCGGGACGCTGCTTGCGCAGCACGATCACCGCCACTGACACCAGGCAGAACGCCGCCAGCGTGCCGATGTTGGCCAGCTCGCCCAGCACCTGCAGCGGAACCAGCGCGCCCAGCAGGCCGAAGACGATGCCGACCAGCCAGGTCGACACAATCGGCGTACCGTTGCCGTTCAGCGCCGACAGGCGTTTCGGCAGCAGTCCGTCACGCGACATGGCGTACAGCACGCGGCTCTGGCCGAAGGCCATCACCAGGATCACGGTGCTCATGCCGAGAATCGCGCCAACGTCGACAAAGCCGGCCACCCAGTTTTCACCGGCAAACTGCAGCGCCAGCGACACCGGATGATCAACGCCCTTGAACTGGGCGAACGGCACGATGCCGGTCATGATCAGCGACACCACCACATACAGCACGGTACACACCGCCAGCGAACCGATGATGCCGATCGGCAGATCGCGCTTGGGTTCCTTGACCTCTTCGGCCGCCGTGGTCACGGCGTCAAAGCCGATGAAAGCAAAGAACACCAGCGCCGCTGCGCTCATCACGCCGGTGCCGCCGTACGGCATGAACGGATGCCAGTTGGCCGGGGTGACGTGACGCACGCCAACGAAGATGAACAGCAGCACCACGGCAATCTTGATCACCACCATGATGTTGTTGATGCGCGCCGATTCGCGCACACCGAGCGACAGCATGACGGTCAGCACCATCATGATCGCAAACGCAGGCAGGTTGAAGAAGGTGGTCACGCCAGGCAGCGCGCCAGGGGCGGCCGACAGCGCCACCGGAATGTGCAGGCCGAAGCCGCTGAGCAGCGACTGGAAGTAGCCGGACCAGCCGACCGACACGGCCGAGGTCACCAGACCGTATTCAAGAATCAAGTCCCAGCCGATCATCCAGGCGATGATTTCGCCGAGGATGGCATAACTATAGGTGTAGATGCCGCCGGCGACCGGCAGGATGGAGGCAAACTCCGCATAACACAGCGCGGCAAAGCCGCAGGCAAACGCGGCCACCACGAAGGACAGCGCCAGCGCCGGACCGGCGGTGGTGGCGCCGCTGCCGGTCAACACGAAAATACCGGTGCCGACAATGGCGCCGATGCCCATCAGGACCAGGTCGACTGGACCAAGCACTTTCCGCAGCCCGCCTGGCGTGGCGCTGCCCAAGCGCATGGCGTCGAAATCCTTGGTTCTAAAAATACTCACTACTGCCTCCGTTGCTTTATTGAATATCAGACCACTGCTTAAAGCGCGGCAGTATGACACAATCCCAGCAGCGGGTGTACCAGTGTATGTCTACGCGGCCGCCCGCGCCAGCTGCAGCGTCTGGGTCGGATGGGCAAACTTGATGCCCAATTCGGCAAACCGTTCGAACAGCTGCATGTTGATATTCTGCTGAATATCCATGTAAGCCCGGTACTCAGAACTTTGCACGATGTACACCGTTTCGAATTCCAGCGCCGACGGCCCGCAAGCCTTGAAGTGGGCCCGGTCGAACTGCGCCAGCGGCTGCGCTTCCACCGCTTCGCGCAACAGCTGCGGAATCGCGCGCACGTTTTCCTGGCTGGTTTGGTACACCACCTGGATCGGGAACACGATGCGCCGCGTTTCCATGCGCTTGTAGTTGCGGATGCGGCTCTTCAGCATGTCGCTGTTGGAAAACACGATCTGTTCGCCGCTCAGGCTGCGGATGCGCGTGGTCTTCAGGCCGATATGCTCGACCGTGCCGGCAATCTCGTCGATGATGATGAAGTCGCCCACCACGAACGGCTTGTCCAGCACGATGGACAGCGACGACAACAGGTCGCCAAGAATATTCTGCAAGGCCAGCGCCACCGCGATACCGCCGATACCCAAGCTGGCCACCAGCGTGGTGATGTTGACGCCAAAGTTATCCAGTATCATCAGCAGGATCACCACCCACAGCGCCAGGCGCAGCAGGAAGCCGACCACGGCGGTCGAGGTGGTGCTGGCGATGTCTTCGGCAATGCGCTGCTGGCGATAATGCTCCAGCCACTCGCGAATGCCAACGTCGCCCCAGCGCGCCACCTGTAACAGCAGCGCCGCCAGCGCCAGGCGCGTGAGGCGCAGCGTGACCGGGTCGGACAAATCGACCCACTGCGAGCCGACAAACAACGCCACCATCAGCATGAACAGCACATGGGTTGCGCTGAGCACCTTGACGGCGGCGTCATCGATATAGGTCGTGGTGGTTTGTGCGTGACGGTGCAGGCGGCGCACGGCCAACTGGCGTATCGCGTACAGCAACAGGCAGATGCAGCAGGTAATGGTGAGGGCAATCGCCCAGGTGGTCAGGTCGTTCTTGAACAGCATGTAATTCATCGGTCTCCCGTGCGCCCGGCGCTGCTGCGCCGGCCTGGTGATAAGTCACAACCGCAGACGCGTGGCGCGCCTCGTTGCCAGGATGGGTGGTCGCCAGCGGGCAGTTGCCGTGGCGAGCTAGAGTAGACCAATTGTAACATCCGACGCCTGCGAGCACAGGCGCCGGAACTCAACCGTGCGCGGCCTCAGCCGGCTTTGACGGCCTTGGCGCGGGCTGCGTGTAATTTCTTATAGCTGTCCAGCAGGCGCTGGTGACGCTCCAGACCTTCCAGCTGCATGCTGGTCGGCGTCAGACCGTAGAAGCGCACGCTGCCGTCCAGCGCGCCGAGCACGGCGTCCATGCGCTCGTTGCCAAACATGCGGCGGAAGTTGACTTCGTACTCATCCATCTGCATGTCGTCGTCCAGCTCGACTTCCAGCGCGGCGTTCAGCGCCTGATAGAACAGGCCTCGATCCACGGTGTTGTCGTTGTACTGCAGGAAGGCGCCGACCTGCTCGTGCGCATCCTCCAGCAGCCCCAGCGCCAGATTGATCAGCAGCTTCAGCTCCAGCACGGTCAGCTGGCCCCAGACGGTGTTCTCGTCGAACTCGATGCCGATCAGCGTGGCGATATCGCCGTACTCGTCCAGCTCGTTGTTTTCCAGACGCTCCAGCAACGCTTCCAGCGCATCGTCGTCGAGGCGGTGCAGGTTCAGCACGTCTTCGCGGAACAGCAGCGACTTGTTGGTGTTATCCCAGATCAGGTCTTCCACCGGATAGACTTCCGAATAGCCCGGCACCAGAATGCGGCAGGCGGTCGCGCCCAGCTGATCGTAGACGGCGGTGTAGACTTCCTTGCCCATGTCGGCCAGGATCGCCAGCAGCTTGGCGGCCTCTTCCACGTTGGCGTTATCGCCCTGGCTGGTGAAGTCCCATTCGACGAATTCGTAATCGGCCTTGGCGCTGAAGAAGCGCCACGACACCACGCCGCTCGAATCGATAAAGTGCTCGACGAAATTGTACGGTTCGGTGACGGCTTCGCTGGCAAAGGTCGGGCGCGGCAAATCGTTGAGGCCCTCAAAGCTGCGGCCCTGCATCAGTTCGGTCAGGCTACGCTCGAGCGCGACTTCCAGGCTAGGGTGCGCGCCAAACGAGGCAAACACGCCGCCGGTGCGCGGGTTCATCAAGGTCACGCACATGACCGGATACACGCCGCCCAGCGACGCATCCTTGACCAGCACCGGGAAGCCCTGCTCTTCCAGACCCTGGATGCCAGCCACGATGCCGGGATATTTCGCCAGCACTTCCTGCGGCACATCCGGCAAGGCGATTTCGCCTTCGAGGATTTCGCGTTTGACCGCACGTTCGAAAATCTCCGACAGGCACTGCACCTGCGCTTCCGCCAGCGTATTGCCGGCGCTCATGCCATTGCTGGCGTAGAGGTTTTCAATCAGGTTGGACGGGAAGTACACCACCTCGCCATCCGAACGGCGTACAAACGGCAGCGAGCAGATGCCACGCGCCACATTGCCGGAATTGGTGTCGATCAGGTGCGTGCCGCGCAGCTCGCCGTCCGGGTTGTAGATTGCCAGCGTGTACTCGTCGAGGATATCTTCCGGCAGCTTGTCCTTGCGGCCCGGCTTGAACCAGCGCTCGTTCGGGTAATGCACGAACTCGGCGTTGGCAATGTCTTCGCCCCAGAACGCGCCAGCGTAGAAGTGGTTATTGCTGATGCGTTCGATGTATTCGCCCAGCGCCGAGGCCAGCGCGCTTTCCTTGGTCGAACCTTTGCCGTTGGTGAAGCACATCGGCGAGTGCGCGTCGCGGATGTGCAGCGACCACACGTTGGGCACGATGTTGCGCCACGAGGCAATTTCAATCTTGATGCCGAGGCTGGCCAGCAGCGCCGACATATTGGCGATGGTCTGCTCCAGCGGCAAGTCTTTGCCCTGGATGTAGGTGCTGGCGCCGGCGTCCGACGTCACCGTCAGCAGCGCCTGGGCGTCCGCATCCAGGTTCGCCACTTCTTCAATGATGAAGTCCGGGCCTTCCTGCACCACTTTCTTCACGGTGCAGCGGTCGATCGAGCGCAGGATGCCCTGGCGGTCTTTTTCCGAAATATCTTCCGGCAATTCGACCTGGATCTTGAAAATCTGCTTGTAGCGGTTTTCCGGATCGACGATGTTGTTCTGCGACAGGCGGATATTCTCGGTCGGGATATTTCGTGTATTGCAGTACAACTTTACGAAATAAGCAGCGCACAAGGCCGACGACGCCAGGAAGTAATCGAAGGGACCAGGCGCGGAGCCATCGCCTTTGTAGCGGATGGGCTGGTCGGCAATTACCGTGAAGTCATCGAATTTAGCCTCAAGTCGCAGCTTATCGAGAAAGTTGACCTTAATTTCCATGGGAGTGTTCCAAAATAGTGCTCAAAATGATGTAGCCGCTATTATCCGGCTTTTGCGCCCCCACGGCAAAGGCTGCCGACCGTCCCGCGTTCAGTCCTTCGCCAGCGGACGCACGTATTCCAGCAGGCTGACCAGCGTCTTGCCCGGTTCCTCGAACTGCACCAGGTGTGAGGAATGTTCAAACCAGACCGCGCGCTTGTACGGGGCTTTCACTGTCGACAGCCAGGCCGCCGTCGGTCCGGACGGCGTGGTGTAGTCGTGGCGGCCCATGAACATCACCACCGGCACCGGGAATTTGCTGACCGGCTTGAAGTCCACCTCCAGCCATTCCTTGAGCACGCGTTCCAGCGTCAGCAGGCTGCCCTTGTCGATGGCCTGCTCCGCCTTGTCGTCATACTCGGGCGACAGCAGCGGCGCGTTGAAGTAGTAGCCAAAGTCGCTGCGGTAAGCCGCCAGGCCGCCATAGTGCTGCGCCCAGGTGCGCTCGGTAACGATGCGCTCGCGCGTGATCGGCGTATTGCCCGGATACGGCGCAATCGACTCCAGCTCCTGGATCGCCTGGGTGTTGTTCTCCTTGCGCGCCTGCGCCATGGCAAAGTCGAAGCTGACCTTTTCGTTGTCCAGCATGCTGATGACCTGGCCGATGCCCACATACGCGTGGAACAGCTCGGGATGGGCCAGCGCGGCGCGCATCGCCACCACCGTGCCCCAGCTGTGGCCGACCAGGATCACTTTGCGCTTGCCGTAGCGCTTGGAAATGGCTTGGGCAATCTCCACCGCGTCATCGACGAACTGGGCTATGCGCAGCGTCGGCCGCACGGCGTCCGCATCGTTTTCCAGATAAGTGCGGCCGGCGCCGCGCTGGTCGTAGTTCACCACCGTGAAGTATTCTTCCAGCGGACGCTGGTACATCCACATGGTGGGCGCACTCGGCGACGCCGGTCCGCCATGCACAAACAGCAGCACCGGATTCTTGCGGTCCTGTCCGCGCGTGTAGATCCACTGGTCGATGCCGCCGATGTGCAGCTTGAAGTTTTCCTGCACGCCATTGGGTGCGACGATGCGGCTGACATCGCCAATGATCTCCTTGCCGGTCGGCTGCGCCGCCAGTGCGCCGGTCATTGCCGCGACACAGGCGGCCATCACTATCAGGCGCTTCATTTCTTGCGGCTGCCGTGCACCATCTGGCGTGCCTGCTTGCGCAGCACGGCCTGCTCCCAGCGCTGTTTCTGCTCTTCGGTTTCCGGCGCCAGCGCGGGCACCTTGACCGGCTTGCGTTCCGAGTCCACCGCCACCATGGTGAAGTAGCAGCTGTTGGCATGGCGCACCAGACGCTGCTGGATGTTCTCCGTCACCACCCGGATCCCCACTTCCATCGAAGTATTGCCGGTGTAGTTGATCGACGCCAGGAAGGTCACCAGCTCGCCCACGTGGATCGGTTGCAGGAACATCACCTGGTCCACCGACAACGTCACCACATAGCTGCCCGAGTAGCGGCTGGCGCAGGCATAGGCCACGCTATCGAGGTACTTCAAGATCGTGCCGCCGTGGACGTTGCCTGAGAAATTGGCCATATCGGGCGTCATCAGCACAGTCATGCTGAGTTCATGCGCCACCCAGCTCATCGGTTTTTCCATTGCCTGGCTCCTGTTAGTTTCATCACATGCTAGCCGCTAAACTTGCCATTCGCAAATAGTTATCAAAAAGTGTAAGCTGCGCTCTTACTTTTGAAGGAGTGCTCATGAAATGGAAAGCCCTGGCCGCCAGCATCATGCTGGGCATGGCCGCCACTGCGCAAGCCGCGCTGACCGCCGATCAGGTACAGACGTTCACGCTGTCCAACGGCATGAAGTTCCTGGTGCTGGAATCGCACGACATTCCCAACGCGACCATGTACACCTTCTGGAAAGTCGGTTCGCGCAACGAGGCGCCTGGCATCACCGGCCTGTCGCACTTCTTTGAACACATGATGTTCAACGGCTCGAAGAAATTCGGACCGAAAATGTTTGACCGCACCATGGAAGCCAAGGGCGGCGCCAACAACGCCTACACCAGCAACGACCTGACCGTGTACCAGGACTGGTTCCCGGCCGCCTCGCTGGAAACCATTTTTACGCTGGAAAGCGACCGCGTGGCCAACCTGACCATCGATCCGAAAATGGTGGCCAGCGAACGCGGCGTGGTGCTGTCCGAACGCAGCACCGGCCTGGAAAACTCCAATATGCGGGCGCTGCATGAGGAACTGAACAGTGTGGCCTTCCTGGCCCATCCCTATTCCTGGTCGGTGATCGGCCACGAGTCCGATATCAAGGCCTGGACCCAGCAGGATCTGGAGCGCTACTTCCGCACCTACTACGCGCCCAACAACGCGGTCGCGGTAATTGTCGGCGACGTCAAGACGGATCAGGTGAAGCAGCTGGCCACCAAATACTTTGGCGGCATACCGAAGCGCCCCTTGCCGCCGGCCGTGCGGACCGTGGAGCCGCCGCAAACCGGCGAGCGCCGCATGTTCGTGACCAAGGAATCGGCCACCTCGGCCAATCTGAGCATCGCCTACAAGATCCCGGCTGCCAACAGCGCTGACTACTACGCGCTGGAAGTCCTGCAAGGCGTGCTGGCGGGCGGCAAGACTTCGCGCCTGTACCAGGCGCTGGTCGACAAGCAGCTGGCCACCCAGGTCAGCGCCGAGGGCATGGACGGCTTCGATCCTGGTCTGCTGTACCTGTCGGCGGTGGCCGCTGCCAAGGTCACGCCGGCGCAGCTGGAGCAGGCGCTGCTGGCAGAGGTGGATCGCCTGGTCAAAGAGGGCGTCACGGCGGAAGAACTGCAAAAGGTGAAGAACCAGAAGCTCGTCAACCTGTACCGCGAACAGGAAACCATCAGCGGCAAGGCGCAGCAGCTGGGCACTTACGAAGTCATCTTTGGCGACTACCAGAAGATGTTCGGCGCATCGTCCGCCTACGAAAAACTGACGCCGGCCGATATCCAGGCCGTCGCCGCCAAATACCTGAAGAAGTCGCAGCGCACGGTTGGCGTGCTGGCTGCGAAGGAGGACTGATTACATGAACAAGACCATCATTGCCATGGCGCTGGCCGCCAGCGCTGCCACGGCCGGCGCAGCGGAATTCCGCCTGCCCGAATTCGATACCGTCACCTTGCAGAACGGCCTCACCGTCTACCTGATGGAGCGCCACGAAGTACCGCTGATCTCGGTGCGCGCCGTGGTCAAGGCCGGTGCGGTCAACGACGGCGCCCAGCCGGGCCTGTCCAATCTGACCGGCGACGCCCTGCTGCTGGGCAGCAAAGCCCATAACAAAACCGCCATCGACCAGGCCTTCGATTATCGCGGCGCACGCATCGCGGGCGGCGCTGGCGCCGAGTCGAGCACGGTGCAAGCCAACTTCGCCAAGGCCGATGCGCCGGCCCTGCTGCCGCTGTTTGCGGAAATCGTCCAGCAGCCCAGCTTTGACGACACGGAGCTGGGCAAGCTGCGCGACCGCAAGGTCAACGGCCTCAAGCAAGCCAAGGAATCGCCGCGCAATGTCGCGCAAACCTACTACCGCGCCATGCTGTTTGGCGACAGCCCGTATGCCATTCCGGCCAGCGGTACGGTCAACAGCGTGAGCGCGCTCAAGCAGGCCGATGTGCAGGGCTACTACCAGCACTACTATCGCCCGGACAACGCCGCCATCATCGTGGTGGGCGATTTCCAGAAGGCCGAGATGCGCCAGCAGATCGAGTCGCTGTTCGGCGCCTGGCAAGCCAGTGGTCCGGCGCCTGTCGCGCAAGACAATGGCAAGGTCAAGGCCGACAAGGCGCGGGTGCTGCTGGTCAACAAGGCAGATGCGATTGAAACCACCTTCCTGATCGGCGGCGCCGGCATTGCCCGCAACGATCCGGACTACGTGCCGCTGCAAGTGGTCAACACGGTGCTGGGCGGCCGCTTCACGTCCTGGCTCAACGACGAGCTGCGCGTCAATTCCGGCCTGACCTACGGCGCCGGCAGCCAGTTCGCGACGCTGTCGCAAACCGGCACCTTTGCCATCAGCAGCTTTACCGCCCTGCCGAAGACGGAAGCGGCGCTGGCCCTGGCCAACAAGACCTATCAGCGCCTGTGGGACAAGGGCATCGACAAGGCCACGCTGGAATCGGCCAAGGCTTACGTCAAGGGCCAGTTCCCGCCGCGCTACGAAACCAGCGAGCAGCTGGCCGGCCTGCTCGGCGATATGTACGCCAACCAGGTGGACCGCGCGCAGATCGATAATTTCACCAAGGATGTGGATGGCCTGACGCCGGAGAAAGCCAAGGCGCTCATCGACAAGCACTTCCCGCGCACCAGCCTGCAGACGGTGCTGATTGGTAAGGCAGAAGCCATCCGCGACATCGCCAAGACCTATGGCGAAGTCACGGAGCTGGAGATTACCGCCGACGGCTTCCGGTAAGCAGGTGTTCGATATCCTCGGCGACTACGGGACAGGCGTCGAGAACTTCTTCCAGCGGCGCCCAGGCCGTGGCGTCCTGCTTGAGGGCACGTTCGGCCAGCTGCGTCAGCGTCGCCAGCCGATCGGCGCCAACCGTGCCCGCCAGGCCTTTGAGCGTATGCAGCGCGGGCAGTGCCGCCTCGGTGTTCTGCGCGCTACGCGCGGCCTGCAACTGCTGCGCCAGCTTTTCCGCTTCGGCGACAAAGCTGCGTAGCGCGATCATATAGACCGATTCCAGTCCACCCATACGCTTCAATGCTGCCGCGCTGTTCAGGCCGGACGCCGGCAACGCGCCGTCCGCGCCATCGTCCGTGGCGGCTGGCGCCGGCACACTGTCTGCCACAGGCGCTTGCGCCTGCGCCGCCAATACGCCATGCCGCGCGTGCTTCAATATCACCGCGATCAGCTGCTCCAGATCGAAGGGCTTGCCGACATGGTCCGCCATGCCCGCTTCCAGCGCCGCCAGCCGGTCCGACGCCATCACATTGGCGGTCATCGCCACGATGGGCGGCGTCGCCTTGCCCAACTTGGCCTGGATCGCGCTGGTGGTCTGGTAGCCGTCCATTTCCGGCATCTGAATGTCCATCAGGATCAGGTCCGGCAGCGGGCCGGGACACGTCACGACCGCCAGCGCCATCGGCCCCGAGCCGGCCACTTCCATCTGCGCGCCTTCGTTGCTGAGCAATTCGCCCGCGACCTGCTGGTTGGCCAGGTTGTCATCCACCAGCAGCAGGCGCAGCCCCGCCAGCCGCCGCTGTGACGGCGCCAGCGCCGACAGCAGCGGCCTGCGGTGGTCGAGGCGCGCGTCGGCGACCGCATCAAACAGCATGGACGCGGTGACCGGCTTGACCACAAAGCCATCCAGCACCGGTTCCATTTCGCGATGCCGCTGCGCCAGCAGCTCGCGGTCATGCGCGGTCACCATCACGATCAGCGGCGTGTTGCCTTCCGGCGCCAGCGCGCGGATGCGGCAACTGGTTTCCCAACCGTCCAGCGACGGCATGCGCCAGTCGATAAAGACCACGTCGTAAGCCTTGCGCCGGGCGATCTGCGCTGCGATCGCGTCCAGCGCTTCATGGCCGCTCGCGGCCACATCCACGCGCCAGCCGAAGGATTGCGCCATCTCGCGCAGCACCGTGCGCGCCACCGGGTTGTCGTCCACCACCAGGCAGGACAGGCCGCTCATCAGGGCATCCTGCGGTGGCATGGCGGTGACCGGCACGAATTCCGGCGGCTGCGCGGCAATGCCGAACTCCACCGTAAAATCAAACACGCTGCCCTGCCCCAGCTGGCTCACCACGCGCAGTGTGCCGCCCATCAGACGCACCAGGCGCTGGCTGATCGCCAGTCCCAGACCGGTGCCGCCGAAGCGGCGCGCGGTGGACGCTTCGGCCTGCGAGAAACCGTCAAAGATGCGCTCGCACTGGTCGGGTGCTATGCCGATGCCGGTATCGCGGATGGCAAACGCAATCGATAAACTATGCTCGCTATGCGCCACCTGCTGCGCCGACACCACCACTTCAC
>Ga0187843_10002155_pt1 | contig 12114 bp, 10 predicted proteins | sample SpaLakP09_SKY_43_FD_134516 | JGI IMG/M metagenome (GOLD analysis project Ga0187843, IMG submission 134516) | Oligotrophic lake water microbial communities from Sparkling Lake, Wisconsin, USA - SP09_SKY_43 | ecosystem: Environmental > Aquatic > Freshwater > Lake | place: USA: Sparkling Lake... | reverse complement strand
CGAAAGAATCATTCAGGAACTGAATGTCTACCGACCCGGGCGAAAGTTCGCACGGGTCGCCAAAGCAAAACCGCAGCGCTACCCCGAACGCAGGTTACGAAAGGCGCTAACTTAACGGCATTAAGGTCTGACCCCGGTTTATTTTTGTGCAGGCTTAGCTCAGGCCGGCGATGCGGGCGTTGCGTTCGCGCTCGAGCTTGGTGATGTAGCGTTGGACGTTGGCGAGGTTGCCACGGGAGATGTCGACGAATTCGCAGCCGAGGCGGCGGTTGGTCTTGCTGTTGAGCAGCGTCATGTCGAGCGAGTTGCGGATCTGCAGGGTGGTCGTGACCGGGCCCACGTCCGGCAGGTCGATGCGGCAACCTTCGTAATTGTTGCCGATCGTGTTGCCCAGCAAGAGCTTGTTGTCGAGGATGGCGATGCCGCCGCAGCTGATGTCGGCCAGCGGAAAGACATTCGTGCCCCCGCCCAGCTCGGCCGGCATGGGGATCATCACGCGCACCGGGTTGCTCACCGGCGTGGCCATGCGGTAGTACTCGCGCCGTTGCAGGCGGATCATGGTTTCCGGAATCGCCACCTTGAGCGCCGGGCCATTCTGGAACTGGATCGCTTCGACATGTTCGGCGCCGAACAGGATGCGGATCTTGTCGAGCGTGGTTTCGAAGGAGACGCGCTTGGCCGCCAGGATGCGCAGGTTCTGTTCCTTGTTGATGGAGCAATCGAGGACCAGGGCATTGCTGTCGGGGTCGACATCGAGGATGGAGGTGACGCACACGTCCGCTTCGCCGTGGATCAGCATGCGGATCAGCTGGTTCTTTTCGCCGATCTGGCGCAACAAGGCGATGATTTCCCTGCGCGACTCGACTTCGTAATCGTGCCAGTTCTCTAATCCCGCGTCGTTCATTGATTGCATCATCAGCCGCTTTTGTTAAGGGTCGATCAGTAAGGCTGCATTCGGGGGGGCGGGAAGGTCCCCTCCATTCACTTGCGCAGATTCAATATGATATAGCCAGGCCAGAAGTTCCGCAATCGCACGATACAGGCCGGGTGGAATCTGGCCGTCCAGGTCGATATCCATGAGCAAAGCGACAAGTTCTTTGGACTCGTGCACATACACGCCGGCATCTTTCGCGCGCACGATGATCTGTTCGGCGATCAATCCCTTGCCCTTGGCGACCACTTTCGGCGCGGGGTCGCCGTCGCGGTAGGCCAGGGCCACGGCCGACTGCTGTTTCTTGCGCGGCGGCGCGGGCGTGGAGGGGTCATCCGCCATGGCTGCCTCGCCCGGCCCGGATATTGAGCGAGGAGAGCGGGTTGCCGGACGCTTCCATCGCCGCGTTCAGTTCCCCCGCATGCTCGCGCAGCAGGGCGCCGATGCCGCTGGTACCGGCTTCGAGCTGGATGTGGATCTGGTCGCCCACCATGACTACGCTGGCGTTGACCTCGCCCAGCGCGGCAAAGCGCAGCCGCAGCGCGCTGCGCCAGGTGGGCGGCGGGGCTTCGTCGCCCCCGTGCTGGCGTTCGGGCGCGTCGCGCTGGATTTCCCAGTGCATGTCCTGGCCCGGCCACGGCTGGCCCTGCCAGGCAATGCGGGCTTGTTCCTGGGTTTGCAGCTGCAGGTTGATGAACTGGGCGGTGGCCTGGTCGGGCAAACCGGCCTGCGGGCGCAGCCCCGCTTCGGGAATGGCGCTGTGAAAGCGCTGCATCTGCGGTTCGTGCATCAGCTCGGCCAGCGGGCGTTTGCCGGCCGACCATTCGGCCACATGGGATTCATAGAACAGGCCGCTTTTCGAGACCGCGTCCTTGAGCGCGGCCGCCATTTTTTCCGGCGCCACGGTCGGGGCGTCGGCCAGCGGGCCGCGGGCGACGATGGCGCTGGGGGCCTTGTCGCCCTGGAGGGCGGCCGTCAGCACGCTGGTGATGACGCGCGCGGTGTCGCTGATCGAGGCCGGGGTGCTGGCCGGGTCGATCGCGGGCAGCTGGCTGGCCGGCACGATGGGCGCCTGGCGCAGCAGGGCGGCCGCGTGCGAGGTGGTGCGCAAGGCGGCGTCGGCGCTCCCTTTGGCCGGCGCGCCGGGCAGGGGAGGCGCGGCGGCCGGCTCGTCGGCCACGCCTGCCGCCACGGCGGCGGACGGCGCCAGGCCGGGCGCGGTCAGCGGCTCGGGATCCGCCGGGGCCGGCGCCAGGCCGGGCGCCGGGGCGCGGAACAGGCCGGACGGGGTGCGCGCCTGCTGCGCCAGCAGGGCGTCGACGTCGTCGGCCAGGGTGTCGGCGGGCGCGCCGAGGGGGGGGGCGGGTGCGGCGGCGGGCGCGCGGGCCGGCGCCGCCGCAGCGGCCGGGACGCTGCCTTCCAGGTAGACCAGGGGCGCGGCGCGCGCGGCCGCGCCGGCGGGGCCGGGCAGCAGCGCCGGGCCGGCCTCGGAATACGCGACCGGGCCGGCCTGGCTGCTGATCTGGAAGGTGGGGCGGGGGTTCAGGGCCACCAGGGTCAGCGGCACCTGGGTGCCGACCTGGGAGCCGGGCGGCAGCAGCATGCGGGCCGAGGCGCCGGCCACCTTGACCAGGTAGCTGCCGTCGGTGAGCTTGGACAGGATGTCGCCCTGCAGCGAGCGGCCCAGCAGGCTGGCCATGGAACGCTGGAAGGCTTGCTGGCGCGGGTCTGCGGTGCTGTCGAGATTACTGAGGGCCTCGGCGCGGCCGACCGGACTGATGGTGAGATCGGTGCGCGGCAGCATGGCGCCCCCGCCTAGGCGCCGTAGGCCTGCGCGAGACGGCGCTCGGCGCCGGTATTGTTGATCAGGGCCGACAGGCGGGCCATCCATGGCAGCGTCAGGTCGCGGATCTTGCGGTCGTCGTCGAGCATCTTCTTGATGGCGACCACCTTGCGTTCGCGGCTGGCGCCGACCAGGGCCAGCGGCGGTTCATGCTCCTTGAGCTGGCGCACGTGGGCGGCGGTCTGCTGTTCCAGCACCACCAGGCGGTCCCAGTCGCCGTCGGTGGCGGCCTGGACCATTTGCTCGGTCAGCACCACCATCGCTTCGTACACGGACACCACTTCTTGACTAGTCATCTTCATGAATCAGGCACTCGCGAAAGTTGGAGAGGTGGGGAGGGCGCTCTTGGCCTGGTCTTGCACGGCGGGGGTGCCGCCGATGGCATTCCAGGCGCCGCGCAATTCACCGAGCAAGCGTTGCACTTCTTCCAGGATGTCGACCTGGTTTTTCAGGTTGGCCTGCAGCAGGCGCGCACCCATGTATTCGTAGAGCGCGTCCAGGCCTTCGGCGATTTCGCCGCCTGCCTTCTTGTCGAGGGCGGCGCGCAAGCCGCTGTCGATGATCATGATGGCTTTCGAGATCGCCGCGCCCTTGGCTGGAATGTTGCCCGCCTTCATGTGCACGATGGCCGAGCTGACCGACACCAGCGCGCCGTCGAACAGCATCACGATCAGCTTGTGCGGGCTGGCCGAGGTGACGCCGGTTTCCATGCCCACCTTGGCGTAGGCATTGACGCCACTTTGCTTGGATCCAAACATGTTTGTGTCTCCTAATTAACTCGTTTGTTTCGACAGGGCGGCGAACTGCTGCGTCAGGAAGGTCGAGGTGGCCGTCAGGCCGGCGATCGACACGTCTAATGCAGTGTACTGGGCGCGGTAGCGCTTTTCAATGTCGCCGAGGCGCAAGCCGAAATCTTCTTTCTGGTTATTCACATCCTTGATGCTGGCGTTCAGGCCGGTGGTGCGTCCGGCGATCAGGCCACTGGTGCCGAGGAAGGCGGCGGTCAGGTTTTTCAGCTGGTAGGCATAGCCCTGGGAAAAGCCGACCGTGCCGCGGTCGCCCAGGGCGCCGCCCGTGACTTCGATCTTCAGGCCGTCGGTATCGGTGCCGATGGCGCCGGTCAGGAACTGGCCCGAACCCTTGGCCGGCTGGCCGCCGATGGTGCCGGCCACGTCGGCGCCGGCCACCGCGGCCGCGCTGCCGAAAATGTCGGCGTAGCTGGTGCCCGAATTGGACGACAGGGAAATATTCGAAATCGAGCCGTACTTGGCCGATACCAGCTTGAGCTTGCCGTCGTCGTCGATGGTGGCGTTGACCGCCAGGTCGTTGCCGGCAAAGCTGCCGGCGCCATTGATGGCCGACTGGAACAGGGTGGCCAGCTGGGGGGCGGTATAGCTGCCGGCCGCCAGCGAAAAAGTGGCGGTGCGGTTGGCCGTCACCGGCACGGTCTGGTTCAGCGTCACCGACCAGCTGGTGTTGGCGGCGATCACGGTCGACGGCGCCACGGCGGCGTCGCTGATCAGGCTGCCCTGGCTGGCCAGGGCGCTGATATTCAAGGCATAGTCGCCCGGCTTGGTGGCGGCGGTCGAGGTATTGAAGCTGACCAGGCTGTCCGAGGCATTGCCGACGGCGGCGAACAGGGCGGCGATGTCGGCGAAATTGTTCTTGACGGCGGTGTCGAGCTTGGACGAATCGAGGGTCAGGGTGCCATCCTTCTGGAAGGCGATGCCCACTTGCGAGAGCGAGGTGAAGTCGCCCGTCAGGCCGGTAATGCCCACCGACAACTGCTTGCGCAACTGGGTTTGCAAGGTTTGCACGGTCGAGTCGCCCAGCAGGGCGCCGCCCTGCTTGGTTTCGGCGTTGTAGCCCGAGACCGACTTGATCGAGGTATTCAGGTCGTTGTAGGCCTTCACGAAGGCGGCCACGCCGGCCTTGACGGCGGAGGTGTCGCGCGCCACCACCAGGTTGGCGGTGCCGACCGAGCCGATGGTCAGGGACACGCCCTGGATGGCTTCGGCCACGGCATTCGTTTCGCTGGTGACGGCGATGCCGTTCACTTCCAGCTTGGTGCTTTGCGCGGCCGTGCTTTGCGACAGGTTCTGGACCCCGGCCGGATCGTAGTTGAGCAGCGCTTCGATGTCCGGGTCGGCGATGCCGCCGTCGGTGCCGGACACGGCAATCTTCATGCTCGAAGCCTCGCCGGTCTTGGTCGAGGTCAGCACCAGGTGGTTCGGGGTGCTGCTGCCGTCCGAGACGATGGTGGCGGTCACGCCCACATTGGCCTTGTTGATGGCGTCGCGGATGCCGGCCAGCGAATTGTTGGTGCTGTCGATGACCACGGTGCCGCTGATCTGGTTGGCGTTCTGCTCGAAGGTCGAGCCGCTGTAGCTGCCGCCCGTGCCGGCCACGAAGCCGGCCGTGGCCGGGCTGGTGCCGCCGATGGTGATGGGGCTCGCGCCCGTCGCCGACAGGGTGACGGTGCTGGTGGTGGTGGTGATCGAGCCGGTGTTGGCCGAGACGGCGTCGGTGCCGATGCCGCCGCTGACGGTCCCGGTGACGGTTTCCGTGACCGACAGGTTGGCGCCGTCGGCCGCGGTAAATTGCAGGGTGCCGTCGGCGGCGCTGCCGGTGAAGGTGATGCCGGCCGCGGCCAGGGCGTCGGTGGTGCCGTTCTGGCCGGCCAGCACGGCATCGATCGAGGCCGCGGTCACGCCGGCGCCGGAGGCCACGCCGTCGGCCTGGGCCGCGATCTGCACCCCGCCCACGGTCAGGGCATAGGTGCCGGTGGCGCTGGTATCGATGTCGCCGAAAGTGGTGGCGCCGCCCGAACCGAACAGGGTGGCCGAGGAGACGGTCGGCTGGGCCGTGGCCGAGACCTTGGTCGTGGTGTTTTTGGCATTGATGGCTTCGGCCAGCGCCTTGGCACTCTTGGTACCCGAATCGGTGGCGATGGCCGTGCCATTGATGGTCAGCGAACCGTTGCTGATGCCGCTGGTGGCCACCCCGGCGCCGAGCGCGGTGCCGGCCAGGCCGAAGCTGCCGCCGCTGGTGGTGCCGAGCTGGAAGGAAATGGTGGAGCTGGCGCCGGCGCCGATGGCGGCCGTGGTGCTCACGCGCCCGGCCGTGGCCAGGGTTTGCGCCTGCGCCATCTGGGTCACATTGATGCGGTAGGTGCCGGGCACGGCCTTGCTGGTGGCCGAGCCGACCAGGATGTCGGTATTGGTCGAAAGCGAACTGTTGGACTGGAAGCTGGAGATCGAGGTCAGGCTGGACAGCGAGCCCTGGAAGCCGCTGATCCCGCCCGAGAGCGTACCGAGGGCCGACAGCTTGGCGTTATAGCTGGCGACCTTTTTGTCCATGACAGCAAGCGGCGCTGCTTCGACAGCCATGAGCTTCGAAATAATGCCGTTTACATCGATAAGACCGGACCCAATGCCAGGTGACGAGATACCCACTTTTTTCTCCAGACGAAAACAACAGTATGAGACATTATCGGCAAAATCAAACAGGACTTGAGAAGGGGTTTTATGGGCTACTTCCGGTAGAAAGTATTGCCTACAGTATAGCCCGAGGGGGCCAGGGGAGCGCACGGTAGGGGGAGCGCAAGGGCGAGCGCGTCCCGGCTGGCGAAGTGGCCTTCGTCAGATGCTGCAATCCCGGGGCGTGGCCGCCGCAGGAGGGAAAAAAATCTACGCGGTCTGCTTGATCAGCAAGCCCTGGACCGTGTCGAGCGCCTTCGAAATTTCCAGCGCTTCGGGCGTGGGAATCTGGCGTATCACTTCCTTGGTTTTCTGGTCGACCACTTTCACGATGGTGCGGTTGCTGTCGCTGTCGACCGAGAACACCAGGTCTTGCGACAGGGTTTGCAGCGACTTGTTGATATTGGCGACGGCTTCCTTGACTTCATCCTGGGTGGGAACGGCTGCGGCCTTGGCCACGGCGGCCTTGGTTTCTAGCGGTGCCGCTGCCACGCGGGCCTGGGGGGCGATGTTCGCGCCTTCGCCTGGCGTCACGGGTGACCTTGCCGGCGGCGAGCTGATAGCCTGAATGCTCATGATGCTTCCTTTGTGAAAATTCCCCGGCTGAAAAATCAGCCGGGGAACCGGGTCCGGAACTAGTTGTAGCTTGCGCTAGTTCAGCTCGGTTTAACCACGCAGCAGGGCCAGCACGCCATTCGGCAGCGAGTTAGCCTGAGCCAGAATTGCCGTACCAGCTTGTTGCAGGATCTGGCCGCGGGTCAGGTTGGCCGTTTCCGAAGCGAAGTCGGTATCCTGAATGCGGCTACGTGCGGCAGAGAGGTTTTCCGAGGTCGTTTGCAGGTTGCTGATGGTCGAAGCGAAGCGGTTCTGGACAGCACCGAGCGAAGCGCGGTTGCTGTTGATCGAGGTCAGCGCCGCGTCGATGGTGGCGATTGCGGCATTCGCGCCTTCGGTGGTGCTGATATCGATCGCCGACACTGCCGACAGGGTCGAACCTTCCGAACCGTTCACCAGGGTGGTGGTGTCGGAGCTGACGGTGAAACCGGACGAGGACGAGAAGCTCAGTTCGCCGCCGACGACAACGCCTTCCGAGCCGCCGCCGCCAATGCCGAGGGTGATCGAGGTAGCCGATTCAGCGCCGGTGGCGGTGAAACCGTCCAGGCTCTGGCCAGCGGTGGTGTTGGTGTTCTCGATCTTGATGTCGTCGCCGGTGGCGCTGGTCAGGACCAGGCCGCCTGCCTTGTCAGCCGTTGCGGTGATGCCGGTGGTGCCGCTCTGTGCGTTCACAGCCTGGGCGACTGCGCCGAGGTCGTTGCCGTCAGAAACAGTTGCCGAGATCGTCACTGGGGCCGTTGCAGCATTGGCGCCAGCGAGCTTGAAGGTGAAGCTGCCTTCGCTTGCTGCGGCATTCTGCAGGGTCACGGTGGTTTTGGCAGTGGCGGTGACACCGGTGCTCGACGCCACGCCGTTGACCTGGGCAGCGATCGCCTTGGCCGAGGCGTTGACGGCGATGGTCAGGTCCGAGGTCGAACCGTTACCGGCGACGGTCAGGGTCTGGGCATCGGTGTTGTTTACTTGCGTGGCGATCGTGGTGCCGGCGACTGCGGTGCTGATCGACGATGCGTCGGTGCGGGAAGCAACCAGGTTGTTACCGATGTCGGTCGACTTGGCCGACTGGATGCCGACCGAGATGGTCTGGTTGGCGTTGGCGCCGACCTGGAACTGGGCATTGGTCAGGGTGCCGTCGAGGACGTTCTGGCCGTTGAACTGGGTCGTGTTGGCGACGCGGTTCAGTTCCTGGGTCAGTTGCAGCGTTTCGCCTTGCAGCGAAGCACGATCTGAAGTGGAGTTGGAGCCGTTAGCAGACTGCACTGCCAGTTCACGCACACGTTGCAGCAAATCGCCAGCCGTTTGCAAGCCGCCCTCAGCCGTTTGAGCCAGCGAGATACCGTCGTTGGCGTTACGTACTGCCTGGTTCAGACCACGGATCTGCGAAGTGAAACGCTCGGAAATTGCCAGTCCTGCAGCATCGTCCTTGGCGCTGTTGATGCGCAGGCCGGACGAGAGACGTTGCAGGGAAGTCGCCAGCGAACCTTGGGAAACGTTCAGGTTACGCTGCGAGTTCAACGAGGCGATATTGGTATTGATATTTGCAGCCATTTTAATTCTCCTAACTGGTATTTCGGGGTGGGCTACGTGCCGCTGTTCACCTTGGTCTGCCTCGCTGCTCCGAGACAATCAAACCGCAGTTGAAGCTGGTAACGGTGCATGCTGGAAAAAGTTGATGGCAGAAAACTTAAATAAACCGTGTTTTTCACTCTCAAGTTTCACGAAAGCCACCCCGCTAAACGACAGCGTTTCGGCTTTCTTTAGGGTGAAAATAATTTTATTTTTGCCATCGCGAGCTTGGCGAACCGGCATGAAAAAAGGCTCGCCGAAGCGAGCCCTTTATGTTTTTGCCATGCTTGCCCCTGGCTAGTCCGCCACCACCACCCGGTTCTTGCCGGTCTTCTTCGCTTCGTACATGGCCTTGTCGGCGCGCTTGACCAGGGCCGCCTGGTCTTCATTGGGCAGGCGCAGGGCCACCCCGGCGGAAAAGGTGATCAAGACCTTTTCGTTATCGTGCAGGAAAAACTGCTTGGTCAGCTCGCGCTGCAGGCGCGTCATCGTTTGCGATGCCGCCTCGACCGTGGTCTCGGGCAGCAGGATCAGGAATTCCTCGCCGCCGAAGCGGGCGATCACATCCATCGAGCGGATGGTGTCCTTGACGATGCGCACCAGGTGGCGCAGGGCGCCGTCGCCGGCCAGGTGGCCGTGGGTATCGTTGAGGCGCTTGAAATCGTCCAGGTCCAGCATGGCGATGCACAGCGGGGTGCCGCGGCGGTCGGCGCGCGCCGTTTCGCGCTCGAACACATCGTCCAGGCCGCGCCGGTTCAGGCTGCCCGTGAGCTGGTCTTCGCGCACCAGCTCGCTCATATGCTGCAGTTTCGCTTCCAGGCTGTGGATGCGCTGCTCGGCTTCCTGCACTTCCTGGCGCGCGGCGATCATGCGGTCGCGCGACTTGAGGGCCTCGGTCTGCACCAGGCGCGTTTCCTGCAGCACTTCGTCGAGAATGCTGTTGAGTTCCTTGATATTGTTGGCGTGGCTGATCTTTTCGGAAAAGCCGCCGATTTTCTCGTGGAAGTCGCCGGTCGAGGTGGCCACCGAGCTCAGGCGGTCGATGAAGGTCATCATCATGTTCTTGACCGTCAGCTTGACGTCCGACAGGCTGTGCTTGAGCTGGCTCTGCTTGTAGATGACTTCCTTCAGGCTGCGGGTGGCGTCTTCCAGCGCGCGCTGGTCGATCGGGCCGGCGATCAGGTCTTGCACCGAATCGATCTGGCCGCGCAGCCAGCTGTCGTCGTCCAGCAGTTCGCTGACGTTTTCCAACAGCAGCCTGAACAGGCGCAGCAGCAATTCCTGCTGCTCGGCCACGTCGCCGCTCTTGATTTCAATTTGATAACACAGCTGCTTGAGGCGGACCGCGATCTCGTTCAGGGCCTCGTCCGTGTGCGCCAGCTTGACCGCCGCGCCCAGCGCTTCGGCTTCGGCCACCAGGGTGGGCGAGCCGGTGAGCAGGGAAGCGACCGCGAAGCTCAGCGTGCGGCTGAGCAGGTCGCGCAATTGTTTGGCATCCTGGTTGTCGCCGGGCATGGCCAGCTCGATCGCGCCCGGTTTCTTGAATGGCTTGTCGACCAGCAAGGCCAGGTTGCGCGCATAGCCTTCCCAGTCGCGCGCCTTGACGGCCCGCGTCAGCCGGCGGCCGATGTCGGCCAGGTCGCCCGGGGAATCGGTGAGCTTGCCGGCGAAACCGGTCAGCATGGTTTCGGCGCCGGTATCGGGCTTGGGCTCAGGCTTGAGCTCGGACGCGGGCGCGGCCGGCGTGTCGGCGATGCCGGCGATTTCATTGTAAATGACCCGGTACGATTCCGGGGTCGGCGCGATGCGCCGGGTGGCCAGGCGGCGGAAGGCTTCGCGCGCGATCTCGGCCGGGTTGTCGGTGGCGGCGCCGGGAGCCGGCGCGGGCGGTTTAGCGGGAGTCGTTGCCATGGTGGAGCACGTGCCTTGGTCGGAATGGATTGCCTTCATGATAACCGTGTTGGCGCTCCTGCATCCCGCAAAGGAAGGATGCAAAAGGTGCTTACTTTATAGCATTAATCGCTGCCGCGGGGTAGGTAAAAAGTGTTACTCGATCAACTGGTTCTTGATCGCGTAATGGGTCAGCTCGGCGCTGTTCTTGAGCTTCATCTTGACCAGCAGGCGGGAGCGGTATTCGCTGATGGTTTTCACCGACAGCGACAATTCCTGGGCGATGGTGCTGACCGTCTTGCCCGAGGCGATCATGGTCAGGGTCTGGTATTCGCGGTCGGACAGGGTGTCGTGCAGGGCCACGTCGTGGTCTTCGCCGACGGCGATGGCCAGTTCCTGGGCCAGGGCGGCGCTGACGTATTTCTGGCCGGACGCGACCTGGCGGATGGCCGTGACCAGTTCGCGCGGGGCGCTCTGCTTGGTCAGGTAGCCGGCCGCGCCTGCTTTCAGGGAGCGGATGGCGTACTGGTCTTCGCGGTGCATGGACAGCATCAGCACGGCGATGTCGTGGTTTTCCTTGTGCACCTGCTTGAGCACGTCGATGCCGCTGCGGTCGGGCATGGAGATATCGAGCAGCATCACATGGCATTTGGCCTTGCGAAACAGCTTGATGGCGTCCAGTCCGTTTTCGGCCTCGCCGGCGACGATGATGTCGGGCACTTCGGCCAGGATCTGCTTCAATCCTTCGCGCACGATGGCGTGATCGTCGGCAATAAAGACACGGATGATGGCTTTTTCAGTCATTGTTGCGGTCGTTCAAGTGGCTGCGGGCTCTATTATCGTTGGTCTTGGCGAAGTCAGCTTGATTTTGATGGTCACCAGTGCGCCGCCTCCCGGCGCTTCGGACAGGGCCATGGTGCCGCCCAGGGCGCGCGCCCGTTCGTTCATGCCGCGCAAGCCGAAGGAGCCGGCCTTGCTGCGGTCGGCCTGCTGCACCCCGCGCCCGTTGTCGGCGATGGTCAGCACGATGTGGTGGCGAAAACGCTGCAGGCGCACGGTCACGACGCTGGCCCGGGCATGCTTGGCGATATTGGTCAGGGCTTCCTGGAAGATGCGGAACAGCGCGGTCGCATGGTCCAGGCTGAGGTCGATTTCCTTTTCATTGCTGGCAAAGCTGCAGGCGATGCCATTCTGCTTTTCGAATTCCTTGATCTGCCATTCGAGCGCCGCCACGATGCCGAAGTCGAGCATGGAGGGGCGCAGGTCGAGCGAAATGCGGTGCACCGATTCGATGGTGCGGTCGACCAGGGAATCGACATAGGCGGCCCGTTCGGCCAGCTGCGGCTGGTCGGGCGGCAGGCGCTGGGCCAGCATGGCCAGGGCCATCTTGATGGCGGTCAGGTTGCCGCCCAGGTCGTCGTGGATTTCGCGCGCGATGCGGGTGCGTTCCTGTTCCTTGACCTGCTCGATGTGGGCGGTCAGCTCGGCCAGGCGGGCGCGCGAGCGGGTCACTTCGAGCTGTTCGAGCTTGCTCGCCGTGATATTGGTCATGATCCCTTCCCAGTGCACCGCGCCGGGCGGGTCGGGGAGGGGGCGCGGGGTCGAGCGCAGGTTGATCCATTTCTGGTCGTTGTATTCGTGGATCCAGATGCGGCCTTCCCAGTTCCAGCCGGCCAGCGCGCTGGCCGAGGCGGCCATGGCATCGAGGTAGCTCTTGCGGTCGTCGGGCAGGATCAGGGCCAGGAAGCGGTCCGGTTCGGCCTGCAGTTCGGCGGCCGCGATGCCGAGCAGGG
>Ga0187843_10002154_pt1 | contig 12123 bp, 13 predicted proteins | sample SpaLakP09_SKY_43_FD_134516 | JGI IMG/M metagenome (GOLD analysis project Ga0187843, IMG submission 134516) | Oligotrophic lake water microbial communities from Sparkling Lake, Wisconsin, USA - SP09_SKY_43 | ecosystem: Environmental > Aquatic > Freshwater > Lake | place: USA: Sparkling Lake... | reverse complement strand
GAGAAGGCCTCGGCCTGGATGCCGCAGGTCTCCTTGAACTTCAGCGCCGCCTCCTGGGCGATCGGCAGGCTGGTGCCACGGCCGATGACGAACAGGCGGTCCGCGTCCTTCAGCACATCGACGGCCACGCTCCAGTCCTGATGCGCGGCGCGCTCCAGTGCCTCTGGCAGCTGCTGGAGCGCGGCCAGCAGATCATCGTCGCCGGACCAGGCGGCGACGACGCGCGCGCCGGCCACCAGCTGGGCGATATAGCTCTTGGTCGCGGCCACGCTGGTCTCGGCGCCGGCATGCAGCGGGAACACGAACTGCGAGGCCTGGGCCAGCGGCGAGGCCGGGTCATTGACGAAGGCCACGGTGCGGGCACCGCCGGCACGGAAGAACTTGGTGGGCGCCACCAGGTCGGGGCTCTGGCCCGATTGCGAGAAGGCCAGCGAGACAATGCCCTCGCAGACCAGCTGCGATTGGTACAGCGTGACGACCGACATCGGCAGCGAGGTGACCAACCGGCCCAGCCGCGCCATGATCAGATAGGCCATGTAGTGGGCGGCGTGGTCCGAGCTGCCGCGGGTCACGGTCAGCAGGGCGGCGGGCGGCTGCTCGCGCAGCGAACGGCCCAGGGCGGCATAGGCATCCGCGTCATTGGCCAGCATGCGGGCCACGGCCTGCGGCGCAAACAGCGCCTCTTGCAGCATGCGCGTCGCGCCAGTTTCAAGTGAGGTCAATCTCTTCTCCTTCAACGACCACGCGTTGCAGTTGCAAGTCACGGTCCATCACCACGAAATCCGCCTGCGTGCCCGGGGCCAGATGGCCGCGGTCGTCCAAGCCCAAGTACTCGGCCGCGTAGGTCGATACGCGGCGCGAGGCATCTTCAATTTCCAGGCCCAGGCCGACGAGGTTGCGCAGCGCCTGGTCCATCGTCAGCGTGCTGCCGGCCAGGGTACCGTCGGCCAGGCGCACACCGCCCATGCACTTGGTGACGCGGTGGCGGCCCAGGCTGTATTCGCCATCGGGCATGCCAGCGGCGGCGGTCGAATCGGTGACGCAGAACAGGCAGGGAATGGCGCGCAGCGCAACCCGTATCGCGCCGGGGTGGGCATGCAGCAGATCGGGGATGATTTCGGAGTATTTGGCGTGGGCCAGCGCCGCGCCGACCATGCCGGGCTCGCGGTGATGCATGCCCGTCATCGCATTGAACAGATGGGTGAAGCCGCCGGCGCCCTCGGCCAGCGCGGCGACGCCGTCTTCGTAGGTACCCAGCGTGTGGCCGATCTGCACCTGGAAGCCGGCCGCGCGCAGCGGCGCGATCAGCTCCAGATTGCCGGGCAGCTCGGGCGCCAGGGTGATCAGCCTGATCGGCGCCAGTGCATGCAGGGCCATCAGCTCGTCGAGGTTGGCGGGCTTGGCGAAGTTGGGCTGGGCGCCCAGCTTGCCGGAGTTGATGTAGGGGCCTTCGAGGTGCACGCCCAGCAGACGGGCCGAGCCGGGAGCGCGGGTGCGGCAGACACTGCCCACTGCGCGCATCGCGGCCTCGATCTCGCTCATCGGCGCGGTCATCGTGGTGGCAAGCATGGCCGTCGTGCCGTGCCTGACGTGCGAGCGGGCCACGCTTTGCGCCGACTCGCCGCCTTCCATGATGTCGTGGCCGCCACCGCCGTGCACATGCAGGTCGATGAAGCCGGGCAGGACGATGGCTCGAGCCTCCAGGCGCACACGGGATTCGCTGACCGAATCCCCTTCGATGCGCACCACGCGGCCAGCTTCATGCTCCAGGAATCCGTGCACAAAGCCTTGCGGGGTCAGTACATGCCCCTCTACCCGAGCCAGAACACTCATCCCTCGCGCCTCATTTCCGCCACAAAGTCGTAGTAATCGCTGCGGCAGTACGAATGGGTCAACTCGACGGCCTGACCCGATTCCAGATAGCCCACGCGGGTGATGAACAGCACCGCCTGACCCAGCGGCACACCCAGCAGATCGGCCAGCTTGGCCTCGGCATTGATGGCACGGATGTGCTGCAGCGCACGCACCGGCGCACGGCATTGCGCGACAGATAGGCATACAGCGAGGCATCCACCGCCTCGGGATCGGCCAGCACGCTTTCGGGCAGCACCGAGACCTCGTAGGCCATCACCACCTTGTCGGCCAGGCGCAGACGCTCCAGCCGCGCCACGCGCTCGCCGGTGGTCAGGCCCAGGCTCAGCTGCTCATCGGGCGCGGCAATGCTGAAGCCGCGCGTCAGCCAGCGCGAGCTGGGCTTGAAGCCGCGCTGGTCCAGTTCTTCTGAGAAGCTGGTCAGGCGTGACAGCGGCTGCTCCAGTTTCGGGGCGATGTAATTGCCCGAGCCGCGGCGGCGCACGATCAGGCCCTGCTCGACCAGGCGGTCGATGGCTTGCGAGCGGTGACCCGCGACAAGCCCAGCGATTCGGATAGCACGCGCTCGGAGGGCAGCGCCTCATCGGCGCTGTAGATGTTGTCGCGTATCGCCTGAGCCAGCTTCTGGGCCAGCTGCATATACAGCGGCGAGGCGGCACGCTCGTCGGGCTTGAAGGTAAAGGGCTGTTTCATCACGCTTTTCGTCACAGGGTTCGGCTGAGCGCTAGTTCGATCAGGCGCAGCGCCCCATCGGCGGAATCGCCGACCGGCTGGACGCTGCGCGACTGGATGATGCCTGAGAAGCGTGAGGCCAATCGAAGACCAATGCTGCCGCTGATTGCCAGCGGCAGTGCCCCGGCCGGGTCCATCGCGTGCACCACCGCTTCGAGCTCATGCACGGCCCGTGCCAGCAGCTGCGCGGCCACCGGATCGCTGGCCTCGGCCTCGAACACCAGCGGCGCGAGCTGGGCAAATTCATGCTGACCGGCATTCGCACACCAGGCCAGCAAGTCTTCGCGGCCGGGGCCGGTCAAAGCCCAGACGGCCCTGGCCAGCGCACCGGCCGGCTGGCGGCCGTCCTGGGCCTGCTGGGCGACACGCATCGCCTCCACTCCCAGCCAGGCGCCACTGCCCTCGTCGCCGACGCCGAAGCCGAAACCGCTGACAAATAGATGCCGGCCATCAAGATGCCAGGCCTCGCCGATGCTGCCGGTGCCTGCGGCCAGCAGGGCACCGGGCCGGCCATCATGGGCGCCCAGCAGGGCGGTGTAGGCATCGGTATCGACGGCGACCAGGCCAAAGCCCGGTGCGGCGTCCAGAAATGCCTGGGCACGGCTGCCCAGATGGGCGCCCGCCAGGCCCAGGCCCAGCGCGCAGACGTCCAGCGGCGCGGGCTCCAGGCCGGCATCGGCGAAGGCTGCGACAATCGTCTGGCCGATATGGGTCCAGGCCTGGGCTATGCCCTGGGCCAGGCCGGAGGGCCCGGCAGCGCCGAAACCCAGCACCTTGCCGTCGCGCGTGGCCAGCCGGGCGCGGGTGCCGGTGCCACCGCCGTCGATGCCAATCAGGTAAGCGACAGCGGCCGGCGAGAACGTGGCTGAGGTTTGGGTTCGGGTGCTCATCTAATACCAGTGTAGTACCAAAAAAACCAAATGGTCAATTGGTATCTCACTGGATAGGCTGATATCTGCCGCCCCCTGGGCAGCCCTTGCAAGCGCTTACAAGGACCAGTCGAGCGTACCGCCCTGCGCCGCCACAAAAGCCGCGGCCCGGGAGAAATGGCCACAGCCCACAAAGGGCAGCGGCCCGCGCGTGGCAGACAGCGGCGACGGATGATTGCATTGCAGCACCAGGTGCCCCTGGCCGCTGGCCGCTATCAGCCCGAGCTTGCTCTGCGCATGGGCGCCCCACAGCAGGACGACCTTGGGCGTGGCATGCGCCGCGGCAGCCGCGATCAGGCCATCGGTCAGCGCCTCCCAACCCCGCTTGGCATGGCTGGCGGCCTGGCCGTCTTCCACCGTCAGGCAGGTGTTGAGCAGCAGCACGCCGCGCTGGGTCCAGGCGAGCAGATGACCGCTTGCCGGCACAGGCTGGCCGAGGTCGCGCTGCAGCTCCTTGAAGATATTGCGCAGGCTGGGCGGCAGCTTCAGGCCGGACGGCACCGAGAAGGCCAGGCCCTCGGCTTGGCCCGGGCCGTGGTACGGATCCTGGCCGAGGATGATGACGCGAGTCTGCGCCAGCGGCGTCAGGCGCAGCGCACGCAGCGGGTCAGCGGGATAGATCACAGCGCCGGCTGCCTGACGCGCGGCGACATGGCTCAGCAAGCCCTGCCCCGCGGCACTCTGAAGCCACGCGTCCACCACCGACTGCCAACCGGCATCGAGCCCGCCCAGCAGCGAGGCCAGCGGCTGGGTCAGGCGGTTCGGTGCATCCAGCCCCAGCTCGGCTTGCTGAGCGACAACCATCAGGCGAACAGCTCGGCCAGGGCCACACCGGGTTCGGGCGCGCGCATGAAGGCCTCGCCGACCAGGAAGGCGTTCACCGCGGCGGCGCGCATGCGTTCGACGTCCGCACGGCCCAGGATGCCGGACTCGGTGACCAGCAGGCGATCGGCCGGCACATGCTTGAGCAGAGCGAGCGTCGTGTCCAGCGTGACCTCGAAGGTGCGCAGATTGCGGTTGTTGATGCCCACCAGCGGCGTCTTCAGGCGCAGCGCGCGGTCCAGTTCGGGGCCGTCGTGCACCTCCACCAGCACCGCCATGCCCAGCTCCAGGGCCTGTGCCTCCAGTTCGGCCATCTGGCCGTCGTCCAGGCAGGCGGCGATCAGCAGGATGCAGTCGGCCCCCATCGCCCGCGCCTCATAGACCTGGTAGGCATCGACCATGAAGTCCTTGCGCAGCACCGGCAGGCTGCACGCGGCGCGCGCCTGCTCCAGATAGGCCTGCGAGCCCTGGAAGAACTGCGCGTCGGTCAGCACGCTCAAGGTTGCAGCGCCGTGCATTGCATAGCTCCTGGCGATCTCGCCGGGCCGGAAGTCTTCGCGCAACACGCCCTTGCTGGGGCTGGCCTTCTTGATCTCGGCGATCACCGCGTTGTGGCCGGCCGCCACCTTGGCGCGCAGCGCCGCCTCAACACCCCGCAGGCCACCCAACTGCTCGGCCTCGCGGCGCACCGCGGCCTGCGGCAGGCGCTTGCGCGCCGCGGCGATCTCTTCATGTTTGACCGCAACAATGCGGCGCAGGATATCGGACATCTCAAACCCCCATCGATCTCAAAGACTCAGGCCGTCGCGCTGCACGGCCAGGCGCCGCGCCAGCTCATCGGCCAGTTGGCTGACCAGGCGGTGTTCGTGCTGATTGGCATTGCCGCGGCTCTGGAATACGCGCAGCGGCTTGCCGCCATCGTCGTGGCGAAACTCCAGCGCCAGCGAGCGGCGCTTGTCGCCGGCCACGCACAGCAGGCGCCAGCCCTCGTACTCCAGCTCGGCGCTGCGGCCGTCCTGGCCCACCGGTTCGACCCGCCGGCGCACAAAGTCCAGCCGCCAGCCCACGCCCTGGCGCTGCATCAGCAGAAACATCAGCATGCCGACAAAGACCATCAGCAGAGCCGCCCAGCCCAGCTCGACACGCCAGTCCGGCGGCGCATAGCGCCCCGTCCACAGGCCCAGCGCCGTGCCGCCCAGCCCCACCACCAGCGAGGCCGGATGCGGCTCCAGTTTGGGCAGAAAGACGTCGCTGCGCGCCGCGGCCTGCGCCTGGTCAATCAAGCCGCGCAACAGCGGGACGTTTGACCTCATGCGCCGCCCAGCTCCTGCGTGACGGCGACGAACTGGTTCAGCTTGGCCCGTGCCGAACCATTCGCAATCGCCTCACGCGCTGCAGCAATGCCCTCGCCGATGGAGCCAACGATATTGGCCGCATACAGGGTGGCGCCGGCATTCAGGGTGACGATCTCGCGGGCCGGCCCTTCGACGTTGTCCAGTGCTTCGATCAGCATGACGCGCGATTGTTCAGGGCCGTCGACCTTCAGGCTGCGGTTGGAGACCATGCGCAGGCCGAAGTCCTCGGGATGGATCTCGTACTCGCGCACATGACCGTCCTTGAGCTCGCCGACCAGGGTCGCGGCGCCCAGCGACACCTCGTCCATGCCGTCCTTGCCATAGACGACCACCGCATGCTCGGCGCCCAGGCGCTGCATCACGCGCACCTGTATGCCCACCAGATCGGGGTGGAACACGCCCATCAGGATGTTGTTGGCGCCGGCCGGATTGGTCAGCGGGCCCAGGATGTTGAAAATCGTGCGCACACCCAGTTCGCGGCGCACCGGCGCGATGTTCTTCATCGCCGGATGGTGGTTGGGCGCAAACATGAAGCCAATGCCGGTGCGCTCAATGCACTCTGCCACCTGCGCTGGCTTGAGCATGATGTTGACGCCCAGGGCTTCCAGCACATCGGCGCTGCCGGTCTTGCTGGAGACGCTGCGGTTGCCATGCTTGGCCACCTTGGCTCCGGCCGCCGCGGCAACGAACATCGAGCAGGTCGAGATATTGAAGGTGTGGGCGCCGTCACCGCCGGTGCCGACCACATCGACCAGGTGCGGTGAAGGCGGCACCGGCACCTTGTTCGACAGCTCGCGCATCACCTGCGCGGCGGCGGTGATCTCGCCAATGGTTTCCTTCTTCACGCGCAGGCCGGTCAGGAAGGCTGCGGACATCACAGGCGTCATCTCGCCATTCATGATGGCGCGCATCAGCGACAGCATCTCGTCGTGGAAGATCTCGCGATGCTCGATGACGCGCGTCAGCGCTTCGGTGTGGGAGATGGGCATGGTCTGTCCTTAGCTCAAGTATTCTTTGATGGCAGCGACCGCGCGCTGCACGCCCTCGGCATCGACATCGAGATGGGTGACAAAGCGCAGCCGTACAGGCCTGTGGCCAGCACGCCACGCGCCTTCAGATGGTCCAGCAGGCCTTGCGCGCGCTCCGGCGCCACATCGACAAAGACGATATTGGTCTGCGGTGCCTCGACCGTCAGGCCCGGCAGACCTTGCAGCCCCTCGGCCAGGATCTTGGCCAGTGCGTGATCGTCGGCCAGGCGCCGCACATGGTGGTCCAGCGCGTAAAGCGCTGCGCCGGCCAAGACGCCCGCCTGCCGCATGCCGCCGCCGGCCATCTTGCGCCAGCGATGGGCGGACTTGATGAGCGCCCCGGAGCCACACAGCACCGAGCCGACCGGCGCGCCCAGACCCTTGGAGAAGCAGACCGAGACGCTGTCGAAATGGCTGCAGATGGTGCGCGCCTGGGCATAGGGGTCGCCACCCAGGGCCACTGCGGCATTGAACAGCCGGGCGCCATCCAGATGCGCATTCAGGCCCCGGCTGCGCGCCAGGTGGCTCGCCGCGGCCAGATAGCTCAGCGGCAGCACCTTGCCGCCGATGGTGTTCTCCAGCGCCAGCAGACGAGTGCGGGCGAAGTGAGCGTCATCGGGCTTGATCGCGGCCTCGATATCGGCCAGCGCCAGCGTGCCATCGGGTTGGTGGTTCAAGGGCTGCGGCTGGATGCTGCCCAGCACCGCGGCGCCGCCGCCCTCCCAGCGGTAGGTATGCGCCATCTGGCCGACGATGTATTCGTCACCGCGCTGGCAGTGGCTCATCAGCGCACACAGATTGCTCTGCGTGCCGGTGGGCATGAACAGCGCGGCCTCGAAACCCAGCATGGCAGCGAGCTTGTCCTGCAGCGCATTCACTGTCGGGTCATCGCCGAAGACATCGTCGCCCAGCGGTGCGGCCATCATCGCCTCGCGCATCGCGGGCGTCGGCGCGTGACGGTGTCGCTTCGTAGGTCGATGATCTTCATAGGACTCTCTGCAGGAAGTTGCGCAGCATCGCGTGGCCATGCTCGCTGAGTATCGATTCGGGGTGGAACTGCACGCCCTCCAGCGGCGTGGCCGTGCCGGCCAGTGCGCTGTGGCGCACACCCATGATCTCACCGTCCTCGGAGCGGGCGCTGATCTCCAGCGCCGGCGGCATCGTTGCCTCCTCTATCACCAGCGAGTGGTAGCGGATCACGCTGAAATCACTGGGCAGCGCATGGAACACGCCCTTCTGGTCGGTCGTGATGGTGCTGGCCTTGCCATGCATCTGCTGCTTCGCGCGCACGATCTTCCCGCCCAGCGCCGCACCGATGCTCTGGTGGCCCAGGCAGACCCCCAGTATCGGCAGCTTGCCGATGAAATGCTGGATCGCCGCCACGCAAACCCCGGCCTCGGCCGGCGAGCAGGGGCCGGGCGACAGCACCAGCGAATCGGGCCTCAGCGCTGCGATCTCGTCCAGCGTGATCTGGTCATTGCGGAAGACCTTGACCTCCTCGCCGAGCTCGCCGAAGTACTGCACCAGATTGAAGGTGAAGCTGTCGTAGTTGTCGATCATCAAAAGCATGTCAGGACTCCCGCCGGGCCGTCCCAAGGGAGGCCTGAGCCCCCTCGGGGGGCAGTGAACGAATGTGAACGTGGGGGCTCATCAAAATCCCTCTTCCACCAATTCAGCAGCACGTATCAGCGCCCTGGCCTTCGCTTCCGTTTTCCTCCACTCCATCTCGGGAACCGAGTCCGCCACCACGCCGGCCGCGGCCTGCACGTACAGCGTCTGATCCTGGATGATGCCGGTGCGGATCGCGATGGCCAGGTCCATGTCGCCGGCAAAGCTCAGGTAGCCGCAGGCGCCGCCGTAGATGCCACGCTTGACCGGCTCCAACTCGTCGATGATCTCCATCGCGCGAACCTTGGGCGCGCCCGTGAGCGTGCCGGCCGGGAAGGTGGCCTTGAGCACGTCCAGGCTGGTCGTGCCGTCCTGCAGAATGCCCTCGACATTGCTGACGATGTGCATCACATGCGAGTAGCGCTCGACGACGAAGGCGTCCGTCACCTTGACGCTGCCGGTCTTGGCGATGCGGCCGATATCGTTGCGCGCCAGGTCGATCAGCATCAGATGCTCGGCGCGCTCCTTCGGATCGGCCTTCAGCTCCACTTCAAGGGCCAGGTCTTGCTCGATGGTGTTGCCGCGCGGGCGGGTGCCGGCCAGCGGTCGGATGGTCACCTTCTGGCCATCGGGCGTGTGCTCCTGGCGGACCAGGATCTCGGGCGAGGCGCCGACGATCTGGAAGTCGCCCATGTCGTAGAAATACATGTACGGCGAGGGGTTCAGCGAGCGCAGCGCGCGGTACAGGCTCAAGGGCGACTCGGTGTAGCGCTTGGACAGGCGCTGGCCCACCTGCACCTGCATCATGTCGCCGGCGGCGATGTAGTCCTTGGCCTTCAGCACGGCGGCAATGTAGTCGTCCTTGGCGAACTCGCGCTGTACCGGGTGCTGCTGCACGCGCTTGACCTGCGGCGCCGAGACGCTGTAGGCCAGCCTGTCGCGCAGCTCGGTGAGACGCTTCTTGCCGCGGAAATAGGCCTCGGCCGAGCCCGGGTCGGCGTAGACAATCAGATACAGCCGGCCCGACAGATTGTCGATCACCGCCAGCTCCTCGCACTGCAGCAGCAGGATGTCCGGGGTGTTCAGGCCGCCGGGCTTGTTCGTCGCGGCCAGCTTGGGCTCGATGTGGCGCACCGCGTCATAGCCGAAGTAGCCTGCCAGACCGCCACAGAAGCGCGGCAGGCCCGGGCGCAGCGCCACCTTGAAGCGCTTCTGGTACTCGGCAATGAAATCCAGCGGGTTGCCCTCATGGCTCTCCACGACCCGGCCGTCGGTGACGACCTCGATCTGGCGGCCGCTGGCGCGCAGCAGGGTGCGGGCCGGCAGGCCGATGAAGGAGTAGCGCCCGAAGCGCTCGCCGCCCACCACCGACTCCAGCAGAAAGCTGTTGCGGTGGCTGCCAGACTGGCCCGATTGGCCCGAAAAAGCGGCCAGCTTCAGGTACAGCGAGAGCGGGGTTTCAAGATCGGCAAAGGCCTCCGCGATCAAGGGGATGCGGTTGTAGCCTTCGGTGGCCAGGCTTTGGAATTCGAGTTCGGTGATCACTGTCTGAACCTTCCGTGGCCGCTGTGCCAGGCTCCAAGCCCGGTACATCGCGCGGCATCTATTCAAGTCGGAGGTGGCCCGAAGATCGCTTGGGTGTCAGACCCTGCAAGCCACCGGTGCGATGCCGGCGGAGCTTGCGACGCCTGCGGTCGGGGATTGACCTGCAGGGTTCAGCGCAGCGCTGGCATCAGAGCGTTGTGAGCGGGCGACGCCAGGGCCAGGCTCCCCGGTCGTACGACCCTACGGTGATGTGCTTGCGCGACGTGAACATGAGAAAAGTGTAGCAGGGCTTTGTGGCAGACAAGCTACGCCCCCCACACCTCGCGCATCAGCCGCAGGAAATTGCCGCCCAGGATCTTCTCGACACGGGTTGCACTGTGGCCACGCCGCTGCAGCAGCTCGGCAAGGGTCTGGAACTGGGTCGGCCCCGTGAGGTCCGGCGCGAACAGAACCACGGCGGCGCTCTCCCCCGTGGCCCCGATGCCCGACTGCTTGCGTTGCGCCACATCCTCGGCCAGAAAGCGCAGATAGCTCGCCATATCGTCCACCGCGGTGACATGACCATCGCTGCCGAAGCCGACATGGTCTTCGCCGCAGATATGGATCGCATGCTCGAGGTGCAGCAGCAGATCCTCCGCCATCGGTTGGCCCTGCTCGCGCAGAAAGGGCATCGCGTAGATGCCGACGACGCCACCACGCTGCGCCAGCAGGCGCAGCTCGGCGTCGGTCTTGTTGCGGGGCAGATTGGCCAGTGCCCTGCAGCCGGTGTGGGTGATGGCAATCGGTCGACTGGAGTGGCGCAGCGCGTCCAGGCAGGTCTTTTCGCTGCTGTGGCTCAGATCTACCAGCATCTGCTGGGCATTCATCTGCGCCACGGCCTCGATGCCGAAGGCGCTCAGTCCCGCGTCATCGGCCACCATGCAGCCGTCGGCCACGCGGTTGCGGCCGTTGTAGGTCAGCTGCATCACGCGCACACCCAAGGAGGCGAACTCGGCCACCCGATCCAGATCGTCGCCCAGCATCTCGCTGTTCTGGAAGCCGTAGATCACGCCGACCCGGCCTCCCGCGTGGGCGGCCAGGATATCGGCCGCGCTGATGACCTTCACCAGGTCGGTGGGATGAGTGGCAATGAACTCATCCCAGACCTGGATGTCGTTCAACGTCAGCTCGAAAGGGTCGCTGGGCCCTGCCACATGGCCCAGGGTCATGTTCACCGCCGAAAGACCGGAGCTGCGAGCCTCTGCCAAGGCCCGGGCATCGACCCGTTGCGTTGCGGACGCACCGATCTGGTCCTGCGTCCCGGCCTTTGCGGCCTCCAGCGCGATGTTCGGATTGGTCAGCACGCCGAGGGCGTTGATGGCGGGATAGGGCAGCGTTGGCATCTCAGATCCAGTTCAGCTCATCAAGCCGGTCAATGAAGGCATCGGCATCGACCTCGCGAATCGGCCGCCCGTGGTTGTAGCCATAGCTGACCAGGGCAACAGGGCAGCCGGCGGCGCGTGCGGCCTGGGCGTCGTTGCTGGAGTCGCCGATCATCCAGGTGCTCTCGGGCGCTGTGCCGAGCGCCTCGCAGGTCTTGATCAGCGGCAGCGGGTCGGGCTTCTTGCGCGGGAAGGCATCACCGCCGAACACATGGCTGAAGTAGCGGGACAGGCCCTTGTCGGCGAGCAGCGGCAGCGCGAAATCGGTGGGCTTGTTGGTCAGGCAGGCCATGCTGAGGCCCAGCTCGGCAAAGCGCTGCAGCCCCTCAAGAGCGCCCGGATAGACCTCGGCATAGCGGCCGTTGATGGTCAGATAGTGGCGCTGGTAGCGCTGCATCGCCAGCTCGAAGCGGGTGGCATCGGCGCCGCAGTGCCGCAGCGTCTGCAACACCAGGTGCTCGCTGCCCTTGCCCACCGTGTGCGAGACAAAATCGCCCTCCACATGGGGCAGGCCCAGATCGCCGAGCATCAGGTTCAGCGCCGCGACGAAGTCGGCCTGTGTGTCTATCAGGGTGCCGTCGAGATCGATGATCAGGGCCGATGGTGGGGGCTTGCCGCTGGGCGATTGCATGGTCGAGCTGCCGTTGCTGGAATGGCTGCGACTATGCCCGAGGATCCAGGTGCGGTCTGCGCACGGCGCGTTTACCCGCGAGCAATAACCGCCGACGGGGTGCTGGGGTAAGCTGAATTGATCAATACAAAATCACTTGGGGCTTGAGCATGAGCAGAACAAAGGCAGCCGCCGGGCTGG
>Ga0187843_10002153_pt1 | contig 12129 bp, 12 predicted proteins | sample SpaLakP09_SKY_43_FD_134516 | JGI IMG/M metagenome (GOLD analysis project Ga0187843, IMG submission 134516) | Oligotrophic lake water microbial communities from Sparkling Lake, Wisconsin, USA - SP09_SKY_43 | ecosystem: Environmental > Aquatic > Freshwater > Lake | place: USA: Sparkling Lake... | reverse complement strand
GCGATCCGCTACACCCGCGACTATCTGCAGCGCTTCGATGTGGAAGCCGCCAAGGCCAAGACCGGGCCTGAGCTGATCGACGCGATGAAGAAGGCCTACCCGCAGGCCGGAATGGGCTTGGCGTTGGACATCGGCGCCAAGGTCAACAAAGGGGAGATGCAGTGGTGATGAACCGTCCCATGACCGCCACCTTGCATTACCTCTATGACCCGCTGTGCGGCTGGTGCTATGGCGCCGCACCGCTGGTGAAAGCGGCCCGCAAAGTCGTCAGTGTGCGGGCACACGGGGGCGGCATGATGACCGGATTGCGCCGCCAGCCGGTCACACCGCAGCTGCGCGGCTACGTGATGCCGCATGACGCCAGAATCGCGCAACTGAGCGGGCAGCACTTCGGCGAGGCGTATGCGAATGGCCTGCTGCGCGACACCACGGCAGTGTTCGACTCCGAGCCGCCTACCGCAGCCATCCTTGCCGCCGAGGCCCTGGCTGGCCGCGGGCTGGACCTGCTCGCCGCGCTGCAGGAGGCGCACTACGTTGAGGGACGCCGAATTGCGGACCGCACTGTGCTGATCGGGGTGGCCACGGACCTGGGTCTGCTGCACGCCGAGTTCGCAGACGCGCTGGATCGGCAGACCGGCGCGGCGGTGCAAGCGCATTTTGTAGAGACTCGCGCCCTAATGGCCCAGGTCGGCGCGCAAGGATTCCCCAGCTTTGCACTCGACATCGGCGGTGTCATGACCGGCGTGGACGTCTCACGCTATCTGGGTCGCCCGCAGGAATTCCAAGACTGGCTGCGCGAAAAAACGCCGGCGGTCGCCATCCCTACAGTCCATGGCTTCGCCTGCGACGCCGACGGCTGCACCCTCTGACCCCGGAGCCTCCATGAAAACGAATCTGCAAATCGTTGCTGACCACTACGCTGCCTCGGCCCGCCAGGACATCGCCGGCATGATGGCCGAGGTGTCGCCCGATGTGGCGTGGACCGAGATGGCCGGCTTCCCCTGTGCCGGCACCTGGATCGGCCCCGATCAGGTCGTCGCCCAGGTGTTCGCCGTGCTCGGCAGCGCATGGGCGGGCTACCGCTTTGAGCTGGAGCAGCTGATCGATGGCGGCGAGCAAGTGGTGGGCGTTGGCACCTATTCGGGCACCTACCGCAAGACCGGCAGGCCGATGCGTGCGCGCACCACCCATGTCTGGCGCCTGGCCGGTGGCAAGATCACCGGCTTCGAGCAGTTCACCGACACCTTGCTGGTCGCGCAGGCCATGCAGGACTGAGAGCCATCTTGGATTCAGGTCTTCGATGATCGATTTCAGGCAGGCGACTGCGAGAAAGTGACATGGGCGCTTGTTCACGCAGGACGGAGTACGTCGGAGCCTTCGAGAACTGCAGGAGGCGCTATCTCGGACGCGACGATGACCGCACTTTTCTCGGGGCGACTTTTCGACACAGCCCAATGATCATTCCCATTGGGAACTGCGGAATAGCCTCGTTCGCTCCGTCGTCCTACTTCCAATCAGCCACTTGTCTGGCGCGGCGCGTTGCCAGGCTCCGCGAAAGTGAGGTCTCGCCTATTCAACCATGCAACCTGGAGACCTCAGCATGATCTTCGACGCCATCCGTGAAAGTCACGACCTGCAACGCGACTTGTGCCGCAAGCTCACAGCGTCACGCGGTGACATGGCTGCTCGTGAGGTTCTCTTCCTGCAGCTGAAGGTCGAACTAATGGCGCACGCAGCGGCGGAGGAACGATATCTGTACGTCCACCTCCTGATGGAGGATGGCGGTCTCGACTCATCGCGCCACGCGCTTCATGAGCATCACGAAGTTGACGAGTTGCTGGAAGACTTGTCCGTGCGCAACAAAAAGCCGGATGGCTGGATCGCGACCGCAAAACAGCTGAGCTTCAAGGTGCGGCATCACCTGAAGGAGGAAGAGTCGAAGTTCTTCCAGCTCGCCGGGCGCCTGCTATCAGAGCCAAAGAAGAAGCAACTGGCGCGGGGATACACGAAAGAGATCGTGCGAATGCGCAAGCACTACGCTGCCGAGTACCAAACGGTGGCGGTCAATCCGGCAAGCGGTCTGGTCAAACCCTCGAAGCCCGCAGCCGACAAGCCTGCAACGCGCGGCAGCGCCGCCGCAGGCGCTCAGCTGCGAGGCAAGAGCGAACCACGTCGAACGCGCTGATCGGAATGGCGTGAAGAAAACGCCGCCCAGCTGCATCAGCCAGTGGCTGGCGCAAGGGGCGGTCATCACCTCGTGCGCATCGGCCAGCTGAATTGCGGCAGCACCTCAGCGCACAGGCGCATGTCTCAGTTCGATACCGTGGAGCTTGAGGAAGCTGGCGCCGTGGCCGCTGCGGGCGATTCCTCAATGCCGTGCTTCTCGCCACCCATGTCGATATCCCCGCCCTGGCTCAGCAGCAGCAGTGCCAGCACGGCGAAGACGGCAAAGCCGACCACAATTTTCCACATATCTCAAATCTCCGAAGAATATTGAATCAAGGTGCAATTCTCGGGTGACTTGCTGACGTCAGGCTGAGCTTGGGCAACGGCAAACAGACCCCGGGCCAACTCGGTCTCAGTGATGGCTACAGGCACGCCGCTCTTCGCAACCCGGCTCCTGAACGCCGAGGGGCCTGTGGCCCATCGTCAAACGCAACACTCATCACTGCTTGCGCAGTTCGTCAAAGAAGGCCTTCGAGTTCGAGTCACGGCCCAGGAAGTCCTTGACCAGTTCCGGCGCCGGTCGCTGGCCGCCTTGGCCCAGCACCTTGGCGCGGTAGTTGGCGCCGGTGGTGGGGTTCAGCTTGTCGTCCTGGAAGGCGGTGCGCAGGTCCATGGCCAGCACCAGGCTCCATAGATAACCGTAGTAGCCAGCGCCGTACTGGGCCGTCAGATGGGCGAAGCCGGCCGGGAACTTGCTGCCGGACTCATGGCGCAGCGGCGACTCGCCCTCCATCTTGGCCCAGAGTTGCTGGGGATCGGGCACCACGGCTGCATGCAGGGCCAGGTCGTAGCTGGCGAACAGGTGCTGGCGGCCGTAACGCGAACCCTTGGCGAAGCCCTTGGCTGCGACCGCCTTGTCGACCATCTCGTCAGGCACTGGCTTGCAAGTCGGGCAGACCTCGGCCATGAGCTTGAGCACCTTCTTGTCGTAAACCCAATCCTCCAGCATCTGCGAGGGCGCTTCGACAAAGTCTTGCATCACCGTCGTGCCTGCCTGTGAGGCGTGACGGGTGCTGGACAGGTTGTTGTGCACCGCGTGGCCCAGCTCGTGCAGCAGCGTCTCGACCTCGTCCAGGGTCAGGCCCTTGCGGTCAAAGTTGACCACCAGCGCGGCGACCGAGGCGCGGCCCAGCTTGCTGCTTCCGGAGCGCAGCGGCCAGACGGCGGCGTGGTTGTACTTGCCCTCGCGAGGGTAGAGGTCGACATACAGCTGCCCCAGCTTCTTGCCGCTGGCTGCATCGCTGACCACATAGGTCTGCGCCTCCGGATGCCACAGTGGGGACGAAGCCTGGACCACCTTGGTGTAGCGCACGCCCATCAGCTTCTCGACCACCCGCATCGAGAAAGCCAGCGTCTGCTCGGGCGGAAAGTAGGGCCGGAAGGCCTCCTGGTCGACGCTGTAGCGCTCGCGGCGCAGGCGCTCCGAGTAGTAGGTGGAATCCCAGCGCTTGATCTCGGTGGTCTCGGCCGGCGTGCCCAAGTGCCGAGCCTTGACAGCGCGCAGCTCAACCAGGTCGGCCCGCTCGCCTTCGATGACGGAGCTCTTCACCTCGTCAAGGAACTTCCAGGCGGTGGCCCCGTCCTTGGCCATCTTGCGGCGCAGATTGAAGTCGACGTAGTTGTCATAACCGAACAGGCCGGCGTACTCATGGCGCAAGCTGGCCACCTCGGCCAGCAGCTTCAGATTGGCATCGCCGCCCTCGTTGACCTTGGCCCACCACATGCGCTCGCGCGTGCCGGACAGTTCGGCCGACTGCATCACCGGCACATAGCTCGGGTAATCGACACCCAACACGATGCGGCCCTGCTCGTCACGCTTGGCGGTCTTCCAGACATTCTCCGGCACGCCCTTCAGCTCGGCCTCGGTGAACGCGAGCTTGATGCCAGCCTCGCGGATGTTTTTGTTGAACAGCTGATCCAGCTCGGTTAGCCGGTCGAGGATCAGCTTGGCCCGCTCGCGCTGGGCCGCCGGCAGCGCCACGCCACCATCCTCGAAATTGCCGATCGCCACGCGCTGCAACTCGCGGTCGATCGCATCGGCCGCTGGGGCCGCCTTCATCGACTTGTAGATCGTCTCGTTCTGCTTCAGGCTGGAGTTGAAGTCGGCCCAGCGCAGCGAGCAGGCCTGGGCGGCGTCGCGGATCGCCTTGTCCGGGTGGACGTACTGGATGAAATCGATCGCATTGCCGGCGTCCTCGGTGAGCGCATAGAAGCGGTCATAAGCGGCGATCCAGCCGTCGTCGACCTTACGTTGCTCCAGCTGGCGCAGTTGTTTCTTGGTGGCGGCAAGGCCTGAGTCGCAGCGCGCGGCGATGTCGGTGGCCGACTTGAATTGCGGGAACGCCGGGGCAGGCAGCGCGCCTTGCGCCATCGCACTGGCGGCCATGGCGAGCAGCGCAAGACTGGCGCCAGGCAACAGAAACAATCTCTTCATTCGATCTCTCTCCGGGTTCGATCTGCGACGCATGCCGGGCTGAAGGCTGGATGCGCGGACAGATTGTGCCGGGAGAAAACGCGGGATCCGGACGTCATGCGGCGTGAAATGCTGACGCCCCAGCAGGGTACGGTGACCGTTGGAAACAACCAGGGCCGCAGGGCTGTGTTCCAATTCAGTATTTACCCTCGACCTGCTGTAACAGCGGGAGCTCGCACTGTAAAAGTGCCTCGGGCTTTCCCGCAGACACCCACTACTTTGCTTGACGCTCCGAACCGCCGGCCCCTAAGCTGCGCGTCGATGACCTTCCTCCTCGACGCCGCCCGGCGACCATTCCCCACCGCTCCGTCCCTGCCCAGCCTGAAGGTCTGCGCCGCCGGCTTGGCCCTGGGTGCTTGGATGCTGGTGGCGCAGGCTCAAGCACAACAGCCCTCGCCCACCCCGCCGGCTGGCATGGTGATGGGGGCTTACGGCCAAAGCCTGCAGCAGGCCCAGGCGGTGACGCCACCCGCAGCACCGGCGGCCCTGCCCGCCGCCACGGCCAACGACCCGGTCAGCCGCTTCCTGCAGGAGCGCGGCGTTCTCGCACAGGCCCAGGGTGAATCCAGCAAGCTGCTGAACCAGGTGCGTGACAGCGCCTCGGAGCTGGTGCTGTCGGCGATGAACTTCCTCGGCGTACGCTACACGCGCGGCGGCAACACGGTCGAGAGCGGCTTCGACTGCAGCGGCTTCACCCGCCACATCTTCGAGCTGAGCGTGGGCCTGGTGCTGCCGCGCCGCGCCGACGAGCAGGCCAAGCTGTCCAGCTTGGTCACGATCAAGCGAGACGAGCTCAAGCCCGGCGACCTGGTGTTTTTCAACACCATGCGCCGCACTTTCTCGCACGTGGGCATCTATGTCGGCGAGGGCAAATTTATCCACGCGCCGCGCACGGGCGCCGCCGTGCGGGTGGAAGACATGCGCGAGGCCTACTGGGCCAAGCGCTTCACCGGCGCGCGCCGCGCCGACGTGAACAAGACGGCGGATGCGGGCGGGCCGCTGCTGACCCGCTAGTCGTCAGCGGCTGGGCCGCTGGAAGTCGTTCTCGACCCAGGCTGCTGCGCTACTCTCGTTGAACCTGAAACCGGCCGGCACGCGCACCTGGGCCAGCTGCTCGCCGTCCGCATCCTTGGCGCTCAAGAGCGCATAGGGGTTGTCCTCGTCCGGCACGATGTCCAGCAGGATCTGCAAACGACCCTTCGCGGTGTCCAGCTTCAGACTCTTGTGCAGCTGCGCATGCAGCTGCTGCTCATGGCGGCGCAGCACTTCGGAGGCGGTCTTCACCAAGGTGTGGAAAGCCGGCGCGCTGAGCGGCTTGGGGTTCTTCTTGTCGCGCCCCATGGTCCAGGGGCCAACGAGTGCCGGCTCGGCTTCGCCTACCAGGGTCATGGACACGGCCCAGCCCTCGTCGTCCTCGTTCTTGATCACCCGGGCGGTCCAGCGCTCGTCGCGCCACAGGCCGGCTTCCTGAATGATCTGGGTCTCTTCGTTTTCGTCGTCGTTCATGCGGGTTTCGGTACTCATGCCGTCACGGTAGCACGAGCTAAGCTCGGGTCATGATGAAGACTTTGGTGTTGCGCCTCCAGCCGGGCGAGAGCCTGCGCCCGGCGATCGAAGCGGCGATGCAGGCAGCGGGCTGCCTGGCCGGCTTTGTGCTTTCGGGCATCGGCAGCCTCGACCGGGTCGAGCTGCGCCTGGCCGGGGCAGAGGCAGTGCTCAAGCTCGATGCTGAATTCGAGATCCTCACGCTGGCTGGCAGCATCGCAAGCAATGGCTCGCACCTGCACATGAGCATCGCTGACGCCACGGGCCAGGTGCTGGGCGGCCATGCCGGCCCAGGCTGCCGCGTGCGCACCACCGCCGAGATCCTGCTGGCCCTGCTGCCCGACTGGGACCTGCGCCGCGAGTTCGATCCCGCGACGGGCTATGCCGAGCTCTTGGCCACTAGGGTCAGGATGTCATAGCTGGCCACCGGCTCGCCGTCCTGGTTGATCACTTCAACATCCCAGGCCACCACGCCCTGCGGCGCCTGATCCTTCTTGGTCGGGCGGTCAATCTTGCGCTTGCAGGTCAGGCGGGCCTGGATGGTGTCACCGATGCCCACCGGCTTGACGAAGCGCAAGGTGTCCAGGCCGTAGTTGGCAAGGACGGGGCCGGGCGCGGGCGAGACGAACAGGCCGGCTGCGGCGCTCAGCACGAAATAGCCGTGCGCGATGCGTTTGCCGAACTGTGTCTGCTTCGCCGCGATCTCGTCGAAGTGCATGTAGAAATAGTCGCCCGAAATGCCGCCGAAGTTGACGATATCGGCCTCGCTGACGGTGCGGCGGTGGGTCAGCAGCGAGTCGCCAACCTGGATCTCTTCGAAATGCTTGCGGAAGGGATGGATCGCGTCTTCCTTGAAGGCTGCGCCGCGCTGGTACTCGCCGGTGATGGCGGTGAGCATCGTGGGCGAACCCTGCAGAGCCGCGCGCTGCAGGTAGTGCTTGACGGCGCGCAGGCCGCCGAGCTCCTCGCCACCACCGGCGCGACCCGGGCCGCCGTGCTTAAGCAGGGGCAGCGGCGAGCCGTGGCCGGTCGACTCCTTGGCGGCCTCCGCATCGAGCACCAGCATGCGGCCGTGATAGGCGGCAGCCACCGGAATCATCTGCGCGGCGACCGACGGCGTCTTGGTCACCAGCGTGCCGACGAGGCTGCCGCGGCCCTTGGCAGCCAGCGCCAGCGCCTCTTCCATCGAGTCGTAAGGCATCAAGGTGCTCACCGGGCCGAAGGCCTCGACGTTGTGCACGGCTTCATTGGCAAAACCATCGCGGCACAGCAGCAGGGTCGGGCTGAAGAAGGCGCCATCGGCCACGCCGTCACCGACCGGCGCAAAGCCGTCTCGGGCGCCGAAGACCAGCTCATTGCCCTGGCTCAGCATCGCCACGCGTTCGGCCACATCGGACTGCTGGGCCTTGGATGCCAGCGCGCCCATGCGCACGCCCTCGACGGCGGGGTCACCGACGCTGATCTTGGCCAGGCGCTCCCGCAGCTTGCTGGCCACCGCGTCAATGTGCTTGGCGGGCACGATGGCGCGACGGATGGCCGTGCACTTCTGCCCGGCCTTGGCGCTCATCTCCTTGGCCACCTCCTTGACGAAGAGATCAAACTCCTCGTCGTCGGGGCTGACATCGGGGCCGAGGATGGCGCAGTTGAGGCTGTCGGCCTCGGCGTTGAAGGGAATGCTGCGGCGGATGATGTTCGGGTTGACCTTGAGCGTGGCGGCGGTATCGGCCGAACCGGTGAAGGTGACCACATCGGGCTCCTCCAGCCGGTCCAGCAGGTCGCCAGTGCCGCCGATCACCAGCTGCAGCGCACCAGCCGGCAGCAGGCCGGAGGCTATCATCACGCGCACAGCGGCTTCGGTCACATAACTGGTCGCCGAGGCGGGCTTGACGATACAGGGCATGCCGGCCAGGAAGCTCGGCGCGAACTTCTCCAACATGCCCCATATCGGGAAATTGAAGGCATTGATGTGCACCGCCACACCGCCGCGCGGCACCAGGATATGGGTGCCGGTGAAGTGGCCGAGCTTGCCCAGTCGCGAGACCGGGCCCTCGTGCATCACATTGCTGGACGGCAGTTCGGCCGCGCCCATGCCGGCGTAGGCGTACAGGGTCCCGGAGCCGCCCTCGATGTCGATCCAGCTGTCGGCGCGGGTGGCCCCAGTATGGGCCGAGATCGCGTACAGCTGTTCCTTGTGTTCGTTGAGATGGGCCCCCAGCGCGCGCAGGATGGCGGCGCGCTGCTGGAAGTTGAGCTTCAGCAGCGCCGGCAACGCCGTCTTGCGGGCGTAGTGCAGGCTCTCGGCAAAGTCGGGCTCCTCCGCATGGGTCAGTGCCACCGGCCGGCCATTGATGGCGCTATGCAGGGAGCGGGCCGACTGGCTGCCGATCCAGCGGTTGGCGATCAGGCTTTGCAGGACAGGTGGGCTGCTGGACATGGGAAACCTCGACACATCATCAAAAGACAAAATAAAACCCGCCGCTTGCATCTCCGGCGGCGGGTTGGGACCCACTCAAGCAATTACGGCTGATATTTCCAGGCACCGTTTTCGATCTTGACCATCACGCGGGCGCGCTGGTCCAGGCCCAGGTGATCGTTGGGCGACATATTGAACACGCCATGCGCACCGGGCAGTTCCTTGACGGCTTCCAGCGCATCGCGCAGCGCGGCGCGGAAGGCTGGCGTTCCCGGCTGGCCCTTCTTCAAGGCCGCGGGGATGGCCGCCTGCAGCAGCATGCCGGCATCCCAGGCGTGGCCGCCGAAAGTGCTGACAGAGCCCTTGCCGAAAGCCGCTTCATACTTGGCGATGTAGTCGTTGGCACTCTTCTTCACCGGGTGGTCAGCCGGCAACTGTGCCGCCACCAGCACCGGGCCCGAGGGCAGGAAGGTGCCTTCGACGTCCTTGCCGCCGACACGCAGGAAGTCGTTGTTGGCGACGCCGTGGGTCTGGTAGTACTTGCCCGCAAAACCGCGTTCCTTCAGCGTCTTTTGCGGCAGCACGGCCGGCGTGCCGGAGGCGCCCACCAGCACGGCGTCGGGCTTGGCGGCCAGCACCTTGAGCACCTGGCCGGTCACCGAGGTGTCGGTGCGGTTGTAGCGCTCGTTGGCCACGATCTGGATGCCCTTGATGGCGGCGATCTTGGCGAACTCGTTGTACCAACCTTCTCCATAGGCATCGGCAAAGCCGATGTAGCCGGCCGTCTTGACGCCCTGAGACGCCATGTGGGTGACGATGGCCAGGGCCATCATGATGTCGTTCTGTGGCGTCTTGAAGACCCACTTCTTCTTGGCATCGACCGGCTCGACGATGCGGGCCGAGGCGGCCATCGAGATCATCGGCGTACTGGCCTCGGAGACGGCGTCGATCATCGCCAGCGAGTTGGGCGTGACGGTGGAACCGATCACCACATCGACCTTGTGCTCGCTGATCAGCTTGCGCGTGTTGGCCACGGCCGAGGTCGTGTCGGAGGCGTCGTCCAGCACGATGTAGTTGATCTTCTGGCCGGCAATTGAAGTCGGCATCAGGCCGATGGTGTTCTTCTCCGGAATACCCAGCGACGCAGCCGGGCCGGTGGCCGAGACGGTCACACCGACGTTGATATCAGCCTGCGCAGCCAGGGCCAGCGAGGCGGCGGCAGCAGCCACCAGATGTTTGATCAATTTCATTGTCTTTGTCTCCAACAGTTGTATCAGTCAATCAATCAGTCAATCAACGAGGGCGGCCGGTGCCTGCACCGCCCCCAATCCACCAAAAAACAGATCGGCCACCATCGGCGCCACCGACTCGTAGCTCAGCTCGCCGTCGGGTCGCAGCCAGGTGAAGGTCCAGTTGATCATGCCGAACAGCAGCATAGTCAGGGGCTTGTGCAGTCGCGCGCCCTGCAGCTCCGGGCGCACAGCGGCCACCGCGGCGGCAAAGGCGGCCACCACCTTGCGTTCGACCTGCAGCAGTCGTGCGCGGTCTTCGTCGTTGAGGAACTTGACGTCTTCGGTCAGCACGCGGTGCTGGTTCTGCGCCTCGCCGTACTCCTGCACGAAGCGGGCGATCAGGGCGCGCAGATGCGGCTCCGGGGCCAGGCCTTGCGTGCTCACCTCGGTCACCAGCTGGTCAAGGCGCTGCACATGGCTCTCGCAGATCTGCATCAGCAGTTCATGTTTGTCACGCACATAGTGGTACAGCGTGGGCTTGCTCACTTCGCAGGCCTCGGCCACCTCATTCATCGAAGTGCCGGGGTAGCCCTTGTTTGCGAACAGGCGGGCCGCCGCAGCAAGGATTTCCTCGCGGGTCGCTTCAAATCCAGGAGCGCGTCCTCTGGCCATGTGTTTCTTTTAGCGTTCGTCGAAGGAGATCACCACGCGCGACGTCAGCGCATGGGCTTGGCAGCTGAGGATAAAGCCGGCCGCGACTTCTGCCTTGTCGAGCGCGAAGTTTTTGTCCATGCGCACCTCGCCCTCCAGCAGCTTGCAACGGCAGGTCGAGCAGACCCCGCTCTTGCATGAGAAGGGCACGTCCATGCCGGCGCGGGCGGCGGCATCGAGGAGGCTGGCGTCGGTCTTGGCAAACTCTATTTCTCGACTGACGCCGTCGCGGATCACGAGCACCCGCGCGTTCTCGGCATCCTCAGGCCGGGTCTCGTGCGGGGCCGGCTTGCCGGTCTGCATCTCGGGCGTGCCGAAGCGCTCCACATGGATGCGGTTCTCGGGCACACCGGCTTCCAGCAGCGCCGCCTCCACCGCATCATTCATCTCGAAGGGGCCGCAGACAAAGACCTGATCGATGCCGCTGGCGGGCACCAGGCCGCGCAGGAACTCGCCCACCTTGGCCCGGTCCAGCCGCCCGGCCAGCAGCGGCGAATCGACCGCCTCGCGCGAGAATACATGGTGCAGGGACAGGCGGGTCATGTAGCGGTTCTTCAGGTCCTCGATCTCTTCCTTGAACATCGTCGAGGCCTGGCGCCGGTTTGCATAGATCAGGGTGAAGCGGCTGGCCGGTTCGTGGGCCAGCACCGACTTCATGATGGACAGGATGGGAGTGATGCCCGAGCCGCCGGCGATGCCTAAATAGTGGCGGCTGCGCTCACGCGTCGGGGGCATATGAAAGCGCCCTTGCGGCGGATAGACCTGGATCACATCGCCGACTCGCAGCTCGCTGTTGACCCAGCTGGAGAACTTGCCGCCATCCACCTTGCGCACGCCCACCTGCAGCGCAGCGTCATCGATGCCCGCGCAGATCGAGTAGGAGCGGCGCAGGTCTTCACCGGCAATGTCGTGCCGCAGGGTCAGGTACTGCCCAGGCTTGAAGCTGAAGGTCTCGGCCAGCTCGGTCGGCACATCGAAGCTGACGAGCACGGCCTCGTCGGTGTCGGGCCGGACTTCACGCACACGCAAGGGATGGAAATGCAAGCTCATAGCGGTTTGAAGTATTCAAAAGGTTCGCGGCAGGCCATGCAGCGGTAGAGCGCCTTGCAGGCGGTGGAGCCGAAGGCGGAGAGCTTCTCGGTATTCTCCGAACCGCAGCGCGGGCAGGCCAACTTGGTGAGCGACGCACGGTGCACCAACCGGATCGGCGCCCCCTGGGCAAGGTTCACCGGCCCGGGCGGCGCGATGCCGTAGGCCTTCAGCTTGGCGCGGCCCTCGTCGCTGATCCAGTCGGTGGTCCAGGCAGGGGCGCGCTGCATCGTGATCTTGATCTCGCCAAACGCCGCCAGGGCCAGGCGCACATCATCCTGGATCAGCTCGGTGGCGGGGCAGCCGGAGTAAGTGGGGGTCAGCACGACCTCAAGCCCGCCAGCCGTCTCACGCAGATCGCGCACGATGCCCAGCTCGGCCAGGGTGATCACCGGCACCTCGGGGTCGGGGATCTGGCGCAGCACCTCCCAGGCGGCTTC
>Ga0187843_10002151_pt1 | contig 12138 bp, 10 predicted proteins | sample SpaLakP09_SKY_43_FD_134516 | JGI IMG/M metagenome (GOLD analysis project Ga0187843, IMG submission 134516) | Oligotrophic lake water microbial communities from Sparkling Lake, Wisconsin, USA - SP09_SKY_43 | ecosystem: Environmental > Aquatic > Freshwater > Lake | place: USA: Sparkling Lake... | reverse complement strand
TCCGACGTGAACGGGACGACCTACACCTTCCTGGTCAACGGCCATGGCCCGGAAGAGAACTGGACCGGCCTGTTTCGTCCCGGCGAACGCGTGCGCCTGCGCGTCATCAACGCCTCGGCGATGTCGATCTTCAATGTGCGGATCCCCGGCCTGCCGATGACCGTGGTCCAGGCGGACGGCGACCATGTCCGGCCCGTCGAGGTGGATGAATTCCAGATTTCCGTGGCCGAGACCTATGACGTCATCGTCCAGCCCACCGAAGACCGCGCCTACACCATCGTGTCCGAGGCGATCGATCGCTCGGGCATGGGCCGCGCCACGCTCGCCCCGCGCCTGGGCATGACGGCCGAGGTTCCGCCGCTTCGCGAGGTTCCAACCCTGACCATGCGCGACATGGGCATGGGCGGGATGGATCACGGCGGGATGGCGGGCATGGACCATGGCGGCATGGCCGGAATGGACGCCAGCGCGATGTCCGGAATGGATCACGCCGCCATGGGGCAGACCCCGCCCGCCGCTCCCGCGGCCGATATGGCGGGCATGGGCGGGATGAATATGCGGGACCCCGAAAATGCGCCGGCCGACATGGCGGTGGGCGTGGGCGTCGACATGATCGCCATGGCGCCGGCCAACCGGTTGGGCGACCGACCCCTCGGCCTGGAATCCGTCGATCACCGCGTGCTGGTCTATACCGATCTGGTGTCGCTCCAGCCGAACAAGGATCGCCGTCCGCCGTCCCGAACGATGGAAATCCATCTGACCGGCAATATGGAGCGGTTCATGTGGGGCTTCGACGGCCGCAAGTTCAGTGAACTTGTCGAGCCGATCCGCTTCGAACGAAATGAACGGGTCCGCGTAACCCTGGTGAACGACACCATGATGGGTCACCCGATCCATCTGCACGGCCATTTCTTCGAACTGGTGACCGGCGGCCCCGAAGGCCACCAGCCGCTGAAGCACACGGTGAATGTCGCGCCGGGATCGAAAGTGACCTTCGATTTGACCGCCGACGCCCCCGGAGACTGGGCCTTCCACTGCCACATGCTGATGCACATGCACGCCGGCATGTTCAATGTCGTGACGGTGCGGCCGATGGACGGAGCGGCCTGATGAACCGGCTCGCCCTCGCACTCGCCCCCTTGATCCTCGCCGCCAGCGCCTTGAGCGCCCAGGCCCAGGACCCTCACGCGGGCCATGTCATGCCGGCGACCCCGGCGCCGCGCCCTGCGCCGGGGCCGGTCGCCACGCCTCAAACGCCCGCTCCGCCGGCAGCGCAGGATCCGCATGCCGGTCATGTCATGCCGCCTGCGCAGACGCCGCCCGCAGTCGATCCTCATGCGGGTCACGACATGTCGACCATGGCGCCAGCGCAGGCTGATCCGCACGCCGGCCACGACATGTCCACGATGCAACCCGCCGAGGCGGACCCTCACGCCGGACACGATATGTCTGCAATGAGCATGGGTCCGCCGGATGTCCCGACCAGCGCGGACGATCCCGGCAGACCTCCAGAGGCGGCGGCTCCGGCCGCCGCCCTGAGCGGTCCGACGCACGCCGCCGACGGGGTCTTCGGCGCAGAGGCGATGGACGCATCGCGCCAGACGCTGATCGCCGAGAACGGCGCCGTGCGCACCACCGCCCTCATCATCGACCGTCTCGAAGCGGGCTTCGGCGATGGCGGGGACACCTACCTGTGGGACGTTCAGGGCTGGAGCGGCGGCGACATCAACCGCTTTTGGTGGAAGTCCGAGGGCGAAGGCGAGTTCGGCGGCGCTCTGGAGCAGGCCGAACTCCAGGCCCTCTACAGCCGCGCCGTCACGCCGTTCTGGGACGTGCAGGCCGGCGTGCGCCAGGACTTCCGTCCTGACGGCGACGACACCACCCATCTGGTCCTGGGTCTCCAGGGACTGGCCCCCTATTGGTTCGAAATCGACGCGGCCGCCTTCCTGTCCACAAAGGGCGACCTGACCGCTCGCGTCGAAGCCGAATACGATCAGCGCCTCACCCAGCGCCTGATCCTCCAGCCGCGCCTCGAAATCGACGCCTCAGCCAGCGATATTCCGGAGCTGGAGATCGGCGCGGGCCTCTCTTCGATCGAGGCGGGCGTGAGATTGCGCTACGAATTCCGCAAGGAGTTCGCCCCCTACGTCGGCGTCGAGTGGAGCCGCGCGCTCGGAAACACCGCCGACTACATCGAAGCCCGAGGCGGCGAGGCGGAAGTCACCCGCGTCGTCGTGGGCCTCAAGGCCTGGTTCTAACCGAAGGAGACCAAACCCATGATCCGCACCCTCGTTCTCACCGCCGCCCTGGCGTTCGCCGGCGCCGCCTCCGCCCAGGACCCGCACGCCGGACACCACCCCGCAACGCAGGCCCCGGCTCCGGCCGCTTCCGGGATCGTCACCACGCCCGCCGACGGGGCCATGACGCAAGGCTCTCCGGAACGCTTCAGCGCCACCTTCCCGCACCCGATGATCCTGAAGACCGTGACCCTCACCGCCGAGGGTCAGGCCCCGATCGTGGTCACCGCCCCCGCCGCGCCTGTCGCCGCGACGGTCAGCGTGGCCTTGCCGCGTCTGGCGCCGGGGACCTGGACGGCCGCCTGGACCGCCGAAGGTCCGGACGGCCACAAGATGTCCGGCTCTGCCAGCTTCATGGTTCACTAGGAGAACGACGATGAAAATTTCCCACCTGCTGGCCGCCGCCGGCGCGATCCTGACCCTGAGCGCCGGTGCGGCCCTGGCCGCCGAAGGCTGCGATTGCTGCAAGGACATGGCCGCGGACGCGCCCATGAGCTGCTGCGACGAGATGAAGACCGAGCCCGCCCCGGCAGAACCTGCGCCGCCCGCTCCGGCTCCGTCGGATACGCCGGCGCCACAGGGGCACGCCGACCGCTGACACGCCCGACCTGATCCCCCCGGCGGCCGGCGTTGGTTCGGTCGCCGGGGGAATGGCGTCGCAGGGTCTAGCGACCGTCCCCCAGGACATCCTGCCCTTCGCTCCGGGTCGCTTCCGCGCGAACAAACCGCACGGTTTCGCTCCGAAGGTGCGGCTCCGCGACGAACCCGGCGTCCGCAAAGGCAAGGTGCTGTGGCATCACCGTCGCGCCGGGATCCGGCCTCCACCAGGCTTGCGTCGTCGCCGCCTTCGGGAGAATGCCGCTGACGATACGTTCGATATCGCGAAACGTCAGCGTCACTTCGGGCCGCCTTTGGCGTCGGAGGAACGATGCGAGGGGCGCGTATTTTGCCATGGGCCTGTTTTCCTCCGACAAGGTCACAGGTCAAGCCCAGCTTGGCCTCCACTCGCCCGGGATGAGCGCCGCCCGAACGCCGGGACGGCGAACGTCAGATCGGCATGGACCGAGACGGGGAACTGACGGGTCCTTGTTCTGCGAATGATAATGAGATTGACTCGCAAGAAAGCTTGTGGTCAGACCACCGCTGTCATTCGTTTGCCGTTGAAGTGCTGCATGCCCCCTCGCCTCCTCGCCACCGTCGCCCTCCTGCCGATGCTGCTGGCCGCCGTTCCCGCCAGGGCCCAGGAGACCCCGACCCGGGATGCCACGACGCTGGACGAGGTGATCGTCACCGCCTCCCGGATCGAGACCCCGCGCTCGGCCATCGCCGCCACGGTCGAGATCATCGACGCCGAGGCGATCACCCAGCAGACAGCGCTGGCCGCCTCGGCCGTCGATACGGTGGCCGCCCTGGTGCCGTCCTTCTCGCCGACCCGGCAGAAGCTGTCTGGCTTCGGCGAGACCCTGCGCGGGCGCTCGCCGCTGTATCTGGTTGACGGGGTGCCGCAGTCCACGCCGCTGCGCGACGACAGCCGCGACGGCTACACCATCGATCCGTTCTTCATCGATCGGGTCGAGGTCATCTTCGGCTCCAACGCCATCCAGGGCATCGGCGCCACTGGCGGGGTGGTCAACTATGTCACCGCCCGCAAGCCGTCCGAGAGCGAGGGGCTGACCGGGCGGATGATGGCCCAGGTCACCACAGACGATGAGGTCCAGGGCGACGGGACGGGGGCCAAGATCGCCGCCATCGGCGGGCGCGACTTCGGGATCTTCGACCTCAGCCTGGGCGCGGCCTTCGAGGCGCGCGGCGCCTATTACGATGCCGAGGGCCGCCGCATCGGCTTTGACGGGGCCCAGGGCGAGTTGCAGGACTCGCAGGCCCTGTCGCTGTTCGCCCGCGGCGGCTGGGATCTGGGAGGCGACCGCCGGCTGGAAGGCTGGATCAACCGTTTCGATCTGGAAGGCGACGGCGACTATGTCACCGTGGCCGGCAACCGGGCGACGGGCGTGCCCACCACCGCCGCGCGCGGCGTCGCGCCGGGTCAGCAGCCCGCCAACGCGGTCACGTCAGCGGCCCTGACCTTCACCGACCGCGACCTGTTCGGCGGCGTCTTCCGGGCCCAGGTCTTCGCTCACGACTACCAGGGCGTCTTCGGCGGCGGCGCCTTCGCCGACTTCCAGGACCCCCGGATCGCCCCGGTCGGAACCCTGTTCGACCAGTCGGCGAATAATTCCGAAAAGCTGGGCTTCAAGATCGACTGGCAGGGCGAGCTTCCCGGCGTGACGGGGCTGAAGGCCCTGGTCGGCCTCGACGGCCTGTGCGACCAGACCTATCAGGAACTGATCCTGACCGGACGCAACTGGGTGCCGGAGACCGCTTACGAGAGCCTGTCCCCCTTCCTGCAGCTGAACCAGTCGCTGATCGCCGACCGGCTCAGCCTGTCCGCCGGGGTGCGGCATGAATCGGCAAAGCTGAAAGTCGGCGACTTCCAGACCCTCTACGCCTACGGACCGCAGGCGGTGGCGGGCGGCGAGCCCGGCTTCGAAGAGACCCTGTTCAACCTCGGCGCCGCCTTCGAGGTTGCGCCCGGCCTTCTGGCCTACGCCTCCTTCGCCCAGGGCTTCACCATGCCGGACGTCGGCCGCGTGCTGCGGGGCATCAACCGTCCCAACCAGGACGTCGACACCTTCCTGAACGTCGAACCGGTGGTGTCGGACAACACCGAGATCGGCATCGAGTACCGCGGCGCCCGCTTCGAACTGTCCGCCGCGGTGTTCCGGTCGGAGGCCGAGCGCGGCTCCCTGCTGAACCGCCTCCCCTCAGGCATCTTCGAGGTCCAGCGTCAGGCCACGCGGATCGACGGCCTGGAGCTGAAGGGCCTGTGGCGCGCCAGCGACGCCATCACCTTGGGCGGCAGCTACGCCGCCCTCGACGGCCAGAGCGACAGCAACGGCGACGGCGAACTGGATCGCGATCTGAACGGGGCCAACATCTCGCCCGACCGCCTGCTGCTGTGGGGCGAGTACGAGGCCGGTCCTGTCGCCCTGCGCCTTCAGGCACAGACCTTCCTCGAGCGAGACTTCGCCGGGGAGCCGGTCGCCAACGGCTTCGAGGGCTACGCGGTCCTGGACGCGGTGGCCCGCTACGAGGCCGGCTTCGGCACGGTGTCGCTGGGCGTGCAGAACCTGCTGGACGACCAGTACATCTCCTACTTCTCGGACACCCAGGGGCCAACCGACAACCTGCGCTATTTCGCGGGACGGGGGCGGACGGCGACCCTGACGCTGACCCGGAGTTTCTGAGCCCGTGATGGGCGCGATCCGTACGCTGCACGCCTGGGCCGGGGTCGCGCTCGCGGTTCTGGCCGTTGTGTTCGGCCTGTCCGGAACGCTGCTGGTGTTCGAGGACGACTGGATCCGCGCCACCGTCCCCGCCGCCCGCGCCGAGGTCGATCTCGATCCCGCCCGCCTCGGCGCGGCGCTTAACCGGCTGGAAGCCGCCGAGCCCACGCTGACCTCTGTCGTCTTGCCGGGTCGAGCGGTCGGCGCGCACCGGCTCTATCTGGCCGACGAGGGCTTCGGCTACGCCGACGCCGACGGCGCCGTCGTGGACCGCTGGCAGGGCGCGGCCCGGGCCGAGTCCTGGATCTTTGATCTGCACCATGAACTCCTGGCAGGCCACACCGGCAAGCTGGTCACCGGCGGCGCGGCCCTCGCCCTGGCGCTGATGATTCTCACCGGCCTGATCGTCTGGATCCCGGCATGGCGCGCCTCGGGCTGGCGGGTCTGGCCCCGCTCGGGCGCACGGCGCGAGCTGATCGGCAGCCACCGCAACCTGGGCCTGATCTTCGCGATTCCAATGGCCGTCTTCAGCCTGACCGGCGCGGCCATCGTCTTTCACGGAACGACCCAGGCCCTCCTGGGCGGCGCACCGTCGCCGCCGGCGCCGGTCGTCGGAACGGGCGATGTCGACTGGACCCGCGCCCTGGCGGCGGCGCAGGCCCGCTTCCCCGAGGCGACACTCCGCATGGCCGGCCGTCCCGCCGCGCCGGGCAAGCCTGCCATGATCCGCCTGAAGCAGCCCGGCGAGTGGCACCCCAACGGCCGCACCACGGTGACCATTGATCCCGCCACCAGCGCGGTGGTCGCGGCGTCGGACGCCAACGCCCTGTCGACCGGCATCCGGGCTTACAACGCCTTCTACCCCCTGCACGCCAGTTCGGTCGGCGGCTGGCTCTATGACTGGGTGACGGCGCTCAGCGGCCTGGCCATGGCCGGGCTCGGCGTAGTCGGGGCCTGGGCGTTTTTGACGAAGCCGCGGACCCGGTTGCGGCGGTCCGGATCGACCCGCTGACCGTCGCACGGCTCACGCCGATGCCGCCTCGCCACTCGCAGCCCCTCCCGCACCGACCGCCCCGGACGACCGCTCAGATCCAGACCTCAAGGAACAGCGGCCTTCCACGGCGTTCCGAGTCCGGGCGCCATATTGGCCAGACCCCTGCGCGTCTGGCTTTCCCGGTCCCGAGACATCCCGTCACCGGCTCGTCCCTGCGCCCGCGCGCATCGGGCGAGCCGCCGCCCGTCAGGGTGCTTCGAGCCCCGGGAACGGCGGCGGATCGCCCGATGGAGACGGTGAGCCGGGGGCGCTATGCGACACTGCTGATCCTCAATGACGGCTCGACCCTGTGTTCGGGCGGCACAACAGCGGCTTATCTCAAGGCGCCGTCGCCCCCGGTGCCGGCCCCTGAAGCGATCGATGACGCCGCTGCGCCCCGAGCCATGTCTGCACGGGGCGGTCGAAGGCGTATCGGAACAGGGCCGCCGCGACGAAGGCGCCGATAAAACCCAGAGCCCACAGCGCCCAGCGAAGGCCGGCCGACAGGCCGTCCTGGCCCAGGGCGTCGAGCAGGCCGAACCAGACGATGCGGCTCACCTCGTTGGTCAGGAACATCGAGAACGACATCAGGGCCAGATGTTCGATCAGGCGCGAAGGCTTGAGCACCGGGACGGCGCCGGCGGCCCAGATGATCGCGGTCATCAGGCCCAGCGACAGCAGGCTGAAGGCGCCGAAGGCCTGAAGCACGACGAGGGCGACGGCGGCTCCAACGCCGACCGCCCCGGCCCGGCGGGGCGCGACATAGACTCGCGCGCCGTAGAAAGCCGCCGCGACGCCCAACAGGAAGAGCGGCAGAGCGCGGAGGATTCCGTAGCGCATCGGCAGGCGGTAGATCGGATCCCCGAGCCAGAGCGAGGCCGCGACATCGGCGACGACGACGAGCACGGCCGCGCCGATCACCACGACAACCGGCGGCCAGCGCCAAAGGGCGCGGCAGATCCACGGCAACAACAGATAGCAGCCGATCAGGGCCGAGAGCGTCCAGGTGGGGGCGTTCCATCCCTGCCCGCCCGGCACGCCATAGGCCTGGACCAGCAGGACCTGGGCGGGCAGCTGCGACCAGTCGAACCAGCGCGGATTGCTGGGTGCGACCCCCGCCAGGGCGGCGCCGCCGACGAGGGCCACGAGGATGAAACTGACGACCAGGTGGGCCGGGACGACCCGCAGCAACCGCTGGCGCGAATAGGCGCGCAGCGAGGCCTGTCCGGACGCGAGCCGGTCGCCGTAGATGCGGGCCAGGACATAGCCGGAGTCGATGATGAAGAAGTCGGTGAGCAGATAGCCGCGCTCGAACACGGGATGCAGTTGCAGCAGCGGGACCGGCGAGGCCTCTCGGAAATGGTAGAGGATGATCAGCGCTCCGACGATGAAGCGGAGCGCGTCCAGCCAGCCGCCCCGGGCGATGCGCGGCGGAAGAGACTTCATCGGCTCGTGGTCGGCGCGAGACATGCCGGACCCTAGTCCTGGAGCGGGCAAGGAAAGGTTAGCGGCAGGTCCCCCCTAGGCCGACGGGAGCGTCAATCCTTCGCCTTGCCCATCACGACCGGCTGGGCGACGGTCGCCTGCCGATGAGGGGGTATGACGAAATCGGCTCGCGCGGCAAACAGACCGGCCGAGCCGATCAGCCAGAGCACGCCGATCGCGGCGGCGATCATCCGTCCTCCGCGGTCCTGAGGTCCGAAGGTCAGACAGGCCACGCCGACGCCGCCCAAGATCACGGCATAGCCGAGATACAGGGGGACGCCGCGAGCCCCGGACAAGATGAAGGCGAGGCAGTAGACCACGCCGGCCGCCAAGAGGCTTGCAACCCCCGCGACGACCAGATCCAGGGTCAGGTTTCATATCGATGTCCTCGAGCGCGCCGGAGAGGCCGCAGAGCGCTCCGGGATTGCGGTCGGGATCGCGACTGAAGCCGGGTCGCGATAGCCGAGCAGACGCAGGGCGTTGAACACCACCAGCAGCGTCGAGCCCTCGTGGAGCGCCACGGCGGGCCCGATGCCCAGACCGAAGATGGTCGCCGGCACCAGGAAGGCGACGACGCCGAGGCTGACGTAGAGGTTCTGACGAATGATCCGCCGGGTTTGCCGGCTGAGGCCGACCGTGAACGGCAGTTGGGACAGGTCGTCGGACATCAGGGCGACATCCGCGGTCTCCAGGGCGACATCGGAACCGGCCGCGCCCATGGCGATGCCGACCGTGGCCGTGGCCATGGCCGGGGCGTCGTTCACCCCGTCGCCGACCATGGCGATCTTGCCGTCCGAACGGAGTTTCTTGATGGCCTCGACCTTGTCCTCCGGCATCAGATCGCCCCAGGCCTCGGTCAGGCCGACCTGTTGCGCGATGGCCTGGGCGGCCTTCTGGTGGTCCCCCGAGATCATGATCATGCGCTGGACGCCAAGAGCCCGAAGCGCTGTCAGGGTTGGCCGGGCGGCGGCTCTCGGGGTGTCGAGCAGACCGATGACGCCGAGGTCGCGCGGACCGCGCCGCACCACCATCAGGGTCCGACCCTGGAGGCGTAGCTGAGCGACGACCGAGGCCGCCTCGTCGCCGAGGGCCGGCACGCCGTCGGCCCCGAACATCTCGGGCTTTCCGATCCAGATGGTCTCGCCGTCCAGCTCGGCGGTCACCCCCTTGCCCGTCAGGCTCTTGAGGTCGGTCGCGGCCCCGATGGCGGAAGCGCCCAGCCGTTCGGCGCCGTCGCGCGCGAGGGCCTCCGCGAGCGGGTGATCGCTGAGGCGTTCTACGGCGACGGCGGTCGCCAGAAGGTCGGCCTCCTTCGTCCCGCGCACCGGCATGACGTCCGTGATGCGGGGCCGCCCCTCGGTCAGGGTGCCGGTCTTGTCGAAGGCTATGGCGTTGAGCGAGCCGAGGTTCTCTAGGGGCGCGCCGCCCTTGATCAGGACCCCCGCCCGCGCCGCACGGGCGACGCCGGACAGGACGGCGCTCGGTGTGGCGATGGCCAGCGCGCAAGGGCTGGCCGCGACCAGGACGGCCATGGCGCGATAGAAGCTGTCGCGGAACGGCTCATCGACCACGACCCAGGCGAACAGCAGCACGAAGGCCAGGGCCAGGACGAGAGGCACGAAGATGCGCTCGAACCTGTCGGTGAAACGCTGGGTGGGCGACTTCTGGGTCTCCGCCTCGCTGACCATCCGCACCACCTTGGCCAGGGTGGTGTCGCTGGATTTGCGGGTAGCCTCAATCTCGATGGCGCCGGCGCCGTTGATGGTGCCCGCGAAAACGAGGGACGCTGACCCGACCTGGGCCGGCCGCTCCCGCGCCGCGGCCGCGTCCGCGACCGGCTGCTTGTCCACCGGCATGCTTTCGCCGGTCACCGGCGCCTGGTTGATGCTGGTCGTTCCGACCACGACGAATCCGTCGGCCGGGAGGCGTTCGTTGGGACGCACCACCACGGTGTCGCCGACGACGAGATCCTCCACGGGCAGTTCAACGACCTGCCCCTCGCGTCGGACATGGGCGGTCCGGGGTGCCAATTCGGCGAGCGCCTCGATCGCGCGCTTTGCGCGCCCCATGGCGTAGTTTTCCAGCGCATGACCGATGCTGAACAGGAAAAGCAGCAGGGCCCCTTCGGCCCAGGCGCCGAGCGCCGCCGCGCCCGCCGCGGCGACCAGCATGAGGGTGTCGATCTCGAACCGCTTGCGCCGGAGAGTCTCGAAGGCCTCGCCGACGGTGAAGAAGCCGCCGAAGACATAGGCGGCCAGATAGAAGGCGAGAACCAGTCCGCCGGAGGCCCCGGGCATGAGCGTCTCGAGCCCGAACCCCAGGCCCAGCGCCGCACCGGACGCCACGGCGAAGATCACTTCCGTATTCGGCCCCAGAAACCCGCCGTGGCCATGATCGTGACCGTCGGTTGGGCCGTGGGCGTCGGCCTTCCCCTCGGGCGAATGTATCGCGGTCATGCTGCGCCTTCCTGGGTCACGTCCGGCGCGTTGGGCTGGGGCCAACGCAGGACTTCGACGGTTTCAAGCGTAACGGGTCCGAGGTGTTCCAGATCGGACAGGGTTTCCAGGAAACCTCGCAGTCTGGACTCGTGATCGAGCAGCTCGACGATCAGGGATTGGTCGTCGTCGAGCACATGGCGGCGATGCAGTCGGGGGGTGTGGCCGAAGCCGATCAGAGCCCGCAGGACGGTCGCGCCGGCCAGGTTGGCCGACCGCGCACGCTCGGTCACGATTTCGAAGACCTTGCGGTCGCCGAAATAGGCGGCCTCGTCGGTGTAGATGCGCATCAGTTTGATGGGGTCGGGCATGGTCGCCTCCTGAAAGGGGGGTCCCCGCCGCCGTCGCGACGGCGGGGACCGGGACTATTCCGCCGGCAGCGGCTCCGGAGCTGGCGTTTCGACGGGCCTGGAACGTCGCCCCTCGGTCAGACCGAGGACCAGCCGGCTCATGGCCGGGAGGACGAGCAGCGTCAGCAGGGTCGCCGTGATCAGGCCGCCGATCACGACCATGGCCAGCGGCTTCTGCACCTCGGCGCCGGTGCCGTGAGCCAGCGCCATGGGCACGAAGCCGATGGCCGGGACCAGGCCGGTCATGATGACCGGGCGCACCCGTTCCATGCAGCCCTCGATTATGGAGCGGGAGAGCTCCATCCCGTCGTCAAGCCGTTGCCGGATCGACGACATGACCACCAGGCCGTTCAGCACCGCGACCCCGGCCAGGCAGATGAAGCCCACCGCCGCCGACACCGAGAACGAGATGCCGGCGAGGGCAAGCGCGAAGACCCCGCCCGCCAGGCCGAGGGGCACGGTGAGGAAGACCGCCACCGCCCGACCGAACGTCCCCACGGCGAGGAAGAGCACCGCGAAAATGGCCAGGAAGCAGATCGGCACCACCAGAGACAGACGGTCCGACGCCGCCTTGAGATTCTGGAACTGACCGCCCCATTCGATCCAGGACCCCGCCGGCAGGGCGACGGTCGCCACCCTGGGCATGGCCTCGGTGACGAACGAACCGACGTCGCGACCGCGGACATTGGCCTGGACGACGACCCGGCGCTTTCCGTTTTCACGACTGATCTGGTTCAGCCCTTCGGCGAAGCGGAACGAGGCCACCTGGCGCAGGGGCACGGAGGCGCGGGTGCGGCCCTCCGCTTCCGGCAACATCACCGGGATGGCGCCGAGCGCATCGAGGTCGTGACGGCTGGCGTTGGGCACGCGCACCACCACGTCGAAGCGGCGGTCGCCCTCGAACAGCTGCCCGGCCTCGCGCCCGCCCATGGCGGCGGCGACCGTGTCGGCCACCTCCTCCACGGTCAGGCCGAACCTCGCGATGGCGGCCCGGTCGAAGGTCACGTCGAGCGACGGCGCGCCGTCGGTCTGTTCGACCTTGACGTCGGCCGCGCCCGGGGTGGCGTTGAGCTGGGCCGCGATCTGGTTGGCCGTGGCCGTCAGCTTGTCGAGGTCGTCGCCATAGATCTTGAT
>Ga0187843_10002149_pt1 | contig 12145 bp, 14 predicted proteins | sample SpaLakP09_SKY_43_FD_134516 | JGI IMG/M metagenome (GOLD analysis project Ga0187843, IMG submission 134516) | Oligotrophic lake water microbial communities from Sparkling Lake, Wisconsin, USA - SP09_SKY_43 | ecosystem: Environmental > Aquatic > Freshwater > Lake | place: USA: Sparkling Lake... | reverse complement strand
TTCTTGACGCTGAGTTTCATCCTGGATGGCTTGCCATAACTCTGGATCAAAATCGGCAATAGACATATCACGCTTTAACATGTGTTCTCCTGTTGCGGCACAGTCGCTAATGGGCTTAAAAAAATTGCGGACATCATACATCGAATCGACTGAAGTTGCACTTTAAAAGTAGACGTCTAAACCGCTGAACGGTCGCATTTTTCATCTAATTGTGACGTTACTACACAGAGATCCGTAAAGATTAATATCCAAATCATAGGTTTAGCTAAAAGAGCTTTACAGAAGTTAGAATCTGCCTACAATAACTGTATAACCATACAGTTGAGTTGCTCATGCAGAAAATTATTCATATCGACATGGATTGTTTTTTCGCCGCTGTGGAAATGCGAGACAACCCAGCTTGGCGAGATGTGCCTATTGCGATTGGCGGCAGCCGTGTTGAACGTGGAGTAATTAGCACCTGTAACTACCCTGCTCGCGCTTTTGGTGTCCGCTCAGCAATGCCAACAGCCCAGGCTTTTAAACTCTGCCCGCATTTATTGCTAGTACCCGGCAATATGGAGAAATACCGAGTTGCGAGTATGCAAATTCAAGCCATTTTCCACCGATACACTGACAAAGTTGAACCACTCAGTCTTGACGAAGCTTATTTAGATGTCAGTGATTGTAAAATGTTTAGTGGCAGTGCCACCTTAATTGCTGAAGATATACGCCGAGCCATTTTTGCAGAAACTGGTTTAACCGCATCAGCCGGCGTCGCGCCGAATAAGTTTTTGGCAAAGATAAGCAGCGATGAAAACAAACCCAATGGTATTTTTGTCTTGCCGCCAGCAAAGGTCGCAGATTTTGTCCGTGATTTGCCCCTTCGCAAGATTCCTGGAGTTGGCCAAAAAACTGCAGAGCGCCTTGCCAAACTTGGCCTTCATCGCTGTGCTGATGTGCAACAAGTCGACTTACAGCTGTTGGTGAAAGAGTTTGGCAGTTTTGCTGAAGTCCTGTTGGAGCGAAGTCGCGGGATCGACTATCGCCAAGTGCAATCAGAAAGAGAGCGAAAATCAGTCGCCGTTGAACAGACTTTTAGCCGTGATCTCAGCAACTTATCCGAAGGATTGGCACCGCTCGCTGATTTATATCAAAAGCTAGTTCGTCGTATCGAACGCTGTGACGCCAAAGATCAAATCCAGAAAATTGGCATCAAGTTGAAGTTTCAAGATTTCCGTCAAACAACCATTGAACGCCAACACCCCGAACTTTGCTTCGATATTCTCAACCAATTACTACAACAAGCTTGGCAACGTGGTGAAGGCAAATCGGTGCGTTTGGTGGGTATTCATGTCGGATTGAAAAGCCAGCAGGCACAGGCGCAACTTGGCTTTGGGTGGTAGAAATCCGCTCCAAAACTGAATTTAACTAGCCTGACAAAAACTGGATCATCATAAATTATCACGTAATTCTCGCTCATTTTCTTAACAGAACTTCTATTTGCGATAGTCTAAAATCAACATGAGTCTGCTCAATACTGTGTTCATTCTTTGAAAGCATTTAACGCCAGTTGCAAAGCAATAAAACTCAATATTAAAGCGATAAGGCCGTCAAACAGGCGCCAACGTAGCGGCGAGCTTAAAGCGATTTTCAATTTCGGTGCAAAAGCCGTTAATGCACTGAACCAAACTAGTGATGCGAAACAGGCACCAATGGTGAAGGCTGCAGGCAATGGATCCGCATTTGCAAGACTGCCAATTAAGACTACGGTATCCAAATATACGTGTGGATTTAGCAAGGTAATACCAAGCGCAGTTAGTGCTAACATTTTTGGTGATTGCCGCTGAACATGCTCATTGGTTAACAACCCTGCACTTCCTTGTATCGCTCGCTGAGCTGAACCATAGGCCAAATACAGAAGCATTAAAACACCAGCCACAGTCAAAATTGGGACTAACGGTGGCAACCACCCCTGTAATTGACCGATAAAACTAACCCCAAGTAAAATTAAAAGCATGTCACAGAGAATGCACACCGCGGCGATGATTAACCGATTGGCCCCAGCCATACTTTGGCTGAGTACCCAAATATTCTGCCCACCAATTGCGACAATTAAACTTAACCCTAAACCAAACCCGCTTAACAATGACCACACGATAATACTCCAATTATTTTTTTATAGGTTACCGCTCATGAATTGATGAATCTAACGAATAATATTCCTATATCATGAGTATTAATCATGAGATTCACATGAAGAGGAATGTCGATGCTGGATTATCGATTGTTACAAGCGCTCGCAGCGGTGAGCTCGCAAGGCGGTTTTGAAAAAGCCGCAGCATTTCTTCATTTAACGCAATCAGCTGTAAGTAGGCGAATCAAACAGCTCGAAGGAATTCTTGGTCAACCTGTACTTGAAAGAACAATCCCACCTAAACCCACTCCAGCTGGATTACTGTTGTTGAATCATTTGCAACAAGTTCAACAGATGGAATCGGCTCTCGGGCTTGCGGAACAAGATGTGCAATCGGTCCGACTGGCAACCAATGCAGACTCTCTCGCCACATGGCTCCCTGAAGCATTAGTGTTGCCCAACAAACCAAACATAAGATTTGATTTAGTGGTTGAAGATCAATCAATTAGTTTAAAAAGAATGAAACAGGGTGATGTCATGGCCTGTATTTGCGATAGTCCTTTTGCGATAAACGGTGGAGACGTCATGCCCTTAGGTGCACTTCGTTATCGGGCTGTTGCAAGTCCGGCGTTTATTGAACGCTACCAATTATCACCAATCACTCCACAGAAATTAGCAAAATCTCCATGCTTAACGTTTAGCACCGATGATTTATTGCAACACAGGTTCTTACACGACTTCGCAGGGATTATCCCTGAACATGTGCATATTTGCCCATCCTCAGAAGGCTTCATGAAAGCGGTTTTAGCAGGGCTCGGTTTTGGTCTTTTACCAGATTTGCAGATGCAGGCTTACATCACTCGCGGTGAATTAAAAGACTTAGCGCCGGGGTATTATCTCGATACCCCGCTTTACTGGCACCATTGGCAATGTGAAAGCCCATTGCTACGACAGTTAAGGTTGCAAGTACTTGAGCATGCAAAAGCGAGTCTTGAAAAAATTAGTTGAAACGATGACTGTAGTTTAGGCTTAGGCTTAGGCTTAGGCTTAGGCTTAGTAAATACGAACTTAATATAAGTTGTAAATTTTAAAAACAAAAAAGCCGGCGATGCCGGCTCTTTTACAGAAACTTTGACTATATTGCTAATTAAGCAACTACAGTTACGTTTTCAGCCTGAGGACCTTTTTGGCCTTCAGTTACTTCGAAAGTCACTTTCTGACCTTCAACAAGAGTACGACGACCAGTACCGTTGATAGCGCGGAAGTGAACGAAAACGTCTTTGCCGCCTTCACGCTCGATGAAACCAAAACCTTTATCTTCGTTGAACCACTTAACGGTACCGGAAATTAATTGTGACATAACATTCTCTTACTTTAACTATATTTGCCAAGAAACGGCGACTTAAATATTACCGGCCACGTTCGAGCTAGTACATATTACGACCCCATTATCAGTGAAGCGAATAATTGGGTCAATAGGTAAAGCTGATTAACAGAAAATAAAATTAACTGTCATCGGACCGTTCCGATTGCTTGAAAAAGATTCCTTTACAAACAATATGTTGCTAACAATCTCGTCTGTTTTTCGAGCAGTTAACAATTTGAGTGTAGCACCATTTCATGAATAAAAAACAAACAATTTAGATTATTTTTGCTTTTTTTTCATAGGTGCAGCACCGTCATCACCGCCTTCAAAGAATTTTGGTGCTTTTTTCTTTATGACATTGCTACCATCAAGCATTTGAGTTGTTTTAGTTGCTGCCTTCGGTTTACTGGATTTTTTCGGCACAACTTTCGCTTTAGGTTTAGCCGGATCTTGCCCATTAAACTTAGCGGGTAAGGATTCAACCTTGCCAAATTCTAATGGACGACGCAGGAATTGTTCGATTGCTTGTAATGCTTGCCAATCTTTTGGGCCAACTAATGAAATAGCGACACCTTGTTGTCCTGCACGACCGGTGCGACCAATCCGGTGCACATATTCTTCTGGGTGTTTCGGTAAATCGAAGTTGATCACATGCGAAACTTGCAACAAATCAAGGCCACGCGACGCCACGTCTGTAGTCACTAACACCTTAAATTTATTGGTGGCGAAGGCTTGCATCACCGCGTTACGCTGTGCTTGCGTTAATTTGCCATTGAGGCCTGTTGCCGCAAATCCGGCAGTTTGCACCATAGTCGCTAAACGCTCAGTATCTTCCCGAGTTGCGGTGAAGATAATTAACTGGCGAACAGTTTCACTGTCTAAGAAGTGCAGTAACAACGCTTCTTTGTGAGTTAAATGGTCGGCGTAAAAACAGGTTTGCGCGATATCTTTATGCGGATCATAACCGGCGCCTAAAGCGACTCGATGCGGGCTTTTTAATAAAGATAAAGCCAATTCGTTGACTTCCGCATGATCAAGCGTTGCCGAAAACATCAGCGTTTGGCGCAAGCGGTGTGAGGCAGCCGCATGAATTGCATGCAATTGCGGCATAAAACCTAAATCTAACATCCTGTCGGCTTCATCAAGGATGAGCATTTCAAGACCTTGTAAGAAAAAGGTTTTATGTTCTAGATGATCGGCTAATCGCCCTGGCGTCGCGACAATAATTTGTGGCTGACGTTTTAACAGTTTCTCTTGATCGTTGAAGTTTTCACCCCCAACAATAAAAGCACAATTAAGCCGCGTATTGGCGACAAATAGCCGCAGCTGCGCGTAAATTTGCGAAGCAAGCTCACGAGTCGGCGCCAAAATTACTGCTCTTGGGTCTTGTGCGGACAAAGGTCGACTTTTCAATAACCGCTGCATCATTGGCAATAAATACGCCAAGGTTTTGCCTGAGCCGGTCTTCGACGACACAATTAAGTCTTTACCGACCATCACTGCTGGAATTGCTTCCGCTTGAATTGGCGTCGGTGCAGTAAAGCCTAAATGCTGGATTGACCGCAACAAACGCGGGTCTAAAGCGAGTTCTTGAAAAGGTAACATGGCAGCTCTTATACAGTGAATACCGGCATAGCATAACCTAAAATGCCCTACTTCGTCAGCTTTTGCGCCGCGCCAGTGCTTGGCAAGGCGCAGGACTTCATGAAACAATAGAAGTAATATCGTAATTCTGGGGACAAAAATGTCAAAATCACTGGCAGAACAATTGTTAAAAGCTGGACTTGGCGATGCCAAAAAATTAAAAAACATCAAAAAAGAGCAGCACAAAGAGCGAGTTCAAGCCGGTAAACAAGGCAAGGTAACACTAGAGTCTACAGTGTTAGCAGAACAAACTCGGCAAGCGCAAATTGCTCGCGATCGTGAGCTTAACTTACAGAAAAAACTGGAAGCAGAGAAAAAAGCACTCGCAGCACAAGTAAAACAAATCATTGAGCTCAATAGTATTAGTTTCAAAGGCGAACAAGCCTTCAACTTTACTGATGGCAGTTTGGTGAAACGACTGTATGTCAATGCGACAATTCATCAGCAATTAGTCAAAGGTCTGATTGCCATTGCAAAATTAGGCGAGCAATATCATTTAATTCCAATCCAGGTCGCGGAAAAAGTATTGCAACGTTTACCTGAAGCCATCATTTTGCAGAACAAACAAGATGAAGCCGCGCCAGAAGATGATCCGTATGCAGATTTCAAAATCCCTGACGATTTAATGTGGTAATGCTAAAGGAGTTGTAATGGACGCTAATCGCGGTAAAGGTATGGTGATGTCTTGGTTGTTACTTTCACTGGTTGGTGTGGTTGCAACTTGGAGCGGTTTTCTAGCGGGTGAGTTAAATACCATCTATGGCCTACCAACCGCGATTGCGACATATATGATGTTTTGGATCCGGCGCGACAACAGCTATTATCAACAGCCTTTTTATCGACTTAGCTGGCAATTAAACATCGTCTCTTGCATGTTATTGCTGTTTCCTGGTTTATACCAAGTCGTTGGGCAATTATTACATGCCTGACCAGCACTTCCAGCTAAAAGTAGCGTCATTAAATGACTGCTTAGCGCTTCGGCACTATTTTATTAATTTATCCGAGGTCACCCGTTGGGGAGGCGAAGGTTTTAGTTTCCCTTTACAAAAGCATGCTTTTTTACAGAAATTGCTGCTGCCAGACACCCAAAGCTTTGTGCTCTTTCGAGGTGAACAAGCCGTAGGCTTCGGCCAAATCTGCGATAGATTTGGCCGCCATCATTTAGCTCGGCTGTTGGTTTTTCCGAAGTTTCGTCGGCAAGGTTTATCGCAAACTTTATTGCAAGGTCTAATGTTGCAAGCGATTGCACAAAATAAACGCCTCGATTTTTCTTTGTATGTATTTTTAACCAATGAAACCGCTATTAATAGTTATTTAAAAGTGGGCTTTAGCCCAGCATCACAGCCTGGTCAGGTTCGAGATGATTTAGCGTTTATGACGCTAAGCGCAGAGCAGGCGCAATTGTATTTAAAGCATCACTCCATCGGAGTGAACCGGCAACCACAAGCGCTGAGCTATGCCCGTGTTAATTAATTTTCTAATGGAGTTCTATTGTGCTGATTTGGATTGATGCTGATGCCTGCCCGAAGGTCTGCCGTGAAATGCTGATCCGCGCCAGTGCACGCACCGGTATCCCGCTTAATTTTGTTTCGAATCATGCGATCCCATTGCCAATAAATCCAAAAATTCGCAGTATTCGAGTACAAGCAGGTTTTGACCGTGCGGATCAACGCATCAGCGACGACATTCAGCCCGGCGAATTATTGATTAGCCAAGATATTCCATTGGCCGCATTGGTCGTGGCAAAAGGCTGCCAAGTGATCACTCCGCGTGGTGAGGTACTTAATACAGAAACTATTCAAGAACGGCTAACACTGCGCAATATGATGGAAGAGCTGCGCGGTGCAGGTGTGCAACTCGGTGGTCCGGCGACACTCGATCAACGCGATCGTCAACGATTTGGTAATGCGCTTGATCGCTGGCTGTCACTGCAAAAGCCACAATAACTGGGAACCTTGCGCACTTTCTCTGAAGCTCTCGTCTGTAAAGATTGGTGCAAAGCCTGATACTAAGCCTGATACTAAGCCTGAGGATTAGGCTCGCGCGCGCTCACCCCTTTGACCGCTGGATTAAACTGGCTGGTCAGTTGCCACTTTGGTTTGATGGGGGTTAGCGGCAACGTGCGTTTTCGGGCAACTAGTACATAAGCAGCCCCGAGCCAATTTAAATGCTGGTCAGCCCAATGTCGAAAAGATGAAGCGCCCGCCTTTTCGCTGAGCATGCTGGTACAAAATAAGCGATGTTCGTAAATAATTTCAAAGCCTAATAAATGTAACCAGTCTTTCACCCTCGCGATGGTAAAAAAACGGCCACTCCATGGCAATTGCCGATGTAGACCAGGCCAGAGGGACGCAAGCCCCATCACACTGAAGGGATTAAAACCACTCATTAATAAATAGCCATCGGGCATCAACACTCGATGAGCCTCACGGATCACGTGATGAGGATCTTGTGCGTATTCCAAACAATGTGCCAATAACACCGCGTCTACCGCATGTTGTACAAAAGGTAAATCATCTGGATCTGCGATAACCGTTGCCAACGGCGAAGTGTCCGACAGCCGAATTTGATGCTTAATACTGCAGGCACCTGTTTCCAGTTCACAACTTAAGCTGCCCACTTTAAGCAAGTGATAGCCGAAAACACGCGGCCACCATAAGTTAAATTGGGTCTCTAATTGTCGTGCTAACGCATCACCTTGGCGAAACTCACGCCAACTGCGTGGTACCTGCGCCAGTTGATGACGACTCAATGCTGGTTTCATGACAAGACTCCAAGGTATACTCGAATTTTTAGTCGTTTAGAAGGCTTTTTCATGTTGCAACCAATCGCTATCCCTGTGTTGCAGGATAACTATATTTGGCTGATTCGCCAAGCCGATAACAAGGCCGTGATTGCGGTAGATCCGGGCACAAGTGCTGAGCTGCTGCAGTATTTAGCCGAAAATGACTTACATCTCACTCAGATCCTAATCACCCACCAACATGGCGATCATATCGATGGCCTGGAAACACTAATAAAACACTGGCCACAGGTTGAAGTTTTAGTGCCAGCGTTGCCTTTTCATGGCGAAAAACTTGCGGGTACTGCTTGTCATGGTGGCGAAAGCTTTAGCTTTCTGAACAAAGTGCGAGTGAGTGTGCTGGCAGTGCCAGGCCATACCCTGAATCACTTGGCTTACCTTTTAACTGATGCCAGTGGCCAGAATATTTTATGTTGCGGCGATACATTATTTAGCGCTGGTTGCGGACGGATTTTCGAAGGGACAGCTGCACAAATGTATGATTCACTTCAAAAAATCAATAATTTACCCGCTGAAACAGTTATTTGCCCGACTCACGAATACACCCTATCAAATCTAAATTTTGCTCGCGTTGTGGAACCAGATAATCAAAACATAATCAAACAAATGGACATAGTGACGGCATTACGCGCGCAAAACCTGCCGAGTTTGCCGGTCACACTGGCAGCAGAGCGCAGTTATAATCCGTTTTTACGCTGTGAAAATTCAGCGCTGCAGCAACGCTGGCAGCAATCAAGCGGATTGAATTTATTTAGTTTTTTACGCAATTGGAAGAATAACTTTTAGTGCGGACTTGCATTAGTTGCTGAGTCCTTTATGATTTGCGCCCCGTTGCTACTGGCGTTGCACTGATAGATACATAATTGAATTTACTGTCGCGAGTGCGTTGATGATAACGCCAATAATTCTCAGCAATCCCGAACAAGGATCAAGACCAGCATAGGACTGTTGCATGCTTAACAAATATTTGCTGTTGGTTATTTTGTTATTACTAACCAGCTGTACAGCACCACCGAATAACCAATCAGCCTCAGAGCCAAAGAGCAATTCATCTGCTGATTCAGATTTTCATCACCCCGCGACCTCAGTGGAGATTACAAATTCCCCTATGGTCAACGTCATTGAACCGCCAAATCTGGCTGCCTTAGATGACGTTTGGGTTCGTATTCAACAGCAAGTAACTATTAATGTGGCTGACCGGCCTGAAATCGCGGCAGAGCGCAAGTTTTACTCACGTCAACAAAAGTTCTTAAATGCCGTGGCAACCCGCGCTGATCCGTTTTTATATTACGTGGTGACTCGTCTCGAACAACGTGGCATGCCGGTCGAACTCGCGCTTATTCCTATTGTGGAAAGTGCCTATAACCCGTTAGCAAAAGGGGCCGGTGGACCTTCTGGGCTTTGGCAAATGGTGCCACAAACTGCAAAAAACTTCGGTCTGAAGATTAACTATTGGTATGACGGCCGTAACGATGCCGTGGCATCGACTGAAGCTGTCTTAGATTTGCTGCAGTATTTGCATGACAATTTAGAAAATGATTGGATTAATGCCGTTGCTGCTTACAATTCTGGTGAAGCCCGCATCCAAAACGCCATCATTCGAAATAAAGCCAAAGGCAAGCCAACCGACTTTTATTCATTAAATATTCCCGCTAAATTCACGCGGACAGTGCCGAAATGGCTGGCGTTGGTCGATATTGTGAAAAACCCAGCCCGTCATCAGGTTAAATTGCTCCCTATTGCCAACAAGCCTAAATTTCAACTGGTAAAAATACCTGGGCCAGTCGATTTAGCCCAAGCGGCTCAAGCGAATGGATTTTCGTTAGCTGAACTCAAACGTTTTAATACTGGCTTTAAGCGCCATGCGAGTTCCCCTGACGGTCCACATCAACTAGCAATCTCCGTGGAACATTTTGCGCGATTTGATGCAAAATCATTGAAAGTCCAAAAATTAGTGGCTGGGCAAAGCTATAAAATCAAAAAAGGCGATACGCTGGGTTCAATTGCCGCCAAATTTGGCGTGTCTGTCAGCAAACTTAAAAAGCAAAACAATCTTAAAACCGAAAGTTTGACCGTCGGCAAGAATCTCCAAATTCCCCCTGAAGCGGAAACCCCCAAGAGCAAAACCAACAGCAGTTATAAAGTTCGAAAAGGAGATAACCTTTGGACTATCAGCAAAAAATTGAAAATTGATGCTGAACAATTGCGTATTGCCAACCACTTAGCGGTGGGCGCCGATCTCAAGCCTGGGCAATTGCTAAAAATTCCTAGTGCTGCGCAACTCGCTAAAAAATCTTCTAGTAAGTCAAAGAATTCGATAAAAGGTGGACTTTACACCGTGCAAAGTGGTGATTCACTCGATAAAATTGCACGTAAACATAAAGTTAAAATTTCTGATCTCATGAAATGGAATGATCTGAAAAAATCTTACATGCTCAAACCGGGCATGCAGCTCAAAGTATCAGGGAGCGGCAGTAAATCCTGATCGACGGTGAAATGAGGTTACAATGAAGCCGCTTAAAATCGCTATGTTCAGCACCACGCTGATGTTGTTTAGCGCCGCAGTATCGGCAGACTTTAACTTTTCCGGCCAGGCAACATTACAACTGGCCGAAGGCAGCAAAACGACGCTACCTTTTGGTTTTTCGTTTTTGAAAGCGCCTGAAGGCTTTTTGTTTAGTCTGGGTGAACATCAAATGGCGGTAGAAGAAGTCCCCAAACGCTTCACATTGGCATTGGTGTTAAATGATCAAGATCAAGTCTGGGTCACCGATTTTAGCCACAAACCGTTACATGGATTTGACTGGAAAATAGCGCCGCATAGTATCCAGTTGCTCAAACAAACTGATTTAGTCCCAAAGCGCCCCGGCAATTTCACCTTGTTAATTGACGGTGTACGTTATCACTTCACTGAAAAAAAACGCGGGCTTATCCATTTTAACTTCACCGAAACAGGCATCGACACCATTACTGTCGAAGCCATGGTGATGCCTAAACGTTAACATCGAAATTGATTTGGCTGTGGCGGGTGCTCGGTTTGCAATTGCAACCGTGGCACCAAGCCCCATAAAAGACAGCAAATAGGCGCCAAAATGGTGAAAGTCCAATGCAGCGGATACGACAAGTCATACCAAGCTAAATAACTACTAATCACGGCATGTCCGACTAATCCAAGTAGACCCACTACAGCGAGCAATCGATTAAACCAACGCTTTGGTACTACTATCTGCGACGTCATGGTTTTACTTCTTTTCCAATTAAAAAAGCGTCAGTAAGATTAAACTTTTCTAAAGCCGCAAAGCAAGGTGCAGGCAATACTTCCTCAGGCTTTGCTTGTTGGTAAATCAATACATAACTTGCCAAATGCAATAAGGTTTGCAGCAGACTCGGTGAACTAACCTCCGCCAAATTTAACCGATATAACACGGCTTGACAGACCTCATCATCAAAACCCCACAACGTCATCAGATAAGCGCTTAGGAGGCAATGATCGGCAATACCATCTTGAAACATATCTTCATTGGTTAGGGTTTGCTCTGCGGGTGACATGGTCGATAACAAAACCAATGGCCCCAAGACTTGCAGCAAACCGGCCATAAATGCTTTTTCCGCCAATACCGTATCCGCTTTAAACTGAGTCTTGGCTAGTTGATTTGCCAGCATTGCCAGCGTAAAGGAATCATTGAGTAACTGCTGATGTAGCTCAGGGTTGATCCTGTTTTCATATTGACTGTGCATCTGCACTGACATCAAAATGGCTTTAATCATTTCGCGACCCAGCCTAACAATGACATCGTTTAAATCGAGGATTTGACGACTAAACCCTAAGTAATCCGAGTTGGCTATCTGTAATAACTTGGCTGTAATGCTGGCGTCGCGCGTTAATGCTTGTGCCAGAACGCGTGTGGGAGTTTCGGCATCATTGAGCAACGCCATAAGTGACTGATAGTTGTTTTTTGCCACCGGCAAATTTTGAATTAAACCAATTTGATAACGACTGTGCGCCGTAAAGGGCCCAAACACTAAGCGTTCAACTCGACCAAACACAGCGAGCAATTGCGCATCATTAAACGGCTTGCCAATAACCATATGCGCGACTTGGGTGGTTGCCAACAAGACGTTGACTGAGTTTTCGGCGCTCATCAATACACGCACTGCCGCCGGCGCAATTTCTTGGACGAAGTTTAAAAAGTCTTCACCATGCGCAATATCGGTC